>Ga0302326_10000559_pt1 | contig 102418 bp, 89 predicted proteins | sample Palsa_T0_3_FD_202264 | JGI IMG/M metagenome (GOLD analysis project Ga0302326, IMG submission 202264) | Peat permafrost microbial communities from Stordalen Mire near Abisko, Sweden - Palsa_T0_3 | ecosystem: Environmental > Terrestrial > Soil > Palsa > Peat permafrost | place: Sweden: Abisko... | reverse complement strand
GCCAACAACCGTCCGCTGAAATCTTTGTCCGACACGCTCAAAGGCAAGCAGGGACGCTTCCGCCAGAACCTGCTGGGCAAGCGCGTCGACTACTCCGGCCGTTCCGTGATCGTGGTCGGTCCCGAACTCAAGCTGCATCAGTGCGGCTTGCCGAAGAAGATGGCGCTCGAACTCTTCAAGCCGTTCATTTATCACCGGCTCGAACAGACGGGCAACGTCACCACCATCAAGCAGGCGAAAGAAATGGTGGAGCAGCAGGAACCCATCGTGTGGGACATTCTCGAAGAAGTCATCAAAGATCACCCGGTGCTGCTGAACCGCGCTCCCACGCTGCATCGCCTGGGCATTCAGGCGTTCGAGCCGGTGCTGGTCGAAGGCAAGGCCATCAAGATTCACCCGCTGGTCTGCACCGCGTTCAACGCCGACTTCGACGGCGACCAGATGGCGGTGCACATTCCGCTGTCTCCGGAAGCGCAGGTGGAAGCCAGCGTGTTGATGCTGGCCTCGCACAACATTCTGTCGCCGGCCTCGGGACATCCGATCACGGTGCCGACGCAGGACATGGTGCTGGGACTTTATTACCTCACCAAATCCAAGCCCGGAGCCAAGGGCGAAGGACGCGCTTTCGCCAACATTGAAGAAGTCTTGATGGCGCTGGACGCGGGCGCGGTCGAAACGCTTTCTCCGATCCGTTTGCGTTACAGCGGCTCGCTGATCGACCTGACCACGGCCTACGACGATCAGGACATCATTCACACCGAGCCGGTGCAGGTGGAGCGTTCCTTCGTGAACACGACGGTGGGCCGCGCCATTCTGAACGATCACCTGCCCGAGGGCATGCCTTACATCAACGGCTTGCTCAAGAAAAAGGGAATCGGCGCGCTGGTCAACTATTGCTACCTGACGTTCGGGCTCGAGACCACGGTCAAGATGCTCGACGAGGTCAAGACGCTGGGCTTCACGTTCGCGACGCGCTCCGGCTTGTCCATCGGCATCGATGACATGGTCATCCCGGACAACAAGAAGATTCTTGTCCGCGACGCTGAAAAACAAGTTGTCAGCGTGCAGCAGCAATATCTCGACGGCGCCATCACCGACGGCGAGCGCAAAAATAAAGTGATCGAAATCTGGTCGGGGATCACGGAAAAAGTCTCGGACGAAATGTTCGCCGAGATGCAGCGCCGCGATAAAGAAGGCGACCTCAATCCGATTTACGTCATGGCCGATTCCGGCGCTCGCGGATCGAAACAGCAGATCCGCCAGCTCTCCGGCATGCGTGGATTGATGGCCAAGCCTTCTGGCGAAATCATCGAGTCGCCGATCACGGCCAATTTCCGTGAAGGCCTCACGGTGCTGGAATATTTCGTCTCGACCCACGGCGCCCGCAAGGGCCTGGCCGATACGGCGTTGAAGACGGCCGATTCCGGCTACCTCACGCGGCGTCTGGTCGACGTGGCGCAAGACGTAATCATCAGCGAGTATGACTGCGGCACGGTCGACGGCATCTACGTGCAGGGAATCGTCGAAGCGGGAGAAATCATCGAACCGCTGCGCGACCGCATTGTGGGCCGCGTTTCGCTCGAGAAAATCAAAGACTATGACGGCAACGTTGTGGTCGACATCAACCAGGAAATCACCGAAGACCTCGCAGGAGCGATTCAGGCGGCCGGCATTGAGCGGGTAAAAATCCGCTCGGTGCTGACGTGCGAATCGAAGCGCGGCGTCTGCGTGATGTGCTACGGCCGCAATCTGGCTTCCGGTCGGCTCGTCGAACTTGGCGAAGCTACCGGCGTCATCGCGGCGCAGTCCATCGGCGAACCTGGAACCCAGCTGACGATGCGTACCTTCCACATCGGCGGCACGGCTTCGCGAATCTCCGAGCAGTCGCGTCTCGATGCCAAGAACAACGGCACCGTGCGCTTCATCGGTTTGCAGACGGTCAAGTCGAAGTCTGGCGATCTGGTTGTGATGAACCGGCAGGGCTCGATCGCGGTCCTCGACGAAAAGGGTCGCGAACGCGAACGCTACTCCGTGGTGTACGGCGCCAAGGTGAAGGTCAACGAAGGCGACCACGTCCAGATGGGTCAGGTCATGGTCGAGTGGGATCCTTACACCTTCGCGATCGTCACTGAAATCGGCGGCGCGGTGCAGTTCAAGGACTTGCAGGACGGCGTGACTCTGCATGAAGAAGTCGACGAAGTCACCGGCTTGTCCCGTCACGTGGTCGCCGACTCGCCCGACGAAAAACGCCAGCCCGCGATCGTGATCAAAGGCAAGGCCAGCAAGCGCTACCTCATGCCGTCGCGTTCCCACCTTATGGTGCAGGAAGGCGACACGGTTTTCCCGGGAGACATCCTGGCGAAGATCCCGCGCGAAACCACGCGCACCAAGGACATCACGGGCGGTCTGCCGCGCGTGGTGGAATTGTTCGAAGCCCGCAAGCCGCACGAGACGGCCGTCATCAGCGAAATCGATGGCACCATCAAGTTCGGCGAAGTGGCCAAGGGCCAGCGCAAAATCTACGTGGTAGCCGACAACGGCACCGAGAAGGAATACCAGGTGCCGCGCGGCGTCCACGTTAACGTGCAGGAAGGCGAGCGCGTGAAAGCCGGCGAACCCTTGATGGACGGCCCGCTCAACCCGCACGACATTCTCGCCGTGCTTGGCGAAAAGGAACTGCAGGCTTACCTGGTCAACGAAATCCAGGAAGTGTACCGGCTGCAGGGCGTCAACATTAACGACAAGCACATCGAAGTGATCGTCCGCCAGATGATGCGCTGGGTGAAGGTGGAGGACGTGGGCGATACCACGTTCCTGCTCGAGCAGCAGCTCGACAAGTTCCACTTCCGCGAGGAAAACGATCGCGTCATCAAGGAAGGTGGCAAACCAGCCACCGGACGCCCGCTGCTGCTGGGCATCACGAAAGCGTCGCTGTCGACCGATTCGTTCATTTCGGCGGCGTCGTTCCAGGAGACCACGCGCGTGCTCACCGAAGCCTCCATCCAGGGCGCGGTCGACCACCTGCGCGGCCTCAAAGAAAACGTCATCGTGGGACGCCTCATCCCCGCCGGCACCGGCATGGAGTATTACCGCAACGTGCGCCTCTCGCCAGAAATGGAAGAGGCTGCGGCCAAGGTGCAGGCCGAAGTCTCGGCAGCTTATGAAGAAGCCGAGCGCGCGCTGGAGATGATGCGCCACGAAGGCGAAACCGAAGAACTGGCCGCCGAGTAACGGCTGCAGCGCTACAATAGACCCCGGGGGCGACTTGTTCGCCCCCGAGCTTTTTCGGCTGCAATTGCGCTCTGGTTTTCAATCTTAGGTTGTCATCCTGAGAGGAGCGGTTGCTTCGCGAAGCGAAGCATCCGCGTAGTCGAAAGCCTGCCCTGAGCGAAGCCGAAGGGGACCCCTATAGCTAGAACGGCGGCCGATAATCGAACCTATGACCAGTATTCCGGCAACTAAAACCCATGCATGCCAACCCCCAGCGTTTGCAGACTGAAGAACCCGGCGAACTTCCCCCTTTGCGTCCGGTGCCCCCAGGCCCTACTCTAGAGTCGGTGACTCTGCGATTCCTGCGGCTGTTGCGGCTGGCTGTCTGGCGTGCCTTCCAGCACGACGCATTTTCTATCGCTAAAGCCTGCGCCTTTTCCTCGATTCTCACCTTCTTCCCGCTCTTGCTTGTGGTCGGTTCGGTGCTGGCTTCGTTCCGCGAAGGCCAGGTTTATATGCACGAACTCACTATCGCGCTGGGGAGCATCCTGCCTACCGGCAGCGCCACGGCCACCGCCTTCCTCAAAGGATCCACGCAGCACTCCACCAGCCTACTCGTGACCACGTCACTGCTCACGCTGTGGACGGGCTCCGGCGTCATGGTTTCCTGGATGGACGGTTTCCGCCGCTCCTACGAGCTTCCCAAAATCTGGGGCCTCGTCAAAGAGCGGATGATCTCTTTCGCGCTGGTGATTCTGGCCGGCATTCCGCTGATGTTTGCCACCATCCTGGTAGCTTCCGGCAGCAGCATCGAGCGCACCGTCCTGTTCCACATGAATCATGAATTCGGCTTTTACGTGCTGCTGATGTGGTCTGCCATCCGCTGGCTCATTGCGACCCTCACCAGCATTGCCGTGATCGCGCTCATTTATCACAACGCCGTTCCGCGCACGCAGCCCTGGCACAGCGTGCTGCCGGGTTCGGTTCTGGCCACGGCCATGTGGTTCAGCGTTACCCTGGTTTTCGGCTGGTATCTGCAGTATTACGCCAACTACAGCGTTATGTATGGATCGCTGGGAGCGGCCATCGCCCTGCTGGTGTGGATGTACCTGATCGCGCTGGTCGTACTCGTGGGCGCGGAATTCAATGCCATGCTATTCCCCCGCGCCATGCTGGGAAAAGAACTGAACGCGGTGAATGGGCCCAAGGCGGCGGACTAGCCCGCCGCTGTTACACTCCAGTCAGATATTCCTCTGTGGGACAACGTGATAACCAGTGATGGTGGACTATTGAAAGCGCTCAAGCTCAGCCCTGATTCCAATACTGCTTTGCCGCCGCCGGCGATCACGTCGAGGGTTGGCCGTCGCGCCAAAATCATCGCCACCATCGGCCCCGCTTGCCATTCCGAAGCCGCCATGCGCGACCTGCTTCGCCTCGGCATGGACGTCGCGCGCCTGAATTTTTCCCACGGCTCGCATGAAGATCATGCCCGCAACATCGAGCGCCTGCGCCGTGCCGCGGACCGGGAAGGCCAGAGCGTCTGCATCCTGCAAGATTTGCAAGGCCCGAAAATCCGCACTGGACGCCTGGAGCGCCACGAACCCGTCGAAATCAAATCCGGCTCGACCGTCATCATCACTCCCCGAGACATTGCCGGCACGGCGACGCGAATCTCCACCACGTTTCCTGATCTCGCCCGCGAAGTCGAGCCGGGCGCACGCATCCTGCTGACCGACGGCCTCATCGAACTGCGGGTTCGCGGCACCCGCGGCAAAGATGTAATCTGCGACGTTCTGAATGGCGGAACGCTGGGCGAGCATCAAGGAATCAACCTGCCAGGCGTCGGCCTTTCCATCCCCGCGCTCACGCCGAAAGACCGTAAGGATCTCGAATTCGGACTTACGCATGGCGTGGATGCCGTCGCGCTCTCCTTCGTGCGCCGCGCCGCCGACGTCCGCACTGTCAAGCAGATCATCGCTGCTCACCACACCGACATTCCGGTAATCGCGAAACTGGAAAAGCCCCAAGCTATAGACCATCTGGAAGAAATCCTCGAAGTCGCCGACGGTGTTATGGTGGCCCGCGGTGACCTGGGCGTGGAAGTTGCCCCGGAAAAAGTTCCCGTCATCCAGAAGCAAGTCATCCGCCGCGCCGCCGCATGGCGCAAGCCGGTAATCACGGCCACGCAGATGCTCGAATCGATGATCGAGAATCCTCGTCCCACTCGCGCCGAGGCCAGCGACGTGGCCAACGCGATTTTCGATGGCAGCGACGCAGTCATGCTCTCCGCGGAAACCGCCACCGGACGTTATCCTCGCGAAGCCGTCGCCATGATGGCGCGCATCGTGGTCGAAGCCGAATGCAACATGGGAGACTTCACGCAACCCCGCCGACGCCGCGACCACCGCGGACTTTCCGTCGCCGAGACCATTTGCGAATCCATTGCCCACTCTGCCGAAGAGCTGCCCATGGGAGCAATCGTCGTGTTTACCGAAACCGGCAACACTGCCCGCATGATTTCGAAACACCGTCCGCAAGTTCCCATCTACGCCTTCACCCATTCCCTGCCGGTGGTGCAACGCGTGAACCTGTATTGGGGTGTGCATCCGGTGCGCTGCCGCCAGGCCAAGTCCGCCGAGCAGATGGTGACCATGGCCGAGCAGGAGCTCTTGCGCCGCGGCCAGTTGAAGCCGGGCGACGTTCTAGGCGTGGTCGCCGGCACGCGCCAGGCTTCCGGCTCCACCAACTTCATGCGCCTGCATCAGGTCAGCACGGAGGAGGCCAGCGCGGTAGTTAGCTCTAAGCAAACCTCAATCGAATCGAAGAGGCGCACCCGCCGGAGGAAATGATTCGCATGCCTCAGGAAATATTATCGGTCGCAGTGTGGGAGCCGGTACCCGAGATGGAAGCCGCATCTCTCGAGACCGTCCGCGAACTGATCTCCATTCTCGCCGCCAAGGGTTACAGCCGCGACCTCCTCTATCGCGACCCGGAATCGCATTATGTTTTAATGCGCTATTGGAAGTCCGAAGAAGCCCGCCGCGCCGCCCAGGAGGATCCCGACGCGCAACGCTGCTGGGCAAGACTAGGCCACGAAATTCAAATCCTGAAAGTGTACGAAAAGCTGGAAGCCGTCCCGCCGGAACAGAGCAACGCCCCGTGAGCTTCAGGATCGATGTGGGGACAGCAGCCCCCCGGCTGTCCAGCCGGGCGAAGCTCGGCGATTGCGTGCATCGTCTAGAATGTTAGCGAGCATCCTGTGCCCGCTTCCGTCCGCGCCTTCACCGACGACTCCACTGACCCACGCGTGCGTGGCTATCTCCACACTTCCGAAACCCCCAACCACAACGCCCTGGTCCTCACCCACGGCGCCGGATCCAACGCGCAAGCTCCGCTGCTCATTGCCGTGGCCGATGCCTTCTGCGCCGCCGGATTCACCGTCCTGCGCTGCGACTTGCCCTACCGCCAATCCCGCTCCTACGGCCCACCCGGCCCCGGTGATGCCGCCCGCGATCGTGCCGGCCTGAAGAACGCCCTCGCCGCGATGAAGAAAATAACCGCAGGCCGCATTTTTCTCGGCGGCCACTCCTACGGCGGACGCCAGTCGAGCATGCTCTGCGCCGAAGAACCAGAATTAGTCGCAGGCCTGCTCTTGCTCTCCTATCCCCTGCACCCTCCGCGCAAGCCCGAGCAGCAGCGCACCCAGCATCTTCCCGACCTGCGAACTCCCACCCTTTTCGTCCAGGGCACGCGCGATCCCTTCGGCACCGTCGCCGAGCTCGAGCAAGCGCTGAAGATGATTCCCGGCAAAACGAAGTTGCTAGTGGTCGAAGGTGGTGGTCACGACCTGGGATTCAAAGGCAAAGCGAAGCAGGAAGAATTACCAGCACTGATCAATTCTGAATTCGCCAAATTCTTCGAACCGCAATCCTGAGCAGCTTTCTTGCACTGTCATCCTGAGCGGAGTGATAGCTTCGCGAAGCGAAGCTATCACGCAGTCGAAGGACCCCTTGTCTGATTAGTGCTCCTGCGGCTCATCACGGAATTTCCTGAGCAGCATCGAGGCGAAGAAGCTCCGATGCTCCCGTTATCCGCGGAAATACGTCCAGTTTCGCGGCCGACCTAGTTCACCCACCCCGACTTCCCGCCACCGTTCCCCTTGCGCGGATCATCATCCGGCGGCACATAATTTCCGTGCTCGTCGAAGTGGACATCCCGATCATGCGCCCGCATGTAGACTTCAAACTTCTTCGCAGCTCGCCGCCGCCGCCAGCGGTAATATCCGTTACGCACGCTGAAATAGCGCTCGGTCCCGGCAAAAAGCAGCCCACGGCTGGGGACGAACTTGATGTAAAGGAACCCAAACAGCAACCCACCGAGGTGAGCGAAATTCGCGACCCCGCCCTGCGACGGCTGGAACGTGGCAATCACCACCACAAAAATAATGATCCCCACCAGATACTTGGCTTTGATCGAAAACGGAAACGGAAACAGGTAAACTTCGCGATCGCCGTAAAGCATTCCAAAGGCGATCAACAAGCCAAAGATTCCACCCGACGCTCCGATGGTCGGGACCAGCGGTGAGGTGCCGGGCAGCCCCGTATAAGAGACCGCCATGGTCACCAGGGCCGCGCCCACTACGCAGAAAAAATAAAATTCCAGAAACTTCCGCGAACCCCAGTCCTGCTCTTCCTGCGAGCCGAACATCCACAGGGTGAGCATGTTGAGGAGCAGGTGGCTCACGCTTCCGTGCAGGAAAGAATACGTCGCAAGCTGCCACACCATCCCGTAGTGCAGCACCGCAAACGGCACCAGGCCGAGGTAGACCTCCATGTCTCGCGCCAGTTGAGGCGCAAGCCGCTCCAGCACCACCTGCACGAAATAAACGGCCGCGCAGATAATGATCAGCCGCTTCACCCACCGCGTGAACGGAGGGAAGCTCAACGTCATGGATCGTCCACGATTCATGGTTCAGTCGGTATGCTCAGTCAGTGCCAGTTGTCAGAGGAGAGAACCGCGGACACCTTTTGAGAATGTACTCTTCCCACCAATCTTATCAGTTCATCGCGTTTTACTGACCCCTGACCCCTGAGCCCTGGCCCCTGACCCCTGACCCCTGGCCCCTGACCACTGCCTCTACCTCGGCACCACCTGCAAACTCGCATGCCCCTCCCCGTCGACCGCCCGCACCGCGAAGATCACATTATCCTTCGAAAGCTTCAGCGTGGCGCGCGTAGCCTTGCCACACTTTAGGGCATGCTCCCATTCCGGGCTCGTCGTTGCCCGCCACAGAACCTCATATTCCGCCGCACCTGGCACCGCGTCCCAGGTCAGCGTGGAGTCGTTCTCCAAATCCTTCGCCAGCAAATGCACGTTCGCCGGAGGCGCCGGAGCCGCTGCCAGCGAAGCCAGCGTCGCCGCGTTCAGCCGCGCTACTCCAGCCACGTAGTCGAAGTCCACAAACTTCGGCACATCCCCATATTCGACGCCGTTTTCCGTGCGCACGTCCTGATGCTGATGATGGAAATCTTCGCGAAACTCCGTGAAGCGCACCGCGGCAAATCCTTGCTGGAGAAATGAAAGATGGTCGCCCCCGCGTAAGTAGCGATCCAGCCGGAACACCAGTATCGGCTTTACGCCAACATCCCCGGTGTAAACCCGGCCAACATTGTCGACGTAGCGCGCCAGCTGCCGCGATCCCGAATCGCTCTCCCCGCCCAGCCCGCGAATGCGCCGGATGTCCTGCTCCGTCGCCGCCGCCGGCACACCCTCGGAAAATACCCGTACCACCGAATGGTCCTGTTCCGCGCTCTTGTCGCCCCCCACAATGTCGTTGTTCAGCGCCGCCTCAATGTTCCAGCCCTGCTCTTTCGCCATCTTGGCAAAGTGGCCGCTGCCGTTCAATCCCTGCTCTTCGCCCGCAACCGTCAGAAAAATAATGGTAGCCGGAAACTTCATCTTGCTCGACATATTGCTTAAGACCCGCGCACATTCCAGGCTCACGGCAGTCCCGCTGGCATCGTCGTTGGCGCCGGGCGCATCGCCCTTGCCATCGAGCGTGCCGCTGTTGCGCGAATCATAATGCCCGGTCACCAGCACGATGCGCTGGGCATCGCTCGTCCCCTTGAGAACCGCATAAACATTGGTGATCACAGTCGGCTGCGGAATGCGGTCGGCCGGCTCTTCCGTGAAGCTGTCGGTTTTCACCTCCAGGCACCCGCCACATTCTTTCGAGTAGCGCTCGAACTCCGCTTTAAGCCACTCCCGCGCCGCGCCAATGCCGCGCCCTGCCGCAATCGACTCCGGATCCTGCGCCGAAATCGTGGCCCGCGTTCCGAAGCTCACCAACTTTTCGATGTTGGCCCGAATGTGCGCCGCCGAAACCTGCCGCAAAGCTGCCACGATTCGTGCGTCTGCGCCGCCAGGCTCAACCGCCGCTAAGCTCGCCCCTGGACCCTGAGCGGCGCACGGCACCGCCAGCCCCAGCGCCAGCAAAAAAAACTGCAGCTCTTTTAGGAACCCTTTCGTGAAACGATGCATCTGAAGCTCCGAATTCAAAAGAATTGAGAAGATGTGAGAAGACGTGCGCCTTGTCAAGTACGAAAATGCCGAGTGTAGCGTCAGGGGATCACCGAACGTTGCCGCCAGCCTACTGGGAAGGACCCGTTCCCGGCAACACCCCTTGACCTGCAGCGGTAGAAACTCTAAATATTATCAGGGGCTCTAATCGGCTAGGGAGGCTTTATGGTTCTTTGTCCGGAATGCGATACCAAACTCGATCTTGAAGAAGACGATGTCGAAGAGGGCGAAGTCATCTCCTGCCCCGAGTGCGGCACCGACTTTGAAATCATAACCATCAACCCGCTCGAACTCAAAGCGGTCGAAGAGGGCTATGTAGAGGAAGAAGAAGAGGAGGAGACCGAAGACGGTGACTACTCCTGAGCCTCAACCAAATTCCTCCGGCCCAATTCGTCTGCCCCTGTTGTGCCTCCTGCTCGCCGCAGTTCTGCTTCCCGCCCCTGGTCGCAATGGCCAACTGGCAGCCGACTCCAAGCCTTCAAAAAAAGAGTACGCCTTGATCTTCGGCACGGTCTGGGGCCCCGACGACCGGCCGGTCTACGGTATCCCAGTCAAGATTCGCCGCGCTCAAGACAAAAAACCCAAGTGGGAGGTCTACTCCGACCATCGCGGAGAATTCGCCCAGCGCGTCCCTCCCGGCGAAGCGGATTACATCCTCACAGCAGATCTTAAAGGCGTGAAGACTGCCGACGGCAAGCCGTTGCACCAGGCCAGCGAAGTCAAAGTACACGTCGACTATGACGAACGCGAAGACACCGGCCTGCGCCTGGCGCCATAGACGCGTTTCCGTCCTATGTCGCCGCCACGCCTGCCCAGGTTTGGATTTTGTCATGCTGAGCGGAGTCGTGTTGGTCGTTCCTCGACCGGCACGGCGGAGTCGAAGCATCCCTGCCGCCGAATTAACTGCGTGTGTTCTGCACGGGGTCCCACAAAGGCGTCCCGCATGATTCCCGTGACCCCCACATGAGACAATAAGAAATGAGATTCGGCATGAATCCCCGACGTTCCATGGCCATCCTGGCCTCCTGCGCCCTGATCGTGGCCCTGTGTGGCCTGGCCCATGCCTCGCCTGACAAGAAAGACAAGAACGCCGGACGCCTTCTCTACGGCAAAGTTCTCGATGGCCGGGACAACCCCGTGGTCAATGCCGTCGTCTATCTAACTAACACGCGCACGCGCGCTGTTAAAACCTACATCGTCAGCCAGGACGGCACCTACCGTTTCCCTGCGCTCTCCAGCGCCGTGGACTACGAAGTCTACGCCCAGTTCAACGGCCACAAGAGCGATACCAAATCCGTCAGCCAGTTCGACGACCGCTCCGAAGTCTACATCGATCTCCGCATCGCTTCGCGCTAAGGTACGTACCTTTTCGTGCAACTTTTCCCCGCCATCTCGGTTCAATATATATATAGCTGTTTGTGTCTGGAGGCGATCTTGAAAGAACTGCGCACATTTCCGAAGAATTTCTCATCGATCTGCTCAAATGCGAATATTTCCACTCTAACCGCAAAGACTCTTTTGGCCTGTCTCGTTCTCGCTTGCATGTGCACGCTATCAGCCGTCGCTCAGGACGCGCCAGGCGGCGCCATGAGCCCCTACCAGGGCGAAAAAGACGGCGTCAGCGCCGGTGGTCAATGGATGGAGTTTCAATCCGAAGATAAAATGACCGGCGCGAAACGAGTCCGGTTCGAGCTGCTGTCGAATAACTTTCTGCGCGAAGACCCGGACTACAAGCCGCGCGTCGAACTGGTTTGCACCAATGGCAAATACGATCATGCCCACTTCAATCCCGGAGCCAAGTTGGGCCGGCCAGACTATCCAGGCTTTTGGGGCCAGCCGAAAATGGAGGTCCTGGTGCGCTTCGACGGAAGCCACGACCACAAAGGCTGGAACTGGGTGGCCGGACGTTTTCTCGACATGGACAAAGGCACCATTCGCGGCGCGATGGCATCCCAGGTATTCAACGTTGAAATCAAAACCAGGACCGGCTACGCGATCGCAGAGTTCTCCCCCGCGGGCCTGAATCTAGACGAAGTAAGAAAGTCCTGCGACCTGACTCCCAAAAAGCAGTAGCAAAGCCTCAAAGTCGAACGAACTCATGTAGGGACGGCTGCCTCGGCCGTCCCCCCAGAGCCTGCCCTGAGCGAAGTCGAAGGGCGAAGCCGGGCGGAATTCTTCTCAGCACTCGACCACTAACCTCTGACCCCTGGCCACTGCTCTTCCCGCAACCCGCTTAGCACTTGCCCACACTCCGCTCTGCTGGCACCTTAAACTGTCACCCAAGCGATCCAAAGCAAAAATGAACAGCAACATCATCACCGGCCTGGCGTTCCTGCTGTTCATCGCCGGCGCGTTCATCTACGCCGTCATCCTCTACAACGAACTCATCCGCCTGCGCAACGAGAACGACCGCGCCTGGGCCAACGTTGACGTCCTGCTAAAGCAGCGCCACGACGAAATCCCCAACCTGGTCGAGACCGTAAAAGGCTACATGCAGCACGAGCAGCAGACGCTGCTTGCCGTCACCCAGGCGCGCGCCGCCTCCATGAACGCCGCCAGCATCGGCCAGAAAGCCACCGCCGACCTGCAGATGACCGGAGCGCTGCACACCCTGTTCGCCGTCGCCGAAAATTATCCCCAGCTCAAAGCCAACGAAAATTTTCTCAAGCTTCAGAACCGCATCAGCGAACTCGAAGAGCGCATCGCCGACCGCCGCGAGTTCTTCAACGATGACGTCAACACCTACAACACCCGCATCGGCCAGATCCCCGAAGTCTTCATCGCCAGCTTCCTCGAACTCAAGCCCCGCTCCATGTTCAAAGTCTCCGACGAAGACCGCCGCCAGGTCGAAGTGAAATTCCAGGCCAGCCAAGGTTCCGGAGCCTAGACCGTTCTGCATGAGGGCCCTCAATCCTGAGGGCCATCGTCATTGGCGGCCCGGGACCGGCACGGTTTTAGCCGTCGCCGGAAGAACTCACAAATCCGTGCAGCACCGTGGAAGAGCGGCGCTTCAGCGCCGCGTAACGCCCCAAAACCAGCGCGGGCTTCAGCCCCCGTGGTCGCATTTTGTGTCTACCGCGAATTTTCCCGTACCGTCGTAGGGATGTAATTCGTTTGAGTGACTTTGGTAACCAGCGCCCGGCTGCCCGAATTTTCGTCGCGTCTTTTGTGAATTCGGACTCCGACCTTTGTAACTGGCGCCCCCCCGCGCCCCACAACTAAGCTTCGCGCTGGGGGTTTGCTCACATTATGAACAACTCAATCAAGCAATCGCTCTTAGTCCTGGCAGCGGGTGGTTTAATGTTGGTTGGTGCCGCCTCTGCTCAAACCCAATCTCCGAGTCAAGACAGCAACACCGCCGGCGCCGGCGCGGGAGTGGTCGATCCCAATCATCCTCGCGTCAACGAAGTGAATGCCCGCGAGCAGAACCAGCAGGATCGCATCGCCAACGGCGTAAAGAACGACAAGCTCACACCCGGACAGACTGCGCACCTGGAGAATCGCGAAGCTAAGACCGAGAACCAGGAGAAGGCCGATATGGCCGCCCATAACGGCCACCTGACCAAGGCCGAGCAGAACAAGCTCAACCGGGAACAGAACAAGACCAGCCGGCAGATTTACAAAGATAAGCACGAAGCCAAGTAGCTCGAACCCCGATCACTCGTCAGGACAAAAGCCGCGGATCATCGCGGCTTTTTTCTTCCCAGTTCGTGTGGCCGCGGGCGCCCCGCCCGCGCAGGCTTGGGGCACACACTCTCAGGGCACGCACCGCCGCAGCCCTCACCCCAGCAGCCGCGCCGCATCCTTCGCGTAGTAAGTCAGAATAATGCTGGCCCCCGCGCGCCGAATGCTCACCAGCGATTCCATCATCACCCGCTCGCGGTCAATCCAGTTGTTACGCGCGGCCGCTTCGATCATGGCATATTCCCCGGATACCTGATACGCCGCCAGCGGCACGTCGAAGCGCTCGCGGGCCGCTGCAATCACGTCAAGATAAGGCATGGCCGGCTTCACCATAATCATGTCGGCGCCCTCTTCAATGTCGAGTTCGATTTCGCGCATGGCCTCGCGCACGTTGGCGCCATCCATCTGATACGACCGCCGGTCGCCAAATTGCGGAGTCGAGTCCGCCGCTTCGCGGAACGGTCCATAAAAGCCGGAAGCGAATTTCGCCGCATAAGAAAGAATCGGCGTATTGCTGAAGCCCGCTTTGTCGAGAGCGCCACGGATTGCGCCCACCCGTCCGTCCATCATGTCCGACGGCGCGATGATGTCCACCCCCGCTCGCGCCAGCGATACCGACGTGCGCGCCAGCAACTCCAGCGACGCGTCGTTGTCGATCTCGAAACTTGCCTGCACAGCCCGCTCGGCGACCGACGCCAGCGTCGCGATTGCCTTGTCTTTTTCTTCGTTATTGTTATTCTTCACCATCAGCACGCGCTGCGAAGGGGTCAGCGCATCCCGAACCGCGGCACCCAGTGATTGCGCCAGAGACGCTTGCGGCATCGACGTCGCCTTCACAATCCCGCAATGTCCGTGCGACATATATTCACAGAGGCAAACATCCCCCATCACAATCAGCTCGGGAACCGCCCGCTTCATGGCCCGCGCGGCCCTCTGCACAATCCCATCTTCATCCCACGCGCCGCTGGCCGCTTCATCTTTTTTCTCGGGCAGCCCGAATAGGATCACCGCCGGCACCCCCAGCCCGTGCGCCTCCTCCGCTTCTTTCACCGCCTCGTCCACCGACAGGTTGAACACTCCTGGCATCGAGCGCACTTCCCTGCGCACACCTCCCCCCGGGCAAACGAACAGAGGATAGACAAACGCGTCAGGCGTAAGGCGCGTCTCGCGCACCAGATTGCGAAGTTCTCCCGTACGGCGAAGACGGCGAAGGCGGGTAACCGGAAAGGCCATAAGGCACCACCAGAGGAAACGTCAGTACGAATCCCCATTATGATTCTAGAGCATCTGGATTCTAGAACATCCTCAGCCCATGTAGGACGGACTCTTGGCCGTCGCCTTGGACTTTCCCCGAATGACAACCCCACCGCCGATTTTGAGTGGCGCAGCGCTTCAGCGCTGCGATCAAGCTCCAATTTCCTATAAGGGCTTTAGCCCCTGAGGCTTCGCTAGCGACCCACCACCCTGCGTATCACCAAAGTAACCTGCCGCCGCCGCTCAACCCCCAGAACGCCGAATCCCTGCCATAGAATTAAGTTCGGATGAATCTGCTTCGCCTCCATCGTTGGTATATCGTAGCGGCCGGCATCACTCTGGCTTACGCCGTCGTGGCCATGGTGGCCCATCGCGGGCGCGAGCTTACCGCTTTTGGCGACGTTTTCGTCCTGTTCCTTATGCTGAGTGGCGTAGTCGTCACGCTGGCCAACGCTCGCTCCGGATCCCGTCTAGAGCGCCGCTTCTGGGGACTCCTGGCCTTCGGCTTCCTTCTCTGGAGTTTCAACCAGGCGGCGTGGGCCTATCACGAGGCCATCCTCAAGCTGGAGGTCCCTGACCCCTACTTCGCCGATATCATTCTGTTTTTTCACCTCGTCCCCATCATGGCCGCCATGGCCTGGCGCCCTGATCTCACTCGCGCCGAGTCACGCTTTCAACTCAGCACCCTGAATTTCATGATGCTGCTGGTGTGGTGGATATTCCTCTACGCCTTCATCGTCTTTCCCCATCAGTATGTAGTCCTGAACGTCCGTGCCTACGACTATTACTACGAAGCGCTTTATCAACTGGAAAAGGTCCTTCTGCTGGCCGTTCTGGGATTCGCCGCGTGGAATAGTTCCGGAGCGTGGAAGCGCCTGTATTTGCACCTCCTGGGGGCTGACGCTTTATACGCCTTCGGCTCTTACGTGCTCGATAAGGCCGTCAACACTGGAAAATATTATTCCGGCGGCCCTTACGACGTTCCTCTGGTGGGCGCGGTCACCTGGATGGTCGCAGCCTCTCTAGCTGCGCGCCAGCAGCCGCTCACCAGCGAGGCGCCGACTAAAAAATCGCCGTGGGGAAGCGTTTCGCCGCAGTTGGCCATGCTGGCAATTCTTTCGTTGCCCGCGCTGGGATTATGGACGTTCCTCTTCGACAAGTCCCCGCTGGCCTCGCGAACCTTCCGTCTGTTCGCAGTGCTGGCCGCAATGCTGGTGCTTGGCGCCTTTGTGTTTCTGCGTCAATACCTCCAGGACCAGGCATTGATGAGCCTCTTGCAGGAGTCGCGCAAGGCTTACGAAGACCAGCAGCGCCTCCAGACTCATCTCGTGCAAAAGGAAAAGCTGGCTTCGCTCGCCCACCTCGTTGCGGGCGCGGCCCGTGAAATCGACCATCCGCTCACCGCCATCATGTTTCACTCCGACCAACTCTGGACCCGCGAACACCTCACCCCTGAGCAGGGCACCATGGTCCGCAAAATCGTCGATCAGGCCCGCCGCACCCGCGACCTGGTCTCGAACCTGTTGAGTTTTGCCCAGCAAAGTCACGGCGAAAGAATCACCGTCGACTTGTCGCCGCTGCTGCAACGTTGCGCTCAAATGCTCGAAGCCAAGCATTCCTCGGATCGCATCAAAGTCTCCGTCTCGCTCGAGCCCGAGTTGCCGCGCGTCGCCGGAAATGCCAACCAGTTGTTCCAGGCCTTTCACGAGATCATGGAAAACGCCGTAGACGCTCTCGCCGAGGTCGGCGGAGGCTCTCTCGAGATCACCGCGCTCCGCCACGGCTCCGACGCCGTGATCCAATTCTCTGACACCGGTCCCGGCATCCGCGAACCGGATCGCGTATTCGATCCCTTCTACACCACCAAACCCGTCGGCAAAGGCACCGGCCTCGGCCTCAGCGCCGCCTACGGAGTCGTCCAGGATCACGGCGGCCAGATCACCTGCCTCAACAAACCCGAAGGCGGAGCTTTGTTCATCCTCCGCCTCCCCGCTGCCCTCGCAGTCACCCAGCCCGTAGCCGAAGCCGCCAAAGCCTGATCGGCAACCCGCGATCCCGAGCCAGCGCACCTGTGGAGTCCCCGTAAATAGAAAAGGAAAAGATCACCAGAGACCTCCATAAGCAAGTCGCAGTCTTCATTGAAGTGGCAGTCTTTGCGTCCTTCCTTTGCGACCTTTGCGGTTAAAAGCTTTTGCCCCGATTCCCCCCGCAGCGCCCCCACCCGCTTCCTGTACCATAAAAACTGCGATGCCCGCCGCCCTAACCCACAGTTCCGCTCGCGTCCTCGAGTTCGATTCCCTCCTCGACCTCCTGCGCGGATACGCTTCCTCGCCCCTGGGTCAGGCCCGCATCGCCGCTCTCGCTCCCACCACCGATCGCGACTGGATCGAATCCCAGCACCAACTCGCCAGCGAAATCCGCGAATTCCGCCGCGTCGGCGGACGCTTCGAATTTTCCGGCTTGCTCCCCACCGCCCAGCTCGTCGCGAAATCCCGCATTCAAGGCGCCGTCCTCGAAACCACCGAGATTCGCGACGTAGTCCTCATCGTCGATCGCGCCGCGGAATGGCGCGAAATCTCCCTCCATCCCCCCGCCAGCATGAAGCGCGAGTGGCGCGCCGTCAGCACACTCTCCGCCCAGATCGCTGACTTCAACGACTTCCTCCGCTTCTTCCGCAACAAAATTCAGCCCGACGGCACACTCGAAGATCACGCCTCTCCCGAACTCGCCCGCATCCGCCGCGAAATCGAAAGACAGCGCCGCACCATCCAGGATTCCCTCCGCGGATATCTCCGCCGCCTCGCCGAAGGCGGCACCGTGCAGGACGAACTCATCACCATCCGCGGCGAACGCTTCGTCATCCCCATCAAGGTCGAGCAGAAACGCCGCGTCCAGGGCGTAGTTCACGGCGCCAGCTCCAGCGGCCAAACCGTTTACGTCGAACCTCTCGAAACAATCGATCAAAATAACGAACTCGTCCGCCTGCTCGACGAAGAGCTCGCCGAGATTCACCGCATCCTCCTGGAAATGACCCGCCGCATCGGCGACCACTCCGAATCGATTCACGCCGCAGAAGAAGTTCTATGCGAACTCGAACTCCAATTCGCAAAAGCCCGCTTCGCCGAAGACTACAACTGCGTCTCCGTGACTCTGAGCGGCCCGCTCGATGTGGGTGCCCCACCCAACGTGGGTGCCCCATTCAAGCCCGCTTTTGGCTTGAGTGGGGATTTTCCCGCAACCGACAATGAACCACCCGACAATGAACCACCCGACAATGAACCACCCCATCTTCTCCTCCACAACGCCCGCCACCCTTTGCTTGAGCATAACTTAAAGCTAAAGGGCATCCCCGTAGTCCCCGTCACCATCGAACTCGAAGCCCCAACCCGCCAACTGGTAATCACCGGCCCCAACACCGGCGGAAAAACCGTCACGCTGAAAACCGTCGGCCTCCTCGCCCTCATGGCGCAATCCGGAATCCCCGTCCCCGCCGATCGTGCCGAGCTCCCCGTCTTCGATGCCGTGCTAGCCGATATCGGCGATTATCAATCGATCGAGCAGAATCTTTCCACCTTCTCCGCTCACGTCACCAACATCGATCTCATTTCCCAAACCGCCACCGCCCACTCGCTGGTCCTGCTCGACGAGCTAGGCTCCGCCACCGATCCCGAAGAAGGTGCCGCACTCGCCGTTGCCATCGCCGGATATTTCCTCCAAATCGGCTGCCTGGCGGTCATCTCCACGCATCACACGTCGCTGAAAGTTTATGGCGCAAATACTCCCGGCGCGTTGAACGCCTCCGTCGGCTTCAACGAATCCACTCTTCAGCCCACGTACGAACTGAAAGTCGGCGTCCCCGGAGCCTCCGCCGGAATCAACATCGCACAACGCCTGGGATTAAATCCCGCGATCACCGACGCAGCCCGCGCGCGCCTGGGAACGCAGACTCGCGACGTCGGTGAATTTCTCGATCGCCTCCACGCCGATCTGCGCGCAGCGGAAAGCGAACGCCTCCGTCTGAAAACCCGCGAGCAGGAACTCGATCGCGAAAAGACGCGCCTGGCGACCGAGGGCAAGAAAGACCAGCAGGCCAAAATCCGCGAGATGGAAACCAAACTGGAAAGCGTCCTTCGCGACTTCGAATATCAAACCCGCGAGGCCGTGAACGCCATCCAGGACCGTGCCGCCGCGCAGAAGATCTCGAAAGATGCCGACCGTCGCGTCGCCAAGCTGCGCCGCGAGTTCCGCGAGCAATTCGATTCCACCGTCGTCGCGCACTCCACCGGCGCCGACCAGGGCGACCCCAACGCCCAGCCGCAGGTCGTGAAATATGTCTCGGTCGGCGACACCGTAAAGCTGAAGTCCACCGGCCGTCCCGCAAGAATCATGCGCAAACTCGACGACACCCATTTCGAAGTGCAAGTCGGCGCCATGAAAATGAAAATTGCCCGCGACGACGTAGCCGCAGTTCTATCCCCCACCCAGCCCGCACCCGGAGACTCTCCGGTGAAAGCCGCCCGCACCCGCGGCATCTCAGTCTCGCTGAACAACGACAGCGAAGCCGCTAACGTCCCCACCGAAATCAACGTAATCGGCCGCACCGTCGACGACGCCGCCCGCGAAGTCGAACGCTTCGTCGACCGCGCCTTCCTGGCCGGCCTGCCCCGCGTCCGCGTAGTCCACGGCAGCGGCATGGGCATCCTCCGCAAAGCCCTGCGCCAGCTCCTGCAACAGCACCCCCACGTAGAGTCGGTCGCCGAACCCCCACAAAACGAAGGCGGCGCCGGCGCCACAGTAGTGGAGCTGCGGGTCTAAGCCGCGGAGCGGCGGCATATAGTAGCCCAGGACGTAAGTCCTGGGTAAAGCGGAGGTTGAGAACAAGTCCCGTAGGGACGACAGAAGCCGCCCTGACCAGGATTTCCATACCCATCAACCGCTAACCCCCGATTCCCACAGCTTCTCCACAACAATCCTCCTCCGGTATATTCCATACAGCCCCTTTCTAGCTCACAATTCCAACGGAGAAGTGTCTCTCACGAAATGGCGAACCCCGGCGACTTCGCATACACGGTCAAGCAGCAGGCGGATATCGTCCGCATCATCGGCGACTACGTCAAGCTGAAGAAAGCCGGCGCCCAAAATTTCTCAGGCCTGTGTCCGTTTCACGGCGAAAAGACCGCGTCGTTCTCCGTCCACGCCACGCGCCAGTTCTTCCACTGCTTCGGCTGTGGCGTGTCCGGAGACGTCTTCAGCTTCGTGCAGAAAATCGAAAACATCACCTTCCCGGAGTCTGTGCGGATGGTCGCCCAGAAGATGGGCATCCCGCTCCCCAAGGCCGCGTACTCCACTCCCGGCGAAGCCAAAGAAGCCCGCCTGCGCGGCCAGTTGCTCGACGTGCACGACCGCGCCTCCGCATTCTTCCAGGAATGCCTGAAGCGCCCCGAAGGCGCGCGCGCGAGAGAATACCTCCTGGGCCGCGGCCTCGACGAAGCCACCATCGCCCGCTTCCGCATCGGCTACGCCCCCGACTCCGGCTTCCTCCTCCGCGACCGCCTGAAAAACGAATTCAGCGAAGAGCTCCTCCGCGAAAGCGGCCTGTTCTCCTGGAAGGAAGACCCCGGAAGTCCGTCCGCTCCTACTGTCATCCCGAGCGAAGGCGGATCGCGAGCAAGCGAGAGATCCACCGCAGTCGAGGGACCTGCTGTTCTCTCGCCCGACAGCACAAAGTCTGCAGCCGCGGGTGCCCCGTCCTTGTCCGTCCGCTCTTTGGACGGACAGGGCGGGGATTTTGACTCGGGCCCGAAGCCCGAAAGCCGAAGCCCGAAGCCCGCCCCCAACATGTACTCCAAGTTCCGCAACCGCGTCATGTTCCCCATCACCAGCGAAGCGGGAAAGATCATCGCCTTCACCGGACGCACGCTCGCCACCGACGAAAAAGCCGGCCCAAAATATCTGAACTCACCGGAAACAGCGATCTACTCCAAAGGCAAAGTATTGTTCAACCTCGACCTGGCCAAAGAATGGGTCCGCAAGTTCGATTACGCGATTCTGGTCGAAGGCCAAATGGATTGCATCTCCGTCTACGCCGCCGGATTTCACAACGTCATCGCCAGTTCCGGCACCGCCTTCACCGAGCTGCAATCCAAGCTGCTCGGTCGTTTCAGCAAGAATGTAGTCGTCAACTTCGACCCCGACACAGCCGGCGCGAAAGCCACCGACCGCACCCTGGGCCTTCTGGTGGAAGAAGAATTTCAAATCAAAGTGCTGACGCTCGAGCAGGGTTTCGATCCCGATCTCTACATTCGCCGCAAAGGCAAAGACGCCTACGCCGCCGCGCTGAAGAATTCGCAGAAATATTTCGACTACCTGATCGAACGCGCCCGCGCGCAATTCCCCGTCCGCACCGGCGAAGGCAAAGTAAAAGCGGTCAATCATCTTCTGCCGCACATCCAGCGCGTGCCCAACCGCATCGTGCGCGACGAGCTGGCGCAGGAGATCGCGCAAAAGCTCGGCATTGATTCAGCGCTCATCCGTCAGGAACTGAGGAACGTCGCGTCTACCCGGTCAGCCGCGGTGGTCAAGGCCCCAGCCGAGGCGCAAGTCACCGACGCCGAACGCATCCTGATCCGCGCCCTGGCCTCAGCCCGGCAAATGCAGCCCGGAGAAGGACATATCTCATCCCGCGACGGCGCAGAGGAAGAATTCGACCCCGCCCGCCAGGCCCGCTTCGTCCTGCAAAACGAAGCCCTGCATCGCGGACTCGCCACCGAGGCGCTGGCCGAGGCCCTGCTCAATGCCGGAGCCGAAATTGCCGATGTAATGGAAGTGCCCCAAGCGGAGGGCGATCGGCGACTGCTGGCCTCGATCTTGTTGAAAGAAGATGAGATCCTCACCGCCGAACTGCTGGACCGTGCCGTGCGCGCCTTGCAGAAGATTCACATCAAGCGCCGCGTCGAACAAGTCCGCAGGGACTTGGAATCGTCGAGGAGCGGCAGCGGCGATGACTCGCAGCGCAACCAGCTCCTGCGCGAACTCGAGCGCCTGAGCCGCGCCCTGCGCGATCGCGGCCTGGGCGACGGAGGATCAGCCCCAGCGGCCTGAAATTACGCAGAAACACCGGAAAAGGCTTGAAACAAAAAAGCCGCTCAGACCATCTAAGTATTTAGCAGAGTTAGAGATAGCGACGCGGTAAGGGCGGGGAAAAGGAAATGAAAGCGGGCAACTGATAGACGCAGCAGCACTTATGTGCTAAACTCTGTAAGTTTGTGCTAGGCACAATCCCGCTACATCCCAGTCCCACCCTTACGGAAACTTTACCACAACGCTCTCAACGAGCGAATTGAGCAGTTTTAAGGATACTTCTTGGCTCTTGACGACAAATACGAAGACATAAAAAAGCTGATCGACACAGGCAAAGAGAAGGGATATCTCACCTACGATCAAGTCAATGACCTGATCCCGCACGATGTGCACAGTCCCGACGACCTGGACGATCTGCTGACCACGATTGGCACGCAAGGAATCGACGTGCTCGAAGGCCCGAAGTCGCCTTCCGCGGCCGCGCTCGATAAAAAATTCGAGGATGCTGAAGAAGGCTCCGAGGACGTCGAACTCGACTTAACCCCCGGAGCTCTGGAAAAAACCAACGACCCCGTCCGCATGTATCTGCGCGAGATGGGAACTGTTCCCCTGCTCACGCGCGAAGGCGAAGTGGAAATCGCCAAGCGTATCGAACGCGGTCAAATCCGCGTGCTCAAGGCCTTGTCACGGTCTCCCATCGTCATCCGGGAACTGCTGGCCATGGGCGAAGACCTCAAGAAGGGCGTGCGCTCGATCAAGGAAGTGGTCACCTTCGACGAAGAAGAGATCACCGACGAGATTCTGCAGAATCGCCTGAATGAGTTCACCGGCAAGATCGATGCCATGGCCAAGCTCTACAAAAGGGTCAGCGTCGTCGAAGAAAAGTACGCTGCGGTTTCGCAGAAGAAGCGTCCCAAGGACCACCGCCGCGCCCGCCGCAACTTCGCCCGCGCCATTGTTGCCGTGTCGAAAGCGGTGCGCAAGCTGGGCTTTACCAACAACGAACGCAAACGGCTGATCGACCGGCTCAACAAGATGGTCGACGGCATGCGCTCGCTCGACCGCCAGTCGCAAAATCTCGAGCGCAAGGCGGACGCCACTCGCAGCGAAGAACAGAAAAAAGAATACCGGCGTCAGTCGCGCGCCGTTCGCGGCGAAGTGGAAAAGCTGGAACTGGAAACCGGCGTGTCGTTTCAGGAGCTCAAGCGCACCCAGCGCGAGATCATCCAGGGCGACATGGACGCGGAGCAGGCCAAGCGCGAGCTGATCGAGGCCAACCTCCGCCTGGTGGTTTCCATCGCCAAGAAATACACCAACCGCGGCCTTCAATTCCTCGACCTGATTCAGGAAGGCAACATCGGCCTGATGAAAGCCGTGGACAAGTTCGAATACCGCCGTGGCTACAAATTTTCCACGTACGCCACGTGGTGGATTCGGCAGGCGATTACTCGTGCCATTGCCGATCAAGCGCGTACGATTCGCATCCCGGTGCACATGATCGAGACGATCAACAAGCTGATCCGCACTTCGCGGCAACTTGTTCAGGAACTGGGACGCGAGCCGACGTCGGAAGAAATCGCCAAGCGCATGGATATTCCGGTCGCGAAAGTGCGGAAAGTCCTGAAGATCGCGCAGGAGCCCATCTCTCTCGAAACGCCAATCGGCGAAGAGGAAGATTCGCATCTCGGCGACTTCATCGAAGACCGCGCCGTAGTCTCGCCGGCCGAAGCGGTGATCAACGTGAACCTCAAGGATCAGACCGGACAGGTCCTGCGCACGCTGACCCCGCGCGAAGAAAAAGTAATCAAAATGCGCTTCGGCCTCGAAGACGGCAGCGAGCACACTCTGGAAGAAGTCGGCCAGAGCTTCGCCGTAACCCGCGAACGCATCCGCCAGATCGAAGCCAAAGCGCTGCGGAAACTGCGGCATCCGTCGCGCTCGCGAAAGCTGCGTGCGTTCATGGATGGAGTGAAGGACTAACGCTGTAAAGACTAAGAGTGAAAGACTAGCGCCGAAAGACTAAGACCTAGGGGTTGTCATCCTGAGCGAAGTGAGACGATTCGCGAATGCGAATCGCCTCACGCAGTCGAAGGACCCCTACCAGCGCCACCAGGCACGGCTTCGGCCGTGCCTTTTTTCCGAACTCGACTTATTCCCAAATCAGAAATGGACGAAAATTTTCCGCTCTTCACGCCGCGGATTGGTGTCGCCGCGCCATACAATCGATGCCGCACGGACAGATGTCTAGAGGGCGTTGCCAGTGGGTACTGGACGCTGTCCGTCAAACAGTCGAGTGGCTTTCAGCCACTAGGGTTCGACTCCCTCGCCCTCAGATGTCACACGACTCCTTCAAAACCGCTTGACAGGCTATTTGCAGGGACTATCATAAGTATTGACGGACAGCGTTCGGTATCATTGTTGAAAGCCCCGAGTGATCTCGGGGCTTTCGCTTTTGTGCGCGGCTCCCATCCGTCGAGAACTGCTCGGGATGAGGCGGCCTCCTACCTGGCCCATCTGGCCGCAGCCACTTTTCCGGCGCATTCCTCAGTATTCGCCGCTCTTCCACAGGTTCTGCACAAGAATCGGTGCTCTTCCTCTTGCACTAGAAATGGGGCGTAGCGATCATTGAACTTGGAAGGAAAGTTATGCACCGAGTACAGTCTCGCGCACATCACTACGTCCCTGAGTGGTATCAGCGGAGGTTTCTCCCGCCTCGGACGAATAAGTACTACTATCTCGATCTTCAACCCGAAACGATCGTTCAACACGGGCACGCCCATCAACGCAGGGCGGTTCGACACTTGGGGCCTAATAGCTGCTTTTACAAGGACGACCTCTACGCGCTCAACTTCGGAGGTCGGACTACCGACGAGATGGAACAGTTCTTCTTCGGCGCGATTGATAGCTTCGGCTGCGGCGCCGTCGCTGAACTCGCAAACTTCGAGGGAATCACCGACAAGGTGGCGGAGTCTTTCCGGTACTTCAACGCCTACATGGGTGCTCAGAGGTTCAGAACTCCACGTGGCCTTTTAGAAATAAGGAGGGAGTTCGACCGGCGTCAGCAGCTTCCAACACTGGTCGTCTTACGCTCGATGTTTGAAGCCTACGCGACTATGTGGTCTGAGGGTGTATGGGAGATCGTGCGGGCCAGGCAGAGCCCGACGAAGTTTCTCGTTACGGACAATCCGGTCACCTTTTACTGCAAGGTAATGTTTCCGAGTGAGTGGACCTATCCGAACGATCCGAGCCTCAAGCAGATCGGCACGCGAACGATCTTTCCGCTCGGTCTAGACGCGTGTCTCGTCGTCACTCACCTGCAGCTGGTTCGCAACCTATGGGCGACGCCGACGGAGTTTCGTGAGAATGCACGCTACTTCGATCAGACGATGAAATACCTGGGAGAAATCCAGTTCGGTCGGGAGCTCGTGGAAGATGAGGTGTTGCGAATTAACTACATCCTTAAACGCCGTGCAACCCGGTACGCCGCCGCCGCTGAGAGGGAATGGTTGTTTCCTGAGCGGCACGTATCGACGACAGAGTGGAGAGAGCTAGACGACCATTGGTTGTTGTTGCCGCACCTTTGGAAAGTTGGGTTTCGCACGGGGATTGCCGCCGGCAATGATCGGGGCTCCACGTTCGCAGCTGACGAGCATGGTCGCCATCCTTGGGAGCGAGGGTACGAAGACAAACGGTTGCGCGAACGCGAATGGGCGCTTCACATTCGATCGCGGGAGGAATGGGCGAAGCGACGATCAGGCAAGGCAAGAGCTCTGGTTGATCCACGTATGCGCGGTAACTTCGGCGATGAACTAATGGACAACTTTCTACGTGGGCAGAGTGCGCTGACGGCTTAGAGGTCGTCCTTGGGAGTCCCGCCCTAAGTCGAGGTCCGTGGTTTCCCACCCTTCGAAAATCGCGAAGGGTGGGGCAGCCTCGGTCGTGGTGGTGTAGGGTGGACAGAACTCAGGGACAGACGGGACATTCACCGTATTTCGTCTTCCTCCTCTGGCGCGGTCTTCGGCGCGGTGCGCAGAAACTTCATCAAGCCTGCGCCGGTGGCCTTTCCCGCCCGCTTCTCGAAGAAATCGGCTGCGGTTTCCACTACTCCCACCTTTTGCGCGACTGCCGAGGCGATCCACTGATTCAACGACACGCCATCTTCTTTCGCCAGGCGCTGCGCCGCTTTCTTGATCGAGACCGGAAGTTTTAACGGATACGTTGCCTTACTCATGGCTTCACCTTCCTGAGCAGCTCCGCTGGGCGGAGCACGGAGATTTCAAAGCGCTGCCCGGCCTCGGCAAAGTCGGCCACGTTGTAGGTGACCACTGCGTCCGCATGACCGTTGATTGCAGCTTCCAGCACCATCTCGTCATTCGGGTCTCGCGTCTGCGGCCGCCATTGAAAATGAACTTCGACGGGCTCGATCACTGCCGCCAGCTCTGCCAGGAACTCGTCGATTTCCAGCGGCGTAAGACCATGAGCTAAGCGATGCTCAGGACGTTTCAACACATCTTCATACTCCAGGAAGAGCGGCGGAGTTGCCAGCAGCTTGATCCGCCTCTCAGCTACCAGGCGCAAAACGGCATTTCCGGCTCCCAGCCGTGTCCGCAGTCCGGCGACCACAACCGAGGTATCGAGAACAATCTTCAACACACATCCTATAAGATATCACATCCTATGAGGTATGTACGGTTCTTTCGCTCCCAGTCGCATTTCCCCTTTTGGGAATCATTCCCACTTTCTCTTTCAATTTTCTTGCCTTTGACTTTTCTTTCCTGTCGAATCGAAACATAAGGCGGCATTCGCGAGTTTTCTCCGGATGCCGCTTTTCTGATTCTGGGGCGGAAAATGAAGAAGCGGAAGCCGGAGATTATCAAACCGGGGATTATCAAACCGAAAATTACCAAGCCAGGGATCATCAAAGATCCGAAGGCTCGGGGGGAGTGGGTGGAGTCGGTGTTTATGTCGCGGGCGAACGAGCATGGATTGGCGGTGAGCAAGCCTTGGGGAGAGTCTAGTAGCTACGATTTTGTGATTGGGCGTCCGGGGCGGTTTGTCGGGGTGCAGGTTAAGTCGACGGTGGCGGAGTCTGGTGTGGGTTACTCCTGTGCCGTGAAGAAGAACAACAAGGCGTACTCGCGCGGGGAATTCGATTTCCTGGCTGCGTACGTGATTCCGGCGGATGTGTGGTACATCATTCCGGCGAGCACGATTGAGGGCAAGGAATCGGTGGGGCTGTGTTCGAAATCGAATCACGCCAGGTACGAAGAATATCGCGAAGCGTGGCGGCTCTTGCGGGAAGCTTCGGAAGTTGCTACTGAAGGCTCTGGGGATGGCGAGGCTGCGGAGGGGGAGAGTTGCGCGGAGGATTCCGCAGGGGCAGAGTCTGGCGGAGATCAACGTCCTCCGGCGAATGCCGCGGGCCGGATGGAAGCGGCGATGAATTATTTCAAGCAGAGGCTGGAGCGTGGCGGTGTCGATTCGCGGAAGCGGTGAAAGGAAATAGAGGCTGGCCCACTCTTTCTTGCCGGCATCCGATTAACTGAGGCTGCCCCGGTCTTCGCGGTTTTCGAAGGCCGGGGATTTCGACTGCTGGCCGCTTGAGTTTCTGGCAGGCGCATCGTCTGGTATCGTCCAGGTCCGGGGTGTCCCATCCTTCGAAAATCGCGAAGGGCGGGGCAGCCTCGGTTGTGATGGTGCAACAGGAAATCCCCACGTCTCGCAAAAGCGGCGAGACATGGGGCACCCAGCCTCATCTTGATCGCGTTCGTGGGAACGATCGGGCATGTCGTCTCAGTTTTCCTCGGGTTTCCACAAGGAAGGCTTTTCGTCCACAGTTTTCGCACAAGAGTAGAGCGTTTTTTTATTGCGGGCGGCGGGGTTCTGACTGAGAGTGTGTGCAGCGAAAACGTGAGAGTTTTCTGAGCTTGCCGGATGATTGCGGCAGGGCCTGCAGCAGCCGGTGATTCTCGAGGGTGAATCGCCGGGGGACATATCGGAAGCGCGTGCGAACGCGAACTGGTTGCCCGGGCGTTGCGGCCTCCTCCCCGATCCCGCTCATGAGTGGGAATGGGCTGCCGGCCCCCGCAGCGGTTGCGCTGTGATCGCAAGATCGCGAGTGCAGCTAGCTTTGGCAAATGCGGCACTCCCTCGGGAGCGCTGACGGGCCAGAAGCATCATCCCGCCGCGCGAGTGGCGGATGAGGTGAGTCAGAAGATCCACGGACGATGCGGCTCCGGTGGCTGGCCGGGGCCGCATTTTTTTGTTTTCAAATTTTTCTTCCAAACCTTTTTCGCGGCGGATTTGCGCGGATTCTCGCGAATAAGGCAACCAACTTCGGAATGCACAATCTTTTGGACGGAAGATCAAGACACTTTAACCGCTGAGTTCGCAGAGGAGGGGCCGCAGAGTTCGCGGAGAAATTCGTACTGCGCCACTACTCTTGTTGTGTGGGCTTTGTTTGGGACGGGTTTTCGCGGGGCTTCCACAGAATCTCTTCGGGCTTCACAGCTTCTGCACAAATCATTTTGTGTTTCGCTTTGTGTTCGCTTATGCTGAAATGGGCGAATGCCTCACAGTGCTGAACTGACCATGGCGACCTCATCTGAATACACGATTAGTAGTCTTCCGGCGAATGTGGAGGCGGAGCGCTCGATTTTGGGGGCGATTCTGCTGGACAACTTTGCTTATAACCAGGCGGCGGAGCATTTGCGGACGGAGGATTTTTCGCTGGATTCGCACCGGCGGATTTATTCGCGGATGGTGGATCTGGCGGAGTCTTCGCGTCCGATCGACATGATTACGCTGATCGAGGAGCTGGATCGGCACAAGGATCTGCAGGCGATTGGCGACGTGGCTTATGTGTCGAGCCTGGTGGAGGGGGTTCCGGACCGGCCGTCGATTGAACATTACGTCAAGATTGTGCGCGACAAGGCGCTGCTGCGCGGGCTGATTCACGCGGCGAATACGGCGATTGCGCGGGCGGCGGATCAGAGTGATGCTGCGGAAGATGTGCTCAGCGACGCGGAGGCTGCGATTTTTCAGCTGTCGGAGAAGCGCATTGGACGCGGGTTTATGGGGGTGCAGGAGATTGTGCGCGAGTCGTTTGGGTCGGTCGACGCGCTGCTGCAACGCGGGCAGCGCATCACCGGACTGGCTACCCACTACACCGACTTAGATGAAATGACCAGCGGGCTGCAGCGATCCGATCTGGCGATTATTGCGGCGCGGCCATCGATGGGGAAGACGGCGTTTGCGATGAACATTGCGGAGAACGCGGCGATTGAGGATGGGCAGGTGGTGGGAGTGTTTTCGCTCGAAATGTCGCGCGAGGCGCTGCTGCTGCGGTTGTTGTGTTCGCAGGCGCGAGTGGATGCGCACAAGATGCGGACCGGTTCGCTGTGGCAGGACGACACGAAGAAATTGGTGCGCGCGATGGAACAGCTGGCGCATGCGCCTATTTTCATCGACGACACTGCAGGCATTTCTTTGAGCGAGATGCGGGCCAAGGCGCGACGGTTGAAACAATCGGCGGGCAAACTCGATTTGATCATCATCGATTATTTGCAGCTGATGTCGGGCGGGGGCAAGCGTTACGAAAACCGGACGCAGGAAGTCTCCGCGATTTCGCGAGGGCTGAAGGCGCTGGCCAAGGAACTGTTGGTGCCGGTGATTGCGCTCTCGCAGCTTAGCCGCGCTCCGGAGAGCCGGGGAGGGGATCATCGTCCGCAACTTTCGGATCTGCGCGAATCGGGGTCGATTGAGCAGGATGCTGACCTGGTGATGTTTATTTTTCGCGAAGAAGTTTACAAGCAGGATGATCCTGATTTGCAAGGGCGGGCGGAGATCATTATTGCTAAACAACGCAACGGTCCGACTGGGAGAATCCATCTGGCATTTTTGAAGAACTGCACCAGATTTGAGACAGTTGCGGAGGGCGGAATTGGGCCGGAAGAGTGAGCGCCAAGGCAGAGAATGCCGCGAGCCAGCGTACCGTAAACACTGTAGGAAGTTCAGCTTGCAGCGAGATTGCTGAATTTGAGGTTGGCCTGTGGAAAGCTTGTGGAATTGAAAACCGCTCTCATGATTTCTTTAAGCAAATACCGGGCGGCCGGTTTGACCGGGAGTCAGACTTGGGCTTTAAGTGGCTGAGTAGTAACCAGTTAAGCAATTCACACGGGATTAACATGCAGCTTGGCGCAAGTCAGCCCGAATCGGCACGTTTTTGAGATTTGCACATCTGGCAGGATTAGTCCCTTCGTTTTGAGCTTGATTTTGGCTTCGTGGATAGACTGCCGCGCTCTCGCGGCATGCGGAAAATCGAAATCGCAAAATCGATTTTTCCTCTGAGCGACGGGTCCTGACGGGGACTCGATGTGGGTACGAAATGCGACCACGGGGGCTGAAGCCCCGCGCTGGTTTGGAGCTTCACGCGGCGCTGGAAGCGCCGCTCTTCCACGGTGCTCCGAACATTCCTCGCGGTGCGCCCAGCGGCTGATGTTTATCGCAGCGCTGGAAGCGCTGCGCCACCCAAAATCAGCACCCAAAATCAGAGCCGAAAATCGAAGGCAAAGTTGGAGGCAACAATCAGTTTGCAGGCATGACCGGTGCAGTGGTAGAAAAAAAACGCCCTGCGGACGATTGACGGGCAAGAGTGCCCGTCCTACACGACTTCTAGTTGCTGTCTTCGCCGACTTTCAGGACGGCCAGGAAGGCTTCCTGGGGGATGTCGACGCGGCCGATGCGCTTCATGCGTTTTTTGCCTTCTTTTTGTTTTTCGAGGAGCTTGCGTTTGCGGCTGATGTCGCCGCCGTAGCATTTGGCGATGACGTTTTTGCGAATGGCGGAGACGGTTTCGCGGGCGATGATTTTCGCTCCGATGGAGGCCTGGATTGCCACTTCGAACATTTGCCGGGGAATGAGTTCGCGCATTTTCGAAACGAGGGCCTTGCCGCGATCGTAGGCGAAATCGCGATGCACGATTACGGAGAGCGCGTCGACGGGTTCGCCAGCGACGAGGATGTCGAGTTTGACCATGGGCGATTCCCAGTAGTCGGCGAGATGGTAATCGAGCGAAGCGTAGCCGCGGGAGACGGACTTCAGGCGGTCATAAAAGTCGAGCACGATTTCGTTGAGCGGCAACTCGTAGTGCAGCATGACGCGCGAGGAGCTGACATATTCGAAAGTTTTTTGTTTGCCGCGCTTGTCTTCGACCAGCTTCAGGATTCCGCCGACGTATTCTTCGTTGGTGAGGATAGTCGCGAGAATTACGGGCTCTTCAATCTTGGCGATTTCACTGGGATCGGGCCAGCGCGAAGGATTATCGACTTCGATCATTTTGCCGTCAGTCTTGTAGATCTTGTAGCGCACGCCGGGCGCGGTGGTGATGAGTTCGAGCGCGAACTCGCGTTCGAGGCGCTCCTGAATGATCTCCATGTGGAGCAGGCCGAGAAAGCCGCAGCGGAAGCCGAAGCCGAGGGCGACGGAACTTTCGGGCTCGAAGAAAAAAGAGGAATCGTTGAGGCGGAGTTTTTCGAGGGCCTCGCGGAGACGCGTGTGCTCGTGGGCGTCGACGGTGTAGAGTCCGGCGAAAACCATGGGCTTGATTTCTTCGAAGCCGGGGAGGGATTCGAGCGCGGGGTTGGCGTCGTGGGTGATGGTGTCGCCGATTTTGGTGTCGGCGACATTTTTGATGTTGGCGATGATGAAGCCGACTTCGCCGGCCTTGAGTTCGTTGATTTCGACAGGCTTGGGAGTGAGTACGCCGAGAGTTTCGGCGTCGAAGGTGGTGCCATTCCACCACAGGCGAATTCGGTCGCCTTTACGCAGCGTGCCTTCGAAGACGCGAGTGAGCACGACGACGCCGCGGTAAGCGTCGAACCAGGAATCGAAAACCAGAGCCTGCAGGCGGTTGTCGGGGTTTCCTTTGGGCGGAGGAACGCGCTTGACGATGGCTTCGAGAACGTCTGGGACGCCCTGGCCGGTCTTCGCGCTGATGAGAACTGCGTCGGTGGCGTCGAGGCCGACGGCGCTCTCGATCATTTCTTTGGTGCGGGGAATGTCAGCGCTTTGCAGATCGATCTTGTTGATGACGGGAATAATTTCGAGGCCGTGATTGATGGCGAGATAGGCGTTCGCCAGAGTTTGCGCTTCGACGCCCTGCGAGGCATCGACTACCAGGAGGGCACCTTCGCACGAGGCGAGCGCGCGGGAAACTTCGTAGGAAAAATCGACGTGGCCGGGAGTATCGATGAGGTTGAGCTGGTAGGTGTTGCCGTCGAGCGCGGTATACATCATGCGGACGGCGTGAGCTTTGATGGTGATGCCGCGTTCGCGTTCGAGGTCCATGGAATCGAGGACCTGGGCCTGCATCTCGCGCGCGGTGAGCGAGCCGGTCAGCTCCAGCAGGCGGTCGGCCAACGTGGACTTGCCGTGGTCAATATGCGCGATGATCGCAAAATTGCGGAGGAACGCTGCGTCCATAGGATGCGGGATCGATGCGGGTTAAACTTTTATTCTAACAGGGGCGGGCTCCCGGCTTGCGGTTGTCGGTTAGCATGTGAGCATGGCTGAAGCGCCTTTTGCGGCAATTGATCACGTGCAGCTGGCGATGCCGGCGGGTGAGGAAGAGCGTGCGCGAGGGTTCTATGGCGACCTGCTCAGCATGGCGGAGATTTCCAAGCCGCCGGAGCTGGCGAAGCGCGGGGGATGCTGGTTTGCCAGCGGCAGCGTGCAACTTCATCTTGGAGTGGAAGAAGACTTTCGTGCTGCGAAGAAGGCGCATCCGGCATTGCGTTGCCGTGATTATGCGGGACTGACTTCGCGCCTGCGTGCTGCGGGAGTTGACACCAAAGAAGACGAAAGTATTCCGGGGGTGCGGCGGTGCCACGTGTGTGATCCGTTTGGGAACCGCATCGAGCTGGTCGCAGGGTGAGCGTTGATTTTCGACCCAGACCCAGCAATTGGATACCGACACTTCTTCGCTAGAATCAGAATGCATGCTCATACTTGCTTCCGCGTCGCCACGCCGGCAGGAACTTTTGCGCAACGCGCGTATTCCGTTTGTGGTGCAGGCTGCTGATATCGAGGAAAGGGTGCGCGACGGGGAGTCTCCGCGCGATTGTGCGGAGCGGCTGGCGCGGGAAAAAGCGCTTGCGGTGTCCCGGAGCCGGCCCGCGGACTGCGTTCTGGGAGCGGATACGATTGTGGTGGTCGATGGGAACATTCTCGGCAAGCCGCGGGACGCCGGCGATGCGGAGCGCATGTTGCGGTTGTTATCGGGGCGGGATCATGATGTGATCACGGGGGTGTGTTTAGCAGTGGTCAGTGGTCAGGGGGCAGGGGCCAGTGAGCGACAGGTCGTGCCGGCATTAGGCGTCGACGAACAGCTGACAGCTGCCGGGCTGCGGGTGATCGCGGCTTCCGAGACTACGCTTGTGACGATGAGCGAATTGTCTGAGGCTGACATTCGCGAATACATTGCAACTGGTGAGCCTATGGATAAGGCTGGGGCTTATGCGATTCAGGGGATTGCTTCGCGCTGGATTCCGCGCATTGAAGGGGATTACAGCAATGTGGTGGGACTGCCGGTGGCGCTGGTTTACCGGATGTTGCGTGAACAGGGCTTGCTCTGAGTTGCGGACGGTTTTGAAATTCGAGGTGAAGCGAGGGAGGCTAGGATTTCTTCTCTTCTTCTTTTATTTTTTCTTCTTTCTTTGGTTCTTCGCCTTCTTTCATTGCGGACTTGAAGTTACGGATGCCTTCGCCGAGACCCTTGCCGAGCGCCGAGAACTTGCTGGTGCCAAAAACCAAAAGAGCGATGGCGACGATCAGCAGAATATGCAGCGGTTGAAAAAGGCCTTCACCCATAACTCCTCCAAAGGACTCCCTGTCAGGAGTCTAGGCTATGCCAACTTCGGAGTCAAAAGAGGCGATGCGCAACAATTGGTTACTGCGCATCTAATTCCGACGTGACTCACTCATGCGCTCAATTCGGAGTCTATTCTTAAAGCACAACTTTCGGGAGGTTGCAGGTCATGCGCAAACTTTGCGTGGTGTTAACACTCGCGCTGCTGTCATTTCAAATTCCGACGCATGTTGCCGCACAGAGTGCGGGTCAAGGATCCACCGAACAACGAAAGACCAGCGAGCCTTACACCGGTGATCTCTCGATCTTCGAGTCTCCGGGGCGGGACGAGCGTTTGCAGATTAACCGAGTGATGGACATTCTCGGAATCACAGCGGGGAAGACGGTTGCGGACATCGGCGCGGGTTCGGGATGGTTCACCACTCGGGCGGCGAAACGCGTGGGCGACGCCGGCATCGTTTACGCGGTCGATATTAATCCCGAGGCTATTCAGTACATCGCGGACCGGCTGCGGAAGGAAAAAATCGACAATGTGAAAACCATTCTGAGCCAGGCGGACGATCCGAAACTGCCGGCGAACTCGGTCGACAGCGTCTTGATGCTGAAGACTTACCACGAGATAGCAAAGCCGGTGATGCTGCTGCAAAATCTGCGGACTGCGCTTCGCGCCGGAGCCAAGGTGGGGGTCATCGACCGCAACGGCAACGGCGAAAATCACGGTGTGGGGCGCGAGGTCGTGATTCGGGAAGCGGCGCAGGCCGGTTATCGATTGCTCGAGAGCTACGATTTTGTGAAGGGCGATAAGATGGACTACTTCCTGGTCTTTACCGCAAAACAGTAACTTCACTCAAAAACGATAACTTCGTCGACAGCCGACCAGGTGGTACGAGTCAAGTCAACGAAAGCGGGCAGGTCGGCGTCGGAGGCCGCTCCTTGCGGACTTGCCCAGGCTGCTTCCATGCTCGACCAGTCGTCGAAGTAGAGTTCGACGACAGCGTCCCATCCTGGCGTGCGAGTGGGATCGGCGCAGATGTAGTTCTGGACATACTTCCTCAGGCCGGGCAGGTTCTTGGCCAGAGGGCCGTGAACTTCCTGCAGGTGTTTTCGGAATTGTTCGCGAGACAGTTCCGGATGCTTGTAGAGGACGACGATGAACTTGAGCATGGGATTGTTCCGGGATCGGCCGATTCGATCATGCTTGTCCGATCGTGCTTGCTCGATCATGCTTGTTCGATCATGCCTGCCAGCAGCAGGGCACGGCGCGGCAACTCGGAGATGACGATGTGCTCGTGAACGGCGTGCGCGCCCTCGCCGACGGCGCCCATGCCGTCGAGCGTGGGAATGCCGATGCCGGCGGTGAAGTTGCCGTCGGAGCCTCCGCCGACGGAAGCTTCGTCGAGCTTCCATCCGGTCTCTCGGGCGATTTCGCGGGCTTTCTTGTAGAGCGCGGCCACGCCGTCGATGCGCTCCATGGGGAGACGATTGATGCCGCCCGTGATCTGCAGTTGGCAATGCTTGTCGAAGGGTTTTAATGACCGGAGCTTTCGGTCGATGCCGACTTTTTGTTTCGCGCTCTTGATGCGGACGTCGATTTTCACGATGGCTTCGGCGGCCACTACGTTGGTGCGCGTTCCGCCCTGGATGACTCCGGGATTTACCGAAAGTCCGCGGCGCAGATCGTTGAGCTTGGCGAGCGCCGTGATCTGGCGGGCAAGCTCCAGGATGGCGCTGTGGCCTTTGCCGGGATCGAGGCCGGCATGCGCGGCCACGCCTTCGACTTTCAGGGTGTATTCGCCAACTCCCTTGCGCTCAGTCTTTACCGCACCGCGGAGTCCGGCTGCTGGTTCGAGCACCAGCACGGCCGCAGACTCTCGTGCCAAGGCTTCGGTAATTGCGCGCGACGAGTTGCTGCCGACTTCCTCGTCTGACACCAGAAAAACTGTGACCGGGCGCGGAAGGTCTCCGTGCCATGTCTTCAGGGCCGCAATCGCTTCCATCATCAGGACGATGCCTGCCTTCATGTCGAGGACGCCGGGGCCGTGCAGACGATCCCCGGCAACGCCGCACAGCATGGTCGCCAGCGTGCCCAGGGGATAGACCGTATCGAAATGGCCCAGCAGCAGAACCGGGGCTGCGTTGCCGCGCCCGGGGAAATTGATTTGCAAATGATCCGCATAGATCTCGGTGCGGTGCGGTCGCGTTTCGCCGCCCATGACACGAAATTTTTCTGCGAGGAAAGAGCCCAGGCGGTCCCCGGCGGGTTTGTTGTCGCTGGGGGATTCGATCTCCACCAGTTCGCGGGCTGCTTCTACCATTTCCTGCTGGCGGGCTTCGAAATAATGGAGGCGGTCGCGCCATGTGGTGGATCGCTGTTGCTTCGCGGGTGCTTTCTTCGCGTGCGATTTCTTGCTGGACATTGCTCCTCTTTCGTTTGGAGGGTGATGTTTATGGTACGGCGTCAGCGTTCTGCCGAGACGAAGAGAACCTGCCGAGCTGCGCCCGGCGGACCCTTCGACTTTGCTCAGGGCAGGCTCACAAGAGTGCCCGTCCCCACATTGTGCGTTACAGTATAATCTTCAAGCTGTTTGGGGCGAATTATGACTGAGAGCACTCCTGCTGTGAAGGAAGCGCCGGGCGCGGCCAAGACCGTGCTGGATATTCACGAGATCCTGCGCATCCTTCCGCATCGTTATCCTTTTCTGTTGATTGACCGCGTCCTGGAGTTGAAGCGCAAGGAGCGCATCGTCGCCATTAAGAACGTGACCATTAATGAGCCATTCTTTGCGGGACATTTTCCGGGGCTGCCGATCATGCCGGGAGTGCTGATTGTGGAAGCGATCGCGCAGGCCGGCGGAGCGCTGTTGCTGACCGAAGTGGAGGACCGCGCGGATAAAGTGATGGTGTTTACGGGGATCGAGCGCGCCAAATTCCGGAGTCCGGTAAGCCCCGGAGACCAGCTGCGGCTGGAGGTGGAAGTGAAAGGCTGGCGCGTTGTTCCGGGAATGACGGCGGCGAAGATGCAGGGCACGGCTTATGTGGGCAGCAGGCGCGTGGCTGAGGCTACGGTATCGTGCCAGCTGATTGACAGTTCGCGCGGTCGAGGTTCGGGCGCGGATGAGGGCAGTGACGACGCTGCGGGATAAGAAGACGCCGGTGAAGAAGCTTTTCACGGCAGAGGTCGCAGAGGAGATCCGCAGAGGACGCAGAGAAAAGCAGCGGAGATTTCGGCATCCGGAAAAAGCTTTTGACCGCAAAGGTCGCAAAGAAGAGCCGCGAAGATCGCAAAGAAACAACGGTGGCGAACGGATCGCGCTTGGCGGAATTTCTCGATTCGACCTTCCATGAACATTCTCCTAGATGAATATTCATCCCACCGCCGTCATCGATCCCCGCGCCACGGTTCCAGCATCGTGCGAGGTTGGCCCCTACTGCGTGATCGGACCTCACGTCGAATTGGGAGAGAACTGCCGGTTGATCTCGCAGGTAGCGATCGAAGGGCCAACGAAGATTGGTGCGCATAACAGTTTTTTCCCGTTTTGCGCGATCGGCATGGCGCCGCAGGATGTGACCTACAAAGGCGAACCCACGCGGCTGGAGATTGGCGGGCACAACGAAATCCGCGAGTACGTCACGATCAATCGGGGCACGGTCAAAGGCGGAGGGCTGACGAAAGTGGGCAGTCACACTCTGATCATGGCTTATACGCACGTTGGGCACGACAGCGTGATCGGCGATCATGCCATGCTGGTGAATGGGGCCACGCTCGGCGGCCACGTGACGGTTGAGGAATGGGCGGTGGTGGGGGCTTTGTGCCCCGTGCATCAGTTTGTGCGCATCGGGGCACATTCGTATATTGGCGGAGGCACCACGATTACGCAGGATGTGTTGCCGTTTTCTGTAACTTCCGCCGCGCGTGGCACGCATGCTTATGGGTTGAACAAAGTTGGCCTTGAGCGGCGCGGATTCTCGAAGGAGCGCATCGGGAAAATCCACCACGCTTACAAGACTCTGCTGGCGTCGAAGATGAACACGTCGCAGGCGCTGGAAAAACTGAAGGCGGAGGCGGATCGCGGGGAAGATGTCGATTTGCTGATCCGATTTATCGAATCTTCAGAGCGGGGAGTGATTAAATAAGTGGCCAGGGGCCAGGGATCAGTGGCCAGCAAACCACCGACGACTGACTTGTGAAGGCTGACCATTGACTTATGCAGCGTCTTGGGCTCATTGCTGGCAACGGCAAGTTTCCGTTTCTTGTGCTCGACGCGGCGCGCGCGCAGGGATATGAAGTGGTGGTGGCGGCGATTAAGGAAGAGACTTTTCCTGAGATTGAATCGCGCGGGGCGGCGGCGGTTCACTGGTTTTCGCTCGGCGAACTCTCGAAGCTGATTGAGATTTTTCAGCGCGAGGGCGTGCACCGGGCAATCATGGCGGGACAAGTCCGGCACAAGCAGATTTTTTCCAGCATTCGTCCTGACTGGCGCCTGGCCAAGCTGTTGCTTTCGTTGACTACGCGGAATACGGATTCTTTACTCGGCGCCGTGGCGAAGGTTTTGGCCGACGAAGGGATTGGGCTGGAGAATTCCACATGGCTGCTGGAGCCGCTGCTGGTCAAACCGGGAGTGCTGAGCCGACGCGCTCCCACAGAGCGGGAACGCAAGAATATCGAGTACGGACGAGGCGTGGCTCGGGACCTGGCGCAGCATGACATTGGGCAGACGGTGGTGATCGCCGACTCGGCGTGCGTTGCGGTGGAAGCGATGGAAGGCACCGATGCCGCGATTGAACGCGCCGGGCAAATTATGCGTTCGCTGGAGGGCGACGCTTCCACGCTCAGCCGCGCGCTGACTGTGGTAAAGATCGCGAAACCGAATCAGGATATGCGCTTCGACGTGCCGGTAATCGGGGTGAAAACGATTGAAGTGATGCGCGAGGCGGGCGCGACGTGCCTGGCGCTGGATGCAGGGAAATGCCTGCTGCTGGATGGGGAGACGATTCTAGAGGCGGCGAACGCCGGGGAGATCGTGGTGGTTGCCGATTCAGCTCAGGGAAATGGCGCGAAATAATGAAGAAGAAGCCTGGGGCCGAGTTGGCTGAACCTGCCCGCATCGCCGACCAGCTTCGCCGCGCGTTTGACGGCGATGCGTGGCACGGACCGGCTCTGCTCGAACTGCTGGCCGACGTCGACGCTGCTACAGCAGCGGCCAAGCCGCTGGCTGAGGCGCACAGCATCTGGGAACTGGTGCTGCACGTTGCGGCGTGGGATGGGGCGGCTCTCGTTCGGTTGAGCGGGGAGAAATGCCAGCCTAAGGGCACGGCCAATTTTCCGCCCCTCACGACTCCCACGCCCGCGGCCTGGCGCAACGCGGTGGCCGAGATGACGCGCACGCATCGGGCACTGGTTAAAAGCGTAGCGGCTTTGCCTGACTCCCGCCTTCGCGACCGCGTCCCGGGCAAGCGCTACGATTTCTATCACATGCTGCATGGCATGGCGCAGCATGAGCTCTATCATGCGGGGCAGATTGCGATTTTGAAGAAGGCGAAAGCTCGCGCCAAGTGAAAAGTTGGTAATTGAACAGCAGTGGCCAGCGGGCAGTGATCAGGGGCCAGTTTTAGTGGCCATTCCGGATGCTCTTTCCTTGCTTTGCGTTTACAATCTTTTCCGGCAACTGGCCGCTGGAGATTTCTTCTGTCATCGCCGAGTTCGATTCCGGTCGCGGTGGTTGGGGTGGGCGTGTTTGGGCGCAACCACGCGCGCGTTTATAAGGAACTCGAACAGCAGGGGGAAGCCGTTCGGTTGGTGGGAGTGGTCGATCCGGATCTCAACCGGGCGGATGCTGTGGCCCGCGAATTTGGATGCCGGTCTTTTGGCTCGGTGAGTCAAATGCTCACTACGCACAGCGAGATCCAGGCTGCCTCCGTGGCCGCTCCTACGGCGCAGCATCTTGTCACTGCGCGCGAATTGATGGAGAAAGGCGTCGATGTTCTGATCGAGAAGCCGGTGGCTGCGTCGCTTGCGGAGGCCGACGAATTATTGGCGGTGTGTGCCACGCACAAGCGCATTGCGCAGGTTGGGCACCTGGAGCGCTTCAATCCTGCCGTGCGCGCGACCACTCCGCTGCTCACCCGGCCCATGTTTTTTGAGGTGCACCGGCTCAGCGTTTTCACGCCGCGTTCGCTCGATGTGGATGTGGTGCTCGACCTGATGATTCACGATCTTGATATTGTGCTGGCGTTTGCGAAATCTCCGGTCAAGGAAGTTCGAGCTGTTGGTCTGCCGATTCTTTCCGGGAAAGTGGACATCGCGAATGTACGCCTGGAATTTGAATCGGGCTGCGTGGCGAACCTTACGGCGAGCCGGGTTTCTACGGAGCGAGTGCGCAAGCTGCGCTTTTTCCAGCCGCGCCAGTACATCTCGCTCGACTACGGGCGGCAGGAGGTATTGGTTTTCACCGTCGGGCAGAACGACGCTGGACAGAACAGCGGAGGACAAAGCGCCGCTGGAACGCCCTCGGTGAATCCTCAGATTGCGGTCAGCAAACCGCCGGTAGCTTCCGAGGAGCCGCTGCATGCGGAGCTGAAATCGTTTCTGCGCGCGGTGCAGACGCGTTCCACGCCCGCTGTACCCCTGGAGGACGGCCACCGCGCGCTGGCCCTGGCCCTCGACATTGTTGACGCAATCCGCCGGCACGGACAAAGCGTGAATCTCCCGGTCACGGCGAAGTCGTCCTGATTCGCAGCATCTTCTTCGCAAGTGGCTGATCCGGCTACACTTTTTACAAATGTTTACACGGCGAAGGCGCAGGCTATTTGCTGGTGGGAGAATCCTGGGAAAGATGCGAAAATGAGAGGTAACTGGCCCTAAGACTTCGCTTGCGCCATGCCTCGAAGGCCGGATGCAACGTTGAGGGGGGAATCGCAGTCTAACGAGCCAGACGAGCTAGCGCCAGCGCATGCCGATCACGCAAATTCCATTCCAAGACCCGGTTGCCCCGCCGGAAAAGCCGCAGCCGGAGCAGTTGGGCCTCTACGACGTGCGCGACTGGGAGACCGCTTATCGCGTTCCCGATGCGAACGTTCCGCATCTGCTGATTCAGTTGCAGGACGATCTGTCGCGTTCGCGGAAGCGCGAAGCGGCGTGGATCTCGGTCATCGTCCACCTGGTGCTATTCATCCTGTTGTGGAACCTGAATCTGATTGAGAAGTATCTTCCGTGGCGTTCGCCTGTGGTCGTGTCCACAAAGGATTTAACCAGCGGCAAGGACGTTACCTTTCTAGCGCTGCCTTCGGATTTGCAGAAGGTGCCCAGGCCGAAGACCAACGTGATGTCCGATAAAGATCGGATCGCGATGTCACGCCATCCGGAACTGGATCCCAAGGAACTGCGCAAGATTCTGGCGACTCCTCCGCCGGGGGCGCCGGGATTGACGGGTCCACGAGCGCCGCAGCCGGCCGCGCAGCAACCGCCGGCGATGGCGCAAAATCAGCCGCAGGCGCAGCCGGGTCAGCCAGCGACGCATCCGCCCAGCGACTCCGATGCGCTCGCGCGATTGCAGATTCCCGCTCGACCCAACAACCGAGTGAATGATTTCGCCAAATATGCCGGCACCATGACGGCGGGTTCGGCGGTGCAACAAGCGGCCGCGGCAGCCGCGGCTTCGAGGGCCGCGGGACAGGGCGGGCAGGAGGGAGATTTCGGACTGAATACTGGCGCAAAGGGGCGGCAGTTGGGGCCGGCTGAGATTCTCAGCGACACCATGGGGGTGGATTTCGGGCCTTATCTGCAACGCATCGTGCAGGACGTTCGCAAGAATTGGTACGACCTGATTCCAGAATCCGCTGAACTGAAGAAGGGCAAACTGGTGATTGAGTTCGCCATTACCAAAGATGGCCAGGTGGCTGGAATGAAGCTGGTCGCGTCCTCTGGCGACGTTGCCCTCGACCGTCCCGCGTGGGGCAGTATTACGGATTCGAATCCGTTTCCTCCGCTGCCCAGTGAGTTTGGCGGCCAATACCTGGCCCTGCGTTTCACTTACTATTACCTCGGTCCTCATCCCGACAAGAACGACTTGCAGTAATAGCCGTGGCATCTCGATGCGGATGATTCTGCTCAGGGAGGCAAGGGACAGAAGGCAATAGAAGCCGTACATGAGCCAAAGCCCCCGGGGCTAAAGCCCGGCGTCAGTGGTGGCGATTTACGGCACGGCTGAAGCCGTGCCCTTCCCAAACCCATCCCGTACCCTGCGCAAACTGATCCCGAAATCCGATCGTGAAGACTAACCACTAACGACGAAGGGCCGACGGTCAACGACCGAACGGCGGTTTTTTCTTACCAGACCCGGCAGCGGTTTTCGTTCACCATCGGCGAACCTGCTTTGCAGTGAAAAGCTTGCTGGAACTCCGGCATGTTTGAGACGACGCCGTTGGTGCGGTATTTCTCGGGCGAATGCGGATCGACCGTGGCGCGCATGCGCATGGTTTCGGGCCGGGTCTCGCCGCACCAGCTTTGGCCATAGCCTACGAAGAAGCGCTGATCGGGCGTGAGACCGTCGAGCGGCTGGAGGCTCTGCGATTTCGTATCTTCTTTCCACGCCATGTAGGCGAGAATCAAGCCGCCCAGATCGGCGATGTCTTCGCCGAGGGTGAGCTTTCCGTTGATCTTGATGTCGTCGACAATCGTGTAAGTGGAATACTGGTCGGAGATGCAGGAAGCGCGCTTGACGAATTCTTTTTCGTCGTCGGGAGTCCACCACTCGCGCAGATTTCCCTGAGCATCGAACTGACGGCCTTCGTCGTCGAACCCATGAGTGAGTTCGTGGCCGATGGTGCCGCCGGTATCGCCGTAGTTGGGCGCGGCGTCAGAAGTGAGATCGAACGCCGGCGGCTGGAGCACGCCTGCCGGGAAGTTGATGTCGTTCAGCTGCGGGTCGTACTCCGCATTCACCGTGGGCGGAGTCATGCCCCACTCGCCGCGATCCACGGGTTTGCCAATCTTTGCGAGCTGGCGATTGAACTCGAATTGGTCGGCGCGCAGAACATTGCCCATGGCATCGCCGCGGATGATTTCAAGTTTGCTGTAGTCGCGCCACTTGTCGGGATAGCCGATTTTGTTGGCGACGGCATGCAGTTTTTCGAGGGCGCGCGGCTTGGTGGCGGCGCTCATCCACGGCAGCGAGTTGATGTCCTGCTCCATGGCCGCTTCGATTTCCTTCACCATCTTGAGCGCCTGCTGCTTGGCCTCGGGACCGAAATACTTGGCCACGTAGGCTTGGCCCAGAGCTTCGCCCAACTGGTTGTCGACGTTTTTCGAGCAGCGCTTCCAGAGCGGCTCGATCTGTTGCAGGCCCTGCAGCGTTTTCCCGTAGTACTCGAAATCGGTGTTCACGAAGCCGGATGAAAGATGCGGAGCGGCGGCGTGCACCAGGTGCCAGCGCAGGTAAGTCTTCCAGTTCGCCAGATCTTCCTTGTCGATTTCCTGACTCAAGGCTTTGAAAAAATCCGGAGTGGCTACGTTCAGGCTGGCGAGCGCGGGCAATCCGGTTTTGGTGAAATATGTGCTCCACTGAAAATTCGGCGCCAGAGTCTGAAGCTCGGCCGCGGTCATTTTGTGGTAAAGCTTTTGCGGATCGCGCATATCGACGCGGGTCATGGAGCCTTTGGCCAGCGCGGTTTCGATCCGCATTACGGTTTGCGACTCGGTTGCGGCAGTTTCCGGCTTGTCCCCCAGCAACTGGAACATCTTCTGCACGTGCGCCACGTATTGCTTGCGTAGTTCCTGGGACTTCGCGTCGTCTTTGAAGTAGTAGTCGCGGTCGGGAAGGCCGAGACCTCCCTGGAACGCCGACGCAATCACCTGAGTAGAATCTTTTGCGTCCTGGTCCGAGCCGAAGAGAAACAACGTGCTGCGCCGGTAATGCGAAGTGTAGGTGGCGTTCGCCGCGACCTGAGCCAGATCCGCTTTCGTGCGCATGCCGGCAATCGCGTCCAGATAAGGTTGGAGCGGCTTGATGCCGGCCGCGTCTATAGTTTTTTCGTCCATGCAGGAGGCGTAGTAGTCGCCGATCTTTTGGGTGACGGCATCGCGTCCGGGGCCACCCGCGGCCGCTTCGTCGAGAATGGCGCGCAGGCGCGCGGTATTCTCATCCTGCATTTTGGAGTAGGTGTCCCAACTCGATTGGTCCGCGGGAATTGGATTCTTCTTGATCCAGCCGCCGCAGGAATACTGAAAGAAATCCACGCACGGATCCGCGGTCTGGTCCATGGATGAGACGTCGAGTACCGGCTCAGATTTGGCGGCAGCGGGTTGCTGGGCGTTGGCGAGCGAAAGACAAAAGCAGATTGAACCAAGAGCGAACGCAAGAAAGCCGGTGCGTAGCTTTGCCATGGGGAGACCTTTTCTAGTCCGCTTTTCAAGCCCCTGCAGAAAAGCGAACGAATCATGTCATGAAATCGAAATCGGTGAGACCCATGAGTATAACGCCAGTCATTCACGGACGCGAAAAACGGATCATCCCTTGCGCAAATGAATCGAACCATCTCCGGTGCGGATGGTCATCAGATTCCCGCCGCCGTTCAGCTTCCCGCGAACTTCGTTCTCGCGGATTTTGCCTTCGGTGGTGACCGGCATGTCGAGGTCGATGTGGCCGTCTCCGGTGTGCAGGTCGATGTCCGCGGCCATGTTTCCGGGAATTTCGAGAGTGACGTTGCCGTCGCCGGTTTCGAGCCGCCAGCTCGAGTTCAGGGACGAGCCCGCAGCCGCGTGCACTTCCACGTGTCCATCGCCGGTTTTCAAGTCAAGCTCATCGAAGCGGCCGTTGGCGCGGATGTGGCCGTCTCCGGTGGTGGCGCGCAATTTGCCGTCGACCGCATCGAGGGTTTCGGATCCGTCTCCGCTATGCAAGTCCATTTCGCCCTTGAAGCTGGCGATTTCGATTTCGCCATCCTCGGTGCGCAGGTTGACCTTGCCCTCGCGCGGCATATGAATAATGATGTCGACGCGGCGCTGGCCCCAGTCGATGGTAAGACCGTGAGTGTGCGGGTAGCGCACGTCAAGCTCGACCACGTCGCCCGTCTGGTGCTCTTCGATTTTGATGCCGTCGACGCCGATCTTGTAGCGCACGGTGGTGACCGTGGCCTGGATCGTGTTCTGGTCCCAGGTGGCGACGCGGATATTGGCGTCGGATGTTTCCACGCGCAGGTCGGGCTTGCCGGTGAGATTGAAAGTTTTCGACCATTCGTCCGCGCGCGCCGGCAGGGCTGCGAGCGCGAGGGCCAGAATCGCAAAGGAAACACGAATTACCGTGATGCGTTTCATAATAGGTTTCTCCAGATTAAGTTTCTCCGGCCGGGTGAGGGCACACTCCTGCTTCGGCATGGTAGACCGTGTTAGACGAAGATACGAGGGATTGGTGAGATTGGTTCCACGGATCGTTCAACCGGAAATTATCTGCGCCGGAAAGATTGATTGAAGAACTACGGTCGCGCCCGTCTACCAACATAGGCCAGGCGGATGAGGGTCCGCTCGGAAAATGGGACGTAAAGCAGGGCCGCGCAGGCTGCGAAGGCGGCGCCGATTCCGATCTTCGAAATCAACAGGAATGGAGACACTGCCCATAACTGGTCGAGCGCAAGAATGAACGGGAACATTTTCTGGAATTTTTCGGCAAGCTGCTGATGGTCGAAGCCGACCGCAGAGAGTAGATAGCAGCGAAGAGGGATGCCCACGCCCGCAGTGATCATGACGACCCCGGCGAGCGCCGTGGGTCCCCAGGCGGGAAGAAATGAATCTGCGATGTTCTGGATCGTGTGCAGGCGAAAGAGCGCGGACAGGTAGAAGCTCAAGTACATTCCCTGAATCAGGGCAAACAGGCTGCGGGTAAGGTCACGCGGCGGGATGGGAACGTAGAGGTCTGGGTGCAAAGCGCTGGCATCAACTTCCTGCTGCGATTTCTTTTTCGATTCCTGTTCCGCAGGGGCCGAGGGTTGGGCGGCTGGCTGCGCGTGACTTTGCGTCTCGCTTTGCACCGGTGCGATGAAGCGGTAGCCGCGCCGCGCCAGGGTTTCTATGAAGCGCGGGCTGGACGCCGAGTCGCCCAGCAACTCGCGCAATTTGTTCACGGCGGTGTTCAGTCCGTGATCGAAATCCACGAACGTGTCGGCGGGCCAAAGTTTCTGGCGTAGTTCTTCGCGCGTGACCACGTCACCGGCGCGCTCGAGCAGGAGCGCGAGAATCTGGAAGGGCTGCTCCTGCAGGCGAAGCTTGCGGCCGTTCTTGCGGAGTTCGCCGGCGCTGAGGTCGAGCTCGAACACTCCGAAGCGGGCGATTTTGCTGTTGTTTTGCGGCACGGGGATGGATGAGGCCGTAGTTTAGCACCGGCGTAGAAACGCCGGGCATCTGCACCGGAGCTGCGCAGGAAGGCGGCCGAGATGCGCTCAGCGAACGGGCAAGAGTGCCCGTTCTCACACAAGCAGAGTGCCGTCTCTGCGCGAGCGGGGCTACAATGTTGGCGTGTCCGGCGAGCCTCACGATTCTGAGCGGCAGAACGATTCCGATGGCAGGCACCAGCGCCACGCGATTTATGCCACCGAGACTGCGGGGCTGTTGCTGATTGCGTTTCTGCTGCTGGCGATTACCGTCATCCGCTACTGGCATGCGATTCACTGGAGCTTGCGCTGAGCGTGGAGCGGATGGTGGATGACGTGCGTCTTGACGCGGCGCTGGCTGAGCCGCTGCTGCTGGTGCTGCTCGGACCGACGGGCAGCGGAAAGACGGCTTTGTCGCTGGCGCTGGCTGAGCGCTTTGGCGGCGAGATCGTGAATTGCGATTCGGTCGCGATGTATCGCGAGTTTGAGATCGGCACAGCCAAGCCTACACACGCGGAGCGCGCCCGCGCCCCTCACCATTTGTTTGACGTGGTTGACGCGACCGGATACATCACGGCCGGTGAATATGCGCGGCAGGCGCGGCAGGTGGTACGGGAGATGACCGCGCGGAAGCGCTTGCCGATCGTGGCTGGGGGAACGGGACTTTACTTGCGCGCCTTTCTCGAGGGTCTCTTCCCCGGTCCAGGGCGCTCGGAAGCGTTGCGCGAGCGGTTGCGCGAACGGGCCGGGAGCCGCGGGTCCGCTCATCTTCACCGGATTCTGGTGCGTCTCGATCGCGTTGTGGCGCAGAAGATTCATGCCAACGACGTGCCCAAGCTGATCCGCGCGATCGAGGTATGCCTGACCGCACGAGATAAAGGATCGCGGCAGAAGATGTCTGAACTCTTGCAGCGGCAGGGGCGCGACCCGCTCCGCGGCTTCCGCATTTTGCGGCTCGGGCTCGATCCCGAACGCGAGGCGCTTTACGAGCGCATCAACCAGCGCGCGCGCCGCATGTTCGAGGAGGGGCTGGTGGAAGAGTCGCAGGGTCTGGTGCGGAAATATGGTGCGGAGGCACGACCCTTGGCTTCGCTTGGTTACAAACAGGCCGTCCAGTTTCTGCGTGGAGAACTTGGCCGCGAGCAGGCTATTGTGGCGGCGCAGCAGGCTCACCGCAATTACGCCAAGCGGCAGATGACCTGGTTCCGGCGGGAGCCGGATGTGAACTGGCTGCGCGGGTTCGGAGACGATGAGGAGATCCAGGAGCGGGCGGCGGCGTTTGTTGACGATCTCAGTTGAGAGCTGTGAGACCTAGGGAGATTGTCATCATCTTCCGGCGGTGTCGTCAAGAGTGCCAATGGCGGAGGCAGTCCCGTTTGCGGCAGGAATACTGTGATCCGATGTAGGGTCCCTCCGAGAGCTTCGCTCTCTGCGGGATGACATCGCGTATTTATGCTTGAGATGACATCGCATCCGCTGATGAACATGCGACCACCTGACACTGGCTTTGCGCTCTGCTATCGTTCTTGGCATGTCCCGAAATGTCTCTCAAGTTGATTCCCGAATTATGTTACGAACGATGTTACGGACTATTTCCCGAAGGTTAGGTTTTGTTTGCTTCGTTCTTCTCGCGCTGAGCGTCACCTCTCCTGCTTTAGCCAAGGACAAGCCGCTTGCACAGCGTGGCCCTCGCATTCACGTGACGCGGGATGGCGAAAGGTGGGCGGAGCGGACGCTCCACAAGCTGACGCTCGAAGAAAAAGTTGGGCAGGTGTTCATGATCTGGTGCCGGGCCAGCTTTCTCAACGTGGAGAGCCCGGAATACCTGCAGTGGCGCGATGCGATGCAGAAATATCACATTGGGTCGTTCGCGATGACGGTGCGCGTGGATGGTCCGTTCCTTTTGCGCAGCGAGCCTTATGAGGCGGCGGAATTGCTTAACCGGTTGCAACGCGACTCCAAGCTGCCGTTGCTTTTTGCCGCCGATTTTGAGCGCGGTTTGTCGATGCGGCTGATGGGGGCTACTGTGTTTCCTCATGCCATGGCGTTCGGAGGCGACGGCAAGATGGAAGACGCGGAAAACTTCGGGCGCATCACGGGCGAGGAATCGCGGGCGATCGGCATTCACTGGAATTTTTTTCCTGATGCGGATGTGAACTCGAACCCGGCGAATCCCATCATCAACACGCGGTCGTTCGGCGAAGATCCCCAGCAGGTGGGCGATCTGGTTACGGCTTACATCAAAGGCGCGCACGAGGCCGGGATGCTGACTACGGTGAAACATTTTCCGGGACACGGAGACACGGCCACCGATTCGCATCTCGGCGTGGCGTCTGTGAATGTGGACCGCGCTCATCTCGATTCGATCGAACTGCCGCCGTTTCGCCAGGCGATTGCCGCCGGAGTGGATGCGGTGATGGTGGCGCACGTTACGGTTCCGGCGCTCGATCCCGATCCGAATCATGTGGCTACGATTTCTACGAGCGTGGTGACGGATCTGCTTGAAAAGCAGATGGGATTCAAAGGCCTGATTGTGACCGATGCGCTCGACATGGCCGGGCTGACTCATCTTTTTGCCAACAATATTGGGCGCGCCGCCGTGGAGGCGTTCAAAGCGGGGAACGATCTGTTGCTTATTCCGGCCGACCTGGGGGCTTCGTATGAGGCCATGGTCAAGGCGGCGCGGTCGGGGGAAATCTCGCGCGAACGGCTGGATCACTCGGTGCTTAAGATACTGAAAATAAAGGCGTCGCTGGGTCTGCAACTTTCTCGCACGGTGGATTTGAGCGGGCTGGCAACAGCGGTCGGCAAGCCGGAAAACATCGCGTTTGGACAGCAAGTGGCGGAGTCGGCCGTTACGCTGGTTCGCGACAATGGCAAGGTGCTGCCGCTGAAATCAAAGGGAACTATTAAGGCCGGGCTTCCGTATACCACAGTGGAAGAGACCCACAACCAGGTGGTTGCGGTGATCTTTTCCGACGACGTGCGCACGGAGTCTGGGCGCGTGTTTGGGCGCGAATTCCGCGCGCGAATTCCGGACGCGCGCGTGATTTACGTGGACCCACGGATTGCGGCCGGCGAGAGCGACGATGTGCTCAAGGCCGTGGACGAGGCGCAAACGGTGGTTACGGCGGTCTATGTGATTCCGAGCGCGGGAAAGATGGGAAACTCGATGGCGATGGCTGACGCTACGGGAACGCTGTTGCAGCAGTTGCTGGACCGAGCGGCGGCGAAGACGGTGGTGGTGGCGATGGGGAATCCGTATCTGGCGTCAGATTTTCCGAAGATCGAGAATTACGTTTGTACATTCTCGAATGCGACGGTTTCGGAATTGGGCGCGATCAAGGCGTTGTTCGGCGAGATTGCGATTCGCGGACATCTGCCGGTAACGATTCCGAATGTGGCGCAGCGCGGCGCCGGAATCGAGCGGCCGGCGCAAGTGGCGAGCGGAGGCACTCCGGATGCACAGCAATAAATTTTATTGGGTTCGCGGCGTGAGTTTGGTGGCGGCGGCTTTGGCAGGCGTGCTGCTTTCTGGTTGCAGCGTGAATGTGAAGAAAGAATCGAATGGGCAGGACAAGCAGGTGGATATCAAAACTCCGCTGGGCGGGATTCATGTCAGCAAAGGCGCTGACGTTGCCGACACGGGCCTGGCGGTTTATCCCGGGGCACGATTGAAGCCGGAGGATTCCGGGCACGATGACAAGAGCGCCAACGTGAGCATCTCAGGCTTCGGATATGGTTTGAGAGTAGTCGCGCTGGAATATGAGTCGGACGACGCGCCTGAGAAGATTCTTGCTTTCTATAGAGATCAACTGAAGAAGTATGGCTCCGTGCTGGAGTGTCACACGTCGGGCCACTTCAACATGAACATGAAATATTCGGACAAGTCGAGCGACTCGCACGCGCTGACTTGTGATATGAACAACGGCAAGAACGTGGAACTCAAGGCCGGCACGGACGAGAATCAGCACATCGTGGCGGTGGAATCCGAAGGTAAGGGGTCGAGTTTTTCTCTGGTCTACGTGCGGACGCACGGCAAGGAAGCGGATATTTAGCTTCGCGCTTACCTAGTCCCGCTTATTGTTGAGGAGGACCACATGTTTCATCGTCTGACGCTTTCTCTCACAATCGCTGCGATGGTGACGTTGCCAGCATTGGCGCAGCAATCCGACACGCAGGACAAGTCTCTTGACGTTCGCAGTTCGGTTGGCGATCTGCATGTGGGCAAGGATGCCGACGCGCATAATGCTGGATTACCGTTGTATCCCGGCGCGCACCCCAAACGCGACGAAAACAATGATCCGCTGAATTTCGGAGTCGCGACGGAAGGCTTCGGTCTGAAGCTCGTCGTCGCAAAATACGAATCCGACGACGCTCCGGCTAAAGTTGTCGACTTCTACCGAGAGAAATTGAAAAAATACGGGAAGGTGCTGGAGTGCCACTCGCAGAAGCACGGCGGCGACGTCAGCGTGCACGGCGACGACAAGGTTTCTCAGGACTCCGGATCCAAGGATTCGAAAGATAAGGATAAAAACCAGGAATCGAAGCAGCTGAAGTGCGACAGCGACGGCGGCCCGGTTACCGAACTGAAAGTTGGCACGGAAGACAACCAGCACGTGGTTGCGGTCGAGCCGCGAGATTCGGGCAAGGGCGCAACTTTTGCGCTCGTTTATCTTCGCGCGCGCGGGAAACAGGGAGATATTTAAACACCGAATTCCAGGCGAGGCCGTCTTTATTCTCCTGGGGCAATCGTGTTTGGAGCCCTCCCCGGGTTTTTAACCCCGCTGCTCCGTCCTTGCCTCGGCGGTAGCGCTGCGGTACTTTCAAACAAGCCCTTCTTGAGTTCGGATGGATCATCCCTGTCACAAATGCGGGCAGTCGGTGGAGGACGGTGTGCCCTTCTGTTCGCATTGTGGCGCGCCGCAGATTCGCGTCACCGTTGCGGAGCCTGTGCCAGTCGTGATTTCCGAGTCGGAGGTCGGGCCGGCTCTGCTTGCCAATACGCTTGGCGACCCGTCACGTGCGAGCGTGAGCGCGGGCGGGCTTCGCCTTCCGGTGCAGTGGTCGCGGGCTCTGCAACCGTGTGCACTGGCCGCTTTTATTGCGGCGGTGGTGATGAGTACAGGTCTGGTCGCCCTGCCGCTGGCGGTGCTGGGCGCGGGATTTATGGCCGTAGCGTTTTATCTGCGGCGCACTCCCGGTACGGTGGTCAGCACAACGGAAGGTGCGCGGTTGGGCGCGTGCAGCGGCCTGCTCTGCTTTGGGATGTGGGCCGTCCTCGAAGCGCTGGCCGTGGCCGTGCTTCACAAAGGTCCGGAAATCCGGAAGGTAATGCTCGATGCCGTGGAGCAGACGGCTTCCCGCTACTCGGAGCCGCAGTTTCAAGCGAGCCTGGAGTTCATGCGATCTGCTGCAGGCCTCACCGTAATGATGATCGGCAGCCTGATCGTGGCCTTTCTCGCGTGCGTGATCCTGGCCAGCATCGGGGGAGCACTGGCCGGAGCATTTTTCGGCCGTCGCGCCCGTTCGTAACCTGCTGAGCTGAGATTCTATCCCTGCTCCTTATCTGGCGTGCGAACCCCTTGCTCCAGCCCCGCTCGCCGCGTATGATGCAGCGTTTATCTTTTTGTTCGACTGATCTGTTGTTCGCTGATCTGTCACGCGATGAATAAGCCCGCACGCGGTTCGCTGCTCGGGATTGAACACCTGGACGCGAAGGAAATCCTGGGCCTGCTCAAACTGGCCCGCCGCATGAACCCGCTGAAGGCCCGGCCGCTGCTGCGCGGCAAGCGCATTGCTCTTTTGTTTTACGAAGCGTCCACGCGCACCCGCTCGTCGTTTGAGTTTGCCGCAAAGTCGCTGGGGGCGATGACGACGCTGGTGCAGTCTTCGGGATCGAGCATTGAAAAGGGTGAGTCGCTGCTCGATACCGGTTACACCTTGCGCGCGGTGGGCGCCGATGCGATCGTCATCCGCCATCCTTCGGCCGGAGCGCCGCACTTGATGGCGCAGCATCTCGATATTCCGATCATCAACGCCGGTGACGGCATGCACGAGCATCCGTCGCAGGCGCTGCTCGATGCTTTCACCATCCTGAAACACAAGAAATCGCTGAAGGGATTGCAGGCTACGATCATTGGCGACATTCTGCACAGCCGCGTGGCGCGCTCGGCGTGCCACTTGCTGACCAAGCTCGGAGTCAAGATTACGCTCTGCGGCCCGCCGGAGTTTGTGCCTGAAGTCGCGGCCACGCTTGCGCCCGGGCTGCGCATTACGCGCCAGATCGAAGAAGGCCTGCGCGGTACAGATGTGGTGATGCTGCTGCGGGTGCAGAAAGAACGGCTGGCCGGGCAGAAAATTCGCGTGCAAGATTACATCGCGCGCTACCAGATGACCGCGGCGCGCCTGAAGCTGGCCAAGCGCGATGCCATTGTGATGCATCCGGGGCCGATTATCCGCGGGCTGGAGTTGACGGCGGAGATCGCCGACGGGCCGCAGTCGGTGATTGTGGAAGAAGTGCACAACGGAGTGCCGACGCGGATGGCGATTTTGGCGCGGGCATTGGGGAAGGCGAAGTGAGCCACGAAATGAGTCTTGCGCCGAATGCTATTTGCCAACTGTTAACTGCTAATTGATGACTGCGAAGAGCCAACGCGAAACGAGCGCCAGCCTGCTGATTAAAGGCGGGCAGCTCATCGACCCCGCGGCGAAGATCAACGCGCCGATGGACGTGCTGCTGCGCGATGGGCGCGTCGCAGAAGTTGCTCTGCCGAACAAGGTCCGCGGAAGCGCCGACGAGAAGTTTGACGCGCGCGGGTTGATCGTGGCTCCCGGCTTCATCGATCTGCATGTGCATTTGCGCGAGCCGGGACAAAGCTACAAAGAAACCATCGCCAGCGGCACTGCGGCCGCTGCGGCTGGAGGATTCACGTCCGTCTGCACCATGCCCAACACCGCGCCGGTGGTCGACACGGCGGAGTGGGTGACATGGCTTCGCAGTCCGGAGCGCGGAGCGGTGGTCAACGTTTTCCCGATCGGCGCGGCCACGCGCGGCAGCCGCGGGCAAACCCTCAGTGACTTCGCAGCGTTGCAGCGCGCCGGGGCGATCGCGGTTACCGACGACGGTAAGCCCATCCTCGACGACGACATCATGCGCATGGCGCTGCGGCTTGGCGCCGAGTTGAACTTTCCGGTTGTCCAGCATGCCGAGGACACGCGCCTCACGGAAAATTGCTCGATGCACGAAGGCGCAACCAGCTTTCGGCTGGGATTGCGCGCCATGCCGGGCGCGGCGGAGGCCGGCATTGTGGATCGCGATGTGACTCTCGCACAACAGATTCGCGAATCGCGGCTGCACGTGGCTCATCTTTCAACCTCGAACGCGCTCAAATCGGTGCGCCGAGGCAAGCGGGCCAAGGCCCGCGTCACTTGTGAAGTGACGCCGCATCACTTCACGCTGCTCGATGAAAACGTCGGCGAATACGACACCAACTTCAAGATGAACCCGCCGCTGCGTTCGGCCGGTGACCGCGAAGCCATTCTTGTAGCGCTGGCCGATGGCACCGTGGACGCCATTGCCACCGATCACGCTCCGCACGCGCTCCACGAGAAGCAAGTGGAATTCGAGCGCGCCGCCTTCGGCATCACCGGCCTCGAAACTGCGTTGGCACTTGCGATTACGAAGCTGCATCGCGAGCATAAAATTCCTCTGACGCGCATTGTCGAGTTGTTCACCGCCGGCCCAGCGCGGGTTTTCGACCTGCGCGGCCGCGGATCGCTGGCGCGCGGCAATTTCGCCGACGTCACCATTTTCGATCCCAGGAAACGCTGGACGTTCGAAGCCGCGAAGTCATTGTCGCTCTCGCGCAACACTCCGTTCGACGGCTGGCAGTTCACCGGGAAAGTGGTGGCGACGATCGTCGGCGGGAAGATTGTGCACCGAACGGACTGAGAGGCCTTGCTTGTGTGGGAACGGCACTCTTGCCCGTTTCGCCGAGCGAAGCTCGGCTAGTTTTCGCCGTCACCACCTGATCCCGGAGGCCTGTTACACAATCCCCATCTTCTTCCCGACTACCTTGAGAATCGCCAGCGCCTGTTCCAATTCATCGTTCGTGTGCGTTGCGGTCATGATGGTGCGGATGCGGGCTTTGCCTTCCGGGACTGTAGGGAAGGCAATGCCGGTGCCGAGCACACCTTCTTTGAAAAGTTCGCGAGAGAAGTCCATGGTGAGTTTGCCGTCGCCAATAATGATGGGCGTAATGGGAGTCTCGCTGGCCGGCGTGGTGCGTCCGCCGATATCGAATCCGAGCAGGCCCAGTTCTTTTTTCCAGAAGCGCGTGTTCTCCCAGAGTCGCTCCATACGTTCCGGTTCGTTTTCAAGGACATCGAAGGCTGCAATGCAGGTTGCCGCAACTGACGGAGGATGCGACGTGGAAAACAAAAACGGCCGCGCACGGTGATAGAGAAAATCGATGAGATCGCGCGTGCCGCAGACGTATCCGCCGAGCGCGCCGATGGCCTTCGATAGCGTTCCCACTTGAATATCCACGCGGCCGTGTACGTTGAAATGGTCGACGGTGCCGCGGCCGTTGCGACCCAGTACGCCGGAGGCGTGCGCGTCGTCGACCATCATGATGGCGCCGTATTTTTCAGCCAGGTCGCAGAGCGCGGGCAGGGGGCCGATGTCGCCGTCCATGGAGAAGACGCCGTCGGTGATCAGCAGCTTCTTGCCGGGCGCGTCCTTTACGCTGGCGAGCTGTTCTTCGGCGTGGGCGATGTCTTTGTGGCGAAAGACCAGAATCTTCGCCTTCGAGAGCCGCGCGCCGTCGATAATGGAGGCGTGGTTCAACGCGTCGGAGATGATGAAGTCTTCCTTGCCCAGCACCGCCGACACTGTTCCCGCGTTGGCCGCGAATCCGGACTGGAAAACCACGCACGCTTCCACATTCTTGAAGCGCGCGATTTTTTCTTCCAGCTCCATGTGGATCTTCATCGTGCCAGCAATCGTGCGCACGGCGCCCGAGCCCACACCGTATTTGCGCGTGGCCTCCAGAGCGGCTTCGCGCAGCTTGGGGTGCGTGGTGAGCCCCAGATAATTGTTCGATGCGAGGTTGATAACTCTCTTGCCGTCGAAGGTACAGACGGCAGCCTGCTCGTCGTCGAGCACGCGCAGCTTGAAGTGCGTGCCCTTGGCTTTGAGTTCGTTGAGTTGGTCGGTGAGATAAGAAAGCGGATTGGCGCGGGTTGCGGTGGTCATAAAAAAACCTCAAAACTTTTTCGCCGCGGATTTACACGGATCAACGCGGATCAAAACAAGGCTATGAGTCTAATACGTTCGCTGAGCTGAGTTATCCGTGGTGACGCGTGTAAATCCGTGGCAGAACAGTTATCGCACTCCGTTCGGATACACCAGAATCTTGCTGGCCTCGCCGGTCTTCAGCCGCTCCATCGCTTTCGAGAAATCGTTCATCGGGATGCGGTCGGTGATCACGGGATGCAGATCGAGCTTTCCCGCTTTTAGCAGCGCGGTCATCTGGTACCACGTCTGGTACATGCGACGGCCGTTGATGCCCTGCACAGTGATGCCTTTGAAAATGATGTCTTCGGAAAAATTCAGCGAGATGGGTTTGGAGGTCAGGCCGAGGAGGGAAATTCTGCCGCCGCGTCGAACGATGTCGAATGCTGTTCGAATCGAATCGGGATGCCCTGCCATTTCGAGCACAACGTCGACGCCGAGGCCACCTGTCTTCTCCATCACAATCGCTTCAACGTCTTCTTTGGCAGGATTGAGAACGTAGTCGGCTTTCATGGCGCGGGCGACGTTTGCGCGGTGCTCGTTGACCTCGATGGCAAACACGGTGGTCGCGCCCACAGCCCTTGCTACCGCGATGGCGAATAGCCCGATCGGGCCGCAGCCCGTGATCGCTACGGTTTTCGCGGCGATCTCCCCGGCCAGCACGGTATGCACGGCGTTGCCCAGCGGATCGAGAATCGAGGCGTAGTCCTGCGGAATCGCTGGATCAAGCTTCCAGATATTCGACTCCGGGATGACCACGTACTCGGCGAAGGCTCCGTCAGTGTCTACGCCGATGATCTTCACGTTCTGGCAAATGTGCGCCTCGCCGGTGCGGCACAGCAGACATTTTCCGCAGGCCACGTGCATCTCGGCGGAAACGAAATCGCCTTCTTTGACGCTGGTTACTTCCTCGCCGAACGCGGCGACCTCGCCGCAGAATTCATGCCCCGGAATCAGCGGTGGATGAATGCGGTTCTGCGCCCAGCGATCCCAGTTGTAAATGTGCAAGTCAGTGCCGCAGATGGAGGCAACTTTTACCTTTACCAGCACGTCGTTCCGCCCAAAGGCAGGAATCTTGACCTCGCGAATCTCCGCGCCGGGCGCGGCTTCCGGCTTGACGACCGCGAGCATATTGGATGACATGACGGCTACCTTATAAATTCCAAATCACATAATACAAAACAGTTGATTCTAGCACTGCGCTTAAGTCGGATGAGGAGTTCCTTAGGCTCGGCTCAAGGCTAAGCTCCGCGGCTGTTCAAGGTTAACTTCTCCTTCTCGTACCACGAGGGCGCAACCATCTTCCCGAGCACAGCATCGAAAGACGACGAACGTACTGGAGGTTGCCGTCGCGTGCGCTCCCAATTTATTGCCATAATTCTGATCTCAGTTTGTTTGCTCTGCAGCGTCTCGATGTGGGCGTCTCCAGTGGAGGTGCGTTACAAGGAAGGGTTGGTCCATGGCTTTCTCGTGCTGAGCACGCTGGACGGGACCCGCATCGCGGAAGGTGACCTCGTGCAGGTCGCGCATGGCGATCGCGTCACCAGTCAGCTCGTATTCCGCTTCAATGACGGTTCGCGACAAGAGGAAACCACGGTTTTTTCCCAGCGCGGCGACTTTCGCCTTATCAGTTACCATCTTGTGCAAAAAGGCCCTGCATTCAAGAATGCCACGGACGAGCACGTGACCGCGTCCACTGGCCAGGTGACAGTTCGCTACACGGACGATGACGGCAAGGAGAAAGTAGAGAATGCGCATTTAAACCTGCCGCCGGACCTGGCCAATGGCCTGGTGCCCACGCTGCTGAAGAATATTCCGTCCGGCGCGACGCGAGCGGAGTTCTCGATGGTGGTGGCGTCGCCAAAACCTCGCCTGGTCAAACTCGTGATCACGGCCGAGGGTACTGAACCATTTTCCCTCGCTGGATCGGGCCGCGAAGCGATTCACTACGTTGTGAAGGTCGACATCGGAGGCCTCGCCGGAGTTGTAGCGCCGATCTTGGGAAAGCAGCCGCCAGACACGCAGATCTGGATTCTGGGTGGCGAAGCTCCGGCCTTCGTCAAATCTGAGACCCTTTCCTATATGGGAGGGCCCATGTGGCGACTCGAACTGCTTTCGCCGGTTTGGCCTCGAACCACAATGCCGGAGGCGAAGAAGACGCAGTGAAAGCCACGACTCTATAACGCCCATGTCGGGACATTGCGACCGACTCAAGACTTACGCGGCTTCGGCGCCACCGTCTTGAATTCCTCCGACTTGCCGCGCGGAATGCTCAGGGACCTCCACTTGCCCGAGCGGAAGTGTTTCGCCAGGAACACGATCTGGCCGGCGTGGTAGGCATAGTGCGCGACCTGGCGGTTCACGGCCTGCAACACGGTGTGGGGCTCGCCACGAATCGTCACCGTGCGCATCACGTCTTCCGGCTTGAGTGACTCGATCGCGTCAAACACCCGCGCCCAGCCTTCTTCCCACCACTTCGTAAGATCGGCGCGCGTGGTTGCCGAGCTCAGCTCGAATTCCTGGTCGCGATAACGGTCGGGTTTCTCGCCGTCCGAGGTGAGGAAGCCGGTGAAGCGCGAGCGCATGTTTCCCGCCATGTGCTTCACGATGACGGCGATGGAATTCGATTCCGGATCGAGCGTCCCAAAAAGTTCTTCATCTTTCAATTGAGCCATCGCGCCCTCGGCCAGGCGCTTGTGTCCGCGCATCTGGTGGTGGGCTTCGTCGAGATAGTGAGCGGCAGGGTCGGTCGTCATGCAAAACCACCAAGTTCGATACGGGCGCTAAATCAGATGCTGGGAGTGGCGGGAGGGATAATCGGGTAAGGCGCGACTGGAGTTGTTGGCCGCAGCTCCACCTCGACTTCGAATCCTCCGACCCACTTCGAAACAAGGTTGTACAACAGCGCGCCGATCGCGCCGCCAATAAACCCAACTGCGCCGTAGAAAAACGGCAAGAGAATAGCAACGACGACGCCCACAAGTCCCGCGAAGGGAGAGGTCTGCTGTCCCGCCATTGATCCGAGCAACCCGACCAGCAAGAAGAACGGCGCGAAAAGCAAACCCATGCAGGCGTACAGCACGCCCATAATCTTGGCAACAGACATTACTCCGAACGATTTCACAATGTGCATTGGGCGCTCCTTAATTGCGCTGTGGAGACTCTGTTAATCGTTTACGCTTGCAACCGCCGTGAATCAACCACTAAGAATCCGGCGTGACTTGTTCGCGCCCCAGCCGCCACCACCCGGCGACTCAATCCGGATCCGTTCTCCCGCGCGCAGCCGCGTGCTGAATTTTCCGGGCATCGTTTCGATGGAACCGTCGTGGTGAATCACGCTTGCGGTTCCTGGAGCACCGTCGCCGCCGCCGGCCAATCCCCAAGGCCCACGCGTGCGGCGGTCTGCCAGCAGCGTGACCGAGCAATCGGCCAGCACCTCGATCTCCCGCACAATGCCGTCGCCGCCGTGATGCTTTCCATCTCCGCCACTGCCGGTTCGCAGCGAATATCGCCGCACGCGCAGTGGATAAGCATATTCCAGCGCCTCGGCCGGCGTGTTCAGAGAATTGGTCATGTGCGTGTGCACGCCGGAGACTCCCCGCTTGCCGGGCCGCGCGCCCATGCCACCGGCGATCGTCTCATAGTAGGCGAAGGGCTGGCCCTCTCGAAGCTTGCTGTTACGAAAGTCGACGCCGCCGATCGTGAGATTATTCATCGTTCCCGAAGCGGCAGCGGGAATGCGATCCGGAATCGCCCTGGCCAACGCGCGCAGCAGCACGTCAACGATGCGCTGCGAAGTTTCGACATTGCCGCCCGCCACCGCTGCGGGCGGGCGCGCGTTGACGATGGTTCCTCCCGGCGCGATCACCTGAATCGGCCGCATCAGTCCCGCGGTGGCCGGTACGTCTTCCGCCAGCAGGCAGCGAAAGACATAGAAGCATGCCGAATAAGTAATGGCCTCGACCGCATTGATACTGCCCTCAACCTGCGGATCGCTGCCGGTAAAGTCGACGCTGACCAGGTGGGCGTCGGCATCCTGCCGCCGCTTCTTCACGGGAACCGTCGATTCCCGGAACTTGATTGTCACCGCGATCTTTACTGGCCTCTCACTGATCCCGTCGCCATCCAAAAAATCTTCGGCCCGGTACGTCCCCGCCGGCACGCGTACCAAAAATGCACGCATCAACTCTTCTGAATATTCCAGCAGTTCCCGCGCCGCACGCATGGCCTTCTCCACTCCGTATCGCGCACAAACTTCGCGCAGACGCTGGGCGCCGGTGAAGCAAGCAGCGAGTTGCGCACCCAGATCGCCTTCGCGTTCCTCCGGCGTGCGCACGTTGTTGAGCAGCAGAGCGAGGACGTCCTGCTCTATCTTCCCGGTGCTCATCAGCTTCACCGGAGGAATGCGCACGCCCTCCTGATAGATTTCGCGGCACAGCCCCATCGAGCCGGGATACGCACCGCCCACGTCGGCATGATGTGCCCGCGAAGCTACATAAAAATCAGGACGCCCGGAGCCGCGGGCGGCTCTCCCGCGAGAGCCAGGGGAATGCTCCCGCTTCCGGCCGCCGGACCCGCCCATCACATACACGGGCGCGACCAGCGTGATATCGGGCAGATGCGTTCCTCCGCGAAACGGATCGTTGAGCATCACCACATCGCCCGGCCGCATCCCGCCAGTGAGTTCACACGCTGCAATCGCCGCCCGCACCGACATGGGCATCGAGCCCAGATGCACCGGCATGTGGTCGCCCATCGCGATCACCTCGCCGTCTCCATCAAATACCGCGCAGGAATAATCGCGCCGCTCCTTGATGTTGGGAGAAAACGCGGTGCGCCGCAGCGTGGCACCCATCTCCTCCGCGATGGAGTGGTAGAGGCTCTTGAAGATTTCGAGTTCAACGGGATCGCGCGGCATGGGCGCAGTGTACTACCAGTCGTTGGTCGCTCGTCGTTGGTCGTTGGCAAAACCGTTATGGTTCTTACATACAACCGGAAATTTTGCCTGGTGCAGTCGGCGAACGCCGAACGACGAACGACCAACGACGTTTTTCCCACTCGAAACTGTAAAATTCTGTTGACACTTCATTCATCGTGCCGCAATATCTTGTATCAGAGAGACTGGCAGTACCAGTGATTGGGCTGGTCTTTCAGGCAACGGGCCCGGGAGTTCAATCTCGCAAGGGAAATCGTTCAACGGAGGATCCTTCAATGGCAACGAAGAAGAAGGCAAAAAAGAAAAAGCACTAACCGCCCGCGAGACTCAGTCTCGCATCGTCAGGATTTTCACTGGCCTCTCCGGAGAAGCACCTCCAGAGAGGCTTTTCCAATTCAGCGGTCAGCGCGGTTTGAGGGGCAAGAGCAATAAGACCGGTTGACCATATTTCCTGTAGCGCGTCTTTTACAGGGTCGTACAACCGCTTCTCACCGAGGACTCATGAAAAAAATATTGATGGTCGCAGCGCTGCTGTCGACGGCGACGCTGCTGTTCGCGCAGCCGCCACAGCCTCAGGACACAGCGGCATCGCGGCAGTTCACGGCCTGGCTCACGGCATTCAACAGCGGCGACCGCGCCGCGCTGCAACAGTATTTCGAAAAAAACCGGCCGTCGGAAGTAGCGAAGGTGGACGACGAGCTTCAATTCCGCCAGCAGACCGGAGGATTCGAACTCAAGAAGACGGAAGAATCCACCGCTACGCGATTTGTCGCTCTGCTCAAGGAGCGAGGCTCCGATCAATTCGCGCGGATCGACCTCGAGATTGCAGCCGCGGAACCGCACCTGGTCACCAAGGTCGAGTTACGTGCCATCCCCCGCCCTGCGGAATTTGAGATTCCGCGAATGAGCGAAGCAGCGGCCGTAGCAGCGCTTCGTCAGGAACTCGAAAAGGCCACTGCTGCCGACCGCTTCGCCGGAGCCGTGATCGTCGCGAAGAACGGGAAGCCGGTTTTCTCGCAGGCCTACGGCTTGGCCGACCGCGAGAAAAAAATCCCCAACCAGCTGGGCACGCAATTCCGCATCGGCTCCATGAATAAGATGTTTACCGCAGTGGCCGTGCTGCAGCTGGTGCAGGCCGGCAAGATCAAGCTGAGCGATCCACTCGGCAAATATTTGCCGGACTATGCCAACAAAGATGTCGCCGCGAAAGTTACCATCCATCACCTGCTCACCCACACCGGCGGCACCGGAGATTTTTTCGGACCGGAATTTGACGCTCACCGCCTCGAGCTGCGCACGCTGCAGGACTATGTAAAACTCTACGAAAAGCGGCCGCTGGCCTTCGAACCGGGCAGCCGCTGGGATTACAGCAACTATGGCTTTCTGCTGCTGGGAGTGATCGTCGAAAAAGTGAGCGGGCAAAGTTATTACGACTACGTTCGTGAGCACGTCTTCAAGCCCGCGGGAATGAACTCCACCGACTCGCTGCCTGAGAGTGAGCCCGTTCCCGGCCGCTCCATCGGATACACGAAGGAAGATGGAAGCAAGGACTGGAAGCCGAACACCGACACTCTTCCCTGGCGTGGGACCTCCGCCGGAGGAGGCTATTCCACGGTCGAGGATCTTCTGCGGTTCGCGAGCGCTTTGCAAAACCACAAGCTGCTCGACGCCGAGCACACGGATCTGCTGGTCACCGGCAAAGTCGACACGCCCCGGGGCAAATACGCATACGGTTTTCAGGACAGCGTGGACGCGGGAGTCCGCTGCTTCGGTCACGGCGGCGGCGCGCCGGGAATGAATGGTGACCTGAAAATATGTCCCGCGTCAGGTTATGTGATCGCCGTGCTCGCCAACCTGGATCCCCCGGCCGCCCAGCGGGTTTCCGAGTTCATCGGCAGCCGCCTGCCGGCCCCATAGATGTTCTCCCGTGTATGAAAATGTCTCTGCGATGTTTTGAACCTGTGTCACAATAAGCGGACTAGACGGCTTCGGCCGGAGTTCTCCACATGGCTGCCAAGAAACAAGGACGGTCGAACGGCGCGGGCAGTAAAGCCAAATCCAAAGCCGACGACGTTCTCATCCCCGACAAGCTTTACTTCCGCATCGGCGAAGTAGCCAGCCTGTGCCGCCTTCCCGCCTACGTGCTGCGCTTCTGGGAAAGCGAGTTTCCGCAGCTGAAGCCGGTGAAGAGTAGCACCAACCAGCGCATGTACCGCAAGCGCGACGTCGAAAGTGTGCTGCACATCAAGCAACTGCTCTACGAGCAGGGATTCACCATCCAGGGCGCGCGCCAGCACCTGCGCTCGGAAGCTAAAGCCGACAAGGGCCAGTCCACCATTCCGTTTCCCACGCATTCTGCCTCAGAAATCCAGCACATCCGCCAGGGCCTGAGAGAGATTCTGAGTTTGCTGACCGCGCGCAGAACCGGCTGATCGCAGGGAATCATCGCCCTGGATAAATCTCCAGCCTACGGCGCTTCCCCCGTCACCCACTCCGGCTTGAAATCCGAATTCGCAAGCCATTCCACCGGTTCCACCAGCGACGCAATCGCCTGTTCCATGTGTTTGAGGTCGACGTGCGCCATATCGTCGCTTGGCTGGTGATAGTCACGATGCAAGCCGTAACTCGAAACCGTCTGCGCGACAATGCCGCGCTTGGCCAGAGCAAAATTATCGGAGCGCTGGAAAAATTTCTGCGCCGGATGCGGATCGGCCACCAGCCTCGCACCGTGCCGTGCCAGCTCCGGGCCGAGGTTACTGCGCTCGTAGCCAGTCAGCCAAAGCTCCCCAGGCTGCACCGCGGGATCGGGACGCCCAATCATTTCAAACTCGAGATTGGCCACAATGTGATCCAACGGCAGCGGCGGATGCTGGAGAAAATACTGGTCGCCCTGTCCGCCGGTTTCTTCGCTGCCGAAAAAAACAAACAGCACTGTGCGTTTCGCCCGCTCTCCCTTCGCCAAAGCCCGCGCCAGTTGCAGAACCGCCACGCAGCCCGAAGCGTCGTCGTCCGCGCCGTTATAAATACTGTCGCCATTCACCGGCTTCCCTACTCCCAGGTGATCAAGATGAGCGGTCAGCAGCACCACCTGATCCTTCAGCTTGGCATCGCTGCCCTTTAGAACTCCGATCACGTTGCGCGTATGCCATGGTTTGGGTCCACCGCGAAAATTGAAAGTGCCGGAGACGTCCTGAATATAGCCGCCCGCATCGCCGAGCGGAGAAATTCCAATCCGGCGCAGTTCACGCGACAAGTATCCGGCCGCTCGCAGCTCGTCGACGGTGCCGCTGCCGCGTCCCCGCATGGCGTCACTGGCAAGCGTGCCCAACTCGCCCGAGATTTGAGTGGCAGGTGTTTGTGGAGCTTGTGTTTGCTGGCCGAGGCCTGGGGCCGGCCCGCACAGACCGAGACAGAACGCAGCGGCAACGACAACGGCAAGCTTGGGGCAGTTCACAGTTCCTCCTAAGATGCCAGCAGTGTACGCTCCTGCCCGGCAGGTGTAGCTAGTAGCTAGTAGCTAAAAGCTAAAAGCTGCGCCAACTTGAACCCGCCTCACCATCTGGCCTAGAATCGTGCGCCATGGCATCCGACCCCCTACAGATTGAGCGCGTTGACAGGGGAGTTCTCTGCCTGCACGGCCCGCTCACCGTCGAGAACGTTTCTCCATTCATCAATGCAGTGCGCCGCGAAGACGCCCCCACCATGATCCTCGATTTCACCGGCGTGCCTTATCTCGATTCCTCCGGCCTGGGATCGCTGGTCAGTTCCTGCATTTCGTGCCAGAAGGCCGGACGCCGCATGGCGCTCACCGGCGTCAACCAGCGCGTCCTGAAAGTGTTCCAGATCACCAAGACCGAACCGCTGTTCCTGATGTTCCCCACCGTCTCCGACGCGCTCGAAGCCTTCACCAACGCCGGAACCGCGTAGACGCGGTCGAGCGCGAGATGAAGAAGCGCGAGACGGGAACTGCCTCGAGCGCACCACTCTGCTAGAATTTCTATTCATCGTCATCCATCCTTGGCGCTTGCCGGAGTTTTGTCCTCCATGTCCCAACCCTATACGCCAACTCCGCGGACTCGTGTCGTCCGCGAAGCCGAGCGCGCGGCTTATGATCGCGAAACGGTATACCAGATTCTCGATGAAGGCTTTCTATGTCACGTGGGCTTCGCGGTCGACGGCCAGCCGTTTGTGATTCCAACTTCTTATGGCCGCGTAGATGCCAATCTTTACATTCACGGGTCGGCGGCGAGCCGCATGCTGCGGCAGATGAAAGACGGCGTCGCAGTGTGCGTGACCGTGACCCTGCTCGATGGGTTGGTGCTGGCGCGCTCCATTTTCAATCACTCCATGAATTACCGCTCGGTAGTCATCCTGGGGAAGGCGACGCTGGTTGACGATCCGAAAGAAAAAATCGAAGCGCTCTATTCGCTTTCGCAACACATTCTTCCCGGCCGCTGGGACGAAGCGCGCCAGCCCAATGAGCGCGAACTGAAAGCGACCTCGGTGCTGCGGGTGCCGATCGAAGAGTTCTCGGCGAAAGTGCGCGTAGGTCCGCCGGTGGATGACGAACCGGACTATGCGTTTCCGACGTGGGCGGGAGTAGTGCCGCTGGAAATGGTTGCCGGAGACCCGATTGACGACGCGAGGCTGTTGCCCGGGCAGGAGGTGCCGGGGTATGCGCGTGGCTACACGCGAAAGCGCTGAGTGCCGATAGATACAGATGGAGATGAAATATTCGTCCGTTATCGACAGCCGGGGCCGGGTCACCGTGCCGCGGGAAGTCCGCCAGCGCTTGGGTCTGTCCGCTGGAGATCAAGTGAAATTCGTGGTCGAGGACAAACGGATATTTCTGCAACCTTCGCGTCCCGCGACCAATGTGTTTGAGAAGTACATAGGTGTGCTCGGAAAGTTTCCGGGCGGCAAGAAGCAGATCAACGCGTGGATACGAAGCATGCGCGACGAATGAAAATGTGGAGACAGCCGCCCTCGGCTGTCCGGCTGGGCGCAGCCCCGGCCCTGCCTGTGGTCAAAACGGCCCTTCGTCCTCCAGCGAGCCGCGGGAAAGACCGCATCTCCACAGCAGAGTCAAAAGCAGCGGGCAAGAGTGCCCGCTCCACACAACCTCACTCACGGAATCAGCAGCAGCTTCCCCGTCGTCTTCCGGCCCTCCAGATCGCGGTGGGCTTGCTGCGCCTCCGCTAGCGGATAGGTGTGCGCGATGCGCAGCTTGAGTTTGCCGCTGGAGATCATATTGAACACAGCTCCCGACCGTGCCAGCAATTCTTCGCGCGTGGCGGTGAAGTGGGCCAGGCTGGTGCGGGCCATGTAGAGCGAGCCTTTCTGCGAGAGCGTGATGGGATCCACCGGCGGAACCGGGCCGCTCGACGCTCCAAACAGCACCAGCATGCCGCGCGGGCGCAGCACGTTCATGCTCTTTTCGAAGGTCGCCTTGCCTACGCTGTCGTAGACCACGTCCACGCCCTGGCCTTCCGTCAGACGTTTGGTTTCGGCTTCGAAATCGACCTGGGTGTAGAGGATGACCTCGTCGGCTCCGGCCTCGCGCGCAAGCTTGGCTTTCTCTTCAGTGGAGACGGTGGTGATGACGCGCGCCCCGAGATTGTGCGCCATCTGGATCAGCAGCAGTCCCACGCCCCCGGCGCCGGCATGGATCAGCGCGGTTTTCCCGGGCGTCAATGGGTACGTGTCGTAACAGAGATAGTGCGCGGTCATGCCCTGGAGCATGGCGCCAGCCGCGTCGCGGTCGCCAACGTCCTCCGGGACGGGCACCAGCGCGGCGGCTGGCGCAGCCACATATTCGGCATACGACCCGAGGGCGCCGCTCCAGGCGACGCGGTTGCCGACCTTGGCGGTTTTCACGTCAGGGCCCACCGCGGTGACCACACCCGAACCCTCTTGCCCGACCACGAACGGCACCGGCGCGTGGTAGCGGCCCTCGCGGATGTAGACATCAATGAAGTTGACGCCTGAGGCCGCGATCTTCACCAGCGCCTCGTGGCTTTTCGGTTGCGGAACCGGTAAGTCCACCAACTGCATGGCTTCCGGTCCGCCCACTTGCTTCACTTGGATGGCTTTCATGATCTTCCTTTACACCAGTTTGATTCTTTCGCCTGTTTGTTTGCCGCGAGAAATTATACGGGACGCGAGACGGGTTTCGCGTGATCCTACGGATTGGTGGTGGCTTAGTCTGACGTCGTTTACCACGAAGGACACCAAGTTACACGAAAGAAACCCTGACAACGAAGGCTTCGTGATACTTCGTGTCCTTCGTGGTTGAGTGATTCTTCTTCCACGGTAAGTGGCCCCCTAGCGAAATTCGAAAATCAAATGGCGTCCGATTTTTGTCATTTGAGATGAGGCATTCTGAATCCGGAATCAGACTCCGCAATGGCTTGTTGCCTCTGCTACACTGGCACGTCCGCGCCCAGGAGCCCTCGTCATGGCCGAAAAAGTTCCCCAGACTTTCGCGAATCACACCCGGTTCGATCCTGCGTTTCACTTTTTCGCGGCGCCCGTGCTTCTGCTGGGGTTGCTGTTGGCTCTGGTTCATTTCTTCGCGCATATCACTCAGGGTGACTTTCGCGATCACTTCCACGCCTTTCTGCTGATTGTGCTGGCGTTGGCGCTGCTGACGCTGGCGTTGAAATCGCGTGCCTATTCTCTCAAGGTGCAGGATCGCGTGATCCGGCTGGAAGAGCGGCTGCGGCTGGCCACGCTTCTGCCGGAGCCGCTGCGGGCGCGGATTCCTGAATTGACCGAAGCGCAGCTGGTTGGGTTGCGGTTCGCCTCTGACGCGGAGATTCCCAAGCTGGTGGAGCGCACGTTGAAGGAGAATCTGTCGCGGAAGGACATCAAGAAGGCGATCCAGAACTGGCGTCCGGATTATTGGCGGGTTTGAAGGGATGAGACCATGCCGATTGGTGCCTAAGGTAACCGCCAAAGTGCCTTTTCGGCGTTGACCTAAGGTTGGACGGCGGGTACGATTTTGATTAAGGCTGTAGGCATCCAACGCCCGGGGAGAATCCCGCATCTTATAGAGAATATGAGGCTTGTATAGAATTGTGAGGGTTGCAAAACCTCATTTACGGAGCGCGATGCTGGCCTGCCTGGTTTTGGCGTGGTCCGCGTGCCAGAGCGCGCAGAAGCCGGTATCGCTTCTGCCGCCGGGGTCCGCACCCTCGTTGAGCGCGGTTGCGGCATCTGCGGCTCCGGCGAAGCCGGCTGGTTCGGGTCCGGCGCAAGCTCAACAGGCGGAGCCAGATTCACCTCCAAAGGCGACGTCTGCTTCCGGGGCTTCCGCCCAGACTGCCACACAAGATTCTTCCCAGTTGAGTTCTCAGGCATCTTCTCAGGCGAACTCGACGCCAGCTACTTCCGACCCCGTTGGAGACCTGGTGGCCCGGGTTGAGAAGGAATACCAGGCGGGAGTGGTCAACTACGAGGCCGGCAAGACCGATGCCGCCAAACAGAATTTTGATAACGCGTTCAACGCGATGCTGGGGAGCAATCTGGATGTCCGCTCCGACGATCGGCTGCAAAAAGAGTTCGACCGCGTAGTGGCGGGAGTGAACGAGCTTGGTTTGGACGGGCTGGGGGGAACTCCGGGCAGCGACGCAGTGAATAATGCAGCGGGCGACGCGGACCAACAGCAGAAATCCGAGCCCGCGCCCATCGACGAGACAAATGGGATTACGCCCTCCGCCGACGCCAGCGTGCGGGCCAAGGCGCAGGCGGAAATCAAGTCGACACATTCCGACCTGCCGCTCATGATGACCGACCAAGTCGCCGGCTACATCAGCTATTTCTCGAATCGCGGACGCGGCAACTTCGAGCGCGCCTTCGCCCGTTCCGGCCGCTACCACGACATGATGGTTTCGATCCTCAAAGAGGAGGGCGTGCCGCAGGATCTGATTTATCTGGCGCAGGCCGAGTCCGGGTTCCATCCGCTGGCGGTTTCGCGGGTGGGAGCGCGCGGCATCTGGCAGTTTATGGCCAGCCGGGCGCGCGGCTACGGGCTTTCGCACAATATGTGGGTAGACGACCGGCAGGATCCCGAGAAATCCACGCGCGCGGCCGCGCATCACCTGAAAGATCTTTATAACGAATTTGGCGACTGGTATTTGGCCATGGCGGCATACAACTCCGGCCCGGGCACGGTGCAGTCGGCGGTGAAACGCACCGGATTCGCCGACTTCTGGGAGCTTTACCGGCGCAACGTTCTGCCCAAAGAGACGCGGAATTACGTTCCCATCATTCTGGCTGTGACCATCATGGCCAAGAATCCGTCGCAGTACGGGTTGAACGAAGTGGCGATGGAGCATCCCTCGGACTATGACACCCTGACGCTGACTGCTCCGGTGGATCTGCGGTTGGTGGCGGAATGCACGGGCGCATCCGTTGAGGACTTGCAGGATCTGAATCCCAGCTTGTTGCGGCTAACCACGCCGCGCGAGGGAAAGTTTGAGCTGCACCTGCCCGCCGGGACCAAAGATCAGTACGAAACGGCGATGGCCGCGATTCCGGCCGGGATGCGGCTGTGGTGGCGTTATCACACCGTGCATTCGGGCGATACTCTGGCTTCGCTGGCGCGCACTTACCACACGACGGCCAAGTCGATTGCCGAGACCAACCACCTCGATACTCCCGCTGAACTCGAAGCCGACGCCAAGCTGGTAATTCCAGTCGCGCCGGGAAAGCATCCGCTTTCGGATACAGCCACTTACGCGCGGCGTATCACGCGCTACAAAGTTCACTCCGGCGACACCGTGCAAACCGTTGCGGAGAATTTCGGCGTCTCCCCGCTGATGGTGCGGCGCTGGAACGGCCTGCGAGGCGAAAGCCTTTCCGGACGCCGGGTGCTGGCCCTGCATCTGCCGATCACGCCGAGCGCGCATGCAACCGAAGTCGCTTCCGCGCGGACGGTCAAGAAGCACACCGCGAAGCCTGCAGCGCAAACGGCGAGCGCCAAGCCTCCGGTGACAAAGTCTGCAAAGATCGAGCGCATCGAGACTGCCGCAGCCCCGGTGGTCCACCACAGGGTCAAGACTGGCGAGACTCTTTACTCGATCGCGACTTACTACAAGACTACCGTCGCCGCGCTCAAGCGCGACAATCGCGACATCGCTGTCCTGCGTCCGGGGATGATTTTGATTGTGCAGCAAGCCCGGTAGGACGGCGGACCTGGGACCTTAGACCTCAGGCAGTTGGACCGGGGCGCCGAGCTTCGCTCGGGATTGGACAGCCGAGGCGGCTGTCTCTACGTGGATCGGCGCGCCTACTGCGCACAACCTGAAAATTTCTTCACGTTTTTTTCATACGCACGTAACAGTTCTGTCATCTGAGGTTCAACTACCCCTGATAGTTTTTCCTCCTAGCGTTTTTCGATCCTCTGGAGGAAATCCCATGAACTTCACTCGCGGACTACGTGTCGGCGTGCCCATCTTCGCGCTTTTGCTGGCGGCTTCGATGGCGTTCGCACAGAGCCCAGGTCCCATCCAACGTGTTTTACTGATCAGCATCGATGGCATGCATTCGCTGGATTTTGCGAATTGCGCCAAAGGCGTTCCGATTTACGGGAATCAGACCTACTGCCCGCACCTGGCGTCGCTTTCGGCGACTGGCGTGCATTACCTGCAGGCTCTCACTCCGAAACCTTCCGATTCCTTCCCTGGCTTGACAGCTCAGATCACCGGCGGGACGCCGCGTTCGGCGGGAATCTTCTACGACGTCAGCTACGATCGCGCGTTGTCTCCTCCGAAAAAGACCACGCCTTACGGGATTGTCGGCGGCGCCAATCTATGCCCGAGTGTCGTGGGCACGCAGGTTGGTTTCGACGAAGAGATTGACTACAACTATCTCGATCTCCATTCTGGCAAACCAGACGGCAGTTCCGGGATTAAGGGCATCAATCCTGACTATCTTCCGCGCGACCCCAAGAATGGCTGCGCGCCGGTGTATCCACACACCTACATTCGCGACAACACGATTTTCAACGTGGCCCACAATGCGGGCCTGTACACGGCGTGGTCCGACAAGCATCCTTCCTATGACTTCACCAACGGACCGAGCGGCGACGGCGTGATCGATTTGTGGTCGCCGGAGATCAATTCGATTCCAGTGGCGATTCCTTCTGTGCAGGGGTGCAAGCCGTTGCCCGACCCAGGCGCCGCGACGTCATCGAACGCGTGGACGGACAGCTTCCAGAACATTCGCTGCTACGACCAGTACAAAGTGCAGGCCGTGCTGAACTGGATTGACGGCAAGTGGCACGATGGCAGCGCGACCGCCCCGGTGCCGAACATCTTTGGCATGAACTTCCAGGCGGTCAGCGTGGGCCAGAAGCTGGTGGAAAAATCCCTCGGCCTGACGGGTGGTTACATAGACGCGCTGGGAACCCCGAGCGATTCGTTGTTCGCGGAGATCCAGTACGTGGACGGCGCGGTGGGTCAGATGGTTACAGAATTGAAAAACCAAGGGTTGCTGGACTCGACTCTGATCATCATATCCGCCAAGCATGGGCAGTCTCCGATCGATCCGAGTCGGGTGCTGCGCATCCCGGGAGATGTGGCTACGGACGAACCGCCGTCCCAGATCCTTTCCCCCGCCGGAGTTGGGCCTGGCCTGCCGGTGGCACAAGCCGATGAGGACGATATCTCGATGCTCTGGCTGACCGATCAAAGCCAGACGCAGAGCTTCGCGGCAACTTTAGGCCTGGCCGCGAACGAAGACCTGTTTGGGCAAGGAGAGATTTTTGCCGGCCCCTCGCTCACGCTGCAATTCAATGACCCGCTGACCGATTCCCGGACTCCGGACATCATCGTGGCTCCGAATGTCGGGGTGATCTACACCGGCGGAACGGGGAAAGTTGCCGAGCACGGCGGCTTTGCCTATAACGACCGGAACGTTCTGCTGATTGTTTCGAATCCGAAATACAAGGGTTCCACGTTCAACGATCAGGTCGAGACGCGCCAGATTGCCCCGACGATCGTGAAAGCGCTGGGTCTGGACCCGAATCTGCTGAGCGCGGTGAAGTCCGAGCACACGGAAACGTTGCCCGGTCTACCGTTTACGCAGAAGTAGCTGCGCGTATGAGTTGGAATGGATGCGGGAAGCTCGGCTTCCCGCATTTTTAATGCCTGCGTATTTCTGCTGCCGGGCTGCTCATGTCCAGCTTCGTGTTTTATTTGCCCGTGCAAGAATCGCATGAAAAGCGAATCGGACGGGATTCCGGGCCGGCGGCCGAAGGTTGATTCCGACGATTCTGCTTCCCTTTGCCCCGCGCCGTGTGATAACAGGATAATCGGGTGAGGAATTTTCTGCCCTTGCAGCCTGCACTAAACGTCGTGCTATAATCGCGCGCCGTTCCAGAAGAAGTTCCGGTGGTCTTTTAAATTCTCTCGTGCCCGCAGCCCGGGAGCTCGTTGCCGCAACGGGCCGCCACAAAGATCGAAGATCAGGAGGATCCATGACGCCTTACGACCCCACGCTCTATGGACGTGACGAAGAAGACGAATTCGCCGACAGCGGCGCTTACAGCGAGTCGCTGGAAGAAGATTTCGAAGAGGAAGAGGAAGAAGAAGCTGGCCTGCCCGAACCGGATGCACATGCTCCGGCTCCAGTAGCCACGCCCGCGCCTCCTGCTCCTAAACCAGCCGCACCGAAACCTCCAGCCCCAGCTGGTGGCGGCGGAGGCTCCAAACCCGCCGCGAAAAAGAAAGCGGCGAAAAAGGCCCCAGCCAAGAAAAAAGCTGCGAAAAAACCGGCGAAGAAAAAAGCTGCTAAGAAGCCGGCAAAGAAAGCTAAGAAAAAAGCCGCCAAGAAACCAGCCAAGAAAAAAGGCAAGAAGCGCCGTTAAGTTGCGGCCTGGCCGCGACCGCCGCCGTTTAAGCTCGAGCCGCGCCCTTTTCGGGCGCGGTTTTTTCTTTCTGGGGCTTCAGCGGGTTCAAGAGCGATGACCGACCATCCGATTAACTCGGTCCTGGTTGCGGTCCCCGGTTTCGGGAATGTAAATCTACCGGATATTCCGTATTGCTTTGGAAGGAAAAACCCATAGCCTGTAAGTGCGCTACTGCACCGTCGGATGCAGGTGCCGCGCAATGTTTCGCATGGAAGATCGGATTCGAAAGCTGTGCTCGCAGATTCTTGCCACCGTTAAAGACGAGGAAATCGAACCACTACTCGTCGAACTGCGGGAGGCGTTGCACCAGCACATCGAACGCCTGCGCCGGCGTCTTGGTTCCTATCCATTGCTTGTGGAACGGCGCAAGCGAAACGACATTTCCACCACTAGTAAATAGGCCCAAGAGACACAGCGACGAGATCTACGCGACAGACGCGCGCCCCTAAGCTACCTGCCAGCTCAATTTGGGAGGTTTTTCACAGGGTGGCTCTTGCAACCCTGTCGGGTTGCGCCGCCGTTCTTCGTCGTCCTCCAACACCTGAAGTAACTCCTGGATTGTGGCTATGAACCTGTCCGGGTCCCGCTCAACAGCGGCTCGCTCGCAAATTTCTCTCCAACGTTCTTTGGTTTTGCCTCGCAAAGGGGGTCACCTCCAAAGTTGGCATTCGGTTTTCGGTGTTCGTCCGCTGATAGAAAATAGTGAAGATGCAGACGGTGGAAGCAATTGTGACGCCAAATGACTTCCCCGACCCAAAGTCGCCTTGCGGCAGGCACTTGGCTATGCCGATTCGGGTTGCTGGAAGAGAAGCCACAGGGTAAAGTTTGCAGCTCAGCCTCACAAATCCCCTCGTCGGTCCTGGGCTGACGAGACGCCCTGAGGTGCTCGCGGTACGCGAGATCTTATTGACTCGATCAAAATACGGGATTCCCTGTATTCCGTCTCAGCCCAAGCCGTAAGTAAGGTTAAGTACTTCCGTTCGCTGCGGTCCCCAACTGCGGTGGTTTTGTGAACGATTGCCAGTGACTAGCGGAGACACGCGCAATCAGGGACATGGATGAAAAGATCAACATCCTGATGGTCGACGACCAGCCGGGCAAGCTGCTCAGTTACGAAGCCATGCTCGGTGAATTAGGCGAGAACCTGATCAAGGCTCAATCAGGAATGGAAGCCCTGGAACTCCTGCTGAAAACCGATATTGCCTTGGTGCTCATGGACGTGAGCATGCCCGGAATGGATGGCTTCGAAACGGCGCAGATGATCCACGCGCACCCGCGCTTTCAAAATACTCCGATCGTCTTCGTGTCTGGGATTCATGTGACGGACCTGGACCGGGTGCAGGGATATCGACATGGAGCTGTAGATTACGTCTCGATTCCTGTTGTTCCAGAGTTGCTGCGGGCAAGAGTGAAGGTGTTTGTGGAGTTGCGTCGCAAGACACAGCAACTCGAAATACTCAACGCCCGCATGATTGCGTTGCGAGATGAAGAGCGAAGGCGCATTGCGCGCGAGTTGCACGACAGCGTTGGACAGCTACTTGCTGCCATCAGTATGAACAGTGTCCTGGTACAAGCGGAGTCTCATAAGCTGAGTCCTGAGGCGGCCACACGCCTCTCTGAAAACGCTGCGCTGGTCGCGGAGGCTAGCAAGCAGATTCGCACCATCTCTTACCTGCTGCATCCTCCCTTGCTGGATGAGGTAGGTCTCGCATCTGCGCTTCGTTGGTATGTCGAGGGATTTTCCGAACGCAGTAAGATCGAGGCCAAGCTCGACATCCCTCAGCGCTTCGCAGGTTTGTCCAAGGAAATGGAACTCTCCATTTTCCGCGTGGTGCAGGAGTGCCTGACCAATATTCATCGCCATGCCGGCAGTTCCACCGCAGGAATTCGCGTTGTTCAAGACGATGCTTGCTTAAGAATTGAGATCGAGGATACGGGCAAAGGAATGCCGCTCGAAAAAGTGTCTGCGTTTGAAGCGTCGGCTTACACTGGCGTCGGGCTTAGGGGAATGCGAGAACGCTTGCGGCAGTTAGGTGGCACTTTGCGCGTCCAGTCAAACAGCCCCGGAACGCGGGTGACGGCCGTCCTGCCGGTTCGACGGGACACGGCCGCCCCCGTAGGGCAGGAAGTCCGCAGCTGATCGCAGCGGCCTGAATCGACGGCGACCAACAGAGCTAAACGGGTACTCATCGTATCAGGGCATTGCGTCGTCGATGAACGCCCCCAAACGTTGGCGGCTCTTTCTATGGGCCGCTACGTTAGCTGCTACCTTGGCAGCCGAAATCAATCATCGCATCCCCGTGTATAATTTTCGCCGCTCCGTTGAAAGGAAAGTCCATGAAAACCACGCGGCCGTTGCTCACGTTCGCCATTTGCATTTTGTCGCTGGGCGCGTTCGCGCAAAGCCCTGCCATCCCAAAGCCGCCCGCCACACCGAGGCATCCCGTTACTGACGAGTATCAGGACGTGAAAGTCACGGACGACTACCGCTGGCTCGAGAACTGGGACGATCCCGCCGTCAGGCAATGGAGCGCGGCGGAGAATGCCCGCACGCGTGAATATCTCGACCACATACCGGCGCGTGCCGCCATCAAGGAACGACTCCATCAACTTGCCGCCGCGAGTTCGGCTTCGTACTACGATCTGCAGTTTCGCGCGGGAATGCTTTTCGCCGAGAGATACCAGCCGCCTCAGCAGCAGCCCACGCTTGTCGTGATGGATTCGGCTGACGATCCCGCGAGCGCGAAGGTCATCTTCGATCCCAACTCTTCCAGCGCCAAGGGATCGCTCTCCGTGGACTTTTACCTGCCTTCCTTTGGCGGAAAATATGTTGCCGCCGCGCTTTCGGAGAACGGCTCGGAAGACAGCTCTGCGCGCATTTTTGAAGTTGCCACCGGCAAGGAGCTTGGCGACGTCGTCCCGCGCGTGAATTTCGCCACGGGCGGCGGCAGCATCGCGTGGAAGGCCGACAGCTCCGGCTTCTATTACACGCGTTATCCGCAAGGCAACGAGCGAGCGCCCGAAGACGCCAACTTCTACCAGCAGGTTTATTTTCACAAGCTCGGCACGGATGCCAAAGAAGACGCCTACGTCATTGGGAAAGATTTTCCGCGGATCGCCGAGATTCTGCTCCACACCAGTGACGACGGCCGCTGGCTGCTGGTTGCCGTCGCCAACGGCGATGGCGGCCAGTTCGCGCACTACCTCATGGATTCCGCCGGCAAGTGGACGCAGCTTACGCACTTTGACGATGGCGTCGTTTCGGTCAAATTCGGCGTGGACCCGGCGCTCTACCTGCTCTCGCGCAAAGATGCGCCGCGCGGCCAGCTTCTGCGCCTGCCGTTGGATCAGCTCGATCTCGCGCAAGCGAAGGTCGTGGTTCCGCAATCGTCGGGCGTCGCCGCCGGCGGCGCTGACGACAGTGCGCGCGCTTCCATCGAAAATTTCGTGCCGGCGTGGAACCATCTCTACGTGATCGATATTATCGGCGGGCCCTCGCGGGTGCGCGTCTTCGCACGCAAGCCCTCTGTGCGCGGAGCGGGCAGCGCCGCGCCCGTTCTTGATCAAGTTGGAGAAGTGCCTCTGCCCCCGATCTCGGCGATCGGTCAGGTAGTTTCCGTCGGCGGCGGCGACGTGCTGTTCTACACGTCCACTTATATTCAACCGGCCGCGTGGTACTACTTCGACGCCACCAACCACAAGGCCACGCGCACAGCGCTCGTTGAAACTTCCCCCGTGAACTTCGATGACGCCGAAGTAGTCCGCGAATTCGCCACCTCCAAAGACGGCACGCAGGTCCCGCTTAACATCATTCGCCGCAAGGGCACGAAGCTCGACGGCACGAACCCCACACTGCTCTACGGATACGGCGGCTATGGCATCAGCGAGAAGCCGTTTTTTCTTGGTTCGTTCGCGCGCCTGTGGCTGGATCAGGGCGGCGTCTACGTCGACGCCAATCTTCGCGGCGGCGCCGAATATGGCGAGGAATGGCACCACGCCGGCAACCTCACGCACAAGCAGAACGTCTTCGACGATTTCATCGCCTGCGCGCAACACCTGATCGACCAGAAATACACGTCGCCCGTGCATCTCGCGATTCTCGGCGGCAGCAACGGAGGCCTGCTCATGGGCGCGGCCTTCACCCAGCGTCCCGATCTGTTTCGCGCAGTCGTCTCCGAGGTGGGCATCTATGACATGCTGCGCGTGGAACTCGACCCCAACGGAGCTTTCAACGTCACCGAGTTCGGCACGGTGAAAGATCCCGAGCAGTTCAAGGCTCTCTACGCTTACTCGCCCTATCACCACGTGAAAGACGGCACCGCTTATCCCGCGATCTACATGCCTACGGGAGAGAACGATCACCGCGTCAACCCCATGGAGTCGCGAAAGATGATTGCGCGTCTACAAGCTGCGTCCCGCTCGGGCTATCCCATCCTGCTGCGCACGTCATCGGCCGCGGGGCATGGCTTCGGCACAGCCCTCGACGAACAGATTGAACAAGAGGCGGACACGTTGAGTTTTCTGTTTGATCAGTTGGGAATTAAATACGCGCCCTAGAGCGCCCTAGAGAATGAAAGATAATGAACTCGCTCGGTAAGCTCACCAGGCCCGCGACCGCTCGATCTGCCCATGATCGCTGCGGTTCTGGTCGATCGCCCCCTGAATAACAGTTTGCAACCTGCTCTGATCGTCGCCCTGCAAGGCCACAAAGCGGAAGGGTTGCAGACTCCAGGAAAGCGGGCTCAGCATTTCCGCCGAACCAAGCACGATGCCAGCCGCGGTCAGGATCATCAGTTTGCCATTGCTCCCGGTGTCGACTGGATGAGGCACGGAGAGCAAACCTCCGGTCAGCGAAACAACTTTCAATTTACCGGGGACGCTGCGGCCATCTTTGAGTCGAAGCACTGCCGGAGTTGGCTCGGCAAAATGCACTCTCGTGGCCCGCGGAGGGCACTGCGATGGGGGGAGAGACTTCATACCTGCACTAAATATGCTGGATCAAGTATCTAACCTGCGGGTCCACCACAGGAGATTACGGAAGGTCTTGCCCGCGGCAGGTTACTCCTTCTATTTTCCACCCTCCACCGCGATCAGGCACTTGCCGTATAGCTCCAGCAAGTGCGCCGCATATTCTTCGGGCTTGGCTGCCGAGCCGCCTCCGGTGAAGCCGACGACGCCGCTGCTGGCCGTCTTGCCGTATCCCGTGGTCATGGCAATAAATTTCATCAGGTCGAGCGCAATATCTTCGTCGCGGCGCGAACCCGCGCCCCTGGCCGGTGATTCGTCCATGAGTCCTTCTCCTGATCCCGAAATAAGAGGAATTTCGTCGTCGTCGAACTCTTCCTCGTCCATACTTCGCAAAACCATACTGAGTGAAAATCTCCGCCAGCGATGATAGCAGAGGGCCGGGACTTCGGGCTTCGGGCTGCGGCTTTCAGACTTCGGCCTCTGAGCCTCCAGCTTCGCGAGACCCTTGCTGGGCGGGCTCTTAAGTCGGCAGTCCGGAGGCTAGGTCCGAAGTCCGAACACGCAAGCCCGAAGCCCGAACTGGAGCCCGAAGCCCTATTTCTTCACCTCACTCATCAGCCCCATCAAGTTATTCTCCGAATCCCGGAAGAACGTCATCCACAAATCGTGATCGGGCATTTTCGCCACCAGGTGCGGCTCGTCTTCGAAGCGAGCGCCATTCTGTTTCATCTTGAGGTGTGCGGCCTGAATATCCGGCACGGCAAAATACAGAATCGAGCTGGGATGATCGTGCTCCGGCTTCTCCGGACGCGACAACATCAGCCGCACCCCTCCGCAATCGAAAAACGCCAACCCGGGCGGAGCTTTAAACAGCAACTTCAAGCCCAGCACATCCTGATAAAAACCGGCAGCGCGCTCCACATCTTGCACGACGATGGCAACCTGCCCTAGCCGTGAGATTCCGATACCCACTGCGGTCGTGTTCATAGCCTTGCTCTCCTTTGCAGATTAGTTAGCATACGCGCCCCATCTTGCCGGACTCGCAGAAGCTGTGGAAATCGTGTGGTGCGCGCAGGCGGCTGGAATTGACCTGCCCAGAGGTCACAAAGGGGTGAGTACCGGAGTGACATGAAAAGTTTGACAGCCTGCGCGATACTAGAGTGGGGCAAAGGATGAGTGCGCGGGCCTTATCTCTCACGCGTGCGTTGTGCCTCTCTGTGGTCTCTCAGGGTTGAGCGGCTGAGCGCTCTGTCGAAAAGTCCAGCCTGAAAAGTTTCAAGCCTGAAAATCGGCTGACTCGAGGTTCTTGATCATTGCTGCGTGAACGCAATCTGATGATTGCCGGCGCGGTTCTTTTGCTGGCGCATATCGGTGTGGTTGCCACCTTCGGGACGGCAGCCCCCGGCCCCTTTCTGTCTGACCTGCTCCAACTCGCTTTGGGCGGTCTGGTTGCGATCGCGTGTCTTCGCGCCAGCGGGCGGTCGGAAGGGCTGGCGCGCTCGGTGTGGCGCCTGGCTGCGGTTGCTTATGTTCTGTGGCTGGTGGCCCAGAGCGTGGGTGTTTACAACGATCTGTTTCCTGGTTCGTCGACCGCTTCGTGGATCGCGAATCTCTTGTTCTGTTTCTGGTTTGCGCCCATGGCTATGGCCATGTTCCTCGATCCCGAACACGAGGCCGGACATCTCGACACTTTGGTGGCTCTCGATTTTGTGCAGGGTACGATGGTTTGCATCACGGCCTACCTGTATTTTTTCTACCTGCCCAAGGCCGACGCAACCGGCGAGTTGGCGCATGGAGTTTGGGCGCCTTACTTTGTGGGCTACGGATTTGTCGCCGGAGCCTATCTGCTGCGTGCCGGTCTCAGCCGCTCCCGTGTGGCCCAGCAACTGTTCGGGCGCCTTGGGCTTTTCCTCGCCATGTCCGGCTGCGTGGACGCTCTCTACTTCTACGGCCCGGGGCGCGGCCTCAAGACTGGAGCCTGGTTCGATATTCTCTGGAGCACCATGCTGGTGATTCCTCTGGCGCTGGCCACCACCTGGAAGAGCGCCGAGTCCCCCGCCGTTTTTGAGCATGACGCACCGCGGCGCGAAAAGAAAATTCACAGCGAACTTTTTCATCTTTTTTATCCGCTGCTGGTGCTCATCATGTCGCTGCGTATCGCGCAGGAGCATCTACGCCTGGCGGCCGCCGTGGTTTTTCTTTCGTTCGTGTGTTCCAGCGCGCGCCTTCTGGTCACGCAGACCCGCCTGATCCGCACCCAGGACGCGCTTCGCCGCGAAGCTTCTCATGACGGCCTGACCAGCCTGTGGAACCACAAAGTCATTCTCGAAATCCTCAACCGCGAACTGGTGCGCTCCGAACGTCACGGCCAACCGGTGGGCGTGATCATGGCGGATGTGGACGATTTCAAGAACGTCAATGACAGTCGTGGCCACGCCGCGGGTGACGTGGTGCTGCGCATCATCGCCAGCGAGATCGCAGCGGTGGTGCGCCCTTATGATTCTGTCGGACGTTACGGAGGAGAAGAATTCCTGATCGTCGCCCCCGATTGCGGGCCCGCGGAAATCTGGGAACTCGCGGAACGCATTCGCAACTGCGTTGCGAACTGCAGCATCGTGGCCGCAGGAACTGAGATGCACGTGACGCTAAGCCTGGGCGTTGCCACGGGTACATCCGCCGCTAATGCGGAAAAGCTACTGAACGCCGCCGATACTGCACTCTACCAGGCTAAGAACGGCGGCAGGAATCGCGTGGAACCCAGCGCGGGTCGCGCCGCCAGCGCCGGTTCCGGATCACCGTCCGCCGCCCAAAGCAGCTTCTGGCTGTAATCCGTAGCGCCGCGCCGAAAGCGAGATCCCCCGCGCAAGAACTATTCCAAGTCTCTCCAGTTGGGACCTACGCCCATTTCCACGAGCAGCGGAACGGCCAGCGTGTGGGCTTTCTCCATGTGCTCGCGGACCAGCGACTGCATGGTGTCGACCTCACTCTCCGGAACTTCGAAGACCAGTTCGTCGTGCACCTGCAAAGTCATTCTGGATTTCAGGCCGCGGTCGCGCAATGCCGCGTCAATGCGGATCATGGCTACTTTGATCAAGTCGGCGGCGGTGCCTTGCAGCGGAGTGTTCACGGCCGTGCGCTCCGCAAACCCGCGCTGGTTGGCGTTCTTGCTGTTGATGTCGGGAATGGGACGGACGCGTCCGTGGAGGGTTCTAACTTTCAAATCGCGGCGGGCTTCTTCGAGCGTCTTATCGATGAAGGCGCGGACGCCTTTGTACCTTTCGAAATACGCCGCGATGAATTGTTTAGCCTCCGCCGGTTCGATGCCGAGTTGCTGCGAAAGTCCGAACGCCGAGAGGCCGTAGACAATGCCGAAATTGACGACTTTGGCCTGGCGACGATGATCGGCCGTGACCATGAGCGGAGGCACGCCAAAGACCTGTGACGCGGTGAGCGTATGAATGTCGTCGCCGCGTCGGTAGGCTTCGACCAGCAGCGGATCGCGCGAGAAATGCGCGAGCAGGCGCAGCTCGATCTGCGAATAATCGGCGGTGAGCAGCATGTGGCCGGGTTCCGCGGTGAAGGCGGCGCGGATGCCGCGTCCCAGTTCGGTGCGGATAGGAATGTTCTGCAGGTTCGGATTCGCCGAAGACAGCCGTCCCGTGGCGGTTCCCGTCTGGCCGAAGGTGGTGTGCAGGCGTCCCGTGGCGGGAGTGATGAGCGCTGGAAGCGCATCGACGTAGGTGGATTTCAGCTTCGTGAGCTGGCGGTAGTCGAGAACTTTTCGGGCGATGGGATGCTCTTCCGCCAGCGCTTCGAGAACGTCGACGGCGGTTGAAATGGTGCGTCCCTTGCCGTATTTCACCGGCTTGGGAAGATTGAGTCGATTGAACAGAACATCGCCGAGCTGCCGCGGAGAGCTGATATTGAATTCGCTTCCGGCGATCTCATAAATCCCTTTCGCTTTGAACGTACTCTCGCGCTCGAGCTCCGACGACATTTGTGATAGCGCAGCCGTATCGATTTTCACTCCAGCCTGCTCCATGCGCGCGAGCACCGGAACCAGCGGGAGATCCATCTCCTCGTAAAGCCCGGTGAGGTTTGCTTGCTCCACTTCGGCGCGCAGAGCGGAAGCCAGGCGGCCGGTAATGTCGGCAGACTCCGCGAGATCGCCGGAGAGCTTGAGATTGAAACGGCGAAGCGCGACCTCGGGCAGACGATGCGAGGAATAAGTGGGATCGAGCAGGTAGGAGTACAGCATGGGATCGTGCCGCACACCTTGCAGTTCGATGCCGAGCGGCGCGAGCGCATGGATCGCGGATTTGTAATCGTGAATCGATTTCGGCGTGGCAGAGCCGGTTAGCGCTGAGAATATCCGTACGCCGGCTTCGCTGCCGTCGAGCTTCACCGTGGTCGCCGTCCCCGCCGCGGCAGAGATAGCCGCGCGGCGCACCGCGGGTTCCGGCGCCACAGGCGACGGCTCGTCACTCAATGCCAGCATCATCGACTCTTGCGGCTCCGGTTCAGTTTCTTCTTCAGGAGTTTCCGGCAGAGACTCAGCTCGATCTACGGCTACAGCCAGCGCGCTTCCGGCAGGCATCGACTTGAGAAGATTTTCTACGTCGGCGGCCGTCGTTGCTTCGCCGTAGTTTGACTCGGTGACTTCCACGACCGGCAACAGCTCTTTCAGCAGCGAAGTGAATTCGAGTTCCGTGAAAAGTTCGCGCAGCGCATCGAGCGCCGGTTCGCCCGCGCGCATCGACTCAACGTCGAGTTCGACCGGAACGTTCGTGTCGATGGTCGCCATACTCTTGCTGAAGAGAATCGCCGCGCGATTATTCTGCAGCGATTCGCGGTAAGTTTTCTTTTCCACTTCGGCGGCACGCTCCAGCGCCTGCTCGACCGTGCCGAAGCGCTTGATGATCTCCACCGAGCCCTTGTCGCCGATGCCGGGAGCGCCGGGAATATTGTCGATGGCATCGCCGCGCAGGGCCATCACGTCGATCACGCGGTCAGGAGGAACACCAAGAATTTCCTCAACCTTAGCGGCGTCGCAAATCAAATTGTCTTTCGGCGGGTTCAGGATCTGAACTTTGTCATTGACCAGTTGCATCATGTCCTTGTCGCTGGAGACGACGTAGACGGTGTGCGAAGCATCCGCGGCTTTGCGCGCGAGCGTGCCGATCAAATCGTCAGCTTCGAAACCAGCAAGCTCAAGAATCGGAATGCGATACGCCTCCAGTGCGCGGCGGATGTAGGGAAGCTGCTGCGCCAAATCCTCGGGCATGGCGGCGCGGTTGGCCTTGTAGCCTTTGTATTCCACCTCGGTAAAGGTTTGCGTCTTGATGTCGAACTTTCGGATGGTCGTGATGGCCTCAGCCTGGTGGTCGCGAAAAGTAGGCGCCGCTACGTCATAAACCGCGGCCAGATATTCTGGCGAAAAGTCTTCGCGCATTTTGCGCAGCATGTTGACGAAGACGTAGATGGCGGCGGTCGGCAGCCCGCTCTTGGTCGACATCGACCGCTGGCGCGCCATGGCGTGGTAGGCGCGAAAAATAAACGACATAGTGTCGATGAGAAAAATGCGCCCGTGGGCGGAAGCCGATGTTGCGGAGGTCTGCGTCGCGGTTGGCGTTGCGCCGGCATCCAGTTCCGAAGATTTCTTGCGAGGAGGCAAGTGGCTAGTTTAGCAGCCGGGGCATTTGCGTCGCAGCGGCCCGCGCAGATCGGCTTCCCAGCCCGGAATTCATCTTAAACACCCTGCTAGAAATCCACTTTGAAGTTAGCTTCGATGGTCTTCTTGCTTTCGCCGCTGGAACCGCGAAACACCAGATAGTACTTCACCGGCCGATCCATCGAAGCCGGGAGATCGAAGTTCACCGCCTGATTGTGGGAATCGTCCACGGAAAAAAGAGCTTCCGAGGGCCGCCCGTGCTGGAAGTCGCCATACTGATCTTCGTTAAGCACCAGGAAGTCGACGTTGGCGGCACTGCCAGATTCCCCGTGGACATCGCCGACAAACGACGTGTACAGCCCGTGCAGATGGGGACGAACAGCGCGCGCCGGAATCTCGAATGGAAAAGCCACAGAAGTCTTCAGGGTGAAAGTTTTCTGCAAAACATTCTGATCGGTGCCCACGGGCGAGGGCGCCACAGGTTCATAGTGAACAGGAGCCGGCGCGGGAGCGGCAGCCTTTTGCTCGCAGGCACTCGCGGCCAGTAAGAGGACCACAGCGGCAGCCATGCCGGGCAACCTGATCGCAAACATGCGCGTCAGCGCTCGCTTCGGCATGGGTTATCTCACCGCGCCACAGACTTCCCGTACGCCGTGTGGTAGTGCAATTGAATTTCTCCGCAGGTGCCCTGCTCCGCGGAATAAACGACGCAAGTATCGAACGGACGCGAATACACATGCAGGCTGACCGCTCGCTCGCCGAACTGTCGCGGGTTGACCACGCGATGCACCGGCTCTCGGGGATCCACCGCGCAGGGCTGCGCAAGATTCATCTCGACAGTATCGGCAGGCACAAGCTCGCAACTGCCTGCGCACAAGTCCTGCCGAACCACGCGAAAGTTTTCCACCTGCAAACGCCCGATCGGCACCGCCATCCAGCAGTTCTGGTCGCGATGGTTATGCACCGAACTCGCCTGGCCAATTTCCCAGCAGATCGCCAGCAATTCATAGAGCGGAGTTTTGTCGATCAGGTTGCGCGTGTAGTGCTGGCGGTCCCAGGTGAGATATGCAGCGAGCGAACCGGCGTCCACAGGATGGTCCTGCAGAAACTTCCGTATCGGTTCAGTTTCGTCGAAGGCAGACTGCGGCAACTGGCGCAGTCCAGCCACCAGGTCCTGAATCAAGACGACCTGTTTCGCAGCGGTAGTCATAGCGCTCGTTCTGTGTACTCACCGGGAAACTTGCTGGCCGAAAGTCTGCTTGACGAAGATAAAGTATAACGCAGCCCGCGAACCGCAAAAGGTGTCACCCAGGGAACACCTGAGACGCAAAACACTTCACTCCAGAAACATGCAGTCCCCATACGAGTAGAAGCGGTAACGTTGCGCCACCGCATGATCGTAGGCGCGCAACACGTTCTCGCGTCCCGCGAAGGCGCACACCAGCATGAGCAGCGTGGATTGCGGGAGGTGGAAATTAGTGAGCAAGCCTTTCACTACCTGGAATTTGTAGCCGGGATAAATAAAAATGTCGGCTTCGCCAGAGCCGGCGGAAAAGCGGCCTCCGGCTTGCCGCGCCGCATATTCCAGAGTTCGCACAGTCGTGGTTCCAACGGCAATGACGCGCCGTGAGGCCGCCAGAGCGCTGTTTATCTTGTTCGCGGCCGTCGCTGAAATGGTGAATGGTTCCCGATGCAGCTTGTGTTCTTCCACGCGCTCAACGCGCACGGGTTGAAAAGTCCCCAGGCCCACATGCAGAGTGATCTCGGTGGTTTCAATGCCGCGATCCGCGATTTGCGCGAGCGCTTCCGGAGTGAAATGGAGACCGGCAGTAGGAGCGGCCACCGACCCCCGCTCTCGCGCATAAACCGTCTGGTAGCGCTCGCGGTCGGCAGCAGAATCCGTGCGAACGATATAAGGCGGCAGCGGGACGCGGCCAATGCGCGCGACGCTGCCGAAAAAATCATCCTCGGGCTGAAAGCGAATGGTTCGTTCGCCGAAGGCTCCGCGGGCAATGACCTTGGCCTCAAGCAGGTGCTGCCCTTCCTCAGATCCTTCCTCAAGCTCCCCGAAAAAAATCCGCTCCCCAACCTGAATCTTGCGCCCCGGACGCACCAGACACTCCCAATCGTTCCCGCCTTCGTTGTTGTCAGAGTGCGAACCGGAATCCAGCTGGCGGGTCAGCAGCACCTCAACCCGGCCCTGCAGAAAATCGCGAACTGCCGGATTGCGCGCACTCACCGCCTGCGATTTCAACCCGGCGCGACGGCCAAACAACCGGGCGGGAAACACTTTTGTATTGTTAAGAACCAGCAGGTCATCGGGGCGCAATAGTCCGGGAAAATTGCGGAATCCCAGGTCGGATAAATGCCCGGATGACCGGTCCACACGCAGCATCCGCGATGCCGAGCGATCCGCCAGGGGCGCCTGGGCAATCAACTCTTCGGGCAGATGGAAGTTGAAATCGGAAACCAGCACGCCCCGATTATAGGGAAATGCGGATAGGGAAATGCCTGTCGGGGAATGCCGCATGCATTGAGCCGCGCGGATAACTTCTATTTTTTCGTAAATTTCGTTGTGTCCGCCGGAAGGTGCTGGTACTATGCCGTTGCCTGTTGCGGAACCGCTTTTTCGCCACTCCCCTAAGGGTACCCATGTCTAGCGAGCGCAAACATAGGGAAGAAATCGTCCGCTACGGACGCACGCTGCACGAGCGCGGTTTGGTGGCCGCCATGGACGGCAATCTGTCGGTCCGCCTCAAGAACGACAATATTCTGGTCACTCCAACCTGCGTGAGCAAGGGCAATATGCGCGCCGCCGACATGGTTGTCGTCGACATGGACGGCCACCGCGTCTCCGGCCGTCGCAACGTCACCAGCGAAATCGGCATGCACCTCTTGATTTACCGCATGCGCCCCGACATTCAAGCCATCGTCCACGCCCACCCGCCCACAGCTACCGGCTTCGCGGCCGCCGGCATCGCACTGACCCAGCCGCTGGTTTGTGAAGTCGTGATGGGTCTGGGTTGCATACCCTTGGCGCGCTACGGTACGCCCGGAACTTCTGAACTAGCCCGCACCCTGGAGCCGTTCGTCCCGCACTACGACGCCATTCTGATGTCGAATCATGGCGTCGTTGCCTACGGCGACACTCTCGAGCGCGCCTACATGAAGATGGAAACCGTGGAGCACTTCGCCCAGATTGCCCTGGTCACCCATCTCCTCGGGCGCCAGCAGCCGCTGCAGGAAGTGGAAGTGCAGAAACTGCTGGTAGCGCGCGCCAAGTATTTCGGAGCGAAGATGGCCTCGTCCATGCCCCTGCCTATGCACAGCTCCCCCGAGAAAGCCAGCTAGAACCCCGCGTCACTGGCTAACCCTCCCGTTTTATTGACGCGAACAGCAAGGGACGAACCATGGTGGCCCTATGTTGGGGGCAAAAGGAGATCCCGGATGAAACCTGCACGCCTCGTCTCCTCGTTCGTCCGTCTCATGTTTGCCACTCTATTAACTTCGGTGCTCGCAACCGCGCAATCCAATCCCGCCGTTCACGTCGATCAGGCCGATGCAACACGAGATTCCCAAATGCCCTCTGCGAGAGGGGAGGCGCAACGGGTCCAGGCCGCGCAAATGCCGCCGATCAGGTTTGCGAAGGTTGCTACCTACAGCTCCGGCTTGCCGGGGGGAGGGAACGTGGCTGGCAATTCGGTCGCGATTGCAGACCTCAATGGCGACGGCAAACCCGATCTGGTCGTCGTTGAAGGCGACAACATGTTTAGTGTGTTGCTGGGCAACGGCGATGGCACCTTCCAGTCTCCCGTCAGCTATAGCACGGGTGGCCCCTGGGCTTCTTCGGTCGCGATTGCAGATCTGAACGGCGACGGCAAGCTTGACGTGGTCTTTGCTGGCTACATCGTAGGACGCGACGGAGTAGTGGGCGTCCTCTTGGGCAATGGCGACGGCACTTTCCAGACGCCCCTTAGCTACAGTACGGGCGCGGGCGGGGACGCTGCTGTCGCGATTGCGGATCTGAACGGTGACGGCCATCCAGACGTGGTCGTGGCTAGTGAGTGCCTGACCTCCGGATGCTCCCATGGGGCAGACCCCGGTGGCGTCAGCGTGCTTCTGGGCAATGGCGACGGTACTTTCCAGGCAACCGCCAATTACGGCTCGGGCGGGTGGGACGCAACTTCCATCGCGATTGGGGATCTGAACGGTGACGGCTATCCGGACTTGGCCGTATCCAACTTGTGCCAACTCTCAGCCAATTGCCCCGTTGAAGGCGCGCCGCCGGGTGAAGTGAGCGTGCTACTGGGCAACGGCGACGGAACCTTCCAGGCTCCCGTCAGCTATAGCTCGGGTGGATCATGGGCTACTTCGGTCGCGATCGGGACTTTATCCAGTGGCGGCGATCCGGACTTGGTCGCCACCAATTTGTACGTCCCCGAAGATTTTATGGGCGTTCTGCTGGGCAACGGAAATGGGACCTTCCAGGCACCCGTGTCGTACACCGAATCCAGTGCTCTGCCGAATTCCGTTGCGATTGCCGACGTGAACGGCGACGGTTATCTGGATCTGGTCGTAGCTAACATGTGCAAAGTCGACGATAGCAAGTGCGGGTATCCAGGCTACGTTGGTGGGGTTGTTGTGCTACTCGGCAACGGCGACGGCACTTTCCAGAATCCGATCTACTACAGTTCCGGCGGCCCCGACGCACTGTCTGTTGCAGTCGCGGACGTGAATGGCGACGGTAGGCCCGACCTTGTGGCCCTCAACGCGTCCAACACGGTTGGCGTGCTGCTGAACCAAACCTTATATTCCACAAGAACCGTGCTCACCTCATCTCCCAACCCATCGCTGGTCAATCAGACGGTGACTTTCACGGCGACGATCACTTCGACTCCTCTTGTGCCCAACGGTGAAGTAGTGACCTTCTACAACGGCACGACAGAACTTGGCACGGGTACAACAACCAACGGAGTGGCGACCCTCACCACCTCGTTCTCCAAAGCCCTGATGCGCACCGCCAAGGCCACATACTCCGGCGATCCTTTCCACAAAGCCAGCTCCGGGACGGTAAGGGAGACGGTTGCCCTCTATCCTTCCACCACCAGCCTCGCGTCGAGCCCGAATCCCTCTAACTCTGGGCAGGCGGTGACGTTAGCCGCAACCGTCAGTTCCGGCGCGGCAGGTGGACCAACCGGCACGGTCGTATTCAAGAATGGCACTACATACCTGGGAACAAAGCCGCTAAGCGCCGGGACGGCCATCCTAACCACATCGAAGCTGCCGGTCGGAACGCTGACGCTTGGGGCGTATTACAGCGGAGACCCGCAATCGGGCAAGAGTTCAGGAACAACCACGCAAACTGTGGGCGACGCGCCAAGCCACTAGCCCAATCGCTTTGGCGAGTGGTGCGGCGAGTTTCACTTTTTAAAGAAAACCGCGCTGTGAAGAGTCGCGCAATCTCTTCGTCAATGTTCTGCCGCTCTTGCTGGGGAAGCGGCGAATATCAATTTATTCCTCTCCGACTCTGAACCGGAATCCCGCCCGAAAATTAATCGGCAGCGCCGGATACCCCACCACCTCGTTGTAGCGCCGGTCAAGCGCGTTCTCCACATTCGCGTACGCTGTGACGCGGCGGTTGATGGCATACCATCCCCCAAGATCCGCGCGCACGTAGCCCGCAGCGTGGTCAATGTTGAAGCCGTAGAAATCATCGTCCGGCCGCCGCCCCACGAAACTTCCACTCAGGTTCGCGCCCCAACGCGTGCCCAGGTAAGACAACAACGTCGTCGCAGAGTGTTTGGGACGGCGCAGCAGCGGCTGCCCCGGGTTATATTGCGAATCGATCGGCGCAGGATCATCCAGAATCTGCGTGGAGGTATAAGTGTAAGCGGTATTCAGCAGCAGCCGCGACCGCAGTTTAGCCTGCAACCCCACCTCCGCACCTTGCGCGAACGCTTCGTTCACATTGAAGTATTCACCGACGAACGTTGTCGGGTTCACCGTCTCGTAGTTGATCTGGTCGCGAAACAGGTTGTTGAAATAAGTAGCGTTCAGCACGTATTTCCCGCTGAAGAAATTCTGCTCGACGCCGGCCTCGAAAGCGCGTACTCGTTCCGGCTTCAGTCCAGGATTCGGAACGGAATATGGCGCCCCGGCAAACGTCTCCTCCAACCTTGGTTCCTTGAATCCGGTGGCGTAGGAAAAACGCAGCCGAGTTGCAGAAACAACGTCTCCGCCTCGTCGGGCCAGCAAAGTCAGCGCGACGCGCGGCACGCCGATATTTCCGAACACGCTGCTGTGCACGAAACGCCCGCCTGCGATCGCCGAAAATCTTCCCCAGCTGATCTGTTGCTGCAGATACACATCCTGATTCAACCGCTGCCCCGACGCGGAGGGCGGATAGTCCAGGTCCCCCACCACCCCGTTTTCATTCTCCACGCGATAGCCAACAGTCGTATGCGTCCAGCTTCGTTCCGAGTAATCGCCCTGGTATTCAAATCCCACGCGATTGATGTGATCGTATTCGTGTGACGGAAAGTCGAACTGACCGTAGAGCGGGCTTACGCGGTCGGGATCGCCATTCAGATTCACATCGTTGTAGCGATAGAGATAATCGAAACCGGTAAACCGGTGCTGCCATCCGGAAGGCGCGGCCACGGCCAGTTCCACGCTCCCCAGAAGACTGTTAAGTTGCGACCATTCGCCGGGATCGGGCGGCAGCGGCACGTTTTCTGTTGCTCCATTGACTGTGACCGGAACCAGCGGGTCGTAGCCGTTGAAGCTCCATTCCCCGGGCACGCCGGTGTGACTGTTGGAGTGTCGCAGGTGCACGCGCATAGAAACCCGATCGCCCAGCGCAGCGCCTACATTCGCCCCCTGAAGTGAATCAGAATTAGCGTTGTTGATGCCAAATCCATTCGTATCGAATTGGTCGCCGAATACGTTGAAATCGAAAAGCCCGCGCGCGCCGGCAAGAGACGCGTAGCCGTTGGCTGTTCCGAAATTTCCGCCATCGGCGCCAAATCGAAATTCTGGAACGGGCGTGCTTCCGCTGCGGGTCCAGACCTGCACCACGCTGGTCATGGCGTCGGACCCGTAAAGCGTGCTCTGCGCGCCGCGCACAAATTCCATGCGGCTGGCCTCGGTGAGCGGAAGCGTGCCGAAGTCAAAAGTCCCGCCCGGTTCGTTGATTGTGACGCCGTCGACAATCACTTTGTTGTAGGTCGAGTCGCCGCCGCGCACGAACAGTGACGACAATCCTCCGCGCTGCCCGGCGGTATTCACGACGGCGCCGGGAAGAAATCGAACTCCGTCGTCCGCCGCCACCGGCTGCATGACGCCGAGCTGCTCGTTGTTGAGCGCGTCAACATCCGCGCCCGCAGCTTCGCCGGGCACCGGCGTGCGAGTCGCGCTGACCACTACGGTCTCAGACGCCGTCGCCAGATGAAGCTGCACGCTGACTTCCTCCGCGCGCGCGGAAACGTCGGCAATCTCCACCGCGAAACCGGGCGCCAGAACTTTGACCCGGCACTTCCCTGAATCAGCCGCACGAAAAATAACAATTCCCTCGGCCGATGTCGTCTGCGCAGAGAGAACCGCAGTCTCGCCCGCCCGAAGCAGCAACACCTGCGCATCCGCGACCGCGGCGGATTGCGGATCAACAACTTTAATTTTGAGATTGGCGGCAGAAGCAGCCGCCCCAAAGTCGAAGACGAAGCCGAATGCAAGAACGAAAACAAAAACTGCAACGCGAAATACGCGCATAACCATCCTCCTTTTCACGCGAAAGGGGTTGCGGTGGACGGATTGCGCCGGTCTCCTGGCTTTGCGAGTAAGGATGCGACCAGCATCCGGATTGGCGTCTGGCCTTCCCGGGATCGCTCCCAGTGACCAGCCGCAGTTTCCTCGCTTACAGTTGCGCGGCAGCGCGGGATTCACACCCGCTTCCCTGTCTTCGCCGAGCGGCAAAGACGCGCATTCCGAAGAAATTGAAAAAGAACAAAAAACTCGTCTGAGAAATCTACCGGGGCAGAGCGGTGTAAGTCAACCGTCCTGAATCGTCGCGATGTGACGAAGGAACAAAATCACCAACGGCGAAAGGCTTGAAGCGTCGCAACACTTTGACCCACAGGCTCTCCTTCGTGCAACTTAGTGTCCTTAGTGGTGAAAGCCTTGAACCGGACCATGCGGCGGCCATTGCATTCGCCGTCTTCACCCGCAATAAGGAAATTCCGCTGTCCCGACTTTCTGAATGTTGGCCTCAGCAAATTCACGCACTCGATCAAGCGAGGCCTGCAACTCCTGTTGATACCTATCCAGGTCGCCATCCGCTGCGTCGCGCGGCACCGGGATCATCTTCCCAAACCGCATCAACACCCGCGAAAAAGGTTTCGGAATCATCAGCCGGTCCCAGGTGTTCAAAACCCACGCCCGCTCCACGGCCATATGAAATGTGCTCAGAGGCACACCCGCCGATCGCGCCAGTGCCACCGGCCCCGGCTTCACCTGATAACGAGGACCGCGCGGCCCGTCGAGCGTGAAGGCAACTGTCCATCCCTCTTCAAGCGCGCGGCGCAAGCCGAGCAGCGCGCGTACCGCGTTGCGGCTGCTCGATCCTTTCACCGCGACAAACCCGTACCGGCGGATGATCCGTCCCATGTATTCGCCGTCATAGCTGTAACTGCTCATCACGCGCACGCCGATATCGCGGCAGATGTAAGTTGCGGGAATAATGCAGGCATGCCACAAAGAAACGATCAGCGGCCGCTGATCCACAGTTTTCTGCGCGCCCTCTTCCCGCGAAATGCAAACCCGCAGCGTCGGACCGATCAGCCGTATCACCCAGTACCCCGCCCAGATGATCAAGCTCAGCACGATCCTCTGCCGCAGAGTAAAGCGCCGCGGCCCGGACTCCGGTTCCGCAGCAGCAGGCGCTTCGCGAGTAGTCGCCGCAGTCACGGGGATATTGTAACGGGAAGACGCAAAGACGCGGCGTGCCTGCGCGACTCATGTAGAGAAGCGGCCTTGGCACCGGACTAACCACATCCGCTTAATTTTCCAGGTAGGAGTCAATCCACTTCTTAACGCTATGGCGGCGCTCATCCCCCGCCTCAAAGCGCACGCCGTAGGACTTGGGCTTGCGCCAGCTGACCACTCCGCGCACCGTAACCCGCGGCAGAGTCACGAGCGCGAAAGAAATTTCAACGTTCGAATGCAAGGTCAGTTCTTCCGAGGTCTTCAGCGACATGCCGCCCGAGCTGATCTCGATACTGCTGGCCGTGAACCGGGCGCCGTCCGCCGACTTGATCGCCACCTCGGTAATCACCGGAACCCGCACGTAGCGCCGAAATTCATGCAGCACCAGCAGATGCGTGGCCCGCACCAGCTTGATCGCCGCCGGACGCTCCAGCGGCTCGCTGAACATGGCATTGATGCCGTACTTGGAATAGCGCATCGCTTCCTGCGCATTCCCGCCCAGGCCATAAATCACGCACCGGCTGTTCGAAGGAGAACTGCGCGCCGCTTCCATCACGGCCTCAGCTCCGGCGCCCTCACCCAGATTCAGCACGCACGCTTCAAATTTTTCGCGGCGCAGCCGCTCCGCAGCATTCGAAGACATCGAAACCGACTCGATCCCGAATTGCCGGAAGCACTCGACCAGCAAAGCCCGTGCCGACTCTTTTACGTCAACCAATGCAGTGCGCGCGGCGGCCTTTCGGGTGGAGGAGGCAGCAGGAAGAATAGAGGCCAAAGTTTTTTCCATAGTCGAGGGGACGACTCACTACTGGATTTCATTCTGGCGTGCCCCGCCGCACTTGGAAAGGCACAAAGGGCCAACCGCGAAGTACTAAAGTCTCATTACCCCGATTGCACCGCCGGACCACAAGAACCGACAATCGCGCATCTCTCGCACCCACAAATACTTACGAGCCGGAGGCTGCCCCACCCTTCGCGATTTTCGAAGAGCCTGCCCTGAGCTTGCCGAAGGGGTGGGTACCACGGATGATGAAGTGCACGGTCTTCTTACAAATCTCCCGGCCCGCCACCCGTCCCGCACTCTCTCCAAATCTTTTCCCAATTCCACAACCCAGCCGTCACCCCATTCGGCAACTTGAACCCCAGTTGATGCGCGAGCATGCACACTTGCCCGCGATGGTGAGCCTCATGCGCCAGCATGTAGCAAAGCATTTCCACGCCCGCCGGCCACGGCCGACCCCAACCGTCTCTGCGAAACTCCTCCACGCGGCCCCCACCGTCGAGCGCTTCCGCCAGCATCTCCGCGCAGCGAGCCGCGCTCTCCGCCAATCCCGCGCGAGCCTGCTGCGGCGTGCAGTGCGTGCGGCTGAGCTGCGCCGGAACCTTCAAATGCGGAGCCGTCAGCCTCACCCACTTCCCGCGGACATTGTGCATGTGCGTAAAGATCGCCGCAATGTCGCGCACTTTGCCCGGTGGTTTGGCTCTCCAAGCCGCAGGATCAAGATGCTCGATCAGCATCTGGTTCATCCGCTCATTAGCCGCAAAAGTCCGCACTGCAGCTCGCCCGAGCTGCGTCTGGACCGTGTACTTATGAGACTTGGTTTTGTGAAGCTTGGGTCGACGCGTCATCACGGCTCCCCGCTCCTAAGTGGAATACGACGACCTATAATACTTCCGGCCCGTCGGCAAAACCGGAAGTTATTCGATTCCGTTCGCCTGAGGAGGACTAAATGTTAACTCGTACTTTTCAGTTTCTGCTGGTCGCCGGTCTGGTTACGGGCACGTTACAGGCAGCGAACGATCCCTTCGTTGGCAAATGGAAGGTGAACCCGTCCAAAAGCAAGCTCAACGACGAAATGAAGGTTGAGGTCGCGGGCGCAAACCGATACGCCATCACCTTTGCCCCCGGCGCAGTCGACACAGTCGTAGCCGATGGAACCGACCAGCCAGCCCTCAGCGGGACCACCTTGTCCGTCACGGTAAAGGGACCGAACAGCTGGGTGGTGATCCGCAAAATGAAGGGCCGCACGCTGCTCACAGGGGATTGGACGCTTTCCGAAGACGGCAAAACCCTCAACGATGCCTATACGGAATACGCGCCCGACGGTTCGAAATCGTTGTTCTTGCCCTATGTCTACCAGCGGACCGCGGGGAGTTCCGGTTCCCCGGGAACTGGTTTTCCGGGAACATGGGACAGCGACAGCGAGAAAGTGAAGTCGGGGATCGAACTCCAGATCGAGCCCTACGAGGGTGACGGCCTGTCATTCAATAGTCCCGGTGCGGAAATGACGAAGAAGATGAAGTTCGATGGCAACGATTATCCGGACCTCGATCCGAATGCGGATCCCGGCTCCGCATCTTCGGGCCGACGCGCAAACGAGCGCACTCTGGAAATCACGGATAAATTCAAAGACAAAATTACGGGAACCCGGCAGATCGAGCTATCTGCAGATCTCAAGACCTTGACGATGACCACGCGCCAGCTGGGTCAAAGCAGACCCAAAAGCATCCTTGTGTTTGATCGGGAATAGAGTTTGTTCCACGCGGCGGGGCTTGCCGATCAATTGCGTAGCGGTCATTGCCGTCAGGAATGTAGAATCCGCCGATGAAGCCACTCATCATCCTGGCGACGATATTGGCGGCTCTGACCGTAACCGCGCAAGAGGCGCCGGTCAATTCACCCTTGCTCGACCATCTTGCCGGCAAGTGGCTGCTGCGGGGGACCGTGGGCAAGCAATCCGTGACGCACGACCTCGATGCGGAGTGGGTGCTCCAGCACCACTACCTGCGCTTCCACGAAGTCTCGCGAGAGAAGAACGACAAAGGCGACCCGCCGTACGAAGCAACCGTATTCGTCGGCTGGAATGAGAAGACCAGGCAATATTCCTGCGTGTGGTTGGATGTGTACGGCGGATTAACATCGGAGTCCATCGGAGTGGCCGCACCCAAAGAAAAAGAGAAAGAGAATGAGCTCGCTTTCGTTTTCACCGATGAGCACGGCGAAACCAGCTTAACCAACACCTACATCTACGACCCCAGGACCAACACCTGGGAGAACCGGATCGACAATATAGTCAAGGGCGAAGCCAAGCCATTCGCCCGATTCAAGCTGACGAGTCTGGAAAAGCTCCCGGCCCGCACAGGCCCCTGATCACCGTCCACTGACCCCTGCCCTTCAAACCCTGCCCTTCAAACCCTGCCCTTCAAACCCTGCCCTTCAAACCCTGCCCTTCAGCCCTCCGTCTCAAAACGATCCACCTCGAGCGCCTTGTTTCACCGTGGCTATTTCACCACACTCGCTGCCGATATATCGGCATTCGCCCATAAGCCGCTCGTGATAAAAGGCTTACCGCCGGTCCACTTTTTGGCGCTTTTCCACAGACGTTCCTTCAGGAACACTTTTACAAATCGCAGTTGTGTTCCTTCAGGAACATTTCGTCAGAAAGGGGTGTCCACTCAGGGATTGCCAAAAGCAGCGTCCTACTCGGTCCAGCGGCGGAACAGCAGCGCGCCGTTGGTGCCTCCGAAGCCAAAGGAGTTCGACATGGCGTATTCAATTTCAGCCTTACGCGCCTGGTTGGGAACAAAGTCCATCGAGTCAGTCTCCGGATCCTGATTTTCCAGGTTGATGGTCGGAGGCAGAATCTGGTGGCGCAGCGCCAGCACTGTGATGCCGGCCTCGAGGCCGCCCGCGCCGCCGAGCAGGTGCCCGGTCATGGATTTCGTGGAGCTGACAGGAATTTTCCGCGTGCCAAAAAAATTGCGGATAGCATGCGCTTCAAGTGTGTCGCCGATTGGAGTGGACGTGCCGTGGGCGTTGACGTAGCCGACCACGTCAGCAGTCACGCCCGCGTCGCGCACCGCATTGCGCATCACGCGGAATCCGCCTTCGTGCTCCGGCGCCGGCTGGGTCATGTGGTAAGCGTCGCCCGACATGCCGTAGCCAGCAACTTCAGCCAGAATCGTTGCGCCGCGCTTGCGAGCGAATTCCAGTTCTTCCAGCACCAGTATGCCTGCGCCTTCGCCCATCACGAAGCCGTCGCGATCCCGGTCCCAGGGCCGGCTGGCCTTCTCGGGAGCGTCGTTGCGCGTGGAGAGAGCGCGCATGGCGGCAAATCCGCCCACCCCCATCGGAGTGATGGCGGCCTCGGAGCCGCCGGCAATCATCACGTCCGCGTCGTTGTGGTGGATGATGCGAAAGGAATCGCCGATGGAGTGGGCGCTGGTGGTGCAAGCCGTCGCGGTGGCTTCGTTGGGTCCTTTGGCGCCGGTGCGCATGGAAACGTGGCCGGCCGCGAGGTTGACGATGGCGGCGGGAATAAAAAATGGAGAGATCTTGCGCGGGCCGCCTTCCATCAGAGCGGTGTGCTCGCGTTCGATGATGTCGAACCCGCCGATCCCGGACCCGATGTGCACGCCGACGCGCTCGTCGTTTTCGGGAGTCACTTTCAGGCCTGACATCTTCATGGCTTCATCCGAGGCAGCGATGGCCAGGTGGATGAAGCGCCCCATCTTCTTCAGTTCTTTTTTCTCGATGAAGTTCAGCGGGTCGAAGCCCTTGACCTCGGCGGCGATCTGGCAGGCAAACTTGGCGGAATCGAAATGGGTGATGCGGGCCACGCCGCTTTTGCCGGCCAGCACCGCGCTCCAGACATCCTGTGTCGTATTGCCCACGCCACAGATCAGTCCGAGGCCCGTCACTACCACCCTGCGTCCCAAACCTATTTACCTGCTTTCGCGTGTTTGGAAATGTAGTCGACCGCGTCCTGCACGGTGCGAATCTTTTCGGCGTCTTCGTCGGGAATTTCGATGTCGAAGGCTTCCTCAAACGCCATGACCAGTTCGACGGTGTCGAGCGAGTCGGCGCCCAGGTCGTCGACAAAGGAAGCGCTTGGGGTCGCTTCGCCCTCGTCCACGCCCAACTGCTCCACGATAATCTGTTTTACTTTTTCATCAACGGCTGCCATGTTTTTCCTCGCTTGCCTCGATTCGTCGTTGCTGTTTCAGGGCCGGAATGCGTTGTCTTGCGCGCTACTTGGCGACTTTCGAGTGCTTCTGGATGTAGTCCACCGCATCCTGCACGGTGCGGATTTTCTCCGCGTCCTCGTCCGGGATCTCAATATCGAAGCCTTCTTCGAAGGCCATGACCAGTTCGACGGTGTCGAGCGAGTCGGCGCCCAGGTCGTCCACGAAGGAAGCGCTCGAAGTCACTTCTCCTTCATCGACGCCCAGCTGCTCGACGATGATCTGCTTTACCTTTTCCCCAATCTGCTTGTCTTTCTCATTCACTTTCTCATCAGCCATTGCGAAACTCCTCTCAGGAAAATCAAAAAAGGCGAGTGTGTAGTGTAATTGTCTCTACGAATCAGTGTAAAGGATGGGCCTGCCGCATGGGACAGAGCCTTTTGGCATCGAGGCTGCCCCAGATGGAATCCTAACGGTTCGCGGTTGCGGTGGTCAAACCTTCGGGCTTCGGCTCTCGGGCTTTGGCTTCGGGCATCCGGAGTTCTTCGTGATACTTCGTGTGCTTCGTGGTTTAAGCTTTTCTTTTTACGCTGAATCTGACTTCCCAGGAGCAGAGGCTTCTATGCGTGCCGTTGTGCAGCGGGTGAGCCGCGCCGTCGTTTCGGTGAACGGAAATATCGCGGGCGAGATTGGTATGGGGCTGCTCGTGTTGCTCGGGGTGGGACAGGCCGATACTGAGGCTGACGCGGCGTACCTTGCTGAAAAAGTTTCCGGCCTGCGGATCTTTGAAGATGAACAGGGCAAGATGAACCGCAGCGTGCAGGAGGTGGGCGGCAGCGTGCTGGCGGTATCGCAGTTTACGCTCTATGGGGACGTGCGGCGCGGCAAGCGGCCGTCTTTCGATACGGCGGCCGCGCCGGAGAAAGCGCGTCAGCTTTATGAATGTTTCGTCGAGCGCATCCGCGCGGCGGGCTTGCGCTGCGAGACTGGGCGCTTCCAGGAAACGATGAAGGTGGAACTGGTGAACGAAGGCCCGGTGACGATTCTTGTGGATTCCACGAAGGCGTTCTAGGGGTACTTCTGCTGAGCACGGGCTCGAAGAGGTTACGGAAAAACCAAACGCGTCTGAGAGTGCGCACCTCAGGCGCGAACGCGCGGACATATTTCGAGGACTTAACGGCCCGACTGAAACTCGTGCCCTTCCCAAGCCCGCTTCGATCGGAATTTTTTCGCAACGGCTGCAAGACGGTGCGGAGAGACTCGCGGAGATACAACATGCGACCACAGGGCTGAAGCCCGCCCCGATCTTGGACTTCACGCGGCGCTGAAGCGCCGCTCTTCCACGGTACTGCACGCATTTGTGAGTTTTTCGCTGCCTCTGGAAAGACTCGCCCTTCCCGAGCTCCGTGTCTTCCCGAACCTCGTGCCTTCCCGAACCCCACACCTTTCCGAACCTTCCTGTGAGATGACTTTCAACGAAATGACGGCAGACTGGCTTCCCTGGCCAGTCTGCCGTGGGGTTCGTTGCAAGTGCTTCGTTGCGGGTGACAGGCTTCTATCGCTAGCGGCCCAGGCCTGCGGCCATGGTTTTGACCATGGTTCCGTTGGCATCGTCGTCTTTCAGGGCCCACACGTAGGCGCCGCCGAGACCTCCGGGAACCTTTACTTCGATGTAGAGCATTTTCAGAAGTGCGGTGGCGGGGTCGTCGAAGGTATAGAAGGTTCCAGCGGTTGAATCGTAGAGGGATACGGCTACTCTCTTGGCATCGTAGTAACTGGTGTACCCGTTGGCCGTGAGATTCGAAAGAGTCGAATAGGTGGCGAGGCCCGGGGTCAACAGAGTGTCACATCCGGCGGTGTTGCCGCTGAGATCGGGACACAATCCTGTTCCGTTTGCCCAGAGGACCGGAGAAGGTCCGGTTGAGTTCTGGTACAAGCCGTGATTCTTGTTAGGAACGCCAGTCCAACCGGCGCCGTAGAGAGGCAAGCCCATGGTGTATTTGTACGGCGGCACGCCCGCCGCGAGATAGGCGTCGACGGTTGCATCAATGTCGAGACCCTGGCCGTACAGAGGATCCTGCTTGGAATCGAATAGCGGGGAAGCGTCGTTGGTTTGTGAATCCCATGATCCAGCGTAGTCGTAGCCATCGATGGTGATGAAGTCCACTTGCTCGGCGGCCTTTTTGAGATCGATGTTCACATAGTTCTGCGCGCCTGCGGGTCCCTCGAATGACATCACGTAATGCTTGCCGGTGGTGGCCGCGAGGGCCTGCAGTTGAGTATGGAACTCGGCCAGCAGGGCGGTGAAGTTTTTGGTGTCGGTGGCGGCGGGGAATTCCCAATCGATGTTGAAGCCATCAAACAAGCCGGGAGCGGTGATGCCGGAAGCGATGTTGCCGCTGACAAACATATCGATGCACGAAGCGGCGAGCGCCTGGCGTCCCGCTGCGGTGCTGGCCGCGGTCGCGAAAGCCGCTGTGTTCGCAGCGGATGCTCCGCCGATGGACATCAGCACTTTAAGCTGCGGATGCAGTTGCTTGAGCTGTTGAATGGCGGCGAAATTTCCATAGAGCGGGCCCGGGTAGGCGACACCGCTCACGCTGGGAAGATAGGGAGTCTGGTAGTCAGCCCAGCTATCGGCGATGGCGCAGGCGGGCGATGGCGTGGTGGTTACGTTAGCGAAGGCGTAGATCAGGTGGGTGAGTTTACCGGCGACACCATTCTGCTGCAGGTTGGCGATGTTGTAGCCGGCGTAATAGATACTCCACTCTTCGAAGAATCCTCCGAGAATCTTGGCGTGACTGTTGCTTTGAGCGGCCGGGCTTTGAGCAACCGAGGGAGTAACGCAGGCAGCGAGCGCGAGGATAGTCGTCCATACGACGCGGAACGGGCGAAGCGGGAAATTTCTGGTCATAACAGGCACCTCCAGAACGGGTAGATTGCTGACGGCGCGAAGTATAGAACTATATAGCAGGCCATGCAAGACAATACTGGTCATGGGCAATAGTCGCAAGAATTTGCGGATACGCTATATAGCGGTATGTTGATTTTGGCGCTCTGCATGGCGCTGAAGCGCCACTCTTCCACGGCACTGCTTTTTCCCAGCCTCTGAATTCGTGTCCTTCCAAACCGCCTCGATCGCGCCTTTGGCCCAACACTCAGGGCGGGAGGTCGATGGCGGTTCGATGCGGGGCGACGCGGGAATGAACCGGCTTGAATCCTGTTGGAAAAAGTTTTCCGATGGGGTAACCTCGCGCGAAGGGGCGGAGGAACGCTGAGGGGGAGGTTCTCCGTGGGCTGTGTCTTGAATTTCGACGCTAAGAACGCAGTTTTGCGCGTGACCTTAGATGGGCTGTTGACGGACAAAGGTCTATCGGATTGCAACGCGACCGTGGCAAGGTATTATGCGTCCCATCCCCCCTGTCGCGGTATTGTGGACTTCTCGAAGCTGACGAAGTTTGAGGTATCCAGCGAGACGATCAGGCGGCTGGCGTCGGGTTCGCCCGCAATCCCCACGGAAAATGTCCGAGTGCTTGTCACTCCGACTGATGTGGTGTATGGAATGGCGCGCATGTTTCAGGTGCTGGGCGAAAAAACCCGCCCCGATCTGCACGTGGTTCGCACGCTGGACGCGGCGTATAAGTTGCTGCAAGTGGAGTCTCCGGAGTTTAGCCCGGTGCCGGCTGATTAGGAGGATCGAGGCTATCTCGTAAATCGGCGGGGATTGGATGCGAGCGCGGACCGCAGCGGCTAAAAGCCACGCTCAGAACGATGGGTTGATCGCAGCGCGACCCAAGATCAAGAGCTCGTCGGGTTTAGAGATACGACAACGCTGCGCGGATCACATCCGCGGCTTTACCAGTGCCTGGTAGACCGGGGGTTGGCTCAACTCCTCGACTTTGGGTGAGCCGGGGCCGAGCATGCGCTGAGTCATGCCGACAAAAATAAGATCGTTCGTGGGATCAACCCAGAACCATGTGTCTGCGGCTCCGAGCCAGAAGAAAGTTCCGCGGCCAACGATTTCGTCGGCCTGCAGCGGATCGGTGAAGACTGCGCAATCATAGCCCCATCCCAAACCGGGGCGGATGACGTCTGAACCGACGGAGAAATCGCCGGTCATGAGCGCGGGGGCAAGATGGTTTGCGGTCATGAGCTGCACCGTGGCGGGCGCGAGGATGCGGACACCCTCGAGTTCGCCGCCGTTCAGAAGCATCTGCGAGAAGCGGAGATAGTCCTGCGCGGTTGAGACCATGCCGCCGCCGCCCGAGGCCATGCCAGGTTGGGTGGCATAGTCGTTGCCCGTTCGGCTTCGGACGTTCGCGGCCAGCTCGCCTTTCTCGTTTTCCGTATAGAGAGTGGCAAAGCGGCTCCACTTGTTTTGCGGAACGAAGAAGCCGGAGTCCTTCATGCCTAGCGGTCCGAAAATGTGTTGCTGCATGAAATCGGGGAGGGACTGGCCCGACAATTTTTCGATGATGTAGCCCTGAATATCCATGGAGACGCTGTAGACCCAGCGAGTGCCGGGCTGGTAGAGCAGCGGAGTCTTGGCCAGCTTGTCGATGAGCTCCTGCAGGGATTGCGATTGAAGCATGTGCTGCTCCATATACATCTGGTCGATTGGAGTGTGGCCGAAGAATCCGTAAGTGAAGCCGGCGGTGTGGGTCATGAGTTCGTGCATGGTGGGAGGATGGACGGGATCTTCGAGAATCATTTTGCCGCTGTCATCCATGCCCTTGAAAACTTTCAGATGGGCGAACTCGGGAATGTATTTTGAGATGGGATCGGAAGGACGCCATTTGCCTTCTTCGTAGAGGATCATCATGGCGACGCCGGTGACTGGCTTGGTCATGGAGTAGATGCGGAAGATGGCGTCGCTGGTCATGGCGGCATTGGCGGCGATGTCTTTTTTTCCGTAGGTCTTTTCCTCAACCACTTTGCCGTGGCGGGCGAGCAGGGTGACGATGCCGGCGAGCTGCTTCTGGTCCACTAGCTGCTGCATCGCGGCGTGCAGGCGCTCCAGCCGCTGGGAGGAGAAGCCAAGCGACTCAGGCGTATTCGTGGCAGGAGCCGCTAAGTGCTTCCTTCCGTGTTGAGCGTGGAGCGGATGCGCGAGGGCGACGAGGAGAAGCGCGGCGAGCAGTGACCGGGCGGAACGCGAAAGAGGCGAGCTTTTCATTTGTCGATCCTGTGTGTGGTTCTGTTCGATTCCAGAGGAGGTGCGGGAACCACAAGTTTTGGTGGAAGAAAGATAACACCAGAAGGCCTTACGGCATCGCAGAAATGAGCTTGGGAATGCGCGGACTTAGACGTTGGGGAAATTCGAGGTAGACGCTGAGTGTGACCACAGGGGCCGATGCTCGCGCTGGGTGTGGAAGCTTTCCGCCGCGCTGAAGCGCCGTTCTTTCACTAGGTCGCGCTGGTATCCAGCAGTGGATCGGAGCGTTCCTGGGTGAGGTCGGCCAACTCCAGTTGAAGATTGCCGGGGTTGGTGGCGTAGGCGAGGCCGGTGTCGATATCGAGGACGTCTTCGCGGATCAGTTTCTCGATTTCGCCGTCGAAGGTCTGCATGCCGTCCTGGCCGCCGACGCGCATGGCGTCGAGCAGAGTCTTGCCATCGCCTTCACCTTTTTCCACGTACTCGCGAGTGCGCAGCG
>Ga0302326_10000557_pt1 | contig 103114 bp, 76 predicted proteins | sample Palsa_T0_3_FD_202264 | JGI IMG/M metagenome (GOLD analysis project Ga0302326, IMG submission 202264) | Peat permafrost microbial communities from Stordalen Mire near Abisko, Sweden - Palsa_T0_3 | ecosystem: Environmental > Terrestrial > Soil > Palsa > Peat permafrost | place: Sweden: Abisko... | reverse complement strand
GTGTCGTAATGCAGGAGATCGTTAATGTGCCCGAAAACATTCCTCAGCCACTGCTGGACAAGGCTGAATGCATCATCGTCTTCCCGTCGGTTCTCAAGGCGGCGTTTGTCGTAGGCGGAAGCTACGGACGCGGCGCGATGATTTGCCGCACCGGCAAGGACTTCCGAGGATCGTGGGGTTCTCCCGCGATGTACGCGCTTGAAGGCGGCAGCGTTGGATTCCAGATCGGCGGAGAAGCCACGGATCTCGTGCTTCTCGTCATGAACGATCGCGGCGCTTCTTCCATTCTGGATAGCAAGGTCAAGCTCGGCGGCGACGCTTCCGTCGCGGCTGGTCCAGTCGGGCGTGATGCTTCCGCGGACACCGATGCATATATGCGCGCGGAAGTTCTCAGCTACTCGCGTTCGCGTGGCCTTTTCGCCGGCATTTCTCTCGAGGGCGCTTCACTCCGGCCCGACAATGATGCCAGCGCGGATGTCTATGGCACGCCAGTTACGGCAAGAGAAATTATAAGCGGCGGGAAGACCGATATTCCGAATTCCGGCCGCCTGTTGGTTTCCGTCTTGGAGAAGCATTCACCGCGGAATGACTCGGCTAGGCACGCTGCGAGCAACTAAGTAGTTGTTTCGATGCTTGAGACTTTGCCTTTGGTCCGGTGTGGGATTTCAAAGGGTGGGAGTTCGGTAAGAACTGATCCCGCGAGTTCCCACTCCGGGTCTTTACGCAATAATTTGGGAAGTCGTAGAGGCTTACGGTCATGATGCCCCATCCGGTGAGAACGCTGTTATATGAATTGTTCGTTAAGCCCGTCCTGCAGTTAGTGCAGCGAGCCACCGGACAAAGGCCGGATGCGGCTCCGCCGGAGAGCGGCGCGAGAACGGCAGCGTAAGAAAATATTCCGCCGTGAATCGGCCGCTGCGAAAGCGCAAGTGCAGAGGAAGACGCCAATAAAGAAGGCGCTAAGAGAGCAAATGCGATCAAACATTCACTCGGGAACGGTATTCATCAAGCAAGGCACGGCGCTGCCCGATAACATCAAGGTTGAAACTGAGCGATTTTCGGCTGGTTGGACGCTCGTGAAGTATCCTGATGGATATGGTTTGAGCCGGGCCATTCTCCACGCGAATTGGACGTTTTTCTGCCTATCGAGTGAAATCGGCGCAACCGCTGTCGGCTTTGACGAGGAATCGACTGAGCGAAGGGCCGTGCGGCGAGTCTTGGAAAGTGCAAAATCAAAGAACTTCAACTCCCTGGAAATCGTGCGAATCGCGTCCAAGCGTTTTCTCGGTGTATTTTACACGACCGTCCACGCCCGATCTCGTCACGTCAAGAAGAGCACCTTCCTTCGCCGCGACGAACACGATCCAAAGGGAAATCATGAAAAGAATTCCAAGAGCGCGGAGCCGTTCACGGAAGTCCCAAACGGCAGCCAATTGCCTCTCGAAGTGGCAACGGGGCACTCGTAGCGCCGGCATCTTGTCGAAGACCCTGAGCCTCGAAGGGCCGGCGACTTTGACTTAGTTCTTCCGGCGATTTCTGCCGCCGAGAAGTACAGTTTCGGCATTCTGAAAAAATTAAACGGAGGTCCAAAAAATGGCTGTAAATATCACCCCTCTCCATGACCGCGTCCTCGTGCGCCGGCTAGAAGAGAAAGAAACCGCCAGGGGCGGAATCATCATTCCCGATACCGCGAAGGAAAAGCCCCATGAGGGCGAAGTAATCGCCGTCGGCGCGGGCAAGATTGAAAAGGGCCGACGCATTCCTCTCGACGTAAAAGTCGGCGACCGAATCCTGTTCGGCAAATACACGGGCAACGACATCGACGTCGATGGCCAGGAGTATTTGATTCTCCGCGAAGAGGAAATCCTGGCGAAAGTCAGCGGGATTGCTAAGTCCGCGTCCGGCAAAAAGTAGATTTCACCCGGACCGAAGATTTCGGACGGGGCAGACGAGTTTAATCACCCGAGGAGGGTGAGCGTTAATGGCAAAACAAATTGTAACTGGTGCGAATTCACGTCAGGCGATTTTACGCGGCATTAACATTTTGGCTGACGCCGTAAAAATCACCCTCGGCCCCAAGGGGCGCAACGTTGTAATCGACAAGAAGTTCGGCTCGCCCATCATCACAAAAGACGGCGTCACCGTGGCGAAGGAAATCGATCTGAAAGAGCCTCTCGAGAATCTGGGCGCGCAGATGGTGAAAGAAGTCGCGTCAAAGACTTCCGACGTCGCTGGCGACGGCACAACGACGGCGACCGTACTCGCGCAGGCTATCTTCCGCGAAGGTGTGCGTACCGTTGCCGCGGGCGCAAGCCCGATGGCCCTCAAGCGCGGCATCGAAAAGGCCGTCGAAGCCGCCGTACAGGAAATCAAGAGGCTTTCCCGCGACGTTAAAGGCGACATGATCGCGCAAGTCGGGACCATCAGCGCCAATACCGACAAGCAAGTCGGCAATATCATCGCCGAGGCCATGAAGAAGGTTGGCAAAGACGGCGTCATCACAGTCGAAGAATCGAAGACCATGGAGACAACCCTGGAAGTTGTCGAAGGAATGCAATTCGACCGCGGCTACCTTTCGCCGTATTTCGCCACGGATCCGGAGCGCATGGAGTGCGTCCTTGATGATGTCCGCATTCTTATCCATGAAAAGAAAATCAGCTCGTTGAAGGACCTCCTGCCATTGCTCGAACAGACAGCCAAAATTGCCAAGCCGCTGCTGATTATTTCCGAGGACCTTGAGGGCGAAGCTCTGGCAACGCTTGTGGTCAATAAACTCCGCGGCACGCTGCACTGCGCCGCCGTGAAAGCCCCTGGCTTTGGCGATCGCCGCAAAGCCATGCTCGAGGACATCGCCGTTCTCACCGGTGGCAAAGCCATCACAGAGGACCTCGGCATAAAGCTCGAAAACGTGACCCTCGAAGAACTCGGTAGTGCCAAAAAAGTGACCATAACGAAGGACAACACTACGATCATCGCGGGATCTGGCAAGCCCGCAGAGGTCGAAGGCAGGATCAAGCAGCTCCGTGCGCAGATCGAAGAAACGACATCGGACTACGACAAGGAAAAGCTTCAGGAGCGTCTCGCCAAACTCGTCGGCGGCGTCGCGATAATCAAAGTTGGTGCTGCAACTGAAACCGAGCTGAAAGAGAAAAAGGCTCGCGTCGAAGACGCCATGCACGCTACACGAGCGGCAGTTGAGGAAGGCATAGTTGCAGGTGGCGGAACAGCTCTTTTGCGCTGCGTGCCAGTCCTCGATAAGCTCAAGCTCCACGACGATGAAGCTATCGGCGTAAACATCGTCAAGCGAGCCCTCGAAGAACCCCTGCGCCAGATCGCACTAAATGCCGGACACGAAGGCGCTCTCGTTGTAGGCCGCGTCCGCGAATCGAAGGACGAGAACTACGGTTTTAACGCAGAAACCGGTGAGTTCGGCGACATGATCAAAGCCGGAATCATCGATCCAGCAAAAGTCACGCGCCTCGCCCTTCAGAACGCCGCGTCCATCGTCTCATTGATGCTGACGACGGAAGTACTGATCGCCGATCTAAAGGCAGACGAAGAGATGGCCGGCGCCAGTGCCGGCCATGGCGGCGGCATGGGAGAAGGGTATTAAACACGACTCAGTTCTGCAGTCATGTCGTTTGCTCGCTATGGCAGTTACGTTTAACGAGATCAGCGTAATACACGGCTAGGTTCTTATGGAATCAGGCCGGTCACGAAACACGAAGAAAGGACCACTAGGTTCAGAATGTCGTCGCCCAAGACAGCCTCTCAGCTGAAGAAACCGGATCTTGTTGAAGTGCCGGGCCAAAACCCGTGCGACGTTCCGGGCGAAGTTGCCACCAATATGCCGAGCGATCACCGGGAGATTGACCTCAAAACTGCCCGCGAATTGGTAGGCCAGGACTACGTTGTTACGACAGATAAATCTCTGCTCTCCTGGCCAACCCATCCCCGGCCCACGCTGCCGAGCCGCGTTGCTATTATCGGAAATTATCTTCCGCGGAAATGTGGAATCGCTACGTTCACAACGGATCTTTGTGACGCAATTCACGCCGAATACGGCGCCACGGAGCTGCTGGCGTTGCCGGTCAACGATGTCGAAGAAGGTTACAGCTATCCCGCGCGAATACGTTTCGAACTCTCGCAAGACGATTTGAGTTCGTACCGGCAGGCCGCGGATTTTTTGAATTTCAGCAATATTGATTTGGTTTGTCTGCAACACGAATATGGGATTTTCGGCGGGCCGGCCGGCGCTCATATTTTGGAGCTTTTGCGGCGGCTTCAGATGCCCGTCGTTACGACGCTGCATACGGTATTGCGTGAGCCGAATGCGGATCAGCTATGTGTGATGGAGGAAATCGCAACTTTGTCGGATCGGTTGATCGTTATGAGCCGGCAATCCGCGGAGATTCTGCACGAAGTTTTTCGCGTAGCGATGGCGAAGATCGATTTGATTCCGCATGGCATTCCCGATTTGCCTTTCACCGATCCGAACTTCTACAAGGATGGATTTGGAACGGAAGGCAAAGATGTATTGCTTACGTTTGGTCTGCTCTCGCCTAACAAGGGAATCGAAAACGTCATCAAAGCTCTGCCAAGTATTCTGTCGCGTCACAGCAATGTTGTTTACATGATTTCCGGCGTCACCCATCCGCATATTCTGCGGCGAGAGGGCGAGAAATACAGGGCGTACCTGCAGGATTTGGCGCGCGAGCTCGGAGTTCAGGACAACGTAATCTTCTGGAATCGTTTCGTCAGCCCGAAAGAATTGGTCGAATTAATAGGCTCCGCAGATATTTACATTACTCCGTACAAGCATAAGGGACAAGTCGTCTCGGGTACTCTTGCATATGCTTTGAGCGCCGGTAAAGCGATTATTTCAACACCATATCTGCATGCAGTGGAATTGCTCGCCGACGAACGCGGAACGCTTGTCCCGTTCGATGATCCGGAGGCGATTGCGGCAAAAGCGATCGAGCTTTTGGACAACGGAACCGGGCGACATGCGATGCGGAAGCGTGCCTACTTGTATACGCGAGACATGGTTTGGGACCGCGTCGCGCAGCAATACATGGGAAGCTTCGAGCGCGTGTACAACGAACGTTTGCGGAAACCGCGTGCCACATTTTCGGCTCGGAACACGGTGAAGGACCTTGACCGTCTTCCAGCCATAACACTGGATCACCTGTACCGCATGACCGACCACACCGGAATTGTGGAGCATGCGGTGTTCAACGTGCCGAATTATCCGGAAGGCTACTCCACCGATGACAACGCGCGGGCCCTCATCGTCGCGATTCTCCTCGAAGAATTTGAAAGCAGCACGATGGCCGGCTCGCTCGATCTTGCGTCCCGCTATCTGGCTTTCTTGTGGCTGGCATTCGATCCCAACACTAAAAGGTTTAGAAACTGTCTAAGCTACGACCGCCAGTGGCAGGATTTGGAAGGATCAGAAGACAGCCACGGACGAGCATTGTGGGGCTTGGGAACTGTTCTTGGCAGAACCAAGGACAATGGGCTCAGAGGAGCCGCGGGCCGATTGTTTGAGTTGGCTGTTCCCGCAGCCGTGGAATTTAGAAGTCCCCGCGCTTGCGCTTTCGCTCTGCTCGGGCTGGACGAATATCTCGAATCATTCCCCGGAGATCGCGCGGCTCTGAATGCCGCGGATGCGCTAGCAAATCGGTTGATGGAGTCTTATCGTGCCAACCGTTCCGTTGACTGGAAATGGTTTGAGAACGAACTGGCGTACTCAAATGCCCGGCTACCGCAAGCGCTCATACGAGCGGGCGCGCGCAACGGGAACGATGCGATGCTTTCAGCCGGACTTGAAGCATTGGATTGGCTGGCAACCGTTCAGCGTTGCGAAAGAAAAGGCCACTTCGTGCCGATCGGGTCCCACGGTTTCTATCCGAAAAACGGAGAGCAGGCCCGCTTCGATCAGCAACCGATCGAAGCGTGTGCGGCCGTTTCGGCATGTTTGCAAGCTTATCGCGCGACGGGAAAGGACCGCTGGCTGAAAGAGGCCTGGTGCGCCTTCAATTGGTTCTTGGGAGACAACGACCTTCAGATCGCGCTCTATGATTCCACCACGGGCGGATGCCGAGACGGCCTGCATCCGGACCGCGCGAATGAGAATCAGGGAGCAGAATCGACCCTGTCGTTTCTCATGGCACTGCTCGAAATGCGCAAGCTTCCTGAATCGCATGTGACAGCCGGCAACTCCGACAGACAGCAAGTCCTGAACAGCGCTCAATAATTTCCTAGTCCTAAAAAAGCACGCGAGAGTTCGCGGTTTTGTTTTCAGATTGTTCTTGAGAGAGATAATGACCAAATACGATTCTTTGTTCTGCCGGCACTCTGCGAATCCGATCTTGTCCGCAAAAGACTGGCCCTATTTGATGAACAGCGTTTTCAACGCCGGCGCAACACTGCTGTCCGATGGCACCACGCTTCTGCTCTGCCGCGTGGAAGATCGCCGCGGCCTTTCTCACTTGTGCGTGGCGCGCTCGAAAAACGGTGTTGATGGATGGCAGATTGATAAAGAACCGACACTTTTGCCTGACCCCGAACATTTTCCCGAGGAAGTGTGGGGCATCGAAGATCCGCGGATAACCTTCGTGCCGGAACTTAAGAAATACGCGGTAACCTACACGTCCTATTCGCGCGGCGGCCCTGGTGTATCTTTGGCCATGACGAAGGACTTCCGCACGTTCGAGAGGATGGGCGTGATCATGTCGCCGGACGATAAAGATGCGGCGCTCCTTCCAAGAAGGATCAATGGATCTTGGGCGTTGATCCATCGTCCCATGACGCCTCTTGGGGCTCACATCTGGATCTCTTATTCCCCTGATCTCCGCCATTGGGGAGTTCACACTCTGATGCTGGAAGCTCGACGTGGAGCGTGGTGGGACGCGAATCGCATTGGAATGTCGCCTCCGCCAATTGAAACTTCGAGAGGCTGGCTGATGATCTACCACGGTGTTCGCCAGACGCCATCAAGCTCGATATACCGGCTTGGGCTGGCGCTCTTTGATCTCGAACGACCGGAAAAATGTACGATTCGAGGCGATTCCTGGATGTTTGCGCCTGAAGCGGAGTACGAGCGGCGTGGAGATGTACAGGACGTTGTGTTTCCGTGCGGCTACACCGTGGCACCGGACGGTGACACGATCAATCTCTATTACGGCGCGGCCGATTCCAGCATTGCGTTGGCTCACGGCAGCATTCGCCAACTTTTGACCTGGTTGGATGCAAATGGCCATTCCGAACAATCTCAGAATCGACGGCAGCGACAAAGTTAGACGCGGCGGCCACCCGTCTGCCGCTGGCCAGTGCGGGCCTAAGCGCTAATTTGAGTTGTTGGTACGGCGCGGTGACGCCATGCGGCGAACCCTTCTTTGACAAGGCTGAAAATTGTATGTCGATTTTCAGAAATCACCTTCAGCCAGGGCAAGACCCCCATTTGAGGAAAGTAGATTCCGCGGAAACACATTCGTGCGAGAAAAATATTTATGCGATAGCCGATATCCTTAGGATCGACCGAATTGACGGCCTGTTCAATCGCTTTCGCACTGTAGGCACGAGTCCATCCGTACCTCACTTCGTCGTGAGCTTGCGTGATCGTCATCTTCAGCGGCGTGTGGGCCATCGCAAAGGGAATAAATTCCTGCCAGTGTTTTGGCCGCGTTAGCCGTCCTGAGGCTTCAAGTCTCTTGTAAAGCGGAGTTGCGGGCAAGGGCGTGAGCAAGCCAAAGATCGGTAACCCCGGCGGCCAAGTGCGAATTTCCCGGAGCGTGCGTTCCGCGACTCCTGGCGTGTCGTTGTCCATGCCAAAAATAAAGGAAGTGATGGCGTAAACATTGCGCTGTGCCAGTCTCTCGAGCACGGCTGCATATTCGCCCGGCTTGTTGAATCCCTTGTTTACGCTGGCAAGGTTTGCGGGGTCGATGGACTCCATTCCGATGAAAATCCACTTGCCGCCCGAGGCAGCGATAAGATCAACGAGTTCCTCGTCGCGTAACAGGTTGGCGCTAATCTGCGCAACCCAGTGCAACTGGGCGCCGGCAGCGATGATGTCGCGCAGCAAAGATTTCGTGCGTTTGATATTGATGGCGAAATTATCGTCAATGAAGAAGACGGCAATCTGGCCGCCCTCGCTTTTCGCGCGAGCTTTCAAAAGAAGCAGTTCATCCACCACGCTTTTGTTGGAGCGAAAACGGATGGAGTCGCCGAAGAAGCCGGTGACCGTGCAAAACTCGCATCCATAAGGGCAGCCGCGTCCCGATTCGACGGGAATTATGCGAAACGTCCCCCAACCATCGGCCACGCGCTGGAGCATGCCTTTCGCGATCTTTGGGATTAAATTGAATTGCGCGAGGTCTATCTTGTCCCACGGAATTGCCGGGTAAGGTTGGAGAGTAGGCTTGCGCTCCTGGCCAAAATCGTCGACCGGGGCGTAGAGATCTTTGAGTTGTCCACGTGCCGCGTCCTCGACAATCCTGGGCCAGGTTTCGTCGGCTTCGCCCAGGGCCACAGCGTCGGCATGTCGCGGTCCGCCGTTGCGCCCCAGCGCCTCGTCGGCTTCTTCCGTGACGTGTGGGCCGCCCATCACTACCGGCACGCCCACCGAGCGAATTGCGTCAGCCATGCGGTAAGCCTTTGCGATCATGCGGGTCATGGCGCCAATTCCGACGAGTCCGATGTTTTGGTCGCGGACGAATCGCGCGATTCCGGCTTCATCCATCGGTTGAGCGTTGCCATCAATGAGCAATACTTCGTGGCCTGCAGGAGTCAACGCCTGGAGCAGAAACATCCAGAGATGCGGCATGAAGTTACGCGTGACCCCGTTATCCGGGTTGTAAAGCAGTATTCGCATCAGTTGGTCTCCAATGAGACGCCACTCACTCGTGCTGATCAGGACAGGCTACGATTTCAGGGCTTGTGCTTTTCGTCCGACGTCAAGGCGCAAACTCGCACGTAGCGTTGAGAACGGCTATCATCTTGTCGAATTGGGTCTACGCGTACCGAAATTGAACAGCAGCCGACCATAATTAATCTGTTCAATTTTGCACACTTTCGCTTTCCATCGACGGTATCATCTTACAAGTAAACAGTCATTGGAATTGCGATTCGATTGCGTTGTCTCGTGTTTGCGTACGTACGGGCTGCAGGGGCTGCGAGAGATCATCGCAACTCTGACCGCATCTGGGTACCGGGGAAGCTGGGCAAGCATTCAAAAGCGAATGGCGGCGTGCCGATAACATACGTAATCGATTTTCCGCCGGCGCTCTACCATCGAGCTAATTCTTAAGTTTTGTTGTGAAAGCGATCTATCGAGTTGCGGCCGAACGAGGCATTCTTCTGATCTCTACCGCTTCAACCGCAGAAAGCTTCCGGTCGATGTGCGGCTCTGTACGCGGGGCACCTGAGTGCGACAAACAGCGCTCACCAACAGCGACGCCGCAGGTAGGACAGGGGACCGCGAACAACTGTTTTGTCGTCAAGTCGCTCATCCTCATTGAAATAGAATGAGGCAGGATACCGCGAAAAACTGTTCCGTTTTGGACGCTACTCGCACCTGCTGCCGGACGGGGCCCTCGTCGTAATTCTCGTTGGCGGCGCCATGGTCGCGATGGGAATGTGGATGCGGTTCCGCCACTAGAGCGTGCCTAGAAGAAAGAGAGCAGCAAGCCAGCCAAGCAAAAAGACCGGTGGCGCAGCAAGTTGTGCCACCGGCCTTGTTTTTTGGAGGCGCTATACGTGAAGCTATTGAACTACGTCTCAGCTGGCGGACATTCGCGCGAGCGGCGAGGTCACGGCATTCTCGGACGCTAGTTGCCCAAATAGCGCGCCAGCGCCAGGCTGCCAACGGCGGTGGATCGATTTGTCGTCAGACCGACGGCAACGATGTCGCCATTCGTTTGAATGAGGACTGCCTCGATTGTGTCGTTGTTTTGGAAGCTCGTGGTTACGGTGCCGCCGGCTCCAAACGTGGCGTCCAAACTCCCGTTGGAGTCGAGCCGCGCCAAGCCAAACACTTCAGTGGAAAAACCTCCCGACGCATAGTAACCACCGACGATGATTTGGCCGTTCGACAGGATCGTGACGCCGCCGTAGTCATAGCCCGGGGCACCCCCTCCGGTGAAAACGAACGGGGAATTATTGAACGTGGTATCCACGGCACCGGTGGCGGTATAGCGAACCACTTCCTCATCCTCCTGGTGTTTCACCACGACAACTTCGTCGGAGGCGAGAAATTCGCCGTTTGAATAGAACGCGTTGATTGCACCGTGCCCGCTCGCGGCCGTGATTGTTGAGGGCGTGACGGCTGAATCGAGGATGCCGCTTGGGCTGAATTCAGAAACGCCTGCGTAATCCGCGACGAAGATATCGCCCGTCGCGTCGAGCCCGACAATCGCCGTTGCCACGTCAGAACCCGTCGCGACAACCGTTCCGCCGCTTCCGAATGTGCTGTCCAGCGTGCCGTTCGAGTTGTAACGCGCGAGCGCGGGGAATGTCGAACCCCCGTGATAGCCCGAGATTGCATCGACACCGGCCAGAAGTATCTTCCCGTTCGGCTGCACCAACACCGCGTGCGCTGTTGCTTCCAGGCCGGTCGTGAATGTCGTCAGGACTTGGCCGCCAGTGCCGAAGGTTGTGTCGAGGGGGCCGTTCGTATTCAAGCGCTCGACGGCAAAGACGCCTTCGCCGCCTCCGGCAGCGATGATCTGGCCGTTAGATTGGAGCGCAAGGGAATAGGGCAGAACCAGCGCGTCGGTGTTGAACGTCGTCGTGGCGATTCCGCCTTTGCCAAAGGTAGAGTCGAGGCTCCCGTTCGGCAAGTAACGAAGCAATACAAACGAGACTTCATTCGAGACGAGCACGACGATGTCGCCATTGGGTTGCAGGATGGCGTCGCCAACCGAATACACGGAGTAGGGATTGCCAGTCGAAGGATTCTTTCCGAGGCTCGTCGTCACTTTGCCGCCCTTGCCAAAGGTCGTATCCAGGCTGCCCGCCTGTCCGAAGGCGGACGTGGCACCCAGGATCGATCCCGAAAACAACAAACCCGTAAGGATCAACCGGAGGAGCGTTTTCATTTGGTTTTCGTCCTTTTTTGAGACTGTGAATTACAAGGCCTTGCGGGGCCGCCCTTGTTAGGTCGGGTTATATGGCGGGGAGTGCCGGGAGATTGTCTCGGAGAAGTAAAATCCTTGCAAACAGGATGTCTCAGGCCCCTAAAGAGTCCGTAGCACCTAAAAAAGACGATAGGCGAGGATTTCGGCGTTAGGTCAATACGAGCCTAACGCTTCAATCATCAAGTCCCAGAACTTGTCGAAGTCGAGCTTCGTGGCGACATTGGTGTTTGCCGGGCGGCCGGTAATTCCTTCCATGTCGCTAACGGTCGCGCCGTATGTATACGTTCCCTTTAGTTCGACGACGACGTTTACGAACTCGCACTTGACGATGTCCGGGTTGATCACGCGGGCGACCGCGCAGGCGTCGTGAATCGGCGGCGCATCGAAATGAAAATACTTTTTGTAGGTTGACGCGAAGAAGTCAATCAGGCCGACTGCCATTCGCGCGACTTCGTTGTCTAACTTTCGAATTCGATCAACGACCTCGGGCGTGGCCTTCGCCTGATGGGTCAGGTTGAGGCCGATCATCGTCACCGGCACGCCGGAACGAAAAACGATGTCCGCCGCTTCCGCGTCGATCCAGATATTTGCTTCCGCGAGCGGAGTTACGTTCCCGGTCGAATTCGTTCCGCCCATCAAAACGATTTCTTCGATCTTCGGGATGATCGTTGGGTCCTTTCGCAGCGCGAGCGCGATGTTCGTTAGCGGAGCAGTCGGAATCAGCGTGATTTTGTCATTGGCGTGGAGCAGGTCAATGATCAAGTCGGCGGCATGGCGCTTATCAACGGGAACCGTGGGCGGCGGAAAATTGTAGCCGTCGAGTCCCGTGACACCGTGAATGTACTCACCGGTGCTCAATTCGCGCACGAGAGGACGATCGGCTCCAGCGGCGAGCAGTGTCTTTCGGATCCCTGCGACTGTCATTACGTTGCGGGCGTTGCGGGTGACTTTTTCGAGTGTCTGATTGCCCGCGACCGTTGTCACCGCCAGCAAGTCAATCGCAGGATTCGCATGGGCGAGAAGCAGCGCGAGAGTGTCGTCGTGGCCGGGATCGCAATCGAGAATCACTTTTTTCATAGAGTTGGCTTTCACCGGAGAAAGATTTTAGTAAGAGCACGAGTTGCGGATTCAATCATGCAGAGTTGAACGTGTCAAGAACGGTTGAATGCCGGTGAAATCGGCACGGCCGCAATAGCCAGATTTACGGCAAGCAAAAATCTCGTTTGACACAGATTGGGCTGGAAGGCATATTTGGCGCTCTTCGCGAGCGACTAAGCTATTTCTATGCTCGGAATTGTAACCATCCTGGCCGTTTGCTATCTCCTTTCCTCGAACCGGAAAGCCATACAGGTGCGGGTTATTTTGTGGGGATTGGGACTGCAATTCGTACTCGCAGCGTTTGTGATGCGCACGCACGCTGGTTTTTGGCTTCTCGATCGGGCATCGCGCGGCATCGTCTGGCTTCTAGGATTCTCCAGGGCAGGTTCGGAATTTGTTTTCGGGAAGCTCGCCGATCCCAACGGCAGCCTCGGAGTACTTTTTGCATTTCAGATACTTCCTATCATCATTTTCATCGCCGCGTTGTTCTCCATTCTTTATTACCTGCGCGTTATTCCGGTCGTCGTCGGGCTCGGCGGGAAAATGATGTTCTGGCTGATGCGCACGAGTGGAGCGGAGTCACTCGAGGTTGTCGCCAGCATCGTGATGGATCAAACGTCCGCTCCACTGGTGATTCGTCCATATCTCGACGGGCTGACCATGTCAGAGCTGATGACGATCATGACGGCGGGCATGGCGCATATATCTGGAGCGATGCTCGGCGCTTACGTACTGCTCGGAGCTGATGCGCGCCATTTGCTCACGGCTGTGGTAATGACCGCGCCGGGAACGATTCTCATCACGAAAATGCTAATCCCGGAAACTGCTAAGCCGGCGACCGCGGGAAATGCTGACTTCGAGGTCCGCGAAGAATACATAAATATTCTCGATGCGATTTCTCGCGGCGTCACCGACGGCCTGCACCTTGCGCTTACCGTCGGCGCGATGCTGATTGCGTTCGTCGCTCTCATCGCGTTGAGCAATGGAATTCTTGGCACGATGCACACTTCGCTGCAGACAATTTTCGGTTATCTTCTCGCGCCCGCTGCTTGGATCATTGGCATTCCGTGGCACGACGCGCGGGCTGTGGGAAGCCTTATGGCAACGAAGTTAGTGCTCAATGAATTTCTGGCATTTGCGATGCTCGGGCCGCTTAAAGGACAAATCGCCGAGCGTTCCTACGCGATCGCGACGTACGCCATTTGTGGCTTTGCAAATTTCGGCTCTATCGGGATTCAGATTGGGGCGATCGGCGCTCTCGCGCCAAGCCGAAAGAAAGATTTGGCGCGGCTGGGATTTCGCGCGCTGCTGGCCGCGACGCTTGCGAATTATTTGTCCGCTGCAATAGCGGGGATATTTCTTCACTGATTCGGACATTCGCCAATCTTTGGAATAAGGGAGCGATTCGAAATGGAAGACGTCTTTTCAGCCCATCGCACGCACGATTCGATTCGCCTGGACGTTGCGCGCACCGCTGTTCTCATCGTTGACATGCTCAACGACTTTTGCAAAGCGGGCGGTACCATGGTCCTTCCCGGATGCGAGCGGCTCCTTCCTCCGCAGAAATCCGTGATTTCTGCCGCCCGTGAACGCGAAGTTCCCGTGATTTGGATTGCGGATAGTCACCGCGAAGGCTTGAGGATCGATCGCGAATGGTTGAAGCGCGCGCCGCATTGTGTCGAGGGAACGTGGGGCGCAGAGATCGTGGAAGATCTCGCCCCGAAAAAAAACGAGATGCGTATCTTCAAGCACCGCTATTCGGGTTTCTTCCAGACCGATCTCGATCTCGTTCTGAAGGATTTGGCGTGCGATCAACTGGTGATTTTCGGAGTCGTTACGAACATTTGCGTCCGTTCAACGGTCCATGACGCGTTTTTCAACGGGTATACGGTCGTTGTGCCGGAAGATTGCTGCGCCGCCACCGGCCCACGCGAGCAGGCATCTTCGCTCTACGATATCGCTACGCACTTTGGAGTCGTGAGCGATTCCTTTTCCGTTGTCGCTGCCTTGGCGACCGGATCCGCTCTTGTGAACAAAGCGCTCGCTTGAGAGATTGGACAACGCGAGACACATTTTTGCGCCACCAATCTGGGCGAGGGTGCATCCCAGATACATGACGTTCTTTTCTCCTGGTCCATTCGCGGAGGTGGCGTACCCTAGTCTCATGAGGACCGCGCTCATCGCGATTTTCATTCTTGCGGCGTCGCCTCGGGCGCACGGCGATGTTTCGCCGGTGCAGCTTGAAAGTTCCGCACCGTCGGTAAAGATCACGTACGCGGGGCAGGGAAACGATCCTACGATCGGCTCTTACTACCGGTTCTCGGTCCGAAATAACTCGACCCACAGCGTGACAGGCTTCCATCTCTTTGAAGTTCCGGATTCCATTCAAAAGACCAACGGAAGCTACCCCTGCGGCGCGTCCTGCACAGGCGTGGCCCTGAACGGTGACAGCGCCGATCCGATGATCAAGGCTGGCGAGTCGTTCGATTTGCACGTCCCGCTGAAAGATGCGGCGCGATTGCCGACGATCTGGATAGATGCAGCCGTCTTTGACAATTACACCTATGAAGGCGACAAGAAGATCGCGTCCCACCTTGGCCTCGCCCAAATCGCCACGCAGGCCGCGTTCGATCGCGTTAAGCCTTTACTAGACGGCATCGCGGCGGACACCAGCAACTCGGATAGCGGAAAAGCCGAAGAGCTTCAATCGGAATTGAAGGCAATTTCGGTGGACGTTGAGCCCGAGATGATTCAGCGGTTCAATTACTGGTTCCCGAACACCACGGACTGCAGCCACGATTTCGACCGCCTCATGCAGAGCACAGCGGCGGCAGCAATCCGCATAATCCAGGGACAACTAGAAAATTACATTGCCGGTGTTGAAGGAGCTGCGACGCCGTTTTCCACCTGGCTTGCTTCCATCAACGACTACTTGCATAAGGGCCATATCGGCTGCGTCGGCTGTTCTGACCTCCCGAGCGGCGCGTCTTCGGCGTCCACTGAGTTTCAGGTGTGTCCGGCGCCGGGTGCATCCGCAGCCAGCCAGAGGCCGTTACAACCGGCCAATTAGGCCTTGGTCTTCGCTCTTTCTCCTAAGCTTCAGCGCGCTACCTAGGGCCTACAATTCTCCCCTGATTCAGCTACCGGTCAACTAAGCAGAACTTGCAGGTGGGGCGAAAGAAAATCATAGTCACGGTTCTCCCATAAAAACTTAACTAGCTATTCTTCATGTACTTAGCTCGTAGTACTCGGTGGCATTCTACGTGCTGTTCTCAAATGCGGGGTATCCGTTCTGAAGCGCGATATTGAGGCACGCGCGTCTCGGCCGTTGGATCGTAGGAAAGGGGCCGGGAGTTGAAACCGCAGTAGGGAATCGGACTCTAACGAACATGAGCACGGCGACACAAAACATCCAGCCAGCGCCGCGGCCCAAATGGCGAGAGCGCCTCCAGGCGCTGAACAATATCCCGCCGCTGATGCGCATGGTGTGGCGGGCGGCGCCCGCGACGGTGCTTCTCAGTGTTTTCTTCCGTGTCGTCGTCTCTCTCATTCCCCTCTCAATGCTGGCGGTGACGCAAGTCATAGTCAATGCGATCCAGGTTGTTCAGTCGCATCAGGGCCCGCTCCGCCCACATTTCTGGTGGTTCGTCGGACTCGAATTTGCGCTCGCCTGTGTTGCCACCGGCGCTGGGCGAGTGCTCGATTATTGCGATGTGGCGCTTGCCGAAAAATATACGCGCTATATCAGCGTGCAAATCATGGAGCACGCTTCGCGGCTGGATCTTTCGACCTACGAAGATCCGATGTTCTACGACAAGATGGAGCGCGCCCGCGTCCAGGGCACCGACCGGCTTGGAATGATTCAGTCCACCGGGCGTCTCGTTCAACAGGCGATCACCACCGTCAGCTTGGCTGCGGGCATTTTCTTTTTCTCGCCGTGGCTCTTGCTCGTTCTTGTCGTTTGCATCGTTCCTACGTTTCTCGGCGAGACTCATTTTGCGTTCCTGGGATATTCGCTCAATTTCCAACAGACGCCTTCGCGGCGTGAGCTGGACTACCTTCGCGTTCTAGGCGGCAGCAAAGAAAGCGCGAAAGAGCTGAAGCTCTTTGGCTTGGCTCCGTTCCTTGTGGGCCGGTACTCGACGATTTCGAGGGACCTCCAGAATCAGACGTTGGGATTGGCGAAGCGGCGGCTCATAGTCGGCTCGTTTTTGGCGATTCTGGGCACGCTTGGCTACTACGGAGCCTATGCGTACGTCGTGTACGAAGCCGTTGCCGGCGTACTGCTAATCGGCGCGCTAGTTTTCCTGACGGGCGCGATCGCGGGCGCGAGTTCGAACATCCAGTTGCTCTTTTCGACTTTCTCCAGCATCGCGGATCAAGCGCTCTTCCTCACCGATCTTTTGGATTTCTTCGCTCTCACTCCGAGAGTTCGTTCGAAGCCCAACGCGCTGCCGGTGCCTCGCCCGATTCTCCAGGGATTCGAATTCAAAAACGTGTCTTTCGCGTATCCAGGCTCGAAGCGGATGGTCCTAAAGAACATCAATTTCAAGCTCCAGCCCTGCGAGCGGATTGCTCTCGTGGGCGAAAACGGGCAGGGCAAGACGACGATCGTCAAGCTGCTCACGCGGCTTTACGACGTCACGGACGGCCAAATTCTTCTCGACGGCGTTGATATTCGCGAATACGACCTCGAGGATTTGTGGAAAGAAACCAGCGTCATTTTTCAGGATTTCATGCGCTATGAAATGACGGCGTCGGCCAACATCGCCATGGGCCGCATTGCGGATCGGGCCAACGCGACTCGAATTCAAGAAGCGGCGGTGAAGAGTCTTGCCGCGCCGATCATTCAAAGACTTCCCAAGGGCTTCGAACAGGTTCTAGGCTGCCGCTTCGACGGTGGCGTGGATCTTTCCGGCGGCGAGTGGCAGCGCATGGCACTGGCACGCGCCTACCTGCGGGATGCGCAATTGCTGATTCTTGACGAGCCGACGGCGTCGCTCGATGCGCGCTCCGAGCACGACGTCTTCCGGCAATTTACGGAACTGACCCAAGGAAAAATGGCGCTGCTGATTTCTCACCGTTTCTCCACTGTGCGGATGGCGGATCGAATTCTGGTGATGGAAGACGGACAGATTAGCGAAGAAGGCCCGCACGACGCGCTGATGAAGAGCGGCGGGCATTACGCGGACATGTTCGAATTGCAAGCGACGAGTTACCGATGAAATTTCGAGGACAATTAGATGGCTGCCGCTGAACAAAATCCGCTGGCTTCACTGCAGCCGGTTGTGTGGGCTTCCGTGCCTGAGGCCGAGCCGTCCAAGAGCGAGTTAGCAGCAAGCGAGTTGGCGGCCGACGTTTCTCCGCGCCGCGCGAAAGACGACGAGGCGCGCTTGCATGCACTCGCCGTTGGCGAAGCGCGGACGTGGAAACTCGGCGCAATCGAAGCGGGCGTCGGGAGTCTTGAAGAACGGCGGAAACTGATCGATCGTGCGTTGCGCAACGCAGTGCAGTCCGTGCGAAAACTTGAGCGCGCCGCCATTAGCCGGAGCATTGGAGCGCGCTGGCTGCTCGACAATTCGAACCTGTTCCGGCTTTGTTTGCAGGAAGTGCGCGAATCGCTCGCCTCGGCGCAAGAACTGCCGCAAATTGAAAACGCTCGCTCGCAGCGGCTTCCACGCGCGTTTGCTGCCGCGGAAGGTTTTATGCTCGCGGCCGAATACGATTTCGACGGAACCAAATTCTCGGCTTTCATAAACGGCACGCAGGAAGAATCCTCGCTGGTGTACGCGGAAATTGGATTGCTGAGGCCGTTCGCGTTGCTCGCCATTCTTGAACGCGTGGCAGTGCTCGCGGAAGCGATCGCGTCGGAAGCGAAGTCGAGTGCCACTGTGCCGGCGCCGGCGGATGAGAGCCCCGTCAAGTCGCTGCAGGCGCTGGTCGCGAGCCTGCGCACGATCGTTGATACGGACTGGCGCGAGATCTTCGAGGCCGTGAGCGCGACCGGCCGGATTTTGCGTGAGGACCCCGCAGGCGCGTATGAAGGAATGGATGCGGAGGGCCGCGAGGCTTATTGCAAGATCATTGCGGGGCTTTGTGCGCGGTCGAACTGGAGCGAAGAGCAAATTGCGCGGGAAGCCATCGCACTCGCGGCCGGTCCTCACACCGCCTCCGAGGCGCGGGCTCGGGAGCGCAGATCACACGTTGGATTTTATCTCGTCAACGATGGGCAGAAGATCCTCAAAAAAGCGATCGGCTATCGCTCGACGATTCTCGAGCGCGTGCAGGGAATCATCCTGCGTTGGCCCGAACTCTTCTATTTTATCGGCATTGAAATCGTGACGCTTGTTGTGTTGAACCAGTTGATGTCGATTCCGGCGGCGCGGCTCGCGGGACTTTTTGTCGTGGCGCTTATCTTGTTGCCGGTCGTCGAATGCGCGGTGAGCGCTGTGAATCTGCTGGCGACGCTCGTCGTCCGCCCGCAAAGATTGCCGCGCCTCGATTTCTCGGAAGGCATTCCGAATGATTGCGCGACGATGGTCGCGGTCCCGATGCTGCTGATTAACGAAGAGCAGGTCGAGCGCGCGGCAAGGGACCTCGAAATTCGTTTTCTCGGAAACCGCGATGCCAATCTTCACTTCGCGCTTCTTACCGATCTCCCGGATTCAGCCACGCGTTTCGATGAGCACGATTGTCTGACGGGTCTCTGTTCGGACCTCATCCGCGCGCTAAACGATAAGTACGCCCACGAGGGGAAAGGCACCTTCTTCCACTTCCATCGCCCGCGAATGTTCAATGAGGCCGAGGGCGTTTGGATGGGCTGGGAACGTAAGCGCGGCAAAATTCTCGACTTCAACCAGTTGCTCCTCGGCAAGGGCGATCGTTTCCCGGAAAAAGTTGGAGATCTTTCGATACTTTCCAGCATTCGTTACGTGCTTACGCTCGATCTCGATACGCAGTTGCCGAGAGATGCGGCGCACAAGCTTGTCGGCGCCATCGCCCATCCGTTGAATCGCGCTGTCCTCAATTCCACGACAAATTTGGTGGCCGAGGGATATGGCATTCTTCAACCGCGCGTTGACATCTGCACGAAATCAGCGGGCAAGTCGCGAATGTCTTCGATTCTCTCCGGGGAGACGGGCTTCGATATTTATACCCGCGCGATTTCCGACGTGTATCAGGATCTGTTCGGCGAAGGCTCATTCACGGGGAAGGGAATTTACGAGGTCGCGACGTTCCAGCGAGTTCTGGAGAATCGATTCCCGAGAAATGCCATCTTGAGCCACGATCTGATCGAGGGCGCCTACGCGCGCGCAGGTCTTATCTCCGACGTCGAAGTGGTGGACGATTATCCTTCTCGCTTCAGCGCGTTCAGCAAACGCAAGCATCGTTGGGTGCGCGGCGATTGGCAGATTCTTTTCTGGATGTTCCCTCGCGTGCCGGACGCCTCCGGCCGCAGCGTGCGTAATCCGCTCAACGTCGTTTCGCGATGGAAGATTCTGGATAATTTGCGCCGCAGCCTTACCGAGTTTGCCACGTTCGCGCTGCTCGTGTGCGGATGGCTGGTTCTGCCGGGCAAAGCGCTCTATTGGACCCTCGCGACGCTCGCGATTATAGCGCTTCCATCGTTCTTGCATACGGCGATCACGATTGTCAGGGCGCGGCGCGCGCTCTTTTCGCCGGAATTTTGGTGGAACACGATTTCCGATCTCGTCAGTGCGAATTTGCGGCTGTTCTTCCGCCTGACATTCCTCTGCCACCAGAGCCTGGTGACTCTCGATGCCGTGGTCCGCACGATCGTCCGCATGGCGTTCACGCACCGTCGAATGTTGAATTGGGAGACGGCCGCGGAAGCTGAAGTTGCCGCGGCGAAAACGTCGCCCGTCGAGACTTATCTCGATTGGACGCCGTTGCTTTCGCTTGCAATTGCGGCATTGATCGCCGCAACCCGGCCATTTGATCTCGTGGTGGCCGCTCCATTCCTGATGCTGTGGGCATCGTCAAGGGCAATCGCGCGCTGGATCGACAAGCCTCGGCGCTCAAAGCACAGCAGCATCCCTGGGAGCGATCAGGCGATGCTACGCCAAGCTTCGCTGCGAACCTGGCGTTTCTTCCGCGAGTACAGCACCGCCGAAGAGAACTGGCTGATCCCGGATATCGTCCAGGAAGACGCTCCAGGCATCGCGCATCGAATTTCGCCGACGAATCTCGGATTCTTGCTGACGTCGCGGCTGGGTGCGAACGATCTTGGATTCACGACGTTGCCGGAATTTATCGCCGCGATCGGGCGCACCTTCGACACCTTCCGTGAGATGCCAAAGCAAAACGGCCATCTCTACAATTGGTATGACACGCTGACGCTCGAGGCGGTGCCGCCGCGCTTCATCTCCACTGTGGACAGCGGCAACCTCGTTTGCTCGCTTTGGACGCTGAAGCAGGGATGCCTGGACGTGAAAGCGCGCAAAGTGTTCGACCCGTCATTGTGGCGCGGGATTCTCGATCACGTTGAGCTGATCGGCGAACATCTCGTGCGTTCGAAAGAGCAAGAGCTCATCGAGAAGCTCGAAGCGCTGAAGCATCGCATGTCGCCGCTCGCGACTTCCGCAACGAAATGGCTCGAAGCGTTGCCGGAAATCGAAATCGAGGCGGCTTCGTTCGACGAAGCGGTGTTGAGCTCGAACTGTTCAGGCGAAATCAAATGGTGGGCGCAGGAATTGCACATGCGCGCGCGCAAGTTGGTGGAGCTGGCGTACGACTTCGCGCCTTGGTTTTCGCCGGTCTATGCAAAACTGCGCAGTGACTTTCCGGTCCAGGACGGCATTGATCCCGGCGCGATGACTCTCGAATCGGCCAGGATCGTGATTCGAGGTCTTGACCAGAAACTCCGTTGGTTCGCGTCGGCCGACGATGTGGACACCGATTCGCAGGCCGCTATCACCCTTCTCCGCTCCGCGCTTGCCCGCTCGGTCAATTTGTGCGCGACCACGAGCACGAACCTGGACTATATCGCCGAGGATGTGGATGAATTCGTGGCCGCCATGGATTTTAAATTCCTCTATAACCCTGCGCGGAAGCTGCTCTCCATCGGATTTGACGCTGATTCGAATGTCTTAAATGAAGCGCATTACGACTTGCTCGCGTCGGAAGCGCGAGCTGCCGCTTTCGTAGCCATCGCCAAAAATGAAATTCCTCAGGAGAGCTGGTTCCGTCTTAGCCGTTCGCACACGATTTTCAAGAACACGTCCGTTATGCTTTCCTGGACCGGAACGATGTTCGAGTACCTTCTTCCCGGTCTGTTTATGAAGGCGTATCCGAACACGCTTCTCGACCACAACCAACGTGCGGCTCTTCGATCGCAACAAAAATATGCGGCCGCGAAATCGATCCCTTGGGGAATCTCGGAATCGTCTTCGAGCGTGAAAAATCCCGACGGGTTCTATCATTACCAGGCATACGGTGTGCCGGGCCTCGCAATAAGCCACGACAATTCCGGCGACGTTGTCATCTCGCCATATTCGAGTTTCCTGGGTCTGTTGGTTGACGCGGCGAGCTCGTTGAAGAATCTGCGAAAGCTCAAAAAGATGGGATGGCTCGGCGCGTACGGCTTCTTCGAGTCCGCGCAGTTGACAGCGGGCCGGCCTGGCGCCCCAAAGCATTTCGAAATCGTGCGCTGCTGGATGGCCCATCACCAGGGTATGAGCCTCACTACGGCCGCGAGCGTCCTTTGCCATTCTTCAATGCAACGCCGGTTCCACGCGGAGCCCATGGTAGGCGCGACCGAGCGCATCCTTCACGAGCGAATGCCGCGGCTCCTCAAAATGCGGCCGGCCGAAATCGCCGGTGCGGTTGCCTCGACCCTCCTTGGACATGGCCGTCTGGCTCTCCAACGAGCGCAGTCATGGGGTTCATCTTCTGCGGATCTAAGCGTGCCCGTGCAGCCAGCGAACTAACGACTCCAAAGTTCACCGGCCTCAAATGATCTATGCCACACTGTCCGCGCGCAATTGAGGGCGCAACAGGTTGAGACGAGTCGTACTTATCGCGGCTACCGCAATTCTTCTTCTATCACCGTATTTCCCGGCATCACGCGCCCAGGAAAACAACAACTTAGCTGGCGGCCAATCGGAAACCATTGATGTCGATCTCAACGCCGCCTCCCGTCCATTTCCTCATTTCTGGGAGCAGATGTTCGGTTCCGGCCGCGCGATTCTTTCACTCCGAGAAAGTTATCGCCGCGATCTCCGGGAAGTGAAGCAAGCGACAGGCTTCGAATACGTCCGCTTTCACGCCATCTTCAACGATGAAGTCGGGCTTTACGACGAAGATGCGAACGGCGCGCCGGTCTACAATTTTTCTTACGTGGATCAGATTTACGATGGCTTGCTAGCGAACGGCGTGCGGCCGTTTGTGGAACTGAGCTTCATGCCGCAAAAGCTCGCGGCGCAGCAAACTTTCCAATCTTTCTGGTATCGCCCGATCGTATCGCCGCCGAAAGACTGGGCCAAGTGGGGCGATCTGGTATCGCATTTCACGCAGCATCTCGTCGATCGCTACGGCATCAACGAAGTGTCTCACTGGTATTTTGAAGTGTGGAACGAGCCGAACCTCGATTTTTGGGCCGGCCAGCCAAAAGAGCAGACCTACTACCAGCTCTACGACATCGCCGCGAAAGCTGTGAAGAGCGTGAATCCTACGATCCGCGTCGGCGGCCCTGCAACCGCGCAGGCTGCCTGGGCTGACCGCTTCATCCGCCACGTCGTTGATACCAACGTGCCCGCGGACTTCGTTTCGACGCATGTCTACGCGAATGATTTATCCAGTGATATCTTCGGAACAAAAGAGGACATCCCACGCTCCGACATGGTTTGCCGCGCCGCACAGAAAGTTCACGATCAGGTGAAGGCGTCGGCCCGCCCGGCCATGCCGATCATCTGGAGCGAATACAACGCCAGCTACAAGAACGAGCCCGACGTTACGGATGCCCTCTTCATGGCACCGTGGCTCGCCAACACAATTCGGGAATGCGACGGCCTCGCCGATATGTTTTCTTATTGGACTTTTTCGGACGTGTTCGAGGAGCAAGGCGTCGTAAAGCAGCCATTTTACGGTGGCTTCGGCCTCATCGCGGAAGACGATCTGCCGAAGCCCGCGTTCAACGCATTCAAGCTGCTGCACAAACTCGGCGACCAACGGATACCGGTGGATTCGAAATCGGCGCTCGTCACGAAGCGCAGCGACGGAGTGATCGTGATCGCCGTATGGAATCTCTTCCCGCCGGGCGAAGCGGGACAGCCGAAAAACATCACGATCAATTTCAAGGATTCGAAACCGAACCGCCGACTGCGCGTCTACCGCGTGGATTCGACTCACGGCTCGCTTTTGAGCGCTTACGACGCCATGGGCAGGCCCGTCAGTCCGACGCCAAAGCAAGTTGCAGAACTTCGTCACGCGGCCGAGCTGCCGGCCCCCGAAGAAGGGACGCTGTCGGGCGGGAAAGTGACTGTCGCACTTCCGCCTCAAGGGCTTGCCTTGCTCGAGATTCAGTGAGGCACAGCGGCTGAAGCGGGCCCGCTTCGGAGCGGGAGCTGATCTGCCTCAGTGTTTGCGGGCGGCTGGTAGGCTTTGAAGCCTGCCCGATCCATCCCGCGTTGCGCCTCGGCATTCTTCATGAACGTATCCCACACGAATCCAGTTCGCGCATTCTCGGCCATCACCATCGTAATGCCCGTATCAATGCCGATGACGTCGCTGTCGTACCAATTCGTCAGAGGATTGAACGCGTCCACAAATCCGTAGCGGCTCCGCGTTCCCACGGAATAGAGGCGATTAATCGTGCGAAGGACACGCATCACGGCCTTCGGCTGGAAGGGTAGCGAGCCGGCGGTTGCGCAAGGCACGATGGTCCCATCGATCGGACCGGTTTTCGGCGGACCACCCCACACCTCATAGCCGCGTTCTGAGTCCGATGCCGTGATTCCCCAAAGATCGTCGCTGTAGTCCGGAAACTGTTTGTTGAGGCTGATACAGAATCGCCGGTGGGCGTCCGTAGCGATCACGGAGTTCTGGAAGTAGTCGCCGTAGCGATCGCGCTTGCCGCGGAAATCAAACCAGGCTTGCGAATACTGATGTACGAAGATCGGCGCGAACGAGCCGATAAACCGGATGCCGTCGTATTCGAACATCGTTCGCTTCCACGCGTCCCATGTTTCTGTTGGCAGCGGGTGCGTCGGAGACCCAAGCCCCAGCAAGTAAATCATCATCATTTCGCTGTAGCTGTCCCAGCGATACTGCAGGAATCCTGTTTCGGGCGTCCACCCGTGCGGCAGCACGCGAGTATCTTCCGAGAGCCAATTCCAATCCACACGAGCAAAAATGTCGTGCGCGAGCTCTTTGATTTCCGGATTCTGAAAGTGTCCGCCGCACGTCAGGACGCCGCAGAGCAGGATTGCCGTATCAACCGACGACACCTCGGATTGCAGCAATCGCTCCCCCGTGTTCACGTTGGCCCAGTGATAGAAGAATCCTCGTTCTTGCGGCATTTTCTTGCGGAGGAAGTTCAGTGTCGTCAGTACGCGTTCGCGAGCTTCGCGCGTTGAGACGTAGCCGCGCTTTTCGCCGATGCAAAGCGCCGTGAGACCGAATCCCGTCGCCGCGATGCTTCCCAACACGCGCGCGTCAGGCGCGCGAACGTTGCAGCGGTCCTTTACGATGCCGGTCAGCGGATTTGTCTGTTCCCAGAAATATAAGAAATTCGCGCGTTCCAAGTCCTCGAGAAACGCATCTTCACTTCCGCTGAGGTCCGTGCGAGTTCGCGGAGCGGCCGGGCTGTCTGCTGAGGTGGTCAAACCTTGGGCCAACGAAAATGCACCGCCCGCGGCGAATGGCAGGCACACTCCCACGCGAGCTATGCCTTTGAGCAGACGCCGGCGCGAGAACATCCTACGACTCATAAGTGGCAATCCCCACCATTCCAGTGTAGTCCAGCCTCATACCTATTAGATGCGTTAGATGCGGTGGAGAGTAATCGGTAAACATGCGCGCCAATGGCGGAGTGGTGGGCTGGCGGCGACACCGCTAACAAGCGTGCACTTCGATGGTTCAGCCGTTGGCGGAGCGAGGATGAATTCGAGCTGGGAAGTTATCCAGGAATACGCGATAAACAATTCTCCGAGCGCATTTGTCCAGGCAAAGACGTGCGATTAACTTCCGCCGTAGCTGGACTGGTGGCCCGGGTTCCATTTTGGCGGGAACGACTTGAACATCTTGTGCAAATCATTGTCGGCGTGGTCCCCTCCGCCCTTCGCAGAGTAAACTCCAACAGCAACACCACGCCAGACCACTCGACGCTTTTTGGCGTCGAAGAGATCCACAACGACCGTTCCAGGCACATATCGTTGGATATCGCTCGAACTTGTGTCGGATTGATCCCAGCGGCGCCAATTCCAGCCTTGTAGCGTGCTATAGAAGGTCTCGAGTGAACGGTCCTTCTGGCTCGCGACATTAGCGGCGACGCCGATGTCGGCGCCCTCGGAAACCTGCTTCCATCCCTTTGCCGTCAGTTCCGAAGCCACCGCACGCTGAATCTCCGCGCGGCTCTCGTCCTCCGGTCGCTGAATCCACATGAAGGTCTTATAGGAATCGAAATCCCCGGTGGGATCGTAGTCCGAAGTGATCTTTTGCGCCTGCGCGACCCCGGCCGTGAGTACAAGTAGAAGTAAGCCTATCCCGAACTTCGCTATCTGCATGCGTTGACGCTCCCAATATGATTTGAGCGATTCGACTGGAGAATCGTTGCCTGGATTTTTGTTGCTCAGCGGGGGTAAAACCAGTGTACGCTCGGCCGCGATTTTTGCCAAGCTCGAAGGTCAGACTCCGCTGTTGCGAATCATTTCTGTTCAGAACTCTGTTCCGCTCGAAGCCCTGAGGCTCCGGCCTCGCGGAACGGTATAAGATATTGAGTGCCACGCCACCGGCGGGAGAAATGGATGAGTGAGGATTCACGCGATCGCGATTTGGGGATGGACCGCAAGATCACGCGCCGTGATTTTCTGAACGGCGTCGCGGTCACCGTCGGTGCATCGCTCGTGCCGGGGGCGGGCCTGCTCGCCCAGAACAAGGGTCCGGATCGTTCGGCGCAAGATCCGCTTCTTGAGCAGGGAATTACGCCGCGCGACCCGCGCTACGAGCCACCCAACCTTACCGGTTTGCGCGGAAATCATCCCGGCTCGTTTGAAGTTGCGCATCAGCTTCGCGACGGCGCGTTCTGGGACGCGTCCGCCAAGCCGGAAAGCACGGGGGAATCCTACGATCTCGTGATCGTCGGCGGCGGAATCAGCGGACTTGCCGCGGCATACTTCTATCGCCGTCACGCCGGTCCACACGCGCGCATCCTTATCCTCGAGAACCACGACGACTTCGGCGGCCACGCTCGTCGCAATGAATTTCAAGTCGGCGACCGGCTCTTAATCAGCAATGGGGGAACTCAATCCATCGAAAGCCCGGGCGGATACAGCGATGTCGCCAAGCAATTGCTGCGCGAATTGGGAATAGACACGCAGCGCTTTTACAAGGATTACGACCGCGAACTCTATTCGAATCTCGGCACGGCATGCTTTTTCGACCGCGAAACTTTTGGCGACGACCGTCTTGTCACCGGCATGGGAAGTACGCCCTGGCCGGATTTCCTGGCCAAATCTCCGCTCTCCGAACAGGCGCAGCGCGATATCGCTCGCGTGTACATGGAGAAAGTCGACTATTTGCCTGGATTGTCCCGCGAACAAAAGCGTCAGCGCCTCGCGAAAATCAGCTACGCGAACTTCCTCACCAAACTCTGCAAAGTTCACGCCGATGCGCTGCCTTTCTTCCAGACCTATCCCGCCGATCTTTTCGGCGTAGGAATTGACGCCGTATCGGCGCTCACCTGTTTCAACTCATGGGATGACTATTTCTCATTCACTTATCCGGGCTTCGACGGCATGGATTTGGGCGAGATGCCGAAGGCGGAGCCCTACATCTTTCATTTTCCCGACGGCAACGCTTCGATTTCCCGCCTTCTCGTGCGCTCGCTTGTTCCCAGCTCGGTTCCTGGTCACACCATGGAAGATGTGGTTACGGCGCATGCGGATTACTCGTGCCTGGACTCGCCTGGTTCCAATATTCGAATCCGATTGAACAGCACTGCTGTTCGCGCAAATCACATTGGCGCGCCCGATTCCGCGAAGGAAGTCGAAGTGGCATACGTCTACGAGGGAAAGCTCCAGACGGTCCGCGCGAAATCGTGCGTGCTTGCCTGCTACAACATGATGATTCCGTATCTTTGTCCCGATCTTCCCGGTGCGCAGAAGGAAGCTCTGCATCTCGGCGTCAAGGTTCCGTATCTTTACACGCACGTTGCGATTCGGAATTGGCAGCCATTCGAGAAGCTCGGCGTGCATCACATCGTAGCGCCGGCCAGTTATCACACTTACGTCGCGCTCGATTTTCCCGTGAGCATGGGCGAATACAAATTTCCGAGCCATCCGGATGACCCGATGGTGCTCTTCATGCTGCGCTCGCCGTGTGCGCCCGGCCAGCCGCGGCGCGATCAGTATCGTTACGGCCGCGCCGAACTTTACTCAACTCACTTCTCGGTGATCGAGCGCAAAATTCGCGATCAATTGCAGCGGATGCTTGGATCGGCGGGCTTCGATCCGGCGCGGGATATTGCCGCGATCACCGTGAATCGCTGGGCGCACGGCTACGCTTACGAATACGAATCGCTCTCCGATCCGCATGTGCCAGGTAAGGAGCGTCCGTGCGTCATCGGCCGGCAGCCATTCGGCCGCATTTCCATCGCCAATTCCGATGCGGCGGGGCACGCTTACACCGACGCCGCGATTGACGAGGCGCATCGCGCGGTTCAGGAGGTCCTCAAGTTTGCCTAATTCGATTGTTTCAGCGGTGGGGCGCCGGCCGATCGATGAATTGTGACGTCGAGCGCAATCGGCTGGCTCTTGCTCACGCGAATGTGCGGGTACAGCATGAATTCAAATCCATCCTTACTAAACGTCACGTCGTAGATCCCGGAAGCAAGGTGAGGTAGAGCGAATTCGCCTTCCGCATTCGTATCGGTCGTGATCGTCGTCTTGGATTTCGAATTCATCGCTTTCACATGGACGCCCTCAATCGCGGTTTTGTCGCTGTCCCTCACGTGGCCATGAATGCCGGTGGCCGTGGGATCCTTGGTTTTGGCTGCGGCCACAAGCGAAAGCGCCGGCGCGATTCCCGCGCAAACGAAGAGGGCCAAGATTATGTGTGGATTCGGGGCGCGTCGGCGTCCGTTGATCGCGCGCATCGGGCGTCTCACGCACGATAGTATACTCGCGGCGGAACAAGGCGAGCGCGCGAGGATCGCTATTCGTAACGCAGCGCGACCATCGGATCAACTCGCGTTGCACGCCACGCCGGAATCCAGCACGCCAGCAACGCCACCGCGGAAAGCAGAATCGCGACTGTGCAGTAGGTGACAGGATCCCTCGTGCTGATGCCCGCCACGAGATGCCTCATCGCGCGCGTCAATGCCAACGCTGCCGCCATTCCGATTGCGATGCCCCAAAGCACAAGCCGCACGCCTTGCAGCCACACCAAATTCAGGATGTCGCGCGCATTTGCCCGGAGTGCGATTCGTATTCCGATTTCCCGCGTCCGCTGGCTCGCGGCAAACGACACGACGCCGTACACGCCGACGACCGCGAGAATCAGCCCGATCGTGCCAAGCACGGCAGCAAGAGTTGCCGCGAGTCGAAATGCAAAAAACCCGAACGCGCCTTGGAGCAATTGCTTCATCGTTTCGATGTTCAGGATGGGGAGATCACGAGCCTGACGCACGATTTCATCTTTGACGGTCGCGGCGATCGATTCAGGCGGTACGAGCGTGCGAATGTGCAGGGTCCGCTTCGATGCAAAGTTTTGTGCCAGCGGCACGTAAAAGAAGGGCCGCGCGTCTTCTCCGATGGTTTGATATTTGCCATCGCTCGTCACGCCGATCACTTCCACAAACGGGCCCGCGGTGCCCCCCACGCTCAATCGTTGTCCGATGGCGTCTACGTGCGGCCAGAAACGATTGGCCATCGTCTGATTAATGATGACGACGAGTGGTGCAGATTCATCGTCCGAGTCCGTGAAGTTGCGTCCGCGGAGCAGGGAAACGCGCATGGTTTCGAGGTACGCTGGATCCACGCAGTTGAACAGCACGCGTGGAGGCTGCTCCCCAGTAACGGCCGGGCGGCCCTCAATCGAGACCGCAGCTTTACTCGGAAAGCCGCCCATCTGTACGTACGAGGCGAGGCCCGCGGATTGAACTCCGGGCAGCGCACGCACTCTGGTTTCAATATCGCGATAAAACCCGTTCGTTCGCGCCTCGTCGTATCCGATCTCATGCGGGTCCATCGTTACGTTCAAGACATGATCGGGCTCGAAGCCGAGATCGAATCCTTGAACTTTTTGCAGGCTGCGAACGAAAAGTCCGGCGGCGACCAACAGCACCAGCGAGCCAGCCACTTGCGCGACGATCAGAACATTGCGAAGTCCGGGGCGCTGAATGCCAACCGAGCTTCGCGGCGTGCCTGCGTGCAGCACCATATTCACGTCGGCGGACGAAGCGCGAATCGCCGGCAACATACCCACAACGATTCCGGCAAGCAACACGACTGCCACGGCAAAAGTGAGCACGCGCCAATCAAGCGTGGAATCGAGCTGCAGTGGAATATCCTTCAGGTGAATTGCGTTCGTCCAGCGGTTCGCCGAGACGCCAATAGCGATTCCCGCGACGCCGCCGAGAACTGCAAGGAGAACACTCTCGGCGAGCATCTGGCATATCAACCGCACACGTCCGGCGCCCAAAGCCGCGCGCCAGCAGGATATTCTCCACATTCAGGCACGCCAGCAGCAGAACGAACGCGGCCAGCACAAGGAACAATCCGGATATCGCAACGAAGGAATTGTTCGCGTAGGCAATTGGTCGCGCGGATTTTTCCGGCAGTGCGCGAACCGTGAACCATTTGTCCGTCGCCGGATACCGGCTTGCGAGACGCGCTGTCACGACGTCGAGTGAGCTTTGCGCCTCTCGAAGGCTGACTCCGGGCTTCAGCCGGCCGAACGCCAGAATCCTTCTGCGGTCGCGATTGTTCCAGAACACGTTCGCCGGCTCTTCAAGCGATATCGCGCTCATCGGCAGATAGACGTCCATCTCGAAAATCGAAAACATGCCGTGGAATCGCCGCGGCGCCACTCCGATAATCGTGGCGGGCTTGTCGCCAACGAGAATTCTTCGTCCAACGACGGCCGGGTCGCCGCCGAATCGCCGCTGCCAATACGAGTAGTCGAGGACCACGATTGCCGGCTCGCCCAGCGTTTCGCCTTCGCCCGGTCGAATCAGCCGTCCGAGCTCCGGTTTCACACCGAGGGTCGAGAAAAAGTTTCCGGAGACGTAGTTGACGAAGCACTGATCCGACCAATCGTCGGCCGTGATCTGTACCGAACTGATGACAAGGCCGAAGACATCGGAAAACGTGCCGGCCTGGCTGCGGAAATCAACGAACTCGGGATATGAAAATCCCGACGAGCCGATGGGCGCGTCGTTTTGCTGGATCGCGAGAACCGTGATTTGCTCGGGCGAGGGAACCGGCAGCGGCCTTAGGAGGAAGCCGTTGACGATGCTAAAAATCGCGGTGTTTGCGCCGACGCCAAGTGCCAGCGCAATCACAACGACCGCTGTCACGCCCGGCGATTTGCGCAGCATCCGCGCGCCGAAGCGAACATCTTGGACGAAATTCTGAAGCCAATCCACTTTTCGAGCGTCCCGGCAATTCTCTTTCGCTCGCACGACGCCGCCGAATTCGCGCAGCGCAGCCTCGCGCGCCTCTCGCGGAGCCAACCCGTTCGCGATGTACTCGTTCGTCAGATGATCCACATGCTCCCGAATTTCTTCGTCAAGTTCCTGGTCCACTTGCCGGCGCCGGAAAAGAGACCGCAGCCGCAGCGCAATGATTTGAATCGAGCGCTCCGTTCCCATATCCACTCCCTATGCCCCTTCCTGCGTCACGCCCGGTTCAGCGTTACACCTCATTCAGCTTCACGACTCGCGAAATCGCTGCCGAAAGCCGCGCCCAGTTGCCGGCTTCCTGTTCGAGGTGCTTCCGGCCCATCCGCGTCAGTGAATAGAATTTCGCGCGGCGATTGTTCTCCGTGGCTTTCCACTCGGCGGTGATCCATCCCTCTTGCTCGAGTTTGTGCAGGGCAGGGTAAAGTGAACCGTCGCTCACTTGCAGTACGTCCCGCGAGACCTGCTTCAATCTCTGGCTGATCGCGTAGCCGTTCATCGGCTCAAGCGCCAGAATTTTCAACAGCAGCAAATCCAAAGTGCCTTGCACCAGATCCGGCGGCTTGCTCATTGCTCTCCACTCGGTTACCGAGAGGATGTTACGCCCTTTCATTTTGCCGCGCAAGTTCCGGTTGCCGCTCGTTTTCTGGGCGTTCCACGGCGCGTCGCTTGACACGACATTCTGCACGGGATACTCTCGGTCCGCTTTTGGACACGCAATTTCGGCCCACGGTTTTCAAATTCAGGAGGATATTTTGAAATTGTTGAAGCTAACCACAGGTCTAGGTGTGTTGCTACTGGTTGCATTTTCCGCCGCGGCGCAATCGCAGCCCGGCACCATCGTAGGACTGGAATTCCAGACACCGAAAAACGGCATGGTGAAACAGTACGAAGACGGCAGGAAACAAAAAATCGAATGGCACAAGCAGCAGAAAGATAGCCAGCCGTTGCTCGTTTTCGAAACGCTCACCGGCGAGCATACCGGAACGTATATCGTCGGACGATTCGGCCAGCACTGGGCCGAGATGGACAACCCGTCTGTTACCGATGCTGCCGATCTTGAACAATACAGAAAGTCGATCGCCGGATCGGTCGAGAAGCTCGAAGCTGCGTATTACGAGTTTTTGCCGAAGTGGAGTAATCCCCCCACGGATATGAATAATAAGTTTACGGAGGTCATCACCTTTCATATCCGTTATGGAAAAGGCGACGATTTCCGCAGCGCTGTCGCGAAAGTGCACGAGGCGCGGCAGAAAATGAATTCACCGGCGCACTATTCGTGGTATCGCCTGGTGAGCGGCGGGCCCGGCGGCACATACGTTCTCACGTATGACCATGCCAATTGGGCTGGGATGGCGGACGATCCAGCCGTAAAGCCGTTGCGCGATGATCTACGCGCGGCCTTCGGCGAACAGGAAGCGATGTCCGTTATCGAAAGGCTCAACGGCGCGATCGAGAGCACGTACAGCGAGCTCATCCAGTTCCGTCCGGACTTGAGCTACATTCCAGCCAAGTAGCAGCCGCGTTCTCGTTCGTGGTCGCAAAAAAGAACACGCATTGCGGTCAATTGAAAAAAGCAAAGGCCGGCCCCTCGAGGGTCGGCCTTTTGTTTTTCGAAGCATGGATCAAGTCACTACGCTTGACGTAACGCGTAACTCCTGATATTTTAGGTCGATGGTTGTCGGCTTCCGCGACAAGCGGACCAGAGATTTCGCCGCCGGAAAGCGGGTCAAGGCGTTCTCCGGATTTGAGCGCTCTGCGCGGCTGAAGCTTGACCGTCTGGAAGCATCCACGTCCCTGAGGGACCTTGCCGCCTTGCCCGGCAATCGCTTTGAAGCGCTCAGTGGCGACCGCAAGCGTCAGTTCAGCATCCGCATTAACGATCAATGGCGGATTTGCTTCGGGTGGCTCGACCGGGCACCGGGGCCATCGAACGTGGAGATTGTTGACTATCATTGAGGAGGACCACCGTGACACTCGCCACCATCCATCCGGGTGAACATCTCGCGGAAGAACTTGAAGCACTTGATATGAGCGCGGCCGAATTGGCGCGAAAGCTCCGCGTGCCGACGAATCGCGTGACGCAGATTCTGAACGGGACGCGTTCCATCACAGGCGATACCGCGCTGCGCCTCGCTCATTTTTTCGGTACGAGTGCACAGTTTTGGCTCAATCTGCAGACACTTTACGATTTGCGCCTGGCTCAGGAAAAAGCTGGAAAATCCATTAAGGCTCTGCCCACCCTAAAACGCTCCGATCTCGTCCACGTCTGAACTTCAATGTAGGTAGCTGCGCGCACCGCAAAAAAAGGAGGGAATTGCGATCGGCGAATTATTCCTTTGCCGGATCCTGAAACGATTCGGGGGGGTCGAGTGAGCATTCCTTCCAGAAATCTTCGTCGCTGATGTAACCCGCGCTGAGCTTCTTGAGGCTCATAAAAGTCGCAGAGATTTGCCCGCCATCGGCGGAATCGAACACCACCACCACGCCCGCCACCGCCGCAGGGTCCGCCGAGATCTCACGATACGCTTTCAGGAACAGAGGCTTCGCGTATTCGCGCTTTGCCTGCGCCGAGGTCGCCTGTGCAGCCGGATCAATCGGGGCGACCCAAATAATCTTAACCACTTTGTCTTTCAGCAATCCCCACGTTCCCGCGAACGGACTGATATCCTCGCGGCTGACGCGGAAAAGTGGCGCGGCGTCGGATTGGCCGGCGGATTTTTCAGCGCCATTTGCGAATCCGGAAGGCATGTCCAACTGCACTTGCCGAATCCATCCGCGCGAAGGCCCCGAAATCTGGACGTGCACCCATCCACCCGGAGCATCGAGAATCGGGAATTCATCGCCTTCGTCGGCGGTCATTAACACTTCGGCGCTCGTCTGAGGCTTGGCGTAGATCGCCGTGCCCGATTTCTTTACGACAGAAATATCGTCCGGATGCGTTTGGTTCTGCCGGATTTGCTCGAGGTTCTGGACCAGCGCTGTCAGATCCTGCGACTGGTGCTCGGCCGCTTCGCGCTTCTGGCGGATAGATTCGAGGCTTTCGCCGGCAAGCGCAGCGGACGGTTTGCCCCCGGGAGCAGGTGACGAAGGTGGATTGGGCGCGGCCGCACGAGCGGGCGAAGGGGCCGAAGAATGTGCGGACGCGGGTGCAGATCCAGCCTTCGCCAGCGCTGCCGTTCCGGATGCTCCAGTCGAGCCAGCGCCTCCACCCACCGCTGAACCCGCCGCTTTCATTCCGAGCGCGTCGCCAAGACTATCGAGAAAATCGGATTCGATTCGGCCGTTCGAAGGCAGGGTGCGATAGCCGGAATGAGCGCCGCTCGGATCGGCATACCACGCCGTAATCTTCGCGGTAACACGCACCAACGTTCCGCCGCCGGAATTAGGTGACAATACAATCTCGCACTGGTAAAAGCCGCGCTCGTAATGTTCGAGCGCCTTGCTCGCGTCAACGAAACCGTCGAGCGTGGGCAGCCGGCCCGACGTTGAGGCGTGCAAATCCTGCAACGCTTTGTCCACACGCGCCTTGGAGATGTTAAAGACTTTCTCGGTCGGTGCCGCCTGGCCGAATGCGCCGCACGCAAAGAACAATACAAAACTGGATATAAGCAGGGCATTGAGAACGGCGGCGCGACCGGGCCCGTCGAGCCTCATGGCAACGGCTCCACGACTTCGCGGCTAATCCAACCATGCGCGCCATCGGTCGTTTCGATGCCGTACCAATGCGGCGTAACGATAAGGATCAGCAGTTCCGAATGCGCGGGGAGAGGCCGCAACACGGTGGCGCTGTGAAACGGTGCGGACTTCATTTCGGCGCCGGAATCCTTCACGCGGACTTCAAGTTCATGTTGCAAATCGTGGTAGCGGGCCTGAAGATTTTGCAACGAAGTCTGAGCGGACTGAAGCCGCGAAATTTCCAGCTCACGTTGGTGCTCGGGCGACGCATTCGCAGCGTCAAAAGCTTCTCGCGCCTTCAGGCCTTCAGCGTCCTTCCTTTTCTCGTACTCGATGGCGCGGATTTTGTCCTGTATCTCCTTGAACTCACTGGTTTCAACGTTGCCATCGGAGGGGCTCGCGCGACCCCCACTCTCGACGAATACAGCGTCGATTTGCAATTTCGTGTTCATGGCACTGAGGCCCTCGACGACGTATCGGACAGAAATCGTTCCCATATCGGCACTGGCTTTGAAGTGCTGTGGCGCGATGGCTTGGGTTCTAACCTTATAGAAGGCGTGGCCGCCACCTTGCCATTTGCCGAAGTAAGCGACTGACGTAGCGGGCGCCGCGCCGTCGAGAATCGGCTCTCTCGCAAAAATCTGAGTTCCGTGAATGACGCCGTCTTCCGCGATCGTGCGCACCGCCTGAAGCACTTCGCCTTCGGGCGCGGGCAATTCGATGAGGAGTGTGGAATCAGATTTCTTTTGATCAAGCGCGGTGGCGCAAACTGTAGAACTCACTAGAAATAACGATATTGCGAGCAACGTGGCGCCGCTTAGATGACGGGGGCGACGCGCTAGTACGCGATCGGATCGAAGTGCCGTCAACCGAATCGCGCCTTCACGAAAAGCTTTGGCATTGATATCCGATTTCATAGCTGCGGCGAGTGAACCAGTAGCCCGATGACGAAGACGCACCAACAAGGCCACGGGTTTCTGTAATCGCCAGATCGAAAGACGCACAAAGAGTGGCACGCCGGCTGTGTTTTTCGCAAGAAATCTCGGCGCCCATGTGACCTACAGTCATCGTAAATGGTTCTGGTACCGACAAATTTATGATGAATTCGATTCGAAAATACTTGCATTCGTAAATCTGCGGCTGTACTGTTCCGCTCGATTGTGCAGTTTTGAGACACGGTTGCCTCAACGGGCGGAGGGGGTTGGTTCCGTGCTTCATTTGAGAATTTGTTTTGTATCACTCTACGCTCGCAGTTGCGGCCGGTCCTGCGGCGACACCTGTTGCTCAGTTTGCTCCACTTCGTCTTCCTCGCCCTTCGCAGACGCTCTTCGTTTGAGACAATTATTTGCAGATTCTTGGATCTCAGAGGAGGCAGCATGAAGTTGTCCCGAAAAGGCACAATGAACATTCGGTGGTCGCTGATCAGCTCGTTCTTCGCGTTTTCGTTTCTTGTGATCGCCATGATCGTCGGCGATAGCCAGCCCGCTTACACGTTGCCCATTCACAAAGTGAACGCCGTTCCGGCATTTGCTCGCAAGTATGGTTTGCCTTGCTCGGCGTGCCATACGGCTTGGCCGAAGCTGAATGACTTCGGTACCGCGTTCCGCGACCGCGGCTATCAGATCGGGAACGATCGCGACTCTCCCATTTGGCAGAATCCCGCATATTTCCCGATGACGGCGCGAATCACGCCGCAATGGCACCTTGAACACACCACGAACCAGCAACTGGATTCAATTCCTGGCGGTGGGTCCGGCAGTACGACGGTGGCAGGCAACTTCACGCAGCACGGATTCGACCTGTCGGGCATGGATTTCTGGTTGGTGGGAACTCTGTACAAGAACATTTCATTCTCATTGCTCCCGTCTTCGGATCCGACCGCAGTGTGGCACTTCGAAAATGCGTTCGTCCGCTTTGACAACCTCAAGGGAAGTTCGTGGTTCAATCTGAAATTCGGACACTACGAGCTGAACGAGCTTATTTCCGAGAAGCGCTTCCTCTTCTTGTCCGCAAACGGCGGCCTTTACCAGAGCTATCACTTCAATCCGCCGGGAGACTCAAACAACTTCGGGCTTGGGGACAACCAGTCGGGCATCGAGTTGATGGGACATAGCGCCAACAGCTATACGCGCTACTCGATTTCGGTCCTTAGCAGTAACGAGGGCGGCGTGAACTTCACGACGGATGTGGTGCCCGGCGCCCCACCAGCCGGACGTACCTACGACGTTTTCGCGACGTTCGACCAAGCCTTCCAGTTGGGCCACGACAGTATGGCTGCGTCGAGGATCCAGGGTTTCGTCTACGCCGGCCAGCGCCCAACGAACTACCAGACTTCGGGTGGCGCTCCCCTCGTGGGAATCGACAACGAACCGTTCTATCGCGTCGGTGTCGCTGGCGATCTCTACCTCGGCAAGCTCAACATCATGCCGTTCTATATGCACGGCTACGACAACGTGTATCTGGGCACATCCGTTCCCTCGAGTGGACCGAATTCTGTGCTTCCGACGGGTGCACGGGGGCCGTCGTGGAATGCCGGATTCGTCGAGTTCGGCTACTACGTTAATCCTCAGTTCGTCGCGATTGGCCGTTACGAAGCGGTCCGCATGCAGACGCAAGCACTGCCGACGAACGCCAGCAATTACGGAAACATCGACGCCTACTCCATCGGCTATCGCTGGTATCCGATCATGTTCAGCCGCGCGGGTCTCGCGTTCCACAACGAATACTCCATCACGAAATCCATCGGCATCGTTCCTCTAAGCGGCGACGGTGTCGGTATAGCGCCTCCCAACCAGACTGATGCCGTTTGGAGCAGCAGCTTGATGATCGGATTTGATTTCGACTTCTGAGAGATGAGGCCTCCAATGAGAATGAAAAACGCAGCGGTGTCATTTTTCTCCGGCGTCGCTTTCGTCGCTATTCTCGCAGGTGGAACTCCGTGCTCTGCACAGATCGACCACAATATCCAACCGGTTACCACGAAGGAAGAGAGTCACGTCAACGGAATGACGGGACACGCTTACGGAGTGGTCAACGACGGGGCGCAAGTCTATCGGCGTTATTGCGTCGGATGCCACGGAGCCATGGGTGATGGCAATGGCGAAAATGCGCAATGGATCGATCCAAAACCGCGCGATTTCACGTTGGCCACTTTCAAATGCCGCTCGACTCCGACCGGGACGTTGCCAACGGATGACGATCTCTACAACGCGATCACTCGCGGTTTTGTGACCACCAACATGCCGGCTTGGCGTCCGCTTTCCCCTGACCTGCGCGCGAATCTCGTGGCGATGGTGAAGTCGTTCTCGCCGAAATGGCAGACTGAGAAAGCCGGGACGCCGATCCAAATCCCGACGGAAACTCCCGCGTCGATTGACAGCATTCTGCACGGCCGCGAACTCTTCCAGAAGATGGAGTGCTGGAAGTGCCATGGGCCTGCGGGGCGCGGCGATGGTCCTTCTGCCGCAACGCTTACGGACGACAAAGGCAATCCAATTAAGCCGTATGACTTTTCAACCGGTTCGCGGTTCATGTGCGGGGAGACCAACACAGACCTTTACCGCATTTTTATGACGGGTCTGGACGGCACTCCGATGCCTTCGTTCGCGGATGTCATCAAACCCAACGAAGCTTGGGATCTGGTCCACTTCCTGCGCACTCTGCAAACAACCCTAAAGCCGCCTGAGCTTGCAACCCTCATGCAGTGGGAGAAATCGCATCCCGGGCAGCTCAAGCCCATTGGCCCGGAAGCAGCGCCTGGCTCCGGACAGTAGATAGCTGACTCGAAGCGAATTCATGTAAGCCCGGTTCTAAAGAAGATGGAGGGTCTCGATGCGAAGATATGTCCTGAGCCTTGCATTCGTCGTGTCTGCCAGTTCCGCGATGGTCGTACTTGCCGGTTCCCCGGCGGCCACAGGAACAATCGAAGGCAAAGTTAGCTATACAGGCACGCCGCCTAAGATGAAGCCTATCGATATGTCGAAGGAACCGGTCTGCGCCAAAGAACACAATCCGCCTGAATTGATCCAAACGGTGACGACAGGCCCGGGAAACGCCATCGAATACGCGGTGGTCTATGTCTCAGCAGGCTCCGGCGAGGAGACTACTCCGCCTTCTGAGACCGTGAAGTTCGACCAGAAGGGTTGCATGTATATGCCTCATGTTCTCGCGATGGAGGTGAATCAGCCCCTTTCGATCGCTAACAATGACCCCGTGGCGCACAATATCCATCCCATGCCCAAGCTAAACACGGAGTGGAATAAATCGCAGCCTCCCGGGACGCCCCCGATAGACACGAAGTGGGATAAACCGGAGTTCATCTCGGTCAAGTGCAACATCCATCCGTGGATGCACGGTTACTTCGCTGTACTGAAGACCTCGCACTATGCAATCACCGGCCAGGACGGTTCATTTAGCCTAAAGGGGTTGCCTCCAGGCAAGTACACAGTCACCGTCTGGCAGGAGCAATACTCCTTTCAGAGCCAGGACGTGACGGTCGGAGCCGGCGAGACGAAGACTGCAAATTTCTCCTATAAAGTTACTCCTTATCTTTACTGACGTATCTGTTATCTGATAAGCGGCCGGGGAACATTCGATCTAACCGGCGGCAGCCAATCGCCGCCCCGCAGCGGGTTCGTTTTCGAAATATTGAAAGGCGAAACCTTATGGGCAAAGTGTTCGCGGTCGTGCTGACCACCATCACTCTGGTTTCTACTTACTTCTTCGTGGTGCGCAGATGGTGGATGCCTGTGGATATTTCCGCGCACGGACCTGGCGTCGACCATCAAATCATTGAGACCATGCTCGGAACCGGAATTCTCTTTGTGCTTTCGCAGCTTGCGCTTGCTGGCTTCGCTTGGAAATTCGGAGGCCCTGGCGAGGGGCGAAAGATTAAGACGTTCCCCGGCGGTGCCAGTGGACTCGTCATCGCGGTGGTTGTCATCGTCGGGCTCGAAATCATGACCCTGTCGTTAGTCGGTTCCAAGGTCTGGGCCGGCATGTATTTCGTTCCCGCACCCGCAAATGCGCTTCATGTAGACGTTCAGGCCGAGCAGTTTGCCTTTTACTTCCGTTATCCCGGGCCAGACGGTGAGTTCGGCCCGATTCATCCCGACAAGATCAACGATGGGAACGGTGACTATTTCGGCCTTGATCCTGCGAACGATGTCTCCGCTCGGGACGACATCATAGTAGGAACATTGACCGTGCCTATCGGCAAACCCGTATTGTTGACGATGCATTCGAAAGACATGATCCACAGTTTTTATGTGCCTGAACTTCGGATCCAACAGGATATTGTTCCCGGACTCGATATCCCGATTCATTTCACAGCTACGAAGACCGGTAAATACGAAATCGTCTGCACGCAATTATGCGGTCTCGGGCACTACAGCATGAGGGCGTATATCGAGGTGTTGCCGCAGGATCAGTTCGATCAGTGGCTTAAGGGTCAGTCGCAGTAGTGAAGCTGGCCCCCGACCGCCGCGCATGACCGCGGCAGGTAGCCGGTCAATCCGGCGAGGCAGGAACTATGGATCATCCTCCAGCGCAATCCGCTTCAGCGCAACCCGAGGTTCACCACCACTCCCCGCCCCAGGGGTTTGTCTGGAAGTACATTTTTAGCCTCGATCACAAAGTGATCGGAAAGCAATATTACTTCCTGTCTCTCGTGGCCGTTTTCGTCGGGATGGTTCTCTCGTGGCTAATGCGCATGCATCTCGCGTGGCCGACGGTTGCGATTCCGCTGCTCGATAAGCTCTCGCCGAATGGCGCTCCAGGCGGGGTCATCACGCCGGAATATTATCTTTCTCTGTTAACTCTTCACGGGACCATCATGGTGTTTTTCGTCCTCACCACCGCTCCGCAAGCTGGTTTCGGGAACTTCATCCTGCCGATTCAGATCGGCGCGGAAGATATGGCTTTTCCCCGCTTGAACATGCTGTCGTTTTGGGTCACCTTCGTCGCGTTCTGTCTCATGGTGACCTCCTTGTTTGTGAAAGACGGTCCGCCGATCTCCGGCTGGACCGCCTACGCGCCGCTGAGCGCCATTGGACCCGCGGGCGGCCCGGGCCTCGGTCTTGGGCAGGAGCTGTGGGCCTTCTCCATTGGCACCTTTTGCATTGGTTCGCTTCTCGGTGCTCTAAACTTTATCGCCACGACTCTGGATCTGCGCACGCGCGGGCTGTCGTTGATGCGCTTGCCTCTTACTGTATGGGGGTGGCTCATTACCGCCGTGCTCACTCTTCTTTCCTTCGCCGTTCTGCTAACGGCGTGCGTGCTCCTGATCCTGGATCACGTTGGCGGCACGAGTTTCTTCATCCCCGGTGGGCTCGTTGTCAGCGATCAGTTGCAGCCTCATTCCGGCGGTTCGCCGCTGCTCTGGCAGCACCTGTTCTGGTTCTTCGGCCACCCGGAGGTTTATATCGCAATTCTTCCGGGCCTGGGGATTATCGCCAATATCCTGGCGTGTACGGCGCGGAGGCCGCCACTAGGCTACAAGGTTATTACGTTCAGCATGCTGAGCATTGGCTTCCTCAGCTTCGTGGTGTGGGGACATCACATGTTCCTCAGCGGAATGAGCCCGTTTAGCGCGCTAACGTTCTCTGTACCGACCCTGATCATCACGATGCCGGCGGCGATCGTAAGTCTATGCATGATATGTACGCTCTATGGCGGGAAGATAAGATTCAACTCGTTCGGACTATTCGCCATCGGATTCGTCTCCGTCTTCGTCACGGGCGGATTGAGCGGCTTCTTCCTGGCGCAGCCTTCCATTGACACGTATCTTCACGCCACGTACTTCGTCGTTGGCCACTTCCATATGGTTATGGCCGTAGCCGCGATTTTTGGAATGTTCGCGGGGACTTATTTTTGGTTCCCGAAAATGTTCGGCCGCATGATGAACGAGACACTTGGCAAAGCGCACTTTTGGCTGACGTTCGTCGGCGTCTACTGCATTTTCATGCCGATGCACTACATTGGGTTTGCAGCGAACGTTCGACGGTATGCCTCATTCACGGATGACTACATGATACCGTTGATTCCCGTCCACAAATTCATCACCGTCGCGGCGCTGGTCACTGGCGGCGCGCAATTGATATTTTTCTTCAACCTCTTCTGGAGCATGTTCCGGGGCAAGCTGGCGCCCGCAAATCCCTGGGGCGCCACGCAATTGGAATGGACCGTTCCATCTCCTCCGCCGTTCGATAATTTCGGCGGCAAGCATCCGGTGGTTTATCACGACGCCTACGAATATGGAGTGCAGGGCTCGACGGGTGATTACGTGATGCAGGATTCGCCTGAGAAAATCGTCAGCTCGTAGGGAATCCGCGCGCTGGTCGGATATCGTCCTTTCATAGGAAAGCGGCGTTAAGCATTAAATGGATTGAACGCGAACTGCTGCAGTCTCTGACGTCCTCGTAAAATTTGATGACGGAGGCGCTGTGAGCGAACAGGATCTACCAATACAGGATTCGGTTTGGTCGGGAGGGGATCTCCCTTACGCCGTACCGTCGAACAAGTTGGGGATGTGGCTGTTTCTGGTTTCCGACTCGATCACTTTCGCCGCAATGCTGGTGGCCTACGTGTTTCTGCGTGTCGGCAGCCCGTCGTGGCCGAGACCATTTCAGTTCGTGCCGAGCATCGTCAACGCCACCGTCATGACGTTCGTGCTCCTCTCAAGCAGCGTCACCATGGTCGCGGCCGTGGAAGCGGCAAAGAATGGCCGCACTGCGGCGGCCGTGCGTTGGCTGTGCGCCACCATGCTCGGCGGGATTATTTTCGACATTCTGCACATTCGTGAATGGCTTGGGCTGATTCATGAAGGCGTTCGGCTGTTCTCAAATCCTTGGGGAACGCCGATTTTCGGCGCGAGTTTCTTCGGTCTTACGGGTCTGCACATGACCCACGTAACGGTCGGCGTCATATATCTCGGGTTTGTGGCCGTGGGGTTCGGCCGCAAGAAATTCAACGCCGACGATGTGGAAGTTAGCGGTCTGTATTGGCACTTTGTCGATCTCGTATGGATGTTTATCTTCCCGCTGGTCTATTTGATCTCCACCCGCGGTCACTGAGGCCGGGCGAAAGAGAGCGAACTCATGGTTCAAGAAGCACCGAATAGAGCGGACTTCTCGAGGATGGGTTGGTTTTTGAAGGTTTGGGGTTGTTTGCTCATCCTCACTGCAGCAGAAGTCTACTTAGCGTACGAACAGCTCGAATTGCACTTGATGCTTGTGCTGCTAATGGGCATATCTGTGATTAAGTCCGCGCTCATCATCGCGTATTTCATGCACCTGCGATATGAACGGCGAAGCCTGTTCCTGACGTTAATTCCCGCGCTCGTTTTCGTGTTGGCCATGATGGTCGCCTTCTTGCCCGATAGCCTTCGTTTGCAGTCCATGGGCCTTCACTGAATGTGCGCCGCAGGGCAGTCCCTGCCGGAGTTTTGTTTCGCGTTCCCGGCATAGCCAAGTCTGGCTCAAATTGTGCCATAGCGCCGGGCTTCAGCCCGGCACGGTTCGTAGCGCTTGCCGAATCGCGCCATTCGGGCATTACGGTAGGTATAATTTGCGGTCGGGCTAATAGTGTTCAGTTGGTCGAATATGTGGTACAAAAGTCCTGAGAGTGATGCATAAGTTCGCACAATGGCGAGTCGTTGCAGTCGCAATTGCGTCAACCGCAATTCTCTTGCTGCTGAACCCGGCCGCGTTACATGCCCAAGGCTGCGCGATGTGCTATCAGAATGCGGCCTCTTCCGGCGCAAAGTTGATCGCCGCTCTCAGGCACGGAATTCTCCTCCTGATGTTTCCACCACTCCTGATCTTCGCCGGAATCATCGGTCTCGCCTATAACCGCAGAGATACATTTGCCGAGTATACCGAGGCAGACGTAAGCGCGAACCCGGACGCCCCGGCAAAAGAAAACCACGAAGTCGAAATTCCGCTCTACGACTGAGCGGCTTTCACCGCACTTTAATAATCCCGCCTGCGATCACGCAATTGCCGATCGCGCGCGGCTGGCACTTGTAGCGCCGGGCTTCAGCTCGGCAGCCTTTTTATCCGGGCGCGGGCATCCTGCCCGCGTTGTTCTCGGTGCGTCAATGTCGCGTCGGCTTCCAGCCGGCGGTTCTCGGTCCGAATTATGTAGGCGAAGCTCGCCCGCTGGAAGCCAGGGTCACGCGCCTTGCGCTATTTTGCGCTTTCTACGAGATACAAATCCGTGAGGTCCGCCTTTGTACGCAGGCGAGTTCAGGCTTGCGAGTCCGATTTCTTTTGGCGTCGCGCCGAGGAAATCCAAAACAAGATCAAACTCGCCGCCAGAATCACAAAAAAGACCCAAAGTTTTAGTGTGGTGGCATAAGCAATTAGCGCCGCCGCGAATCCCCAGTACCACGATTCTGCCTTGAATCCTTCACTCCACCTGGCTTGTCCTCCGCCGGAACCGATGCGCGGCCACGGCAAGGGCCACAGACGCGGCACCGCTCTGCGATATTCCGCAAACTGTTGCCCCTGGCTCGCCTGAAGTTCAGCTTCCTCGCGGAAGATCAGCCGGTAGCAAAAAACCAGCATCGCCGCCACTGCCACGAAGAACCCAATCCGGCTCATCATCGCGCCCATTGCGATGATCATCAGCGCATTGGCGAAATAAAGTGGATTGCGCACGTAACGGTAAGGCCCATCGGCGACCAGCGACGCAGACTTCACTTCGGCCGCGTACACCACCGAAGCCTGAAGGTACGACGACGCCCAGGTACGAATGAACGCCGCCACCACCAGCAAAAAAGCAGCGAGCGCGAATAGAAGGCGCGCGAAGAAATCCTCATTCAATTGCAGTTTCGGACCAAGCCAGTTGGCCAACGCGGCGGTTGAATTCTGCTGATCGAATGCGTACAGCGGAAACGTGAAGGCAAATATCAGTCCGAAAACCATCGCCCTATTCGCAAATTCCCAATTCGTAGCTTTCACACACCGAAAAGTATCCTCGCCCGCGATGAATGTAAAGCCGCATTCCCGTCGTTCGCCCGGCAGCGAGCACCAATCAGTTGACGTCAGAGCCCGGAGGCACCCGCCTCCGGGAATTCCGCGTGGATCGCCGCGAATGTAATTTCTCTCTTATCTCCGCATCCCGCTCACCGAATATCGAAATCCTGCACAATCAACCTCGTATCCACCGTGACATGCGGCGAAATCGCGTGGAATCCCCACACATGCACCCACGCGTTCCCCGTTCGCAGCGTCAGAAACGATTTCATCACGCCAGGCGGAAAGAAAATCAGAAAGACTACAATCACCGACAGCAACGAATGCTCGACCGAATCGTACCGCGTCCACGCTTCGAACACGTGAATCGCCGGATAACTCGCCGCGCCCAGTAGGAACGCCGTCACCGGCGCCGTCAGCTTCGCGTACCTCGGCATCAAAATCGAGTAAATGAAAATCATCACCGGCAGGTCGGTTCCGAACAGATGGAGAACAAACGACATCAGCCCGCCAACGATTTGCTGGTGATGTGTCAGCCTCAGAAAATTCCCGTCCAGCGCGAAGTCCATAAAGCACCCAATCGCCAGCACCACGGCGATCACGATCACATCGCTCTTCAAATTCGACGACTTCAAATTCAGTTGCTGATTCGAATATCCGCGCATCCGAAACACAACATACGGAATCAGCCCAAGCAGAATCCCGTTGAATGCCGCCCACGTGTACACCTCTGCCGGCGACTGCACCCGCGTCGCGCCCACTAGCGACCCGTTTAGATGCATCGCGATTCCCGCGCCAAAATAATGAAGCCCCACAAACCGCCCAATCGCCAGCACGATCGCGCCATAAATCCACAAGCCCACCGTCTCCCGCAACGCAACGCCACTCTCCGGCGCACGCGCCGCCAAATCCGGCATCGCCCGCCCTCGCGTAATCAGCGCGACCAGTCCCGCCTCCAGCACTAAAAATATCAGCGCAATCGAACTCGAAATCACCATGGCCACGGGCGCGCCGGGATGCGGTCCAATCGGCAACGGCATCGTTCCATGACACAGCGCCACCGCGGCCGCGCTGATCGCGATCCAAAGAGCCAGCGCAACTTGAAAGCTCCGCTGCCGAACCAAATAGCCGATCTTCGAACCAAATGAACTCATGCCCGCCGCCTTTCCTTGCGCGCGTCCCACCTTGCTATCACGCACTCCCCGAATCACCAATAACTATTGCAGAGCGCGGGGCCTCCAGCCTCCGACGGTCTCACCGCATCTCGCCTGGTCGCGAAGTATCAAGACGCAGTTCATCTTGTTCCCGTACTTTAAGCTAATATGTTCGACCATGCGAAACACCCGCGTCATCCTCACCGCTCTCGGTGGCCCCGACGTCCTCAAAATAATCGACGATGACATCCGTGATCCCGGCGCGAACGAAGTGCGCATCCAGATTCTTGCATGCGGAGTCGCCTTCGCCGACGTTCTAATGCGCCGCGGTCTATATTCCGGCGTTCCTCCGCTGCCGTATTCTCCCGGCTACGACATCGTCGGCATCGTCGAATCTTGCGGCGCCAACGTCACCCAATGGAAGCCCGGCGATTTAGTCACCGCGCTGACGCAGACTGGCGGATATTCGCGCTACATCGTCTTCCCGGAGTCCGAACTCGTATCAGTTCCTGCCGGCCTCGATCCCGCCGAAGCCGTCAGTCTCGTTCTCAATTACACCACCGCATATCAATTGATTCATCGCATCGCCAAGCTGCACCAAGGCGAGAGCGTGCTGATTCACGGAGCCGCCGGCGGAGTGGGAACGGCCGCACTGCAACTCGGCTCTCTCGCCGGGCTGGAAATGTTCGGCACCGCATCCAAACCCAAACACGATCTGGTGGCTGCACTGGGCGGCATACCCATCGATTATCGAACCGAGGATTTCGTCGAGCGCGCGGCCGGGGTGAATGCAGTATTCGATCCGATTGGCGGCCGCAACTGGCTGCGATCCTATCGCGCGCTCGGCAAGGGCGGACGGTTCGTCGGTTACGGAATGTCGGCGGCCATCGAAGGCGGCCGGAAGAACACCATCCTCGCCGCCGCGAGTCTCGCATGGCTCGGCTTGGTAGGCCTGCTTCCCGGAAAATCCGCGCGGTGGTATAGCATCACAGTTGAAAAGAAGAAATATCCCGAACAGTTCCGCGACGATCTCTCGCGGTTGCTCGCGATGCTTCACGCGAAGTCCATTAGCCCCGTGATTGCGGAACGGCTGCCGTTACGCGACGCTCCCCGCGCCCACGACTTGATCGAGCGGGCTTCCGTCAGCGGAAAAATCGTGCTCATGTGCCAGGAATAATCATCTTATTTTATTAGCCACAATCAAGGTTTCGTGTAGGAATGGTCATAAGACCAGCCGATTTTGATTCTGCTGCTCGTAACGCATAAGCTGAGTGGAGCAAAGGACAGAATAGAAAATCAAAGCCGCGAAGGTGTGCGTTCGTGGAAGGTGATAGATGGCATCCGAGACTCCGGAATCTAAAACCGATCGCAATCTGCCGAAGCGAGTCGGCGCGTGGCAGCACACAAAATACTTCGCGATTAACGCCTTCTTGATTTTTCACCTGATTGCCATCCCTTGCTGGTGCATTCCGAACAGCACCCCGCTAATCCCGATCGTCAAAAACGTGATACGCCCATATTTTGTGTGGGCCGGCCTGTTTCAATCTTGGGATATGTTTGCGCCAAACCCGAAGTCAACCAACTCCTACATGGAGGCGATCATTCTCTACAAGGACCGCTCGTCTCAACTGTGGTCCTTCCCGAGAATGGAGAATCTCACTTTAACTCAACGCTACTTCAAGGAACGCTACCGCAAGTACGAAGACAATCTCCAGAACAACGATTTCTCCGAATTGTGGCCAGATGCTGCACGCCGCGTCGCGCGCCTGAACAGCGACTCCGCGAATCCCGCACAATCGGTCTTATTGGTCGTTAGGTGGTCGGACATAATTCCGCGCACGGACGGCTCCTACGATCGCGGCCCTTGGGATGTGAATGTTTTCTTCAGCTATCCCGTGAAGCCTGAGGATTTGAAGTGAGACTCAGGTCATTGTTTGAAGCGTGGAACGAATTTTTCTTCGCGCCGCAATCGCCTATTCCTATTTCGATGTTTCGAGTCATCTACGGGCTGTTGGTCATCGCTGATATTTTATTGCTGCGGCCTGACTGGCTGGCTTGGTATGGCCCCCATGCGTGGGTGTCGCTGTCTACCATGCAGAAACTTGAACCAGGCATGCGCCTGAATGTCTTCACCGTCATTCCGCAAACCGACGCTTGGGCTGACTCAGTGTTCTGGATAATTTTGGCGTCGGCCATATTACTGACAATCGGCTTCCTAACTCGCCTCAATACCATAATCGTATTTTTCGGCATCGCCTCCATACAGCAAAGAAATCTGTACATCACCCACGGCGGGGATACTTTCTTGCGGCTAGCAGGATTTTTCCTGATGTTCGCACCCGCCGGGGCGGCTCTTTCCGTGGATCGGCTCGTTCGGATTTGGCGGGGAAAGGAGGACGCCGGCATAAAACCGCGCAGCCCCTGGGCGCAGCGCATGATTCAGTTTGAATTATCAATTCTGTATTTCGCGTCGTTCTGCTGGAAAATTCAGGGCGTCCCCTGGATCAACGGGACCGCGCTCTACTATGTGTATCATCTCGATCAGCTTCGGCGTTTTCCGGTGCCCTCGTGGTTTCTCCGCCCGACGGTACTCAAGCTGGCGACCTGGTGGACCCTGGTATTGGAATTTTCTCTAGGTGTTCTAATTTGGATTAAGGATCTCCGCTACATTCTCTTGGCGCTCGGATTGCTTCTTCATCTCTCTCTCGAATATTCCCTAAACACTCCGATGTTCCAATGGGATGTCCTCTCGGCGTACGTTTTATTCATCTATCCCGCCGACATGCAGCGCGCCTGGAATTGGATAAGCAGCCGCGTAGCCTCACATCTCGGCGAACCAGTAACAATCATCTACGACGCCAACTCCGAGCGCCCCCGAAGAAACGCCAACATGCTGCGCGCTCTCGATATTTTTCACCGCCTATCGCTCACCGATCTGCGCGCCGCTCGAACTCAATACGATATTCCTTCGAAAGCAAATCGAGAGCGCCTACTAGTCGTAACGCCATCGGGCCCGCGTCAAGGCCGCGACGTAATCCAAGCCTTAGCCCGCGTCATCCCCCTCCTATGGCCCCTCGCGTTCCTATCATTTCTCAGCCCGAACCCGTCCAGCACCCCCCGCTCCCAGTAGCTCACGCCTGCCCTGCCTGCCCTGAGCCTCGAAGGGAGCTTCGAACGGGTCCCCATCCCGCCCCAAGCGGGATGAGACGTGAAGCTCTCGAAGCGGCTCACACTCGCAAACCAGACTGGGGGTCGCAACGTCAATCGCGAGCGAGTTCCACCACCTCAGAGCCGGGAGGCCCCAGCCTCCCGGAACCCTAGCAGCGAGCTGAAGACCCCGAGGCGAATAATGCTATATATTTCACTAATGAGATCCTTAAATACGCTGACCGCAGCGATTCTCATCATTTGGACGTTTATAGGGGTCGACGCGCTACGTGGCGATACCTCGCCGCCCCAGAAGCAACTGAAGACCTATGCCTTACCCGTCGGCACTCAATCCGCTGACATATCTCCAGATGAACAAACGGTTGTTACTGTGCTCACTAAGAAGCTGGACCCACCACACGTAAAAGACAAAACAAATATGCGTGTAGTGCAACTCTGGGATTTCAAAGAAGGCGAGGTACTGGCACAGTTCGTCGCGCGACAACCAGAACAATCAATCGCCCCGAAGGGTATTTCAGTAGCCCGAGGTAACAACACGCCAATTGTCCGGTTTTCGCCGGACGGAACTCAAGTCGTAGCCCTGCTAGATCGGATGATTCATATACTTCGGGCCTCCGACCTCGCAGAAGTTCGAGCGTTTGCGCTAATGCCACCAAGTAATACGCCTGATGGGCCGACAATCGTACGCGAACCTTCTTTACGCGCGATGGAGTTATCTCCGAGCGGGGGAATTGCGGCCGTTCTCTGGTTCACCTACGAGTGCCACGGTAGAATTCAACTGTACGACATCTTGTCCGGAAACCGCCTATTAAGCTGGGATACAACTATGGGTTGGACCAACTTCCAAGGGAGGGGTATCGTATGGAATCCCAACGGAAAATTGCTTCTTGTTGCAATTCCGAATTTCCTGGCCTGTGGATCGCCAAGCGGTGGACCGGACATTTTTGCATTTGATGTGCGTACAGGCGCCATCAAGCGGAAGATCACTTCGGGGTTGTTAATAGGCAACATAGCGATCACTTCTGATAATCGAGTCCTTGCCGTTGACTCGGACTCCTACGGAGTGTTCAGCAATCACCACCCGAAACTTAAGTTTTTTGACTTCACCACGGGTAAACACTTGCACAGCGTTTCCGCGCGACCGACGGGCGTGCGGTACATGGTCTCCGCTTCGCCAGATGGAGATCGGTTCATTGCTTTCACTGGGAAAATGTCATATGACTTCGACTGGTCGGATGCCGTTAGCTACGACAAAGTAGTGGATGAAACATTCTCAGTGTGGAGCCTCTCGAACTACGAAGGAATTTTGACTTCCCAGAATATTCCAGGATTGAAAGGCTCGGAGCTGAAACTGAGTTCGAAAGGGAACTACGCATTCTCTTACGGCAAAGCATCTTTTGTTTACGAGTTGCCGTAGCGGAATATTTGGCAGCGATTCACAATCGCGAGCCAATTCCAACAACTCAGAGCCGGGAGGCCCCCGCCACCCGGCTGTACGCCCGCCAACCTCCGTTCGCCTTTAGTGCGTGAAAGCCACTGTCAAACCCGTCGTCAAGATCAAATCATTCGATTTCGTCCCAGGAATCGGATTACTCAGATACCGATCGCTCGCCGTCGTCTGCCAGCCAAGCCACTTGCTTATCTTCGTCGTAACGGCCATATCGAACGCCAATCGGTACTGCCCATCGAGCGAATCCGATAGTTCCGGGTAAACCAGCATTTGTTCCGTGAGCACCGTGGACTTGCCAAATTTGTGCATGAAATCTTCGCCCAGCGTTAGGCCCGCGATGTTGCGGTCCATGCCCGTCGAATACGCTTCACGCGTGTAGTTCGCGCCTGCCAACAAATCGAGCGAAGTTGAGTCGCTCTTAATCGCCTTGAAACCGAAGCCAAGAGTATAAATCGAGCGCAGGTCGAGATCCTGAGGCGAGTTGTACTCGAAATCGCCGCTGCCAAAAACGAAAGCCCGCGAAGAGATGTTGCGGTCGTAGCGCGCGCCCCCGCGCACATCGTCGGCCGTGACGCTCGAGACGCCGGCAACGCTGCTCTGCGCGTAGATCGAGCTCGCATAAGCCGATAATTTGTCGCGCAGAGTTGTCCGCACGGATGTGAATCCGATCGAAAGATTCGTAGTGTCGCTATTGCCGCGCGCCAGCGCAAATCCCACGTTCGCGCCGACATTCCAATCCTCGAGCAATCCGGGATGCAGCGAATGTTCGTACGCGGACTGTTCACTTTCCGAGCGCACAACAGTCACGTTCGAAAGCGGCACGTGCACGGCGCCTGCGTTTGCCGTCGCGACGACTAGATCCGGGCCTTGCGTAGTGACGGTCCCGCTCACAACCTGCTTGTCCGGAGTGACAATATACAGCGGCTTATCCGTCGCCATCTCTTGCACCTTTGTCCAGTCGATATTGATGTCGCCGGCGAAATCGGTCTTGAGCGTCAGTACCTTGCCGTCCGATTTCACGATAGTCCCGGTCAAATGATCCCCATTCTTGAGAATCACGGTGTCCGCGCTCGCCACGAACGCGACGGAGAGGAGGGCCGCGATGGCGCAAAGCATTTTCTTCATTCCCATTCCTTTGTTTAGAGCTGGTTTGAAATTAGACGAACAGTCTAGCCACGCCCTGCACGATCGAAAAGCGTGAACTGCCAGGAAATTAGGATGCGGGTATCGCCTTCGGAGCTTACCGCGTTTCGAGCCTATCGCGTCCCCAAGCGAGGCAGGAGAAAACCCGTCCGACGCGCATGCTCCTCGAACGCCGCCCCGAATGCCCCCGCCAGCACGCGCTCCTCTTTCTTGGCCTTGATCGCGTACGTCGTGAGAAGCAAAGCGAACGCAACCACCCCACGCCACTCCCCGATCGCAATCGCCGTTCCCGCAACGCCAAGCAACACCCCCGAATAAATCGGATGCCGCATATAAGCATAAGGTCCAGTGCGAATCAGTTCGTGATCTTCCTTAATCACAACTTTGTCGCTCCAATTGCGCCCTAAGCAAATGCGAGCCCACACCGTCACCGAAACGCCCACCACCATAATGATCACGCCTATCGTCCGCACTGCGAACGTGTCCGGAACAAACCGCCTCGCCAACGGCCCAATCCTCAGCCAGCCGGAAAGAAGGAGAATGAACGTAGTGCCCAAAACCAAAAAACGCAGCGCTCGAAACGAGTGGGCCTCGGGCGTCTTAGTCGCGCCCGATTGCCGCGCGCTGATCACCCAATACAATCCCAGCGCGCTCCAAATTGCGTCGATGATGTGAGCTGCCGAAGAGACCATCACGGCTTCCTTTTTCCGCGCGTTATGAGCGCCGAAGAAGCGAGCAAAAAAAAGAAGGACCGGCCCTTATCAGCCGGTCCGGCAAAATTTAGAACTACATGCGTCAGATGTTAGAAACTAAACACAATCCCGCCGTGAATCACGGGACTCACCTGGGTCACCTCGAAGAAGTGCGTTCCGAGCGCATCGGCTCCAACACGCAGCGAAACCCAAGTAATGAGTCTGTAGTCAATGCCGCCCCCTGCTTCCCACCCAAATGACTGCTGCCCTCCGTAAAGCGTCTGAGGATGCACGTGAGCGTTGCCGATCAATCCGTGTATCCACGGCTGCAGTCTGTTCGATTGATTGAACCGCGCGTGCAGTCCGCCGCCCGCAAAGGCAAGTTTCGAGTTCGCATTGCCGCCACCCCAGCCTCCGAGCAATTGCCCTTCGGCACCGAGGTCCCTGAGAAAGAACCAGGAGAGAGAGCCGACAAATCCATTCAAATTATAATTGAGGTTCGGCGCTACCTCAGCATGAGTCCAGGCGTATTCGATGCTCGCTTCGAACCGCGTAGGCCCTTCGAAAATGGTGCTGGTAATATTGCCATCGCCGTTGCCGCTTGGTAGCGGCGGTGCGAGGCTCGGCGATGCGCTCGCGAGCGCCGAGGTCGCCGGATGAATTTGAGCATTGGCGCCCACCGATGCGATCAAGCTGATCGCAAATATTAGAAGAAATCGTCGCACTGGATTCGCCCTCCCAAGGCAGATTTGCCTGCCAATCTGCGTTCCCCTATTTGAACCGAATTTAGGCTCGAATGTCCACCTACAAACATAAAGATGCCGAAAATCGCGGAAAGGCTTCCATACATGCTCGATTGGCTCGAAGAATCAGTAGCTTGCGAGCGCATCACCTTGCGTGAACGGTTGCCACGACGGTGGTCTTCGAGCCGAATGGGCGCGTCGGGGCTGCGCCGAGCGGCGCGGGCCGAGTTGATGCCCGGGGGGCAGGTGCATTTTCGGATACGCACGCTTGCGCGACGCCTTGCAACGGCGTTATGGTGATTGAGGTATGGCGACTCCCGTAAAGAAGGCGAAAGCCCGTGGCTACGTTCGGCGCAGCCGCAGATTCCCCCTTCACATTCCCGTCGTCGTGTACGGACGCACGCCAGACGATCAGCCGTTTCGCGATCACACCACTACGCTGAATGTGGACGCGCACGGCGCGCGCATCTCCGTTACGGCCGATCTCGAGAAGGGCCAAAGAATTCTTGTGGTCAATAGTTTCACGCAGGAAGAGCGCGAGTGCCGCGTGGTCCACGTCTGGCAGAAGCAGGGTGGGCGCACGAAAATTGGGATTGAATTTTTGAAGCCTTCGGGGAATTTCTGGCACGTTTACGCCGCGAAAGTGGAATCCAAGCTTCAGCCCGCGAACGCTGTTTAGGCGAGCGCTTCCGAACGCCCCGCGATTTTTTCTATCGTGTCGATTTCTTTTCCGTAGCTACGCAGCGTCATGAGGATTTGTCCGTGTATGCGCGGACGAATTGGCCGATTTGATCGATGGCCTGCTGCGCTTCGGGCAAGTACGACGCGAAGACGTGCCACACGTGAGGCATATCCTCGAACACCTCAAGAGTCACGGTCACGCTCGCACTTTTTGCGTGCGCGTCCAATCTGATCGCGTCATCGAGCAGCGTTTCTTCCGTTCCCACTTGGATGAGGAGAGGCGGAAGATCCTTCAAGTCGGCGTAGAGCGGGGAAGCGAGAGGGTTGCGCGGATTTCCACCCGCGAGATACAACGCAGCTTCTCCCAGCAGCGATTCGCGCGTGCAGATCGGATCAACCGCAGCTTTTGTTTCCATCGTTCCGCCGGTGCATTCGAGATCAATCCACGGCGAAATGCAAACTGCGCAGGCGGGCAGCGGCACGCCTGTATCGCGAAGGGAAAGGAGTGTCGCGAGCGTCAGTCCGCCGCCGGCGGAATCGCCGACGATGGCGATGTTGGACGGCTTGATCTTCTGGGCGAGGATGAAATTGTATGCCGCGACGGCGTCCTCAACCGCTGCGGGGAAGGGATGTTCAGGCGCGAGGCGATAGTCGAGCACGAGCGTGCGGGCGGCGGCGGCGCGCGCGATGCGCGAAGTCATTTCGCGATAGGCCAAAGCCGAGCCGAGAACGTACGCGCCGCCGTGAAGGAAGAGCACGGCGCGATCGGCGTTCGCGCCGGGTGTGGTGAGCCAGTCGGCGGAAGCTTTGGCGATGGAGACGTGCTCGACGCTCACGTCCGCGGGAACATGGAATTGGGCGTAGAACTCTTCGACGATCTCGCGAGCTTGCGGGATTGTTTTGTAAGGCTGCGAGACGAGAGCTCGCCATTGTGCGATGGCACGCGCGGCTTCCTCACGAGGCATTAGATTTTCTCCGGCACTGATTTTTCAGCTTGAACGATTAGGAGTGAATGCAGCTTGTTTTCGTGCGGTGGGAGTTCGCTCTTTCGCAGCGCGGGGCGCAGGCGGTAGAAGAGAAAAATCAGAACGACGACGATGATGATAATGATTCGGATGATTTGAAATTTATTATTTGGATTCACTGGGCCGTGTCCGGATTATTTTGTGGCGAGCAGAGTTTTGGCGTGCGCGAGTTCGGGGCGATTCGAATATGCGCCGCCGTCGCAATTCTTCAGAAGCTGCGAGTAGTAACCGGTAGCCTGTTGCGGTTTTCCGGCGAGTTCAGCGGCGCGAGCAGCGCCGTAGAGACCGTCGAAGCGATTCGGGGATTCCTTCAGATTTTTCTCGTACTCGACGAGGGCATCGGTGGCGCGATTCATTTCGAGAAGCATGTCGGCAAGCATTTCGCGCGCGGGCATCAATGCGGTTTCGGGAGCGTCCGCATCCTCCTGATCGGCGGCCGCACGCATCTCGCGAACCGCGTCATCTTTTTTGCCGGCTGCGTAATCGTTCCAGGCCGTTGCTTCCTGCCGCTCGACGGAAACTTCGCCGGGCTTGGGCGAGCGGTAGACGCCGTTCCCGTCGTCGACGGATTTGTAATTCTCGAATGCTTTGCTTGAGGCAGCGGCATCGCCGAGGCGCGCGGCGCCGATTGTTTGCGCCCAGTACGTGTCGATTCGATCGCGCGGCTTCAGGATGGAAGGGATGGGAAGCGCGGCGGCGTGCGCCCAATCGTGCAGTTCGAGGTAGTAGCGAGCGGTGAAAAACGCTTTGACCTCGGCGAGATTTTCAGGTTCCGCGTCGGGGACTGTGTCCAAATCTTCGATTACCTTCCATGCGTCCTTTTCTCTGCCGATTTGCAGATAGGCGTACTGCAAGTAATCCATGGGATGAAATTCGTAGTGTGCCTCGGCCTGATGCGCGTTGATTTCGCGCTCGGCGGCGGCAGCGGCGGCCGAATTTGAGGCGATGGATTCCTGCCAAAGGCCGAGGCGCGAAAAAATGTGCGACGGCATGTGAATCGCGTGCGAGGAGCCGGGCGCGATTTCCGAGTAGCGGCGAGCGGCGTCGAGCGCGAGAGGCGCGAGCTCGGGGCGATCGGCGGCGTGAATCAAATAATGCGCGGCGCCAGGATGATCGGGGTTCGCGGCGTAAAGTTTGTTCAGGACGACGATGGCTTTGCGGCGATTGACGTAATCTTTGTCGTTGGAAGGATCCCAGGTGAGCAGCGAGAGCGCGTAGAACGCGGCGACTTCGGTGTCATCCGGATATTTCTCGTACATTTTTCCCATGGCGTCGGAATAGCGATGGGTGCGCGTGTCGTGGTCGAGTTTTTTATTGGTGTTGTAGAAGAGCAGAGCGGCATTGATGAAATCGGTTTCGCGCTCGGTGCGCGGCTTGATTTTCATCGCCTGCGCCAGATCCTTGTGACCCTCTTTCACGATATTCGGCTTCGGTTCATCCCAGAGCTGGTGATAGAGAGCCATCGCTTCGCCCCAGTGGGCCATGGCGCAATGCTTGTCGGAAGCGGCGACGGATTGGAAGGCGTTCTCCGAGGCGGTGTATTGGAAGGAATGCAGGAGGGCGACGGCGTGCTCGAAAGATTTTTGCGCGTCAGGCGAACATGAAGTGGGGAAGACGACGGTGCCGAGCTTTTCGGTGTCGCCGTGGTGATGGTGTTCTTCGTCTTCCTGGGCGGAAAGCTGGGAGGAAATGAAGAGTGAAAGACAACAAAAGATTACGATTGTGCGGATTCGCATCAGGCACCTCGCCGGTAGGCGAGTTTATGCGGGTGGGGGATTTGGGTCAACGGGGAGGGGGGAGAAACAGTGAAAAGGGAAGAGTGGGGAGCGCGTCGAGATAGTGGCACTGTCGGGGGAAACCCATGCCGGACGGAGCCCGGTCCGGCGCTGCAGGAGCCGCACCTAGACGCGTTTTTAGACCCCCCTTTTTTGTAGCGATTAGAAATGAGCGGTGATGATTGTTTTCTGGGAGTTGCAGTGGTTTTCAATCGTTTTGATGTAACGATTCGAAATGCGGCCGGGATAGAAAAGGGAAGAGGGAAAAGGGGAGAGTGGGGAGCGCGTTGAGATAGTGAAATGCGTTTTGAGGGGGGTCTATTTTGATACGATTAGAAATGAGTGGTGATGGTTGTTTTGTAGGAGTTACGGCGATTTTTAATCGTTTTGGTCTTACGATTAGAAATGAGGTCGGGATCGAAAAGGGACGAGGGAAAATGGGCTGATCGGCAGTCGCTGGGCCGTGGGCTGTGTCTGCGCGGCCACGGTGCTGTTCCGTGCTGTCGCATAGGTAAAAATAACATATCCACATATTATATCGCACTGCGAAGGGCGGTTTCAAATCTCGGTAAAATTCGGCGCCGCACAAGGGCTGTGAATTGAGGGGATTGCGGCGTCCACAGAGTTTTTTCGGAGGTGGGTGCAAAGATGATGAGGGAGCTGCTTCAACGACGACGCGCGACTGCGTCGAGGAGCTGGTCGAAGGGTCCCCGAGGCGGGGGCCTTGGGGCTCTGAGGATGAGGGTGCAAGTGAAAGTTTCGCTCGCACCGAAGCGTGAAGGACTCCGTAACGCAGAGCAGGACTCCAATTTTCCGCGGCTGAAGCCGTAGAGATTGGGCGCGGATATTTTCGGAGCGCTGAAGCGCTCCTCCCCCGCATGAATGCGGAGGCTCCCACCGAGAGGCGAAGAGGCTCCCACTGAGGGGCAAGCTTCGCAAGAAACGGCACCCGCCGATGCTGCGTGAGAAAATGCAGATTCCTCGTCCGATCCTCGTCGGATCGTCCTCGGAATGACTCGTGATTGTTGGTTCTGCCGTGAAGAACTGGTTCATTTGTGCCAGGGGTGGAGGAGGGGGAGCCAGCGGGGAACGTTTTTGCGGTATTGGTCGTAGTCGGGGCCGAATTTTTTGCGGAGGGTGGGCTCTTCGTAGAGGATTACGAATAGATGTACGGCCAGGACTGCGGCGCAGGCCACGGCAATGGCGGTGAGGTTGGCGCGGCCGAAGATTATCCAGAGGCCTGCCCAGCCTACGAAGAAGCCTACGTACATTGGGTTGCGGACGTAGCGGTAGAAGCCGACTGCTACCAGGCGTTGCGGGGGAGCGATGGGGACGGGGGTGCCGCGGCCGGTCCAGCCGAAATCCCAGATGCAACGGAGGGCTACCGCGAATCCCAAGACTGAGGGGATGGCGGCTAGCCAGCGCCAGCGGGATGGGCCCGTTGTGTCAACCTGGAAGCCTAGCCAGGATGGGAGCAGCCAAAACCACAGTGCGAGGAATGCGGCGCCTGCGGTTAGCGAGGCGATTGTTGTCAGCCAGGGGATGGCGCGATCTGGATTTTCGCTGGTTTGAGTTCGTCCGCTGGCCATGAATGACTCCGCGAATGGCGAAGTATTAGCTGATATTGAAGTGGATGTAAAGCGACGCGCGGTGACGTGCGAAGAGAAATTCGTTTGCGTCAATGGATGAGATAAGCCGGTTCGGCATTGAGTTCCCCGAGGCAGGGGCCTCGGGGCTCTGAATTGGATGGGTGCCGAAGAAAATATGGTCATCGCGGGTTGTCCTAGGAATCACAGCGTGCGTCCGCGGCTGAAGCCGGAGATTGGAGCGCGGATCTTTCGGAGCGCTGAAGCGCTCCTCCCCCGCATAAATGCGGGGGCCCCCACCGAGAGGCAAAGGCTCACGTCGAGAGGCAAAGGCTTCCATCGAGAGAACGCGGGCAAGATGCCCGCGCCACGATGAAAAGGCTGCGGGCTGAGGCAAACAAAGACTCGTGCTACATTGACGTTTCTGCGGTGGCGCGTTGACGGGCGGGTACGTTTGCTTAACCAGGGCTTAACTGGGAGATGCGCTTGGGTAATGAATCTGATTTCGATGCGAAGAAAAATTTGAGTGACGAGGGATCGCCGGTCGCTCGAGGGAATCCGGTAGACACGGGAGATGCGGAGCCGCGGCGGCCTTGGGGACGAGTTGACCGTAACCGGCTTTTGATTTGGGTGGGGATTGGATTTATTCTTCCGGGAATTTTTGTTTTTTCGTTTCATCCGCAGCGCAAACCGAGTGAAGCCGTCTTCAGCGTGCGGAGTGAGCTGCCGATCAAATTTATTTTGGCGTTTGCCGTGTTTGCGGCGACATGGATTGTGTCGCGGATGGAGAAGCGGCCGCTTGATGATTACGGCATTCCGCTGCGGCGGGCGTTTGGGTTGCGATTTTGGGAGGGGTTGGTTTGGGGATTCGCGATGCTGTCGGCGATTCTGCTGATCATTCGCATGTCAGGAGATTTTCAGATTGACTCGGTGGCGCTGAGGGGCGCGGCAGCTTGGCGGCACGCGCTGGGTTGGGGCCTCGCGTTTTATTGCGTGGCGATACATGAGGAGTTTGCGTTTCGCGGCTACCTGCTTTTTTCTTTCGCGAGACGCTTGCGGTTCTGGCCGGCCGCGATTTTTAGTTCGGCGATTTTCGCTGCGGCGCATCTGGGGAATCCGGGCGAGAACATTCTCGGAATTTTGCAGGTGTTTGTGACGGGCATGATTTTCTGCCTGACGATTCGGCGCACGGGGACACTTTGGTTTGCCGTGGGCTTTCATGCGGCTTGGGATTGGGCGGAAACTTTTTTTTATGGGACGCCTGATAGCGGGCTTTTGGGAGTGGGGCGATTGCTGAATACGTCGGTGCATGGGCCGAATTGGTTGACGGGAGGATCGGCGGGGCCGGAGGGTAGCGTGATGGCGTTTTTGATTTTGATTATTTTTGCGGGGATTATTCATTTTAGATTTCCGAAGGCGACTTATGCAGATCGGCCGGAGTAGGAATGGAGAAGGGAAAAGGGAAGATGGGAATTTAAATTTGAGATGGATTGGCGATGGGTCCCCGAGGCGGGGGCCTCGGGGCTCTGAAGTTCGGAGTGAGTGATGCAAATTTTGACCAAGTTTGAGGCGCACAGAAGAGTTTTACGCAAGTGTGTATAATCGTGGCCGGGGTAAGCAAGGATAGGGGCGTGCTTGGGGTCAATTGGGCTGATCTCGCGGAAGATTTTCATTCGTGGCCGGGGCTGTAGGGCACTTGTATTTGGGAATCGGGAAACCGGGAAACGGATGAAAGCTGCATGAACACCGGCGATGCGAGCCGGCGTATACGCGAATGGATTATCTTCTCTGTATTTACGGCGGTCGCGCTCAGCGCCGTCGCTCCTGTTATCGCCAGACAATTCCTCGAACGCGGCGTGGAATCAGAAGAGAACGAACCCGCTAACTTTATCAGGCAGCGAGAGGCGTGGTTTTTCGAGGCGCGGGCGTCGGCGAATGGACACGTTCCCGGCAAACTCCGCGTGCAAGCGATAGCCGAACGCGATGCGAAGATTCGAGCCGAAGGCACGTACGTCGGGCGCATGGCGCGAGCGCGGCCGAATATTTCCGTCTCTGCCACTCACTGGACTCCGATTGGCCCGCAGCCGTTGCAGAACGAAACGCCGTTTGGCATCACGTCTGGGCGAGTGAATGCTGTGGCGGTGGACCCGTGCGATCCCACTTGGAATACCGTTTACATTGGCGCGGCGAATGGAGGCGTCTGGAGGACTGCCGATGGCGGGGACACGTGGACGCCGCTGACGGACGCGCAAGCGTCGCTTTCGAGCGGCTCGATTGCACTGGTGAATTCCGGCACGAACTGCGCGGCGACGACGGTAATTTACGGCACGGGCGAAGAAAATTTCGCGTACGACAGTTTGTATGGCGCGGGCGTGCTGATTTCGGCGGATTCGGGAACTACATGGACGCCCGACGATACATTTAGCGCGGGGCAGCCGCAGGGGCCGACCATGTCTGCGCCGTATATTGGATCGCTATCGGTGCAGCCGGGAAATAGCAGCGTGCTGCTGGCGGGTGTTTACGGCACGCCGGCGATTCCGTGGGGATTTTGGCGCTCGACCGACGGCGGAATGCACTGGACGCTGCAAAATCCCGCGAGCCCGTCGATTGATATTGCGACGGGGATCGCGTTTGATGCGAACGATGCGACGGGCGATACCGCGTATGCCGCGATGGGATATCCGTCGAGCGATGCGGCGCTGGTGACCGCGGGAGATTGCGCGGCCGATCCGTGCAACGGAGTTTTTAAATCGAGCGACGGGGGAATGACGTGGACGCGGCTCGCGGGTCTCGATACGGCGATTAATGCGGCGCTGGGTGCCAATTCGGATACGAAGTACGGGCGGATCAGCATCACGTTGAGCAGCCCGATTGCGGGGCAGACGGGTAATCCGGCGAAGACGGAAATTTTTGCGGCGATCGCGGATAGCACGACGGGCTCGAATCGATTTCTTGCATTTGCGAAAAGCAGTAACGCGGGGAAAACGTGGAGCGTGCTGACGCAAGAGCCGTTCTGCGACCGAGGAACGAGCGAGGGGCAATGTTTTTACGATATGGCGCTGGCGATTCAGCCGGGAAATCCGCAGATGCTTTTTGCGGGCGGAGCGGCGGGCGCGATTGCGGGTAGTTCGGTGCCGGAGCCGACGTTGATTCGATCGACGGACGGAGGCATGACGTGGGGCGATATTTCGGCGAATAATTCCGGCGACACGGCGAATCCGCAAATTCACGTGGATCATCACGCGATCGCGTTTTCGCCCGACGGGCTAAAGATGTACGTCGGGAATGACGGCGGCGTCTGGAGCTCGACGGACGCGATGACCGCGGCGGCGGGATCGCAACACTGGACGAACTTGAACAGCGGATTGCAGACGATGCAGTTCTATCCAGGCATGTCGGCGCATCCGGCCGATCCCAATACTATCTTCGGAGGCACGCAGGACAACGGCAGCGAGCGATTCATGGGAACGATTGTGTGGTCCGACCTGGGAACGTGCGGCGACGGAGGCTGGACGGCGATCGGGCCGGTGACGGCGAGTGCGTTTACGGTGTTTCTCGCCTGCGACGCGGTGGGAAACAACGGAACAATTTGGAAAAGCACCGACAGCGGCAGCACGTTCAACACGATGGATAGCGGAATTAATTTTAATACGAACGTGGATTTCATTCCACCGTTCGTGCTCGATCCATCGGCGCCGCAGAATGCGTATTTCGGCACGACGAGTCTGTGGCAGTCGCAGGCGGGCGGGGGGAATTGGACGGCGATGGCGGGCGGAGCGAGCCTCACGAGGAGCGGATCGTCCACCGATTACATTACGACGATGGCCGTGGCGCCGAGCGATCCGAATACGGTGTATACGGGATCGCGATTGGCGCAGGTTTACGAGACGGCGAATGCGCTTGCTGGAGCGTCCGCGACATTTACGGACGTGAGCTCAGGGCTTCCGCTGCGAACCATCACGCAAATTGCGGTTGATCCCTTGTGCGCGCCGACGGCTTACGTCACGTTTTCGGGATTTTCCGGATTCGGCGACACGACGGGGCATATTTTCAAGACGACGAATGGCGGAGGGGCGTGGACGAGCGTTGACGGCGATCTACCGAATGTTCCGGTGAACGATTTCGTGCTTGATCCGGGCGATCCTGAAAACATTTTTTATGCCGGTACGGACATCGGAGTTTTTGTCACGACGAACGGAGGCGCGAACTGGAGCACGCTTGCGCCGGGATTGCCGAACGATCAGGTGCTTTCGCTCAAGATTCAGGCATCAAGCCGGCTGCTGGTGGCAGGGACCCACGGGCGCGGGGCATGGGAGTTTGCGCTGCCTGCGCCACCGCCAAGTATTATTTCGATTTCGCCCGGTTCGGTGGTCGCGGGCTCCGGGCAATTTTCGCTGACCGTGAGTGGGTTGAGTTTTACGGCGAATTCGGTGGTGAATTTCAACGGCACGCCGGTGGCGACGGATATTTCGGGCGCGCCGTCGACGCTTGTTGGCACGGTTCCGGCGGCGTTAGTGGCGAATGCAGGCGTTTTTTCAGTGAGTGTGACGGACAGCGGGCAAACGTCGAACAGCGTGAATTTCACGGTGACGCCGCCGCCGCCGGATTTCGCGTTTGGAACGATCACGAGCAATCCGGCGAACGCGACGGTGACGGCGGGAGGTTCGGTGATGTATACGATTCCTGTGACCGCGTTAAATGGCTTCACAGGTACCGTGTCGCTGGCGTGCACTGGGGGGGTTCCGTTGAATGCTCAGTGCTCGTTGGGATCGGCTACTGCGACGGCGCCGGGCATGTTGACGATTTCGACGCCCGCAACTTCGAGCGTGAGTCCGGTGGCGGCAGCGCGGCGGATACCGGGACCGCCAATCGCGATTGTGAACTGGATTTTTGCGTGCTGCTCGATTGCGCTGTTGCTGTTCGGGTGCGGGGCGAGGCGGAGGCGGCAGCGTACGATGATGATGGTGTTTGCGGCGGCGATTCTGGTGGTGTCGATTGCGGCGTGCGGCGGAGGCGGCGGTGGGAGAACGGTGCCGACTGGAACGCCGCCGGGCACGTATAACATCACGATTACTGGAACGTCCGGGTCGCTTGTTCATACCACTACCGTTTCGCTCACGATAAATTAGCGGACCGGAAGGCGAGGCCTCCCGGGTCTGAGGTAGATTCGCAATCGTGAATGACGTCTGAAGAAATTTGTGCGGCGCGATGCCGTCGAATTCAGAGCTCCGAGGGTCCAGTCTCGGGGTCTTACAACCGCGCAGGCCGGTACTCCATCCAATCCACGACGACGGCTATGACGAGGAGTGCCGCCGTTTGCGATTTCTCGTGTTAAACGGGCCGTGTATAATCGCGTGTCGCTTGCGAGCGGAGTTGGCCTGCGAGGCCCACGCGCGGGCTTGATCCCAGCGGTTTTGGCTGGCGGAGGACTATGGGCGTGGATTTTTCCGGGATGAATGAACGGAGCGCGCGGGCGAGTGCTGACTCCAATCTTCCGCGGCTAAAGCCGGGGGGATTGAAGCGCGGATTTTTTCGGAGCGCTGAAGCGCTCCTCCCCCGCATGAATGCGGGGGCTCCCACCGAAAGGCGAAGGGGCTCGGTCCGAGATGCAGCGAGTGCTGACTCCAATCTTCCGCGGCTAAAGCCGGAGGGATTGAAGCGCGGATTTTTTCGGAGCGCTGAAGCGCTCCTCCCCCGCATGAATGCGGGGGCTCCCACCGAAAGGCAAGGCGAAGCGCCGAGGCGCTCCTTGCCCCGCATGAATGTGGGGGCTCCCACCGAGAGGCGAAGGGGCCCGGTCCGAGATGCAGAGGCGGTTCACTCCTATTTTCCGCGGCTAAAGCCGGCGTGGGTGATCGCGGCGAGTGGCATCGTTGCCGTTGCTGCGTTGGGCGCGGCGATTACTGCGGCGACCGTGACTCTCGATCGCGCGGAATCGTTTTTCGGGCTGCGGGCTTATCCCGCGGGATACATTCCGGCTGGCGCGCGTGAGCGCACTATCGAACAGATGCGGGCAATGAGCGCGTCGGCTGGCAGCGACCAACTCGTTTGGAAATCGATTGCGATGGATTCGACGGCGGCTGCGAATTACGACGGAGCGTTTGGGCCGGCGGGAGCCATCGCGCCGGTGAGGGCGATCGAAATTGATCCGACGGATCCGACCGGAAAGACGGTTTATGTTGGCGCGGCGAGCGGGGGAGTTTGGAAAACGACGGACGGAGTGAATTGGATTCCGCTTACTGATAATCAGCCGTCGCTGGCGATTCGCTCTTTGGCGCTCGACGCGACAACTTCGCCGGTGACGATTTATGCGGGAACTGGGGCGCGGACGGCTGCGGGGAATAGTTTTTATGGCGCGGGAGTGATGAAGTCCGCGGACGGCGGGAAGACGTGGAGCGCGACGGGTAGCGCTGCGTTCTCGAGCGCGGGGAATGGCGGGGTTTCGATCGAAGCGATTAGCGTCAGTCCGAATTCCGGCACGCGCCGCGACGTTTTGGCAGCGGTGAGTGGATCGGCTGGCGCGCCGAGCGTTCCGTCGGGCAGTACATCGGGCGGCACAGCGAGCGGCGGCGTGTGGCGTTCGACGGATGGTGGAGCTACCTGGGCGACCGTTTTGACGGCGGGCGCGAGCGTTGCGGGATTTGATGTGGCGTTTGATCCGAACGATCGCTCGGGAATGACGGCGTATGCGGCGCTGGGCCGCGATAACGGAAGCGGAGCTGCCAGTGCGGCGTGCTTGACGCGGTGCGGCGGACTCTTCGTTTCGACTGACGCGGGCGCGAGTTGGAAGAGGCTTGCGGGATTCGATCAAATTTCCGATCAAATTTTCAATCGGGTGCAGACGGGGCGCGTCTCGCTGGCATTGGGAGCGCAATCGGCGGGGAAGACGATTCTTTACGCGGCGATTGCGGATGCGACGCCGGGTTCGGCGAATCTTCTTGGGATTTTCAAGAGCAATGACGGCGGGGCGACTTGGATGACGATTTCGGATCCGCCGAATCATCTTTGCGCTGGTGAATGCTTTGATGCGATGACGTTGCGCGCGAGTGCGACCGATCCGTCAGTTGTGTTTGCGGGAGGCGCGGGCCTCGCTCGTTCGATTGATGGCGGGAGTTCGTGGCAGGACGTCATGATCGATCGCACGCACACCGCGCTTTATCCCGGGCAACATAGCATCGCGGTCAGCTCCAACGATTCCGTGCTTTACGTAGGCAACGACGGCGGCGTTTGGAGCTCTGCGGATGTGGCGGATGCGGGTGTCGCGGCGGGATCGCACACTTGGAGCAATATCAACGGCAAATCGAGCGCCTCGGGGCTGAATATTTCGCAACTCGACGACGGACCTAGCGGTTCTGCGGCATTGCGGCAGATTGGAATTGGCGCGTCAGCGTCGGGCGCCCACGCGGCTGGTTTGCCCAATCGAGTGCAGACATCATCTGCGGCCGATCCACGCGATGCGCGAGTGGCGTATGCGACGTTCTCGGGATTCTCTGGGATGAATGGCGATACGCTTGGCCACGTGTTCATGACGGCAAGCGGCGGCGCGGAGTGGAGCGATATTAGCGGCAATCTTCCGAACATTCCGGTGAATAGTGTGGTGGCGGATCCAGAAATTGCGGACACGCTTTACGTCGCGACGGATATCGGCGTGTTTGCGACGAACGATCGCGGAGCGGCGTGGACGCAGCTTGGTGCGGGGCTTCCGATTGTGCCGGTGACGTCGCTCGCGCTTCAGCCGGCGTCGCGGGTGCTGACCGCCGCTACGTTCGGACGCGGTGCGTGGGATCTTCGGCTTGGCGGCGGGATGGCATTTCATTTGACGAGCCTTTCTCCGGCGAGCGCAGCGGTTGGCGCTGCTAGCTTCACGCTGAACGTAAAAGGCAGCGGCTTCACGAATCAATCCACGATTCGCTTGAATTCGACGGCGCTCACGCCGACGACGTTGAAGGCAGACGGGTCGCTCGCGGCGATTGTTCCCGCAGGATTGCTGAAAACGGGCGGGGCGATAAACGTCAGCGTGATTGACAACGGATCGGTGACGAATAGCGTGGTGCTCGCGGTTACGAATCCGGTGCCGACGCTCACTTCGATTTCCCCGACGAGCGTCACCGTCGGCTTCGGCGAATTTGAATTGACAGTGACGGGCACGAATTTCGTGACAGGATCGGTGATCAATTTTGGAAACACGAGCTTGACGCCGATCGGCTCGCAATCCTCGACATCGCTGACGGTGGAAGTGCCGACGAATGCGTTTGCAACGGCAGCCGTCATTGCCGTCTCGGTGACGAATCCCGCGCCGGGCGGCGGCACGACCTCCACGATATCCTTCGACGTTCAGGATTACGCGTATGGGCCGATCACGCCGACGATCGCGACGGTGACCGGAGGTTTTACGGCGCAGTATAAAATTCCGGTGATTGCGCTGAACGGATTCGACGTGCCACTCACGCTGACTTGCACCGGGGCGCCGAGCAATTCGGTGTGCTCGTTCGAGCCCACTTCAATCACGCCGACGGCTTCGGGCGCTACAGAAACGATGCTGGTGACGACTGAATCGAATACGTTTGCTCCTCCGATGGGCGGGCGGGACAGGGGCATTCCGCCGGAGCTTCGAAAATTCTGGCCGGCGCTTGCCGGCGTGTTGGGCATAATGCTTTTGATAGCGTGGCTATCAGGGCGGGCGGGGAATCGCGCTTGGCGGCGGAGATTTGCATTGGCGACTTCGCTTGCGGGGATTACGTTTGCTGGAATATTGGCTGGATGCTCGAGCGGGGGCTCGGGCGGCACGCCGGTGGGGACATACCAAATCACGATTACTGCTGCTGAGGAAACCACTTCAGGCGTGATAACGGTGGCCATCGCGAGCCATCAGGTGATGGTGACGCTGATCGTGCAGCAGACGCCGCAATAGATTGTCGAAGTCGCCGCTGCTACGGCTGAGCGGAAGACCTGGAGGCGGGGGCCTCCGGAAAAGGCTGCCGGGCTGAAGCCCGGCGCTACAAGTGCCAGGAGCGCGCGCTCAGTAGGCTACAGCATTTGGCGGAGGACGTAGTGGAGGATGCCGCCGTTTTGGTAATAGGTTACTTCTACGGGCGTGTCGATGCGGGCGATTGTTTTGAAGGCGATGTCCATGCCGTCGGCGCGGCGCGCGCGAACTTGAATTTGTTTTCGCGGCGCGAAATCCCTCGCCAAGCCCTCGATGTCAAAAACTTCGGTGCCTGTGAGGCAGAGCGATTTCGCGGAATCGCCGTGATTGAATTCGAGCGGCAGAACTCCCATTCCAATTAAATTGCTGCGGTGGATGCGCTCGTAGCTTTCCGCAATCACGGCACGGATACCGAGAAGCGCGGTACCTTTCGCAGCCCAATCGCGCGAAGAACCTGAGCCGTATTCTTTGCCAACGAGAACCACGAGCGGCACCCCTTCCGATTTGTATCGCATAGCGGCATCGTAAATCGTCATTTGCTCGTCGCTCGGCTGGTGGCGCGTCCAACCGCCTTCGGTTCCGGGCGCGAGTTGGTTGCGCAAGCGAATGTTGGCGAAAGTTCCGCGGGTCATGACTTCGTCGTTGCCGCGGCGCGCGCCGTAGGAATTGAAATTTACCGGCTGGACGCCGAGTGCGATCAAGTATTTCCCTGCGGGGCTATCGGCCGGGATCGAGCCGGCGGGAGAAATGTGATCGGTGGTCACGCTGTCGCCGAGAACGGCGAGAGCGCGCGCGCCGCGGATGTCGGTGAGCGGAGATGGATTCAACGACATCGAGTCGAAGTAGGGGGGCAACTTGATATATGTGGATTTGGGGTCCCAGGCGTAGAGATCGCCTTCGGGGATGTGCAGATTGCGCCATTGCGCGTCGCCGGTGAAGACGTCGCCATACTCTTTGCGGAACATGTCGCTGGTAACGGAGGCGCGCAATGTGGTTTCGACTTCGAGCGGCGTCGGCCAAATATCGCGGAGGAACACGGGATTTCCGGATTTGTCGTTGCCGAGGGATTCATGGGCCATATCGAAATCCATGCGGCCGGCAAGGGCGTAAGCGACCACGAGCGGCGGAGACGCGAGATAGTTTGCGCGCACGAGGGAATTGACGCGGCCTTCGAAATTACGATTGCCGCTGAGGACCGACACGGCGACGAGATTATTTTCTTTTATGGCTTTGCCGATCGGCTCGGAGAGCGGACCGCTATTGCCGATGCACGTGGTGCAGCCGTAGCCGACGAGATGGAAGCGCAAGGACTCGAGAAACGGCATTAATCCGGACATAACAAGGTAGTCCGTGACTACCTTCGATCCGGGGGCGAGACTCGTTTTCACCCAGGGTTTTGCCGTCAAGCCGCGCTCGACAGCTTTTTTCGCGAGAATTCCCGCGCCGAGCATCAAGGATGGATTCGATGTGTTGGTGCAGCTGGTGATTGCGGCGATGACCACCGAGCCATCCGTCAGATCGAAGCGGTCACCGTTATTTTGAACGGTGACGTGCTTCGCGGGTGCGGCGAGAGATTTCTCGAAGGAGTGTTTCGCGTCGCGCAGAGTGACGCTGTCTTGGGGGCGCTTGGGGCCGGCCATCGTTGGAACGACATCCGCGAGGTCGAGTTCGAGACGATCCGAAAATTCGGGATCGGGCGTTGCGTCGGTGCGGAAGAGTCCTTGCTCTTTTGTGTAGGCTTCGACGAGATGGACTAGAGCAGGCTCTCGGGCGGTGAAGCGCAGGTAGGAGAGCGTTTCTTCGTCCACTGGAAAGAAGCCCATCGTCGCGCCGTATTCGGGAGCCATGTTGGCGAGCGTGGCACGGTCGGGAAGCGTGAGGCTCGAGAGGCCGGTGCCGTAGAATTCGACGAACTTGCCGACGACGCCTTTTTTGCGAAGCGTGGCGGTTATCGTGAGGACGAGATCGGTAGCGGTGGCGCCTTCGGGGAGGCGTCCGTGCAGCTTGAAGCCGACGACTGGAGGGATCGTCATCGAAAATGGCTGGCCGAGCATTGCGGCTTCGGCTTCGATGCCGCCGACGCCCCAGCCGAAAACGCCGAGGCCATTGACCATTGTGGTGTGTGAATCGGTGCCAACCAGGGAGTCTGGGTAGGCGAACCAGGCGCCATTTTCCTGCTTCGTGAAAACGACTTTGGCGAGGTATTCGAGATTTACCTGGTGGCAGATGCCGGTATCCGGCGGGACGACCTTGAAATTATCGAAAGCTTTTTGGCCCCAGCGGAGGAAGGCGTAGCGCTCGATGTTGCGAAGGAATTCGATTTCGGCGTTGAAGGCGAGCGCACCGGAGGTGCCGAACTGGTCGACCTGAACAGAGTGGTCAATGACGAGATCGGCGGGCAGAAGCGGATTGATTTTTTTTGGATCGCCGCCGAGATTGCGCATGGCTTCGCGCATGGCTGCGAGATCGACGATCGTGGGGACGCCGGTGAAATCCTGCAGGAGGACGCGCGCGGGCATGAACGAGACTTCGTTCGTCGAAGTTACGGCGGGATTCCATGTTGCGAGGGCGCGCACGTCGTCTGGTTGGACGAAGCTGCCATCCTCGAAGCGAAGGAGGTTTTCGAGGAGGATCTTCAGGGAAAACGGGAGGCGCGGAACGTGGCCGATGCCGGCGAGTTCGAGCGCGTCGAGGCGGAAAATTTGGAACTCGGCATCGCCGGCTTTCAGCGTCGCGCGAGACGCGAAGGAGTTTTTTGACGCGGGGCTCATTGGGGAGCGGGCTCCTGTGTGAAAGACTATGATAGCGCATCCGGGAGGGCGGAAAATGGAAAAGGGAAAAGTGAAAATGGAGAGCGAGAGTGGATTGGCGAGGTGAGTGGCGTTGTCGGGATTGCGGAGGATTGGCGACAAGGCCTCACGTCTCGTCGCGACTGCGTCGCGCCGGGGACGTGAGCTACAGGAACGTGACATAATTCATTTGATGCGCGTCTTATTGATTGCTACCTATGAATTGGGGCGGCAGCCTTTTGGGCTGGCGTCGCCGGCGGCTTGGCTGAGGGCGCGTGGGGCGGAGGTTACGTGTGTGGATACTTCGCGCGAGGCGCTGGGGGAAGAGGCGATTCGCAGGGCGGATTTGATCGCGTTTCATGTGCCGATGCATACGGCGACGCGGCTAGCGATCGAACTGGTCGGAGCAGTGCGGGAGCTGAATCCGCGGGCGCATTTGTGCTTTTACGGGCTTTATGCGCCGGTGAATGAGGGGTATTTGCGGAAGTTGGGGGTGCAGACAATTTTGGGCGGCGAATTTGAGCAGGGGCTTGCGTCGCTGGTTCGGCGGCTTGAGAGCGGGGCGGGGAATTACGCGGGGAACGGTGAGCAGCGCGAGCCGGTTATTTCTCTTGAGCGGCAGAATTTTCTGGCGCCCGATCGCAGCGGCTTTTTGCCGCTTGAGCGTTATGCGCGGCTGACTTTGCCGAATGGTGATGAGCTACTTGCTGGTTACACCGAGGCTAGCCGCGGGTGCAAGCATCTTTGCCGGCATTGCCCGATTGTTCCTGTCTACGATGGCGTGTTTCGGATCATTCCGCGCGAGATCGTGCTTGAAGATATTCGCGGGCAGGTGGCGGCGGGCGCGGCGCATATCACTTTCGGCGATGCGGATTTTTTCAATGGAGTGGGGCATGCGCTGCCGATTATTGAGGCGTTTCACCGGGAATTTCCGGGCGTTACGTATGATGCGACCATCAAGATCGAGCATTTGCTGAAGCATCGCGAACATTTGGCGACACTGCGCGAAACCGGTTGCCTTTTTGTGACTAGCGCCGTTGAGTCCATTGATGATGAGGTGCTCGAGAAGCTGGCGAAGAATCATACGCGGGCGGATTTTGTTGAGGTGATTCGCGCGTGCCGCGATGCTGGGCTGGCACTTCAGCCTACGTTTGTGCCGTTTACGCCGTGGACCACGCGGGAATTATTCTGCGAGCTACTGGATTTTATCGGCGAGCATGAATTGATCGAGAGTGTGGCGCCGATTCAGCTGGCGATTCGGTTGCTGATTCCTGCGGGATCGCGGCTGTTGGATTTGGATGAGATTCGCGGATGGGTGGGGAAGTTCGATGATTCCGCGCTGGCGTATCCGTGGAAGCATTCGGATGCGGGCGTGGATCAACTTTGTAGTGAGCTGCAAGCGCTTGTAAATAATTGCGAGAAGATGAAGCTTTCGCGGGCGCAGACTTTTGCGCGGATGGTGGAGATGGCGCGGCGCGTGGCGGGGCTGCCTGTTGCGGCGACGAATCCGCTGGCGATTGTTGGCGTGCGTCCGGGGATTCCGCATCTTTCGGAGCCGTGGTATTGCTGCGCGGAACCTAGCGGGGAGCAATTGGAGGCGATTGAAGAACTGCGGAGGCGGATTCCTCGGGGGGCGGCGTTTGTTTGATGTTGGGGCGTTTCGTGGATGCCGGCGTAGAGGCCGGGCGGGTCTTAGACCCGCCCCTACGGACGCATGAGCGAGGACTTTCCACCAAAGCGAATTCTCATTCTGGCGTCGAAGCTTGGGTATCAGACGCGGGCGTTTGCGGATGCTGCCAAGAGGCTTGGGGTCGAAGTTTCGCTTGGGACGGATCGGTGCCACAAGCTGGACGATCCGTGGGGCGATGGCGCTAGGGCTTTGCATTTCGAGAATCCTGAAGAGTCGGCGAGTGAGATTGTTCGAGAGACGATGGGTGACGTGCCCGATGCGATTGTGGCGTTGGGCGACCGGGCGACGGCGACGGCTGCGCGTGCGGCTTGTGCGCTGGGCTTGATTTCGAATTCTCCCGAAGCGGTTGAGATTTGCCGGAATAAGCTCAGGCAGCGCGAGACTTTGAAGCTTGCGGGATTGCTGGTGCCGGATTTTTTTGCGTTTGCGCTGGATGAAGATATAACGTCCGTGCTCACGCGAGTTTCGTTTCCGTGCGTCGTGAAGCCGCTGGCGCTGGCGGCGAGCCAGGGCGTGATTCGCGCTAACGATGCCGCGGAATTTCGCCGCGCGGTGGAGAGAATTCGGGCGCTCTTCCGCCAGCCGGAGATTCAGATTGCGCGCGATGGGACGCTCGATCGCGTTCTTGTCGAGCGGTACATTCCGGGCAGGGAGGTTGCGGTAGAAGGTTTGATCACCGAAGGGCGGCTGCGTGTTCTCGCGATTTTCGATAAACCCGACCCGCTTGAAGGGCCGTATTTCGAAGAGACGATTTACGTAACGCCTTCGCGATTGCCACAGCGGATTCAAAATGCGATTGCGGATTGCGCGGCCAAGTGCGTTGCGGCGCTTGGGTTGGTCACTGGGCCGGTTCACGCGGAATTTCGGATTAATGAAAGCGGCGTGTGGGTGATTGAGGTGGCGCCGCGGCCGATTGGGGGACTGTGCTCGCGAGCGCTGCGATTTGGCGCGGAAGGAATTTCGCTTGAAGAATTGATTTTGCGGCATGCGCTTGGGCTCGGCGGCGGTGATTGTGTGCGCGAAGGCTGTGCTGCGGGCGTGATGATGATTCCTGTGCCGCGTAGTGGGATTTTTGAGGGCGTGGAGGGGATTGAGGCGGCGCGTCGGGTTCGCGGGGTTGAGGATGTGCTGATTACTGCGCGGCTTCATGACAACGTTGCGGCTTGGCCTGAGGGGGCGAGTTATTTGGGATTTATTTTTTCGCGGGGCGAGTCGGCGGAAGAGGCGGAGGCTGCTTTGCGCGTTGCGCATTCCAAGTTGAATTTTGTGATTGGGGCACGGCTGCCGGTTGAGCATCCTGTGACGGGGCGGATTTTGGCGTAGATATTTTTTTGTGATGCCAGGTGAGTGTTGCGCAAAAATGCCTGGCTGAAGGGGCTGCGAAAAAGTCAAAATCCCACGCATTCCGCCGAGCACGGCGACGAGGAATACGTGACAGCGTCAAGGGCGACAAAGAAAAGCCCACCTTGCTGCGCAAGGATGGGGCGCCCGAAAAGGCGAAGATGCCAGGCTTCCCGGCCGGGCCGGGACGCACAAATCGCGGAAGCCCGGCGCTACAAGTGCTGGGGTCGCATGATTGCTTGTTCGGGGCTACGAGTTTGGCGGGTGCTCAGCCTTTGGTTTTGGGGGCTACGTAGCCTTCGGGGAGGCGGGCGCCTTCGCCGAAGAAGAATTGCTCCATTTGCTGTTCCATGATTTTTTGCGAATTGGGATCGAGGGGATTGAGGCGGTATTCGTTCATAACCATTTTTGAGTGTTCGAGCCAGAGCTTCCAGGCTTCTTTCGAGACGGTTTCGTAGACGCGCTTGCCGAGTTCGCCCTTCCAGGGAACGCGATCGAGGCCGGGCATCATCTTTCCAAACTTCACGCACATGACCATGCGCTCACCAGCAGCGGGTACAGGTGCGGCGGCGGGTTTTGCGTCGTCACATTTCTCGTTGGCCATTCCACTCTCCGATGAATCGAGTCGTGCGGATTCGAAATGCAAGAATACTGGAACGCGGGGATGAACGCTAGGAGGAGTCTTCGGTTGGCGCCAGGGATCATGCCCAGAACCCGGAGGCGGGGGCCTCCGGGCTCTGAAGGGGAATATTGCCGTGAGCGCGTTGGCGGGCAACTCCCTGGCTGCAGTCTGAGTGCTTGCGGGAACGCTTAAAGTTTAATAAAAAGGTAGCCCGGCGGCGCGGTCGTTGGGCGTTGGCTCCCGGAGGGCGGGGGCTCCGGGCTCTGTCATTGCTGGTGCGGGATTATTTGAAGAAAGGCCGGGCGGGTCTGAGACCCGCCCCTACGGCAAGCGTCAGCGGTAAAGGTTTAGGGAGAAATCACCATGGCATCACCAAGTTTGGATTTGAGCGAGATTCCGCATGCGGATGCGTATTACTGCGAAGTTCCATCGGAACCATGCGCCATCGTTATGTTCGGCGCGTCAGGAGATTTGGCGCGGCGCAAAGTTCTGCCCGCGCTTTACGATCTGGCGAAGCACGCGTGCCTTGCACCGCGATTTCGATTGCTCGGATTCGCGCGTTCGAAGATGACGGACGACACGTTTCGGACTGCCAGCGAGGAATTCCTGCCGAAAGACGATGGGGGATCGGCGAACGGCTCAACACGGAAGGATTTCCTGCAGAACCTGCACTACTTCGTGGGCAATTACGACGATCCCAATTCCTACCGGGACCTGGCGAAACGATTGGAAGAGCTCGACACCGACGGACAACTGGGCGGGAACCGGCTGTTTTATCTTTCCACGCCGCCCGAAATCTACGAGGAGATCATCGAGCAACTTGGACAAGCAGGCCTCGCGAAGCCGCGCGATCAGAAATCATGGTCGCGGATCATCGTCGAAAAGCCGTTTGGCAGGGACCTGGAATCCGCGCGAAAGCTGAATCGCACGGTGCTGGCCGCTTTTGACGAATCGCAGATTTACCGGATCGACCACTACCTGGGCAAAGAGACGGTTCAAAATCTTCTGGTCTTCCGATTTGGAAATGGAATCTTCGAGCCGCTTTGGAACCGGAGGTACGTGGATCAAATTCAAATTACGGCTGCGGAAACGCTGGGAGTGGAGCATCGCGCGGCGTTTTATGAAACGGCCGGCGCGTTGCGGGACATGATTCAGAGCCACGTGCTGCAGCTGACTTCGCTTGTGGCCCTCGAGCCGCCTGCTACATTCGAGGCTACGGTCGTGCGCAACGAGAAACTCAAAGTGCTGCAGTCCATACGGACATTCACGCCGGAGTCGGTGTGGAGCGATGTGGTGCGCGGACAATATGCGCCGGGAGAAATTGACGGCAAAGCGGTTCCGGGTTATCGCCAGGAACCGGGAGTCGCGCCGAAATCGGCGACGGAAACGTACGCGGCGCTGAAACTACACGTAGACAACTGGCGGTGGAATGGCGTTCCGTTCTACTTGCGGACGGGGAAGCGATTGGCGAAGCCGGTAACGGAAATCGCGATTCAATACCGGCAGGCGCCGCATCTTGTTTTTCGCGGGGAGAAATTGCAGACGAATTTGCTGGTGCTGAATATTCAGCCGGATGAGGGGATTTCGCTGTCGTTCGGCGCCAAGGTGCCGGGACCGAAGATGCATATGGGGCCGGTGACGATGGATTTCAAATATCGCGCTACGTTCGGCGGAAAGCCGAGGGACGCTTACTCGACGTTGATTAACGATTGCATCCGCGGCGATGCGACGCTGTTTGATCGCGCTGATAGCGTTGAGGCGGCTTGGGAGCTGGTGGATCCGATTTTGAAAGCGTGGAGTGAGGCTGGTGACGCGCCGCCGTTTCCGAATTATCCGGCGGGAAGTAGTGGACCGGGTTCTGCTGATGAATTGACGGCGGCGGATGGGCATCGCTGGCGGAATTTGTAAGCGCGCGCGCATTTTATCGGAGCAGCGGAAACGGGAGAGCGAATGATACTGGCTGGCGATGTCGGCGGGACGAAGACGAACCTGGGCGTGTTTGAAGAGCGCGATGGGAAGCTTGTATGTGTGAAGGAAGACAGCTTGCCGAGCCAGAAATACGCGACGCTTGAAGCGTTAGTCGCCGATTTTTTAAAAGAAGCGAAAGTGAAAGTGGACGCGGCGTGCTTTGGGATTGCCGGGCCGATCGTTGATAACCGCGTGCGCACCACAAATATTCCGTGGATCGTCGAGGGCGAGGTGCTGGCGCGCGAGCTTGGTGTTGCGCATGTGCGGCTGCTGAATGATCTTGAGGCGACGTGTTATAGCGTTCTGGTGCTCGAGCCTTCGGAATTTGACTGCATTCATGAGGGAACGGACGGGCGGCAGGCCACGAAAGTGGTGATCGCGGCGGGGACCGGGCTCGGCGAAGGAGTGCTCTTCTGGGATGGGGGCCGCTATCATCCGAGCGCGACCGAGGGCGGGCATTCGGACTGGGCTCCGAATACGGAGCAGCAGCTGGAATTGTGGCGATACTTGCGAGAGCGGAACGAAATTGTCAGCTGCGAAACAATTCTTTCGGGGCGAGGATTTCCGGCGCTGCATTTGTTCCTCGATCCGACGGATCAGCATCCTGAATTCGAGCAGCCGGATTTTGATCCTGCGCCGTTTATTACGAAGCATGCGCTTGCGAGGACTTGCCCGGTTTGCGTGCGGACGCTCGACCTATGGGTGGATATTTATGGTTCGGAAGCTGGGAATCTGGCGATTCGGAATGTGTCGCGCGGGGGGATTTACGTAGCGGGCGGTATTGCGGTGAAGATTCTCCCTAAATTGAAGGAAGGGCGATTCGCAGCGGCTGCGGCGCACAAGGAGAAAATGACGGCGCTGCTTTCGCAGATTCCGATTCGCGTTATGTTGAATCAGAAGGCGCCGTTGATTGGCGCGGCGCATGTGGCTGCGGGCAAGGTTTGAGTTTGCTTTTGGTTTCTTCTGTGAATGATTCCTTTTTCACTTCGATTCCCATTTTCATAACCGTTGTGAGTGTGATTCTCGGGGCCGCCGTGTGTTGGAGGGATTTACGCCGGAGGCGGATTCCAATTTCGGGCATTAGCCGCGTTGGGATTCTGACAGCGCTGGACATCGCGGCACTCGCGTTCAATTCGTTCATTGTTGCATTTTTCCTGCTTCCGCTAGCTGCTGTTTTAGTGTTGCACGGCAATTTAACGGGGTCTTCTCTACTTGTTTTCGAAGGTATAACGGCGTTGCTCATCGGAATTTATCTTTGGCTCGAAGGGCGAAGGCAGATTCAATTTCAACGTCCCGACGGAATCGTGGTAGGAGAATTTCTTGTCTTAGCTGGAGCTTTGGAACTCGCGCCGCATTTTTACCTGCCAGCAGCCGGTCTCGCGCTCGCGAGTGTTAGTGCATTGTTCTGGATCGCTTGGATCGTCGGGGGTGGCGCGGTCATTGCGGTGATCGTGCCGCGATTTCTTAGGCGGCGGGAGGAGCACAGGATTATTGAACGTGTGTCGCGTCAGGGCGAGGCGATTCAGGCGGAATATGTGCCAGCGACGGCGGAGTGCCCGCATCCGGAACGATGGAAGATGCTGGATTCGATGACGGCGGAAGTGGAGGTGCTCGATTTTTTGAAGTCGCTGGTGATAACGGTGAAGCCGGAGTTGGTGGTGGAGACGGGGACGTTTATGGGCTTGAGCGCGATCAAGATGGCGGAGGGGATGAAGGAGAATGGATTTGGCCGGATTATTACCTGCGAATTTGATCCTGTGGTGTTTCAAAAGGCGAAGGAGCGGATTGCGGAGTCGGGGTTGGCTGAGTGGATTGAGTGCCGGAATGAATCGAGTCTTGATATGAAGATTGATGGAACAATTGATATTTTTTTTAGCGACAGCGATATTCCGATTCGCGAGAAGGAAATTCGCAAGTTTCTGCCGCAAATAAATCCTAATGGAATTGTGCTGACCCATGATGCGTCGTCCCACTACAAGATCGTGCGGGAGGCGGCGCTGCGGCTGGAGGAGGAAGGGTTGCTGTCTGTGGTGCTGGTGGCGACGCCGCGCGGCCTTGTGATCGCGCAGAGGCGGGAGGGTAGGAAATGAGTTGGTGATTATGCGGATGCCTCGATGGAAGATGCCGGGCTGAAGCCGCGGCGCTACAAGTGCCTCTGGTTCGATTGCGCCAGGGAATCTAATGAGTTTCAGACGAGGGCGTCAATGAAGCTTCGAGTTGGGCTAGGGTTTCCATGTTGGGCCGGAGGGGTTGGTTTACGAAGATGTATTTCCCGCCGCTTTCTACGAGTAGGTAGCTTTTATCTGCTGGGAGGCGCTTGAATGCGGCGTCACGGATATCTTCGGGGACGAAGATGAAGATGCGCTCGGGTTGTTGCCAGAAGGATGGGAAGGTGGCGTCGTCGAGGAATATTTTTGGCGCGTCGGGATAGTTGGCGCCGTAGTCGAGATTTGTGCCGAAGCGGCCGTTGTAGATGTAGACGCGGCGGTGCGTGTAGTAGGGGATGCTCGAGCCGTAGTTGAAATCGCCGTATTGGATGATCTGATCCTGCGGGCGGAGGTAGGGAAGAATGTCGTCGGCGAGATCTCGAGAAGAGAGCTTCGTCGAGAAAATGCCGTAGGCCGAATTTGCACAGAAGAAAAAGGCTGCCATCGAGAAAGCCAGAGTCAGAGTGGCGCTGGAGTCGCGGTGAACGCGGCGAAGAATCCACGCGCCGCCGAAGCCAAAGATTGCAATCACCGCGGCGCCTCCAGCCTGCCAGCGGAGATCGGCGAAAGCCGCGGGCGTGAGATCGAGGAAGTGGGACATCGAGAGCTTGTAGAGATTCGAGTGCTCGCCGAGAAGCGATGAAATGTCCGCCGTGGCTTTAATCCGCAGCGATAGCCAGACGAAATAGGCGAGCACCGAGCCGATGGCTACGCCGATGATCGCGAGAATGGACTGCAATGGCGTGAGCCAGCGCGACGCCGCTTCCTCGGCGCGCGCGAGGCCGAGACCGAGCAGGAGCGCGATGGCAGGCCAGGCGCCGAATCCGTAATACTCCATGCGAGATCCGCTCTCGAGCGAGAAAAAGAGCAGGATCACGCCGGCCCAGATGAATAGCAGCAGGCGCGCCTGAGCGGCGGGCTCTGTGTTTCGGCCCCAGGTGCGCGGAGCAGGGAATTCGCGGATTGCGAAGTGCAGGAAAATGCTCCACGGCGCGAACCAGACGAGATGCGCCGCCCACCAAAGCAGCAGCGGCACCGAATCATAGTCGGGCGGATAGCGCGTGCCGAGGGCGCGCTTGAAATGCTCGTTAATGATATAGGACCAGAGAAAGCCGGGGGAGCGATGCTCGGCGATCAAATGCCACGGCACCGCGATGATCAGAAAGATCAGAACGCTCGAAGGTAATTTGAGATCTCGCCAGCGGTTCCAGCCGCGCGTCGCGATTAGGAATGCGACCAATATCGCGGCAGCGAACACGACGCCAACGAGGCCGAGTGTGAGTACGGCGAGGCCGGTCATGGCGGCGCAGCCCCACATTCCGGCGCGAGCGTCAATTTGACGAGTCCATGCGAGAAGGAACAGATAAAAGGCTGCGGTCAGCTCGAGCGCGAATATCGCTTCGGGAATCATGATGCGCGTGAAAAGAAAAATGCCGATGCTCGTGCAGGTGACGAGGCCGCTATAGAACCCGGCGCGCTCGCCGAAGAATCGCCGCCCGAACAAATAGGAGAGCAGCGTCAGGGCGATCACCGCGAGAGCCAGCGGGAGGCGCGTGGTGAATGCATTTTGTCCCGCGATGGCGTATGTCGCCGCGACGAGCCAGTAGTGCATCGGCGCCTTTTCGAGGTAGCGGATGCCGTTCATGTACATCACGGCCCAATCGCCGCGCTGCAGCATTTCGCGCGCGACGAGGGCGTGGGACGCGTCGGCGTCATCGAGCAGCGGCGGCTGCGCGGCGTTGCCGATATAAATCGCTGCCGATAGTGCAAGAAGCAGCAGCACGCATGCGCGACTCGTCAGCGGAAAACGAGATGCGCCGTTTTGTTGAGTGAGGGGCGGTTCCACGTCGGCCTGGGTCAGCGATTTGAGCGAATTCCCAAACGGCGATAATAGCATGCAGACAAGTCTGATTCTGAACGTGCGTGACTTCAGAACACACAACCGCCATGAAGATTTGCGCGCGGCGTTTACTCACTCAGGAGATTTTTATGCGTCGAGCTGCCGGCTTGGCGGCTGCCGCTGTTGGTCAACGGCGAAATTCGACGGTGACGACGAGTTGAGTTGGCACGGGTTTGCCATCGAGCGTTGAGGGCTCGTATTTCCAATCGCGGACCGCGTTCATCGCCGGCTGCTGGAGGAGCGCGGGGCCCGAAATCGCCTTTGTCTTCGTGACATGGCCCGATTCGTTGATCGTAATTTCGATTTTGACGTCGCCTTGAATATTTGCCTGCTTCGCGAGGGTCGGATAGACGGGTGATGCCGACCAAATCAAGCGCGGCTGCGTGACTACGCGGGCCGCGGGAATAGCTGCCGGCGGATTAGCAGCGGCCGGGCGCGGGATATTGGGGTTGGCACTCGCAGCGTACGTAGTTAGGCTGTCTCCGCTAGATGACGGAGCAGAACCTCCAGAGACGATCGGAGGAGGATCAACGTTGGTGTTAGTGGCTGACGTTCCATCGCTGTCGGAATCTGAAGTTGGAGCGCTGAGGTTCAACGCCGGGATCGACGTGCGGCGGCCTCCTTGTTTCGGTGCCGAACCCGTGCCGTTTTTCGACGGAGGCGTTACGGCGGTGGTGAGCTCAACTTCGAGCCCCGTTTCCGGGGTAGAAGGATTCGAATCGCCGCCGGCCGGTGATGACGTTTCGTTTGAGCCTCCGTTGGGCAGCTCGTAGGGTTCGGCGTCCGGCTTCAGATTTCCCGGAGGTGCAGGAGTCTGCTCGGCCCACGGCTTGCCCACGACTGCGGGCTTCGAAGAAGCGTCGTTCATGCTGTGAACCACAATCAACCCGCCTGCCGCAACCATGATGGCCACAGCGGCTGCCAGAAGGAAAAAGTTCGAACTCGATCGGCTGGCTTGCGCCGCGTGCAGCGGCGGTGGCGGGGCGAGAAGGCTCGCGGACATTACATCAGAATGCTCGGAGAACACACGTTGAGCAGAAGTCCGCGGCTCAGGAACTTTCAGAAAATTGCCGAAGGTAAGCTTTTCAGTGCCCGGCGCGGCGGCTGGCTGGTTCGATTCTCTTAGGGCGCCGGAAGACGAAGTGAACGAATGCAACGCGGCCGCGCTCGAGGCAGGTTGATGTCCATACGGCCGCTGGAGATCCGCCAGATCTGGCGAGACATTCGCTGGCGATAAACGGTTTGGCGAAACCCGGGCTGGCGAACCACGCTTTGGCTGCTTGGTTCGCTCGTTCATTTTCGGCGGCCGGTGCGCGAGAGGCTCGTTTTGCCGCTGCACGGGGTTCGTATCGAGATGTCCGAGCGCTAATCGTTCCAATTCTTTCAAAGCTGCAGGCGAGGACGGATTGAAATTTTCTGGCGGCAGCGGCGAAACGGCCGGCGGCTCGAGCAGGATCGATTTCGCACCTGCTGATTCCGGAGACGAGGTCTCCGCAACCGGAGTTTTCGTGACTGAGAATTCCGCAATCGGAGCGTGCGCAGTTGGTGCGACGCTCTCGAGATTCAAATCTTCTTCGGAGATTTCGGGCGGCCGGACCGGAGCAGGTTTCTCGGGTCGCGTCGGAAGCTGAGACAGGAGTTCGGACCAGGTTTCGTCCTTGTCGATCGCAAGATCAATAGGCTCGGCATTTGCGGCGTCTGCAGTTTGCACGGCGGCCGAAGCCGGCGCAGCGATGGATACTGACGGGATCGGCGTTTCGGGCGGTCCGCTGGAAGCTCGAGGAGCCGCGACGGTATCGATCATTTCCGCGGGGAAACTTGCGCCCCAGAAGTCCTCAGCTTTCAGCTCCGCGGGTTCGGCAGCCGAAGCGCTGTCGGAAACAGCGACCTCATCATCCGCGTCATCCGCCGAAACGTGGACGAGATTGGGTTCGTCGGCGATTACACGGCTCGCGACGATTTCAAATTCAGGAGCAGGCGGCGGGGAAAGTGCGATCGGCTGGGTCGTCGAGGGGACGATTGGCGTCGCTGATGCTTGTTTTACTGCAGGTTCGGAAGGTTCGGATGCGGCCGACTTTGATACGGGCGAAACTTTAGGTGGCTCGGGTGCGGACGGCGTTGCGACGGGCGAAACTTCCTGGGGCTCGACTGCGACCGGCTTTGCTGCGAACGAGACCTCCTGCGGAAAATTGACACCCCAGAAGCCTGGCGCCGGCTGAGCGAATTCAACTTCGACATAGTGTTTTAAGTTGGGATACGTGCGCACGTTGGCCACGCGGCAGAGCATTCCGCGTTGCGTGTTTAGATTTGTGACCGCGACCATCTGTCCCTTGGAGACCTCCGCTGCGAGCCGGACGACTCCGCCGTGAGGGAACACGATGACGCTGACAGTTTCCTCCTGGAAAGCTTCGATTGGATGACCATCCGTCGGCGATTTTCGCGAGCCGTGGATTTCGATTGGAATTTCAGCGGAAACTGCGGCGATCCGAGAGGCCGGCGACGGCGCGACGGGCGGGGATGCGGGAGATACGTGCGGCGACACCGATGATTCTACGGGCAATTTCACTGGCGATTCGGCCGGCCGTATGGTTGATGACATAGCGACACCAGTCGGGCGATGTGTATTGTGAAGCCGCCAATCGGAGCCGAAAACACGTGCCCGTCCGCCCATTTTCAGTGGGCCTGGAGGCGCTCGCTATAGTACCGACGTACTACGATGGAACTATTTCAAGCGCCCCGTGTTTTATTCTCAGAAGGGCGTGGAAGGGGAAATGCGCACCGATGCAGAAGTTGCTGCAAAGGGAATGCGAGACGTAAACGCGCAACCGCGAAACGTTCAGGGGGCATCCTACGCAACATACAGCGATGCGACCGTTTGATCCAGCGAATTCAAACACCGTTGAGCACGCCGGATACCCGTTGTAGGATGTGATGGGGGCTGTACAAGTCGTTGTTGTCTCTACCGGCCGAGACCACCAGTTCAAATTGGAGCGAACCTACTATGACACGTTGGCCTATGTTGAAAGCACTCTCAGGAATTTTTGCTGCAGCACTTTTGTTTGCTTGCCTGCCGCAGATCGCGTCGGCGCAGGATGACGATCCGCCGGCTCGCGTCGCGCGGCTGCGGTCTGTCGACGGATCGGTATCCGTTCAGCCTGCAGGAGCCGATGATTGGGGCGACGCGGGGGTAAACCGCCCGATCACCACTGGAGACAAGCTCTGGTCGGATCAGAATTCCCGCGCCGAGCTGGGTCTCGGCTCGGCGGCGATACGCCTCGGCTCGAACACGGCGTTCACGATTCTCAATCTCACCGATCAGATCGCGCAGATCAGCATCAACGAAGGCACGGTGAACGTCCATCTGCGGACGCTTGGCGACAATGAATCTTTTGAAATTGACACGCCGAATCTGGCGTTCTCATTGCTGCGACCGGGTGACTATCGTGTCGGAGTCAATGAAAACGGCGACACGTCGATCGTCACCGTGCGCGGCGGACAAGGCGAAGTTACCGGCGGAGGACAAGCCTTCACGATTTACGCCGATCAAACCGCAACGTTTGTGGGCACGGATCAGCTCACGCCAGATGTCGGCACGGCGGTTGCAGCGGATGATTTCGACGCGTGGTGCGGCGGACTGAATGTCCGCGAAGACCGCGCGCCGCGTTACGTCTCGCAGGATGTGGTCGGTGCCGAAGACCTTGACGATAATGGCCGTTGGCAGAACGTACCGGAATACGGCCAGGTGTGGGTTCCGAACGGCGTCGTGGCAGGATGGCAACCTTATCGCTATGGACATTGGACGTGGATCTCACCTTGGGGATGGACGTGGGTCGATGACGCCTCTTGGGGCTACGCGCCATTTCACTACGGGCGCTGGGTGATGGTGGGAGGATATTGGGGATGGACGCCGGGCCCAGTTGTTGTCGGCGTCCGGCCAGTTTACGCGCCTGCGCTCGTCGCATGGGTTGGTGGCGGCGCCGGATTTGGTGTCGGAGTGGGTGTAGGCGTTGCGTGGTTCCCGCTGGGGCCGCGTGAGGTTTACATGCCGCCGTACGCAGTTAGCCGCGTCTACGTCACCAACGTCAACGTCACGAACACAGTGGTCGAGCGCACAACCGTCACGAACGTTTACAACAACTATCAATCGCATACGACGATAAACAATGTCACGTACGTGAATCGCACTTACGTGACAGCGACGTCGCAGAATGCATTCACGTCGGCGCAGCCGATTTCGAGAAACGTCGTACAAGTGAATGCGGCGGCGCTTGCGAAAGCGCCCGTGGGAACGGCGGTTGGTGCGGGAGTCGCACCGCAACCACGAAGCGAATTCGGAGCGGGAAAGGTGACAGGAGTTCCCCGGCCGCCTGCCGCTGCGCTCGCGCGTCCCGTGGTCGCGAAGGCCGCGCCGCCGCCGGCGCCGGTCTCATTCGCGTCACAGCAGAAGGCGCTACAGGCGAACGGAGGGAAGCCGCTGGCTCCGGCGCAATTGAAGACCATTCGGCCTGCAACGCCAGCCGCCGGTGCCCCTAGAACGCAGCAAGTGCGCGTCGCGCCGCCGGTGACGTCGCGGCCTACCGCGCCCGCCACGGCAACCAGACCTGGTCAGCCCGCGCCAGCGGCCAAGCCCGCAGCGCCAGCACAGCCGGCCGCGATCAAACCAGGAGTAGCGCCAGCGCAGCCAGCAAGGCCCGCGCCCGGCACAGCGGCAAATCCGAGCGTTCGCCCGGATCGCCCGCCAACGGCTCAACCGGCCGCTAAACCGCCAGCCACGAGCACAAGTCAGCCACCGAAGCCGGCCGAGACGAATACAAGTGAGCGCCCAGCAACGACTAAACCTCCGGCTGCCACACCGAAGCCAGCGGAAACCGAGAGGCCCACGGTGACTCGTCCGCCGGCTTCCACGGAAGCGCAGCGGCCGCCCGCAACTGAGGGAGCCCCGGCAAAGCCCAATGCGGACAAGCCGCCGAAGAAGACGGACAAGAAGCCCGCACCGAAGGAAAAGCCGGACAAAGATAAGGACAAGGGCAAGCCGTAACGGCAGCACAAGCGAGACCTATCGCCCGGTTCCCGAGCATCAATTGTTCGCGGGCCGGGCGTTTTTTTTTGCGATAGCGGAGCTGAGATAAACGCGGCAGGTGAATTCGTCGTGCGACGGGGCCGCGGTCAAGCGGGGCAACATTTTGGAACGATGCGACCTCTAATCCGGTGGCTGATGACGAGAGCGCTCGAATAGCAGATTCCGAGTAAGTCGCGTCCGAAGAAAATTGGAACCTTTTCGCGCGCGCAGGGGAAGTCGTAACGGGGGTGTGGGTGGTATTCTGGTGGTGAGAGCGGGACGCCATTCAAGCGTTGCACTCAGTTGTGCTGCAGAAGACTCACGATCAAGTTGGCCCGCCGATTGGTTTCTGATCCTAGAACGCAGACCGAATTTTGGGGTGTGAGGATGCGTTTTCTGGCGTGTGCCGGCAAAAATAATCTAGCCAAGATTTTCATGCGACGTCTGTCGCCGCGGCACGAAGGCGGCGCGCCGCTGCGTAGCGTGCGATTGAGATTGTTTACGGCAGCAATTTCGGCGCTAGTGCTTTTCGGCGTTGTCCTCCCTGCTTCGGGGCAGGGGATCAAAAGAATCCTGGTGTCGCGCGGCCGGGTGTTCTCTGAATTTGGCCCGGGGATCGCGGAGATGAAGCGCGACGCTTCGGGAAACTATTACGTTCTTGCGACTCCCGCGAACGTGATCTGGATTGTGGGCGCGCGCGGCCAGCGGCTTGGGCAGATTCCCAACGCGAAATCAGCAAGCGCGACAATCCAGTACGCAGTGGATTTCGACATCGATCCGAGCGGCCGAATTCTGGTAGCGGATCGTAGCGCGAACGCGGTCGAGATATTCCAGCCGGACGGTACATTCGTTACCAAGGTGCAGGTGTTTGCGCCGACATCGGTGGTGGCGCTTTCGGACGGCGAGTTCGCGGTTTCCACGCTGCGAACTAAACGGCTCGTCCTGGTGATGAACGACACCGGTAAGCGAATCCGCAGCTTCGGTGACCCGGCCGATGCGGGAGTAGATGTGAGCGCCACGCCGCTCGCGAGTCTCGGCAGGATCAGCGGAGACTCGGAAGGTCAGATTTATTTCGCTTTCACCACGATTGCCAATCCAACGATACGGAAATTCGACCGGTTCGGCTACTCACACGGCGACGCTTCGGTCTCGAACGAGGAACTCGCGTACAAGCCGCCCGAACGCGAAGATCGGGTGCAATTTGGGTTCAATGTTTCACAGTTGAATTTTTCGTCGATGCTGGACGGCGGAGCGATGATCGGTACGTCTGGCGACATCCAGCTCTCCGGCGGCGTGGGCTCGGGGTTGGGCGGGCGGATTGGAGGCGGCGGTGGACCTGCGACGAGTGCGGGTTTACTCGAGACGCTACTTTCGTCCGGGTTGGGTGGACCGCCTGGTGGAGGAAGCGGTCGAGGCTCCGGCGGAGGCAGGGGCGCTGGGATGTTGACGGGGCAGGCTTTCATTCAAGGCGATAACGTCCGGCTCAATCTCGGGCCGGGCAGCGGCGCGAGGGCGTCGGGCGGGAATGATGATGATTCGGACGACTCGAGTGCGTTCAAGTTACGGTTCCGCGCGCAAGACGCTCTCGACACGAAAAACTCTGGCGATACGGAATGGCTCGACGCAGCGATGCAAGATTTTCAGACTGCACAGGCGCTCGATCAGGGCAGCGGGCTTGGACTCGGCGGCGATGCTGGAGGCAGTGGGACGAACGGACTTGGACAGGGTGTGCTGGTGGGTTTGGGCGGAATTGGAGGAGGAGGATTTGGGGGTGGCGGGTTTGGGGGTGCGCATTCGTTTGATAGAGGTGCTAGTGTCGGCGGCGGCGGAGGACCGCGATCCGGAGGCGGAGGTGGTTTTGGCGGATTTGGCGGGGGTTATGGTCCGCACGGACGGTTCGGCGACGTGACGAATTTCACGGCGACAATTAAGGTGAATCTCGATCCTCAATTTCTAACCGCCGACGATAAGCCGGTTATCACGGCTGTCGGCGTTGATCCTCAAAACAAAGATATTTGGGCGTCGATCGGCAAGGCGCTGATGCACTTCGACAAGAACGGCACTCTTCTGGACAGCTACTTGATTGCAACTCCAGACGGCGCTCCATTGCGAGCGAAAGCGATTGTGGTCGAACCGGATCGATTGATTATCGCGTCCGATCCGCGAGGAATATTTGAGTTCGAGCGTCCGGACAGCGCGGGGCCTGTGGCGCCGGCGCAGCGGCCGTAGAGCGGCGCTATGGATGCGACTGCGGTTGAGCGGCAGGCGCTGGAGCAGGAGTTGTCGCTGGGTTTGCGGCGGGATTGGGAACCGCGGGCGGCTGAATCAGCGCGAGATACGCCCGGCCGAATGCGGAGTGCTGCGTTCCCGGCGCGATTACAATGGCTTGCACGGTGTAGCGGCCGGTGGGCAATTTCGCGAGAGGTAGGCTGATCCGGTAGGACGCGGTGCGCGACTTCGTGTCAATTTCAGTCGGGGCGAGAAGCGGCGAAGCGTTGATCTGAAATCCGTTGCGGAAGAACATCAATCCCGCGCGCAAGGTGTTCGGGTCAAACGCCTGCGACTTCTCGGCTTTCTCGGGATAGTAAGCTTGGAAGAAAACGTACAAAGTTTGCTGCTGGTCGAAGAATCGCGTGACGCTGGGCACGATGCGCGTGCCTTCCATTTCAAGCGGGGAAGCCGCCAGCTTGGCACGGACTCCCTGGCCTTTCGTTTGCACTTCCGAGGTTTTTTCCACTGGTACGAGCTGGCTTGAGAGCAATACTGAGCTGAGCGTGATTTTGTCTGTGGGTGGCACGGGGATCAGAAGAGGTTGCTCGAAAGTGCCGATCTTGCCCGTTTCGTCTTCCCGTGCGACAAATTTTAATTCGTATCTGCCCGGCGCCAGCACTACAGCTCCCTGATACAAAAGGCTGCTCTGATTCACCTGTTGGAAGCGTTCCTGGTCCAGGCGCACCTGGATGGTGTCGCGGAGATGCGCGACGACGCGCCCCGTCGAAGCCACGCGAACCTCCGCCGCGAAATCGAATCCCGCCTGACGTTGCCCGCGTTTTTGCGCCCATTCCAGGGCGCTGGAAGATAATTTTGCCGAGATCGGGACGTAGAACTGCTGATCGTTCAATCGAAACATGGATGTTTCGACGGCAACTGCCAGCTCCACGATCGGATTTTCCGATGCGAGCGAATCCGCGAGCTGCTGGTCCCTGTCTTCCTTTTGAAGATGTTGGAAGTCCCGGGGAGCGAAGTATCCTTCGCGAGACCGAACATGCGCTCCGGGTGCATTGACCTTCACCCGGATGCTGTGCCAAGCGCCGTCGCGTTTGATGTTTGCCGCGAGAGTGTAGCCAACCAAGTAGTAGCCGCCGTATTCCTTCTGAATCTGCGGAAACGCCTGGCTGAGATCGCCCAAATCGAAGAATGCGTGGCCGCCGGTGTCGGATGAGAGCGTCGCAAGGGTGTCGCGTGAATCCTGGCGTTGATCTGTCTGGTGATAGACGGACGCGCCTGTATACATCGAGGTGCCAGTCGCCGCATTCGCGGTGGCGTCGCCACCGGGCACAGTGGCGAATAATCCTCGCGCGTCAATCGAGTAGATCGAGACGTCGGCGAGATTCGCCGCGTCCGTGGCGGCGCGCAATTCCGTGCGATTTTCCTCACCTGTTTGCGTGATGCCGCCGGTGAATTGAACAATGGCCTTTCTGCCGGGGATGGCTCCGAGAACGCTCGCGAGACCTTCGACGGCGGCGAGTTTCTGGTCGGTGTTGAACACGTTGAATTCCGTTTCATCCGCGGTATATGCCGCGCCGGTGTATTCCTGAACATCATATTCGCCGTTTTGAGCCGCGGCGTAGGGGTTATCCGCAAGATTGGACGAGGCGCCGGGAATGAGCCGCGCTATCGCCTTGGCGAGCACTTTTCGATCATTCGTGAAATCGGCCCAGACGGAGAGACGATTCCCATACGTCACGACGGAGACCAAGTCCGCGGGCGTCATCTGCTTATCAATGAATTTTTGCGCGGCGTCATGAGCGCGAAGCAAATCGTCGTTCTCCATCGAGGTCATATCGAAGAAAAGCACCAGCAGCCGGCGGTCGCGCACGGCGTTGCTCACCGTTTCTTCGGGAAGTGGCGCGGGAGGATCCACCGGGATCGTGATCGGTTTTTGATCTTCGTTGCCGGCGCGCTCGATCGCTTCGATGTCGGAGTAAACAAATGTGGAGATCTTTTGAGGCTTGCCGTCATCACTGACCGTGAATTGGTCGGGCCGCAGTCCTTTGATCGAAGCGCCCGAGCGATCGGTGACCTCCACATCAATCCGAACGAGGTCAGACGTTGTGCGGAGCGGCGGCGCCTGATTCGGCGGACGAGTTGACTCGGCCGGGGGAGGCGGCGGGGCAGGAACGGCAGTTGGCGCCGGAGCCGACTGCTGTTGAGATTGCGCCATCGCGGGCAACGCGGATACGCCCACTGCGAGGAGAGCAGCCAAGAATCTTTGAGCCATGCTTCTCATTAGAAGTTCATCCGAATCGAGATGTCGATCGTGCGCATGGATGCCGCCGATGTCACGCGTCCGAAAGTTGTGGATCCGAATAACGTCGAGAGGCCCGTGAAGCTCGGAGTGTTCGATACGTTCTGCATTTCCCAGCGCACATCGAGCCGATGCGGGCGATCGCAGGGGCCGAAGCGAAAGCTCTTGTCGAACGAAGCGTTCCACGAAAGAGCGCAGGGGCCTTCGATCGAATTGCGCGGCGCGTCTCCATACTCTCCTGGTGGCGGAAGGGCGAATGCGCCGGTGTAGAAGAACGTGAGAGGCGAACCTCCACAGATTCCGACGTTGGGGTTTCCGATTTGGTTGGCGCGCGTTGAGCCATTCGCGCCGGTTCCGGTATTGTCGGTTGCGCTTCCGCCGAGCAGCGCCGTAGCCGGGGTCCCGGTGTGGAACGTAACCATGTTCAGGATGCGCCAGTTGCCGAATACGTGCTCAGACCAGCCGTGATTCGCGTAACGCTTGCGCTCGCCAAACGGCAATTCGTAGACCGAAAAAACGCGCAACTGATGGCGCATGTCGAAGGAGGAGAGTCCGCGCTCGGCCGCGAAATCGCCGTCCTGTTGCACGACGACGGGCGTAGTGCCACCGATCGTGCTCGCGTTATCGAGAGCTTTCGAATAGGTGTAGATCACTTGAAGCGAAAGGCCGCGCGTGAAGCGATGTACTAGGCGCGCCTGCAGCGCGTTGTAAATTGAATTTGCCCCGGACTGGTCGTAGAGAAAGCTGGTCGCGTATGGAATTTTGAGATTGTCCTGGGTGTTCAACTGGCTGGTCCCGGGAGGCGCGCGATTTGGCGCGCGGAGCAAATCGAGATCGGTGCCCTTCGTTCCGGTGTAAGTGAAATTGACGATCCAATTGCGGGTGATATCGGTTTCGGTTCCCAGCATCCAGAGTTGGGCGTAGCCATTCTTGTAGAAGGGCGAAACGCCGGCGGTATTCAAAATTTCGGTTGATGAAGTTGGATTCGTTACGGCGGGGAATCCATTTTGGAGCGTTAGCTGCTGTGTGGCCGAGGTGATGAGTGTTTGAGCCTGGTCGAACGGCGGTTGATATGCGAGATAGGAGGTCGCCAGGGTGTTGTAAATTGCCTCGTTATAGAAGATCGAGTAGCCGCCGCGCACGACGGTTTTCTTCTTGATCGGCGGCTGCCAGGCGAAGCCGATTCGCGGCTCCCAGTTGCCATAGTCTCCGTGGATGAGCGACCCCGGATACGCGCCGTTAAAAGTGCCGGTAGCGCCCGGCGTGACCACGTCCACCGCGGTGGCCGCCGGATTCAAATCCAGATTCGCAATGTGATTGTAGAGTTCGACGGGAGGCGTGACACCGTCGTAGCGGATGCCAACCTCGGCGGTGAAGTGAGTGGTTACTCTCCAGTCGTCCTGCGCAAAACCCAGAAATCCCCAACTGCGAAAATAAGTGGCAGCGTCGCCGAAGCGAGTCTGCGTGCTATAGGGCAAGCCCAGAAGATAGTCCGCAAAATCGTCTCCGGTGCCCTGCACGGGAGTGCCCGTGGAGGTGAGTTGGCTGGTCATCAATCCGGTGAAAGTAAACTGCCCTCGCGGAATGGGATCTTCGTCGTTGTTGAGCTGGATGCGGCGAATTTCACCGCCAAATTTGAAGGTGTGTTTCTTTCGCACGTAAATGAGCGAATCGGAAAAGCGCAAAGTCTGATTGCGCGTGAGCGATGGATCGGGATCGTTCAGTCCCGAGAAATCGGTGAAATTTATCGCCGGAACGCCGAAATTGATCGGAGCGGTTGAAACTCCTGTGATGCCGAGGTCGCCGGCGAAATCATTCACGTAAGAATTGTCGCTGAGAATTTGAATGCGGCTGCGGCTCCAATTCAGATGCGAAGTTTCGACGAGCTTCGAAGACCAATTGTGCGATAGCGACAAATCCACATTTTGATTTCGTGTTGATTGATTGCCGCCGAACTCGGGGAAATTGCCGAGCGTGTCCATTCTCTGCGAGCTGAAGTTGTAACCGGCATTGAGGTTCCATTTGGCGTTGATCGTGTGAAGTACGTGAAGATTTACGATGTCGCTATTGAGAGGCGTTGTGGCTTGCAGGTGATAGTTCTGAATCGTTCCCGGGAGATTCGGCAGCGGGACGTAAGCCAGTAAGCCCGCAGCTGCGGCGTTAATCTGCCCTGAGGGGATGCTGCAGCCATTGTTCAGGAGCGTGCGCGGGCCTGTTGAACTGGAAGCTGGATTGTAGAGAACAGCGCCGGTCCCGCAAAAATCTCCATTGCGCTCGTCCTGAGTCGGCACGGTGGAGAAAACATCCACCGGCGTCTTTTCGAGTGTGTGCTGGTAGTTGACGAAGAAGAATGTCTTATCAGCGCCGTTATAGACATGTGGAATCTTGAGCGGCCCACCGACGTTCGCGCCGACGACCTCATCGTAATGCGAAATCTTCGGGGCGGGCGCACCCGTGATTGAATACGGCTTGGCGTCCCAGATTGAATTCTCGTATTTATCTGTGAACCCGAAGCGCATGCGATTCACGGCTTGGCGCGCGAGTCTGCCGCCTCCTCGCCCGCCACCGCCCCCTCCTGGCGGACCACCTCCGCCGGGACCGCCGCCCGCTCCGCCGGGACCTGGAAAGCCACCGCCCTGCTGCCCAGGTGTTTGTCCGGGCATTCCGGGAATGCCGCCGCGCCCACCAGGAATTCCAACGCCTAGATCACCAAACATACCTCCTGGTCCGTCAGCCGCAGCGCCTTGTCCGACAGTTCCTTGCAGCAGGAAGGCATCGGAGGTGGAAGCACCGCCGGCACCGCCGCCTACCGTGAGAGTAGGTTGCTGCGCCGTGCTGGTGCCTGGATTCTCGTTGTCCTGGTTACCAGTACCTTCGCCCGTCAGTTGAGTTTGTTGAAAACCTCCCGTGGCGAGGCCTTCGCGAAGCGCGTTTTGAACGCCTGCAGGAATCTGATTGCGTCCACCATTGCGATTTCGAGTGGCTGGCGCACCGTCCGATGTATTTGCTTGGCCTGCGGCTGAAGTCGCACCTTGCTTTGCTGTCGCTGGTGGCGCACCGGCTGGTAATTGCGAAGCGGCGATCTCCGCGAGCGTCGCAACGCGCAGGACGACGAGGATGGGACCGTTGGGCACGATGGGAATTTTCACATCAATTGTGGAAGCAACGAATCCCGGCTCGGTCGTTTCGATGTGATATACGCCCGACGCTAAATCCGGGATCTGAAATTTCCCGGATTCATCCGTCCAGCTGACCCATGCCTTCTGGCTGGTTGTCTCAGTGACGTGAACCGTCGCGCCGGGAACCGGCGAACCTTCGGAAGTGTGCACGGAACCGACGGCCAGGTATTTGACAGGCGGAGTGGGTGCTTCCTGGCCCTGTGGTTGAGCTTGCTGCGCGCAAGTGATGATCGGCATCGCTGCGAGCAGCGACAGTGCGGCGACTCGTAATGGGGCAGAGAAGCGCGAAGGCATCCCGTCGGTGTCCCTAGTGCGCTTTCCGGCAGAACGCGTCACTTTCCTGCCGGAAGTCATCGAATGTCTCGTCGAGACTATTAGCGCAATCTGATTCTATTCACTCGAGCCCGAGCTTGCCTTCGCTGGGTCGTAAACAAGACGGAATGTGACCGGTTGGGTGAACCGCGGATTCTGCATTTTCGTGGTCACGATAAGCTGTTTGCCGTCGGAAGATAGCTCGTAGGTTCGAGTGGTCGATCCGCCGCGACGGCCTTGCATGGAGGCGACTAGCTGGGAGCCTTGCCACTTCGCAACCGGAGGTGTGTAAGTGCGAGCATCGTCGTCAGGATTTCCACCATTCGATGAAGGCTTCGCGGCCTGCTGATCCTCTGGATAGGCAGCGAGGACCCGGCCCGAGGCGCTACTCACTTTCACTGACGTGTCGGTTTCGACGATCGTGAGCTGCGCCAGGTCATTCATCATTCCCCCGGGGCCGCCGGGGCCGCCTTGGCCCCCGCCACGACGCCCGCCTCCGCCTTCGCCGCCCGCGCCGCGGCCGCCGCCCTGTCCGTTTGCCGCCATAGCCTCCTGCATCTTCTGGCGCGGATCATCGCTTTGATCCTTGTTGAGCTTCCATTGGCCGGCCAGATTAGGCTTCGCTGCGGACTGCGTTTGCAGTGCAGCAGCCTTTGCGCTGTTTGCACCTCCGAAAGGCACAAGAAACAGCGACAATCCGACGTTCATTGCCACTGCGACGAGCTTAGTTGAAAAAAGATTATTGCGATTCATTGCGGGATGTCCTCCATCTCCATTGCACTTCGATGCCGAGAAGCCTACGCGCGTTCTGCGCCACATGTCATTCCCATGCGCGATAGCATTAGTTCCAATTTCAATCCGTTGGGGTCAATCCGCTTAAGTACGGTGGGATCAATCGTTGCCAGCGTCCCGGCTACCTGGCATGTGTATCCGTTGCCGGGCGTTTTACATCAAAAAACTGTGGCCTCTTTTGGGATTTCGTAGCTTAATGTGGGGCAACAGGAGGCCCTGTCCAGGCCCCATATGACGCGAGAGGAGCATCCAGCCATGCCCAGTAACGGCACCCCCCACTTCGAACGGAGGCTGCTGAATAAAATCCAAAGTTTGACTGGCGACGCACCCATCCGCTTTGTGTTTCAGGATGACAAGGGAGTGCTGCCGTTTCAGAAGGAGCCGGTTGACACGGTTGTCATCGAGGATCGTAAGACGCTCGTCGCCATGGCGCTGAATCCCGAAGTCGGGTTCGGCGATGGCTATGCGGCGGGAACAATTCGGATCGGCGGCGATTTGATCCGGCTTCTCGAGAATCTGTTCTATTCGGGGGCGGCCACCGGCCGAGGAGGCTTGTATCGCAGACTATGGGAGCGCTGGCAGGACTGGCGGCAAGCGAACACGCGGGAAGGATCGGCCCGCAATATCCATCACCACTATGATTTGACGAATGAGTTCTACAAACTTTGGCTCGACCCGCGATTGATTTATACCTGCGCGTACTTTCCCTCACCGAGTGCGACGCTCGAAGACGCGCAGCAGGCGAAGATGGATTTCGTGTGCCGCAAGGTCCAACTGCGGCCGGGCGAGCGCGTCATCGAGGCAGGATGCGGCTGGGGCGCGCTGGCGATTCATATGGCGAAGAATTACGGAGTCAGCGTCCGGGCGTTCAATATTTCGAAGGAGCAAATTCAGTTTGCCCGCGAGCGCGCGAAAGCTGAGGGACTGTCGAATCAAGTCGAATTCGTTGAAGACGATTATCGGAATATCGCGGGCACTTGCGACGCATTCGTTTCCGTCGGCATGCTCGAACACGTTGGGGCAGAGAATTACAAAGAGTTGGGAGCTGTCATCCATCGGAGCATCGGAAACAAGGGTCGCGGGCTCCTTCATTTTATTGGGCGAAATCAGCCGCGGCCGTTCAGCCGCTGGATTCGAAAGCGGATCTTCCCTGGCGCGTATGCACCGGCGCTGAGCGAAGCGCTTCAGATTCTTCAGCCCTGGAATTTTTCCATCCAGGATGTAGAAAACCTGCGCTTCCATTACGCGAAGACGCTCGAACACTGGCTGAGCCGGTTCGAGAATGCCGCCGGTGAGGTGGAAAAGATGTTCGACGCAGAATTTGTCAGGGCCTGGCGGCTTTACCTCGCCGGATCGCTCACGGCATTTCGCGTGGGCTCGCTGCAATTGTTCCAGGTGGTGTTCGCAGGATCGGAACGCAAGCAAATCCCCTGGACGCGCGAGTATCTCTACCGCGACGAAACGCAAACCAGAGAAGAGTCCCGATGGATTCATGCGATGTCCTGATCGTCGGCGCGGGCCCGGCAGGGTCGTCCTGCGCATGGGCGTTGCGACGCGAGGGCATTGACGCCGGAATTCTCGACAAGCGCGTATTTCCTCGCGACAAAGTCTGCGGCGGCTGGATCACGCCCGCTGTCGTGGAAGAACTCGAAATTAGTGCCGACGAATACGCGTCGGGCCGCGTTCTTCAGCCGATCACCGGGTTTCGCACCAGCCGCATGGGCGGCTCTGAGGTCCTCACGGATTACCGCGCGACGATTAGCTATGGCATCCGCCGGTGCGAGTTCGATGAGTTCCTGCTCAAACGATCCGGCGTACGTGTGTTCGCGGCAGCGCCGCTCAAATCGCTTGAGCGATCCGGAGATCAGTGGCTCGTTAATGGCGAGATAAAGGCGCGGCTGATTGTGGGTGCGGGTGGCCACTTTTGCCCCGTCGCGCGGTATCTCGGAGCCGATGCGCGTGCCGAGGTCGCGGTCGCGGCGCAGGAGACTGAATTTGAAATGACGCCGAGTCAAGCCGAAGCCTGCGAGATTCGCCCCGAGATACCGGAGCTGTTCTTCTCGCCGGACATCAAGGGCTATGGGTGGTGCTTCCGCAAAGGTAACTTCCTTAACGTTGGCCTCGGCAGGTTGGATCCGCACGGACTGCCACAGCATGTGTCGCGCTTCGTGGAATTCCTGCGGGAGAGCGGCAAGCTCGTTTTCAATTTGCCCAAGGCGATGACAGGCCACGCGTATCTTTTGTATCGAGGGACCAAGCGGCGAATGATCAGCGACGGCATTCTGCTCGTCGGCGATGCGATGGGGCTCGCGTATTCGCAGAGCGGGGAAGGAATTCGTCCGGCGATAGAATCCGGATTGTTGGCGGCAAAGGCGATCGCCTCAGCTGGTGGCAATTACTGCGAGGATCGGCTGAAGCCGTACCGGCAGCTCTTATCCGAACGATTTGGGAAATCCGACTCGGAGTGGTCGGCGGCAATCGGCCGGCGGCTGCCCGACCGGCTGGTCAGCGCGCTAGCGCAGCGGCTGTTTGCGAGCGATTGGTTTTCGCGGCACGTAATTCTCGACCGGTGGTTTCTGCACCGGAATGAACCTGCTCTTAGTTTTTGATCGAGCTCTGGCGAGTTCCCGGACGGACAGCGGTTTGCGCTCTCGGACGGCGTGCACTATGCCCTGTCTCTCTCCGTTTCTTCTTAAGTCCGCTTTAGTCCCTCCTCCTCGCCTAATGCAAGTCCCCCGGGAAGCCGATATTGAACTTCGCCACCGAATGGTGTGACGCGTGTCACCGTGCGCCACGTGTTCCGCGGAGAGTATGTAACCGCCCTCCGAGGAACAGCGTCTCCAGAAATGATTGAGTTCTCACTTCTCGATTCTCACGGCGGAGCCGGAAGAGAGCTCAAAGGAGCGAAGGAAATGATAGAAAAAGGTACCGCAACCCAGTTGGCCCCCATAACAACCTCAGTCAAGCTGGTCGAGCCGGGCATCCTGCTCGACCGGGTCAATCGAATCCATGAAGGCATCAAACGCCGCGCGTTCGAAATCTTTCAAAACAACGGCGGTATCCCCGGACGTGAACTCGATGATTGGTTCAAGGCCGAGGATGAGCTGCTTCATCCCGTCCATATGAATCTTGCCGAATCCGATGGGGCCTTGACCGTGGCTGTTGAAGTTCCGGGATTCGGCGCTGACCAACTGCAAGTCAGCCTAGAACCGCGCCGGCTGATGATCAGCGGCAAGAAGGAAACAAGCAGTGAAGAGGAAAAGAAGCAAACGATCGTTTACCGGGAACAGTGCTCGGACGAAATTCTTCGCATCATAGACTTGCCCGAGGATGTAGATCCTGCCAAGGCGACCGCAATTCTAAAGCACGGGGTGCTCGAACTTAAATTGCCAAAAGGCATACAGCGCGTAACGAGCCGTGATGACGTGAAGGCGGCCTGACCGCCGTATAAATCGTCAACGCGAGATTTTTGTGAAAGTTTTAGCCAAGATGCTGGCCAGCCGATGAGTCTCGTCCGTGGATATGTGCACGGACGAGGCTGGCTCGAGCGGAAATCCAGGTGCGATCGACGCGCCTCGACTACGAACGCCCGGTGCGCCTGCTACACCGTGATTTCAGATGGTTTTTTCGCCGGCTTTTTCGGGCGGGCTTCTTTGTCATCCTGAAAATAGGCATTCAGGATGTATTGCGAGAGCATTCTCTGCGTGTTGAAGAACGATCCATTTAGCGCAATTGAATTCCGCATGACTTCCGCGTACGAATTTCGGCGCTTGTAGAACATGGGTAGAATCGTGAATTCGAGTTTTTCGTACATGGAGGCCATTTCGCTGGAGTGCAGCTCTGAATTCTCCTTGATTGCAATGTCCCATCCCGTCGCGCCTTCCACGTGGCCCTCCGGCCACCAGCCATCCGGCACGCTGAAACTCGGGACGCCGTTCAGGGCGGCCTTCATGCCGCTTGTTCCGGAGGCCTCGTAGGGGCGAATCGGGGTATTCAGCCACAGGTCAACCCCGCTGGTGAGAAGTTGCGCCCATCCCATGCCGTAGTTCGGAAGGTAGACGATGCGAATCACGTTTTTTAGCGCCGCCATCTGCTCGAAAACGCGATGGATGAGGGCCTTGGCGGGTTCATCGTGGGGGTGCGCTTTGCCCGCGTATACGATCTGAATCGCGCCCACGCGATGAGCAATCGATTTCAAGCGCTCCGGATCGGAAAACAGGAAATCCGCGCGCTTGTACGTGGCGACTCGGCGCGCAAAGCCGATGGTCATCGCGTTCTCATCGAACTGCGCGCCGGTCACCCGCCGAATTTCTTTCAGCAATTCCTCTTTTGCGCGGGCGTGTGCATCCTGAATTTCTTCAAGCGGTATCCCGATCGCATGACGAAGGTAATTATTATCCCGGCGCCAATCGGGAATATGCCGATCGTATAGTTCCTGGAAAGCGGGAGAAGTCCACGTGCCAGCGTGAACTCCGTTCGTGATCGCGTGAACGGTATAATCCGGGAACATCTTTCGCGAAACTTCTGCGTGCAGCATCGCGACGCCATTGATGTAACCCGAACTGCGAAAGCCCAGATAAGTCAAATTCAAGATCTCGGCGGTGAAGCAGCCGAGCTTTTCAAGCAGGTCCGTGCGCTCGTCGCCAAGAACAGAGCGAACGAGTTCTTTCGGGAATTGATCGTGCCCGGCTGGCACGGGTGTATGCGTCGTGAAAATACATTTCCGCTTCAAGAATTCCATATCTTCGTCGGTTACTTTTGCGAGCGATCGGCCGCGCATACGCGCTTCCAGCAGGGCAATCGTGAGCAAGGACGCGTGTCCTTCGTTCATGTGGTAGTTGGCGAGATTCTTGTGGCCGAGTGCAGCTAGCATTTCGACGCCGCCGATGCCCAGCGCCACTTCCTGGCAAAGCCGGTAACGGGTGTCTCCGCCGTAAAGATTTTCGGTTATCGTCTGGTCGAACTCGCTGTTCTCCGGGAGCGCTGAGTCGAGAAGATAGACAGGCACAATCGAGCCGCCAACACCATGAACGGAATAGCGCCACGCGCGTAAGACAACCTTGCGACCTTCGATGACGATCGTTGCGCGAGCATCCAACGGTTCGAGGACGGACTCCGGCTTCCAGGAAGTAGGAGTCTCGGTTTGGTTGCCATTCTCGTCGAGGTGCTGGTCGAAGTAGCCGTTGCGATAGAGCAGCGTGACGGCCGCGAGCGGCGTGCTCGCGTCCGCGGCCGAACGCAACGTATCTCCGGCGAGGACGCCGAGGCCGCCGGAATAGGTTGGGATGTCGGCCGCAAGCGCAATTTCCATCGAAAAGTAGGCCGCGCGGACTGGTTGAGTGGGTTCGGGCATCGTGTGTGCTAGGCCAGCCTGAGTCTTCTCCGCCACATTTCTGAATTGCTAACGCAAATCATGGGAGGAAAATAGCTTCCGATATAACAGCCAAATTCGCAAGCGGGGACAACAGTGGAGTTGCTGTACTCGCTCCGTTCAGACGTCGCGAACGCCTCTGAGGGTTAGAACATTGAAAGCAAGCGTTTTATCCCTTCCGCAAAATCTGCAGGCGGCGTGATAAGGCTCACGATCACATAGCCATCAGATTCGAAGTCGTAGAAATGTCCCGGATGGACATAGACTTCTTGATTTTCTACTAAGTTGATCGCGAGATCTTCGTCCGAGCCCATTGCGGGCACGCGAATTACTGCGTACCAACCTCCTTCCAGTTTCAGCCGGTCGCAGGCTGTGTGTAGGGAAAGTTGCGCGTCGAGCTGGTCCACATTATGTCTTACGCGATCCTTAATCTGTCTTTGAATGTTATGCCGTTGCCCCAGAAACGTGGGCAGCGCTGCTTGGATTGGCGCGTTCATGGAGAGATAGGTGTCAGCTATAACGTCAAGGCGCGCGAGCGCTTCCGTTTTCAATTCTTGGGGGCCGCTCGTGATAAGCCATGCGGCTTTCATTTGCGGCAAGCCACAGATCTTTGAGATCCCGCTCATTGTGAACGTTAAGGCAGCATCGTTCGCAGCGAGGCTGCCCGGCGTTTCATTGCCGAGATTGAAATCGAGGAAGACTTCGTCGGCGACGAGCGCAAGGCCGCGCGTTGAACAAATCGCATTGAGCTGCGTCAACTCTTCCGCTTTAACGTAGTGCCCAGTTGGATTGTTCGGATGAACGACGATCACGGCGCGAGTGCGCGGCGTAACAGCGCGTTCCAGGGAGTGGAAATCAATCTGCCAGTCGTGGTCATACAAGAGCGCGTACCGGACTAGCTTTACGTCTTGAATTTCCGCCAAAAGTTCGAAAAGAGGGTAACTCGGCTGCGGAATTAGAATTTCATCGCCAGGATTGCAGAGCGTTCGCAAGACATACGAATAAACTTCGCTGGTGCTTGTCGCCAAAATAATGTCCTCGACATCTATCGGCAATCCTCGATCCGCGTAATACTTTGCGACCGCTTTTCGCGCTTCTGCAAGTCCGTGTGGCTCGGGCTCGTAAACTAACGCGGAGGGATTGCCCAATGCTCCAAGAATTGCGTTGCTGTCGTAGGCGAACCCGCACTGAGTAGGGTTGGAGGCGGTCAAATCGAGGAGCTGCTTTTTAGCGGCCCGGTGTCGGTTGAGCGCATCGCTGAGACGATTCGGCCGGAGATTCCAGTTTGTGCGGTCGGAAAACATTCGAAGAGATCGAAAGCTAGATGGATGAAGTCGAACTAAAGGTTAGCACACAGGGATGCAGGATGCTGCGGGTTCGCAATAGCAAGTGCATTGCGCAGTTTATTCTCGCTGATTTACAGAGCTTCATGCATCGCGAGACTCATTTTTGCATCCAAAACCACGATTGCGCGGTCACGGCCTCGCGGTAATATGGCTGGGTTGACTGAATGGCCGCATAACAAGGATCGGCGCGAGCTCATGAAAATAGTCTGCGTTGGCGAACCGGTCCTCCGGCTCAGAGCCCGCCCGCTGACGGTCAACGAAACTTTGAGCAAGGATACTCGGAAACTCATCGAAAGAATGCGCGAGACCATGCGCGACGCTCCCGGCGTAGGCCTGGCCGCTCCGCAGTTAGGCGTATCGCTGCAAATCGCGGTGATCGAAGATCTCGCTGAATACCACAAGGATGCCTCGCGTGAAAAGCTCGCCGAACGCGAACGAAAAGCGGTTCCTTTTCACGTCATCATCAATCCGAAGATTCGAAAGATGAGCCCGGAGAAAGTCGAGTTCTACGAAGGCTGCCTCAGCCTGCCGGGATTTTCGGCGATAGTTCCGCGTGCTCGCTCTGTGCGCGTCCAATGCCTCGACGAGCACGGAAAACCGAAGGTGATTGAAGCCTCGGGTTGGTACGCCCGAATCCTCCAGCACGAGATCGATCATCTTCTCGGGACTCTCTATATTGATCGGATGAACAGCCGGTCATTCTCATCCCTCGATAATTTCTCGCGGCATTGGAAAGACAAGTCAATCAGCGAAGCCCGCGCGGCGCTACGATTGATTTGATCGCGCTGTTCCTTCACAGGGGATAAACAAGGTGGGCCATTTATTTTCTGAGTTCAAGATTCGCGCAGTGACGCTGCGCAATCGGATCGTGATGTCTCCGATGTGCCAGTATTCGTGCGTGGATGGCCTGGCGACGGATTGGCACTTCGTGCATCTCGGGAGCCGCGCGGTCGGGGGCGCCGGAGCTGTGATCGTGGAAGCGAGCGCCGTATCGCCGGAAGGCCGCATCAGCCCCGAAGATCACGGCATTTGGAGCGATGCGCACGTCGAGCCTCTCGCGAGGATTACGCATTTTGTGCGTGAGCACGGAAGTGTTGCCGGTATTCAGTTGGCGCATGCCGGACGCAAGGCATCGACGCGGCGGCCATGGGAAGGCGGCACGCCGATTTCAGTCGCTGAGGGCGGCTGGCAGCCGGTTGCGCCGAGTGCGATTCCATTTTCCGAAGGCTACACCACGCCGCGACCTCTGACGAGAGATGACATCAAGTCCGTCACTCGTGAGTTTGGCGCGGCCACGCTGCGCGCAAGAAACGCGGGTTTTCGGCTGATCGAGATTCACGCAGCGCATGGCTACCTGCTGCATCAATTCCTCTCGCCACTGAGCAATAAACGCGAAGATGAGTATGGGGGATCGCTGGAGAATCGAACGCGGCTGCTGCGCGACGTGATAGCTGAAATCCGCCGCGAGTGGCCGGCGCAATTTCCGCTTTTCGTAAGAATCTCCGCGACCGATTGGGTCGAAGGCGGCTGGGACATCGAGCAATCCGTCGAGTTGGCGAGAAGTATTGGTCCGCTCGGGGTGGATTTGATTGACTGCTCATCCGGGGGCACGGTCGCGAAGGCGCAGATTCCCATCGGAGCGGGATACCAGACGGAATTTGCCGAACGAATCCGGCGGGAGACAGGCATTCGGACGGGCGCGGTTGGGATGATCACAGATCCCGCGCAGGCCGATCACATCATTCAAACCGGACAAGCCGATTTGGTCTTTCTCGCCCGAGAGTTCTTGCGCGATCCGTATTGGCCGTTGCGAGCAGCGCGAGAATTGGGACACTCGGAGACCTGGCCGGCGCAATATCTTCGCGCCGCGCCGCACGGGACGAAGCCTCGCGTCGCTTTACCGGATGCTTCCGACGGGGAGTGAAGCACGCGTGGCGATTGCGATTAAGTCCGTCGCCCGGCTACATCGAATCACTTCGCCGTGGGCGTGGGATTTCCGCTTCTTGTCATCCCCAGCGCCGTGGGTTAGAGTACCCGCCTTCTCGTCAGGGGATAATCATCGATGTCAGAAAAAGGGCGCAATCATCTCAAGGTTCTTATTCGCCGCGCCGCAATCAAGAAGCGTGTTCAGGAAGTCGCCCGGCAGATTACGAAAGATTTCAAGGGCGAGCGCCTGCATCTGGTCGGCGTTCTGAAGGGCGCGTGCATTTTCCTCTCGGATCTCGTTCGCGAAATCAATTTGGACACTTCGCTCGATTTCATCGCAGTCTCGAGCTACGGCAAAGGTAAAGAAAGCTCGGGGCAGGTGCGTGTGCTAAAGGACCTCGACAGCAGCATCGAGGGACTCAATGTGATTCTCGTCGAGGACATTCTGGACACCGGACTGACGCTGAGTTACCTTCGCCGCATTCTAGAGCAGCGCCGGCCGCGAGTGCTGAAAATCGCCGCACTGCTCGACAAACCGTCGCGCCGACTTATCAAAGAAATCAAGGCCGATTATGTCGGGTTTCAAATTCCCAACGAATTCGTGGTCGGCTACGGTCTCGATTACGGCGAGCGATATCGTAATCTGAAGGACGTCTGCGTTCTCTCCCTGCCGCCCGAATAGCCGTGCCTCGACCCGTACTCACCACGCGCGAACTCGAAGATACGCCGGACGGCGGCGAAATCGCGATCGCGCCCGACACGCTGATTACGCCGCTGGCTCGCGACGAAGTGGAGCGCCGCAAAATCATTCTGCGCGTCGCAGAGGCGTCGAAGCAGAGCGCGCATTCGCATTTCGGGCGTGTGGTGGCATTGGGCGCGGACCACGGCGGCTTCGCGCTGAAGGAAGATCTGAAGACTTACGTGCGCGACTGGGGATATACGCCGCTTGATCTCGGCACTTCGAGCATCGAGGCCGTCGATTATCCCG
>Ga0302326_10000556_pt1 | contig 103214 bp, 84 predicted proteins | sample Palsa_T0_3_FD_202264 | JGI IMG/M metagenome (GOLD analysis project Ga0302326, IMG submission 202264) | Peat permafrost microbial communities from Stordalen Mire near Abisko, Sweden - Palsa_T0_3 | ecosystem: Environmental > Terrestrial > Soil > Palsa > Peat permafrost | place: Sweden: Abisko... | reverse complement strand
CACACGATGCGTCACAGCTACAGATCGTGGCTTGACGCTGTGGGAACGCCGATAGCCGTGCAGCAGAAGCTAATGCGGCACGCGGACATCCGCACGACGATGAATATCTATGGCGATGTGGTGACGAACCAAGAGTCAGAGGCACACAGCAAGATCGTGGGTTTGGCTCTGCCACGCGCTTAATGGATCGCGCTGCGGATCACAGCTCAGCCAAGTCATTGAAAAGTTGGCGGAGAGAGTGGGATTCGAACCCACGTTACCCTTTCGAGTAAACACGCTTTCCAAGCGTGCGCCTTCAGCCACTCGGCCATCTCTCCGGCGGAAATTTGGGAAGGACGACAGCTTTTCCAAGGCTATCGCATCGCTCAGATTGGGCCTGCATTCACGCCCACTGGGCTTCATTTCATTCTATGGGCAGGGGAGCGCGAGCGCAAATCGGCGAAGAAGAAACAAGGCTTGCGACGTATGCGGTTACCGACGCAAAGCAAACAGTGGCGAAACCAAAAGAGACAAACAGGCAAAGATACGAAGAGACAAATGTTAAGAGAGTTTTTCCGGCGCAGTTGGACCGGGCAAAGACGCATTAGAAATCGATGGATTCGCGGAAGTTGTCGAGGCGCTGGAAGTCGCCGCACCCGCAGCACGCGCAGAGGGAGCGCTGACCGCTTCACCAGGCTGGACGGCAGGAACCGGAGGTGGCTTGACCCCATCGACCACGTGATGGCTCAGGCAATAGAGGGCAAGTTCCAGGCGATCGGCCACGCCCAACTTGTCATACACCTTGCGCAGGTAATTCTTTACGACCTGCTCGGTCGTTCCCACGCGAACCGCGATCTCTTTATTCTTCATGCCCTGGGTCACGCAAGAAACGATCAGAGTTTCCTTGGGCGTGAGTTGCACTTTCGGGCGCGCTCCAGACGGGCGCAGCGTATGGCCGCGATACGCTTCCATCACCCAGTGAATCGCCTGACTCTCGAGCCACGGTTCACCGCTGGCAACTTTGCGAAGACAGTCGACCAATATCTCGGGCTCCACTTCGCGCGACAGAATGCCGTGCGCTCCGCGGCGAAATAGATCGAGCGTAAGTTGTTCGTCCGATCCGGGAGTGACGACAACGATCTTCAGTTGCGGCGACTGGCGCAGAAGCTCTGCAACGATTTCGACTGGATTGTGGGCCAGTGCCGCTTCAAAAATCAGAACATCGGCAGAAAACTTCGTCACTGCAGATTGCGTCTGGGATAGCGTCTCGGCCTGCCCAACCACGCGGATGTCGTCTTCGAGAGCGAAAATCTTGCGCAGTCCGGCGCGGAAGATGGCCTGAGTGTCGGCCAGAATCACGCGGATCAACTGGCCGGAGCCGTTGCCTGCGTGAAGGCCGTGATTTTCTCCCGCACTGACTGAAGTACTCGCCATCAGTTTCTTTGCACCTATGCTCGCTCGAAGTGGTACTCGTCAATTACAACGCCAACCCCGCGGCGTCCCTTGTCTTCAAAGCTGCGGACCACGCGGCCGTGGCAGTCAATCTGAACATTGCAACGGGATCCGACGACGTCGCCGGGAAGCAGAATGGTGAAGTCCACAATCGAACCCACAGGAACGTCGCGGTCAATCGCAAACAACACACCGTTGGCGGAAATATTTTGCGTCTCCGCCGCATACGCTCCGTTCTGCGATTGCAACTCAACGGGCAGATGCAAAGGAAACCGCGGAGCACTTTGCATTTCGGCATAGTGCTTTATCGCAGTCTGCGCCTGCGGGTCGCTCGACAGTTGCTCTTCTGTTGCTTCGCCAGACACCGTTCTAAGAAACCTTCCTTCCGGTGCGCGCCCTTCAGCGCGTCCGGATTCTGAGGAACTTTTTTAAGCGACTTAGGGGCAGCGTACACCCAGGAATCAGGCATGCAAAGTTACCGAAGTCATGGAACAGGTGGGTGCTAACTGCTTGCGGATGAATGAATTAGAGGGAATTCAGGAAGGAAGTCAACGGTCTGTCGTGGCGGATTGTCCTAGGCCCTTGGCAGAACGTTGGGTTTCTGCTAGACGGTCGATTGCACTCGCAAAACCGCACCTAGAACTTAGTCACTTCGGTGAAATTAAAGTCACGAATTTTCATTGCAGGCACGACCATGTCAAACGACTCTTCTCCGCAGGAACGAAGCGGCACACTCATGGCCTCAACATTCGAGAGCATATGAATCAGGCTTTCATTGAAACGGAAGTTGCGAATTCCCTGCTTAACTTTTCCGTCCTCCACCAGGAACGTGCCATCGCGCGTCATGCCGGTCACAATTTTTTCATACGGATCGACTTCGCGGATGTACCACAACCGAGTGACCAGCACGCCGCGCTCAGTGGAGGCGATCATCTGTTCGAGAGTTTGCGGATTTTGCGGAGCTGCAAAAACAATGTTGACGGGCATCTCGCCCATTTCGTTCGGCAAAGCAAACCCGTGGCCAGTGGCTTCAATGGGGCCGACTTGATCTTTTTGCTCGCAGCGTTTCATGCGTTCCGCAGTCGCTCGCGCATAGACAACACGTTTCACAATTCCGTTCTCGACCAGCGGCAGGCTAAGCCTCCGCATGCCCTCGCCATCGAAGGGCGAGCCCGTTTGCAGAGGATGCGTGACGTCGTCCCAAATAGTGATGTTGTCGCCGAACAACTGGCTGCCGATGCGTCCGGTGAGGAAGGAACGCTGGTCGAGAATCGCCATGCCCGAGTAATCCCAAAACATGAAGCCGACGATATCGAGCGCGGCGGAAGGTTCGAGAATCACCGTGTACTTGCCCGCTGGAATTTCGGCTGGACGCGCGGAGTCGAGCGTCTTCTGAGCCGCAATCTCGGCCATCCGAAGTGGATCGAGATTGTTCACATCGGGCGAGTTGGATTTCTGCCATCCGGAAGAATCGCCAGCCAACATCGTGATAGAGACTTCCGCGAGAGTCTGCGTATGCCAGTTGCTCAGGCCGCGCGAATTGAAAATTCCCTCAACAGATTCGGCGCTCGAATATATGCCAGCAGTCGTAAGCCTGTGTTTCTTCGCGACCTCGACGATCTTCTTCACGGCGTCGGCGCGAAGTTGGGGAGTGCTGGCCGCGGTCTGAGCAAAATAGCGCGACGGAGCCTGCGTGGAGTTCACGTCGGCGCCGCCGGCAGCTTCGCGCGTGTCGGGCATAGGCAGAAGATCCGGATCAGGATGCTGCACCTGAGCCAGCGCTTCAGAAGACTCGACCACGCGCCGCAAGCTCTCATCGTCAAACTTGTTGGTGGTAGCGCGAGCCGTGCGTCCGCCAAAAGCCGTGCGCACCGAGACGACATGATTCTCGTCCTCGACATTCTGATGAATGATATTGTTGGCAAATCGAGTCAAAGCAAAGCGTCCGCCAGAAAAAAGAACCTCAACTTCGTCAGCAGACGAGAATTTCTTAGTGCGATCGAAGATGTCGGCGGCTTGTTCCCTGGTTAGCATATATCGTGTGGTTGCTTTTCTCTGTGGCTCTGTGTCTCTGTGGTGAACTAGCTGCCTTTATATGCACTTCCCACTTTGATTCCGCGAAACCGCGACGGCGCAGCTCCGTGGCCTGTGCCCATTACCTGTTGCGGCTGGCCCTTTCCGCAATTCGGAGTACCCCATAGCGTCCATTCCTCGCGAGAACAAATCGCGTCCAGCGAATTCCAGAATTCAGTTGTGATGCCGGAGTACGACGGATTCTTCACCATCCGCACGCGCTTGCCATGCTTGATCTCCCAGCCGATCTCGCAACCGAATTGAAAGTTATATCGACGGTCGTCGATCGACCACGAGCGATTGGTCTGCATCAGAATACCGTGATCCGTGGAGGCAACCAGTTGCTCCAGGCTCAAAGGCTTCTCGCCCGGCAGCAGGCTGATGTTGGTCATGCGAATCATGGGCAGACGATTCCAACCTTCGGCGCGCAGCGTTCCGCCCGAGCGATTCTCGCCAATGGTGTGTGCGGTCTCGCGCGAACTGAGATATCCCGTGAATAATCCATTCGTGATGATCGGCGTGCACCGCGCAGGAACGCCTTCATCATCGAAGCCAAAGGTTCCAAGCCCCGGACCGTGCTCCTGGCGCGCGTCGGCCACAACATTCACCATGTCACTGCCGTAGCGCAGCGTGCGCAGCTTGTCGAGCGTCAAGAAAGAGGTGCCGGCGAAGTTCGCTTCCATCCCCAGCACACGATCAAGTTCAATGGGATGCCCGACCGATTCGTGAATCTGCAATCCAAGTTGTGAACTATCAAGAATAATGTCGAACGTGCCTTCAGGACACTGGTCCGCGTGATGCAGCGCCACCGCCTCTTCCGCGATGCGGCGCGCGTTCTCGACCAATTTCAATTCATCAATCAGTTCATAACCTTTGTTCTGCCACTGTCCGCCATAAGAATTGGGATACGAACGTTTTTGGATCTCGTTTCCTGCAAAGGCATAAGCGGTGTAGCCTGCGCCCGCAGAGTACTTCGTCTGGTGGATGTCGCTTCCCTCCGACGATAGAAACCACTGCTCCTCGCGATTGAAGTTAAGGTTGGTCTCGGCCAGCGTGACGCCCTCAACTCCGCGCAACTCGGAGTCGATGTTCAGCAGCAACGCAATATTTTGCTGAACCGAAATCGAAAACGGATCGATCACGTGCGGTGTCGTCCACTCGGCAGTGACAGGCTTTTCCGGCGCGAGACGTACGTCCTGCTCCTTCACTCGCGCCGAGGCGAGCGCGATCTCAACCGCGCGGGCCGCAGTAGTTTCAACCCCGGAGCGCGACAAGTCTTCGGAAGCGGCGAATCCCCACGCTCCATCGGCAAGCACGCGCACGCTCATGCCAACAGACTCGGAATCAGACGCACTGCCAACCTTGCCGTTTTTTGTAGTAAGCGCACGGCTACGCTGGCTGACAATGCGCGCATCGGCATAAGTCGCGCCGCGCAGCGTGGCGACATTCAGGGCCCAGCTAGCGATTTGCTTCATGCGGAGATTCAAATCTACCACGGAGACAGAAACGTGTGGCGCGGACCTGTCCTGAGCGAAGCCGAAGGAACTCTCGCCCGCGAAATCTAATCACGAGCGAACCATTAATCGCAGTCAACGCTTCAGAAGGGTCGAAGCAGCTTTACGGCGCGGCTCTTGCCACATCCAGCGCTTTCCTCACCGCCAGCAATTCCTTCAACAAGTCTCGCAGCCTGGTCGATTCAAGCGCATTCGCTCCGTCAGACTTCGCAACTTTTGGATTATCGTGCACTTCCAGGAAGATTCCGTCGACACCCGCGGCGACCGCGGCACGCGCCAGCACGGGGATAAACTCAGGCTGGCCGCCACTCACCGCACCGCTCCCGTCATCCGCTTGCGCGGAAGGCAATTGAACGGAGTGCGTTGCGTCGAAAACCACCGGCGCAAACTTTCGCATGATCGAGAGCGAGCGCATGTCCACCACCAGATTGTTGTAGCCGAAACTGCTACCGCGCTCGGTCAGAAAGACTTGCGCGTTGCCCGCCTCGCGGCATTTTTCCACCGCATGCCGCATGTCCCAGGGCGAAACGAATTGCCCTTTCTTAATGTTGACCGCGCGCCCGCTCAGCGCAGCGGCGACAACTAGATCAGTCTGCCGGCACAAAAACGCGGGGATCTGCAGCACGTCGGCGACTTCCGCGACCCTCGCGACGTCCGCCACTTCATGTACATCGGTGAGAATCGGAAGCTGAACTTCATCCTTAATCTTCCTAAGAATGCGCAGGCCTTCCTTAATTCCAGGTCCGCGAAAACTGCGAATCGAAGTACGGTTCGCTTTGTCGTAGCTGGCCTTGAAGATGAAGGGAAATCCCAGCGCCTTGGTGACGCCCTTAATGATTTCGGCCATCCGAATCGCGTGTTCTTCACTTTCGATCACGCACGGGCCGGCAATGAGGAAAAGATCGCCTGAGCCAATGCGGATATCGCCGACTTGGAAGGAGGCAGTCAAGATCTTACCAATCGAAATGCAACAAAATCATTTCACCACAGAGGCACAGAGGCACAGAGAACTCAATACCTGTAATCGGTTTTCTCTGTGCCTCTGTGGTGAACCAGGTTTCTCCGACGCTATCGCCGCGTCACTTTTTTCGGACGATGAAACATCTCGACCGCCGCAACTTCTTTTTCCGCCCGCCGCTTCGATCCGTGTTCATACGACGCCGCGATGAAAGTGCTAAACAGCGGATGTGGCTCCAGCGGCTTCGATTTGAACTCAGGATGAAACTGGCACCCGATGAAATGCGGATGGTCGGGCAACTCCACCATCTCTACGTAAGTGCCGTCGGGCGTCGAACCCGAAATGCGCAGCCCCGCGGCTACCATCGGCTCTTCGTACTCGCGATTGAATTCGTAACGATGGCGATGGCGTTCGCTGATCTCAAGCTTGCCATAGATTTTAGCCGCGAGCGTATTGGGTTCGATTTTGCAAGTCCACGCGCCCAAACGCATGGTGCCGCCAAGCTCTTCCACTCCGCGCAACTCTCGCAGCTTATAGATCACGCGATGCGGCGTCGCCGGATCGAACTCGCTCGAATTCGCGTCCGCCAATCCAACTACGTTGCGGGCAAACTCAACGCATGCGGTCTGCATTCCCAGGCAAATCCCAAAGTAAGGAACTTTTTTCTCGCGCGCATAACGAATCGCCACCAGCATCCCTTCAATGCCGCGCTTGCCAAAACCTCCCGGCACCAGCAACCCGTCATATCCTTCAAGCTGCGCCGCAACGCTGCTCTCGTCGCTGGTTTCCAGTCCCTCGGCTTCGATCCAGTTCACTTGAAGCTTCAAATTGTGCGCCAACGCTCCGTGCACCAGCGCTTCTTTCAGCGACTTGTAAGAATCCTCGTACTCCACATACTTGCCAACAATCCCAATCGTGACGGTATCTTTTGGGTTGTAGACACGGTGCACAATATCTTCCCACTTGGAAAGATTGCGATCTTTCGCCTCCATGCGCAAATATTTCAGCACCAGCGTGTCAACACCTTCGTTCGCGAACACCAGCGGCACTTCATACACTGAAGCCACATCTTTCGCGGTGATCACGGCTTCTTCCTGCACGTTGCAGAAGAGCGCAATTTTAGACTTCAGTTCCTTCGCCAGAAACCGATCGGTGCGGCACAAAAGAATGTCGGGCTGAATTCCGATGCTGAGTAATTCCTTCACCGAGTGCTGCGTAGGCTTTGTCTTCAACTCCTGAGCCGCGGCGATGAACGGCACCAGCGTGACGTGAACGAACAGCGTATCCTCGCGGCCAAGTTCCTGCCGCATCTGGCGAATCGCTTCCATAAACGGCAGCGACTCAATGTCGCCCACCGTGCCGCCAATTTCCACAATCGCCACGTCGACATCCTGCGCGACTTTCTTCATCGCGGCTTTGATTTCATTCGTGACGTGCGGAATCACCTGCACCGTCTTACCCAGATAATCGCCGCGCCGCTCTTTGGCGATGATCTGTTCGTAGAGCCGGCCGGTCGTCCAGTTATTGTCGCGAGAAAGTTTGGCGTGGGTGAAGCGTTCGTAGTGGCCGAGGTCAAGATCGGTCTCGGCGCCATCGTCAGTCACGAAAACTTCGCCGTGCTGAAACGGCGACATCGTCCCCGGATCCACGTTGAGATAAGGATCAAACTTCATCAGGTTGACCTTCAACCCGCGGCTCTCCAGCAGGCAACCGATCGAAGCCGCCGCCAATCCCTTGCCCAGGGAAGACACAACTCCGCCCGTTACAAAGATGTACTTTGCTGGCATTTCTTCCTCGCTCTAAATTGTGTGTGAAAGATTGTGCAGGTGGTGTGCACAAACAATTATGGCAGAAGATGCCTGTGGAAACAAACAGAAGAATTCACCGCGCGTTGACTATCCCGCAGATGTGGGCGAAAATGAATCGAGTACTTCCCGCGATCCCGATTTTTCGGGCTCAAGCATTTTTGTCTTCAATCGTGGGCCTGTGGCGCAGCTGGGAGCGCGCTTCCATGGCATGGAAGAGGTCGTCGGTTCGATCCCGACCAGGTCCACCAATTCTCAATCACTTACGAACTTCCCGACCAATCGGTTGGTAGCATTTGGTAGCAAATTTCCAAAACATTTTCAGTCAGCGGTACGGCGGGGAAATTCATTTGGTGGTTCCTCCCCACTCGAACGCGCCGCTCCGACATCCCCGACCTGCATTGATTAAGGCGGTGGCGCGTGGTCACGCCTGGTATGAAAAAGTGCTTGAGGGAAGGTCACTGACATGAGATCACTGGCCCGTGAGACCGGACTCACACCTCACTATGTCCGGAACGTTTTCGCCTGCGCTTTTCTCGCGCCCGATATTGTTGAAGCCATCCTGGAAGGGCGTCAGCCGCTGACGCTGAAATTCGAACATCTATACAAGAACGTACCTCGCGGTTGGGCGGAGCAGCGTGAGCAGTTTGGTTTCCGCAAAATCCGCGTCAAGCCAAGTCAGTTCTGCAATAACATCCCTGATTGAAAATAAATTCCCTGGTACCTCCCTGTTAATTCTCTGATCGGTCCCTGTTCCGATTCGCGGTGAACGCGCCACTTTCCCCAGCAAAATGTGCAGCTTGAAGAAAGATGTGTGCATTTTTGAGAGCAGAATTTATAAAATTCCCTGTATTTTTCCCTGTTAGCAGGGAATTTGGGCGGAGAAGAGTTAGCGCGAGACTGCGCGCTCCGCCAGCAAGTCTTAACTGCGGAGAAATTCCGCCGCGTTGTTCGGCCTGTCACTTTTGCCAGTTCTGCCCACGTGCCATCCCCCGATAACATCTCTGCTAGGGCTCTTGGAATTCAACGAATACTGGCATTAATGACAGTCGGATCTTTGCGCGGGACTTGACCCTGGGCAAAATCGAGTGGAGAAACTCCGCCCCGCTTACCCAAAAATGCAAATGTTGAAGGACGCCACCCTTTCTCTCAGGGTCGCATCGCTTTCCAGTTAATCTCATCCAATGGGGTAATGGAAAAAGGAATAGCTGTTTCAGTGCTTGATCTTGTGGGTATGCGAGCCGGGGAGTCCGCCGGCAGCGCGATTGCCCGGTCGGTGAACCTGGCGCAGCACGTAGAACAACTTGGATACAGGCGCTACTGGCTGGCGGAGCACCACTCCATTCCTGGACTGGCTTGCTCAGCCACGGCCGTGCTGATTGGGCATGTGGCGGCAGCGACCAGGGCGATTCGCGTGGGCAGTGGTGGAGTGATGCTGCCGAATCACGCACCGCTGGTGGTGGCGGAACAGTTTGGGACTCTCGAAGCGCTATTTCCGGGGCGGATCGATTTGGGGTTGGGCCGAGCGCCTGGCGGCGACGCGCAAACAATGCGGGCGCTGCGACGGGATTTGGGGCAACGTGGAGATGACTTCCCAGATCTCCTCGACGAATTGCGCGGTTACCTTGGTCCCGAAAAACCGGGGCGAGTGGTCAGAGCGATTCCCGGGCAGGGGAGCAATGTGCCGATCACGTTGCTAGGGTCGAGCGGTTTCAGCGCGCATCTGGCGGGCGTTCTGGGGTTGCCATTTGCCTTCGCGGCGCACTTCGCTCCGGAGTATCTCTATGCGGCAGCAGAGTTGTACCGCGAGCAGTTCCGGCCGAGCGAGGCACTGCGGAGTCCATACTTCATGGTCGCGGTGCAGGTGATTGCGGCCGAGACGGATGCGGCAGCGAGGCGGTTGTTCACGACGCCGCAGCAGCGCTTTCTGCGACTGATCCGAGACCAGCCGGTTGAATTGATGCCTCCAGTGGATTCCATGGAAGGGATGTGGCAAGACTGGGAGAGAGCGGCGGTAGACAGCAAATTGGGTGCGGCGATTGTGGGATCGAACGCAACGGTGAAGGCGGGGCTGGAGAAGCTGGTGGGTGATACATCTGCCAACGAAGTAATCGTTGTGACTGACACCTTTGAACACGCGGACCGGATCGAGTCGTATCGCCGCGTGGCGGACGTTGCCGCGATGATCGCGACGAAGTCAATCGTTACTGCATGAGCCTGCCTCGCGCGCGCTCTGTTTGGGCCGGCGATCACAAAACGGATGATTGGCTGAATGCGATTGACTCGAGCGGCTACTCAGCAGCACTCGTAACCGTCGCGTGCGACTCACAGCCGATCATCCCTTTTCGTTGAATCGACTTAAGTTTAATCGACTTAAATTACATCTCCAGGATACGGGGGACTTATATTGCATGAAGAAAATTGGCTTCCTTTCATTCGGTCATTGGGCACCTTCACCGCAGTCAGGAACACAGTCGGCGGCTGACGCGCTCTTGCAGTCCATTGACCTTGCCGTGGAGGCCGAGCGCCTGGGAATGGATGGAGCTTACTTCCGGGTTCATCACTTCGCGCAGCAATTGGCATCGCCGTTTCCACTCCTTGCGGCGGTTGGCGCTAAAACGCGAAAGATTGAAATTGGCACCGCCGTGATCGACATGCGGTATGAGAATCCTCATTACATGGCAGAGGACGCTGGGGCCGCGGATCTAATTTCTGGCGGCCGGCTGCAGTTGGGAATCAGCCGTGGTTCTCCCGAGCAGGTCATCGATGGTTGGCGCTATTTTGGTTACAGCCCAAAGAAAGGCGAGGACGATGCAGAGATGGGTCGCCGGCACACCGAAGAATTTCTCGAGTTGCTGCGCGGCAAGGGCTTCGCTCAGCCGAACCCGCGCCCTATGTTTCCCAATCCTCCGGGACTGCTGCGTCTTGAGCCGTACTCGGCAGGGTTGCGTGATCGAATCTGGTGGGGGTCTGCTTCCAACGCGACAGCAGAATGGGCCGCGAAGCTAGGCATGAACATGCAGACCTCAACCCTCAAATTCGACGAGACGGGCGAGCCACTCCACATCCAGCAGGCCGCTCAGATTCGCGCCTTTCGCGCAGCCTGGAAGCAAGCTGGGCATACGCGCACTCCGCGCGTTTCTGTTAGCCGCAGTATTTTTCCGTTGATCGACGACCGAGATCGTATGTACTTCGGACACGGCTCTGACGAAGAGGACAAAATCGGATTCCTCGACGAAAACACACGGGCGGTCTTCGGACGCAGCTACTCTGCTGAGCCAGATGTTCTCATCGAGCGACTTAAGAAAGACACGGCGATCGCGGAGGCCGACACACTTTTGCTGACCATTCCAAATCAACTGGGCGTTGCCTACAATGCGCATGTCATGGAAGCGATTCTGACTATGATCGCTCCGGCTCTTGGTTGGCGCTAAGTCGTCGCCACTCATGGAAAGCATATCGTCAGCTTTTACCGGAGCGGATTCATTATCGTTTTCCTGCGGCCGCAGTTCTGTTATATCGGCAAGAAGGTCCAGTGCGCTGAATGCCGTGTGCGCTCGCTATGCGGTGGCGTCTACACAGCGCTTCAACGAGCTTGAATCATGCTCTGCCCGTCTTTGCAATCTAAGGCTGCTATCCACTTTGAAACCGCAAAGAATGTTCTTGTCGAGTTGCAGGAAAAAGGCTGCTCGTGCTGGGAGGTTCGGCCGCAGCAGTTGCGACCCTGTTGTGATAGAGTTCCGATAGCCGCGTGACGTCGCACCAATAATCACCTCTCCCCCGCGCGGGCACACCACATCGGTCCCGTCGAACCACCTGAAAGCTACCGGGATCGCGATAACTCGATCTGGTTAAGAAGTAGGAGTCTCCCATGAAGTACACTGCGTGGCTATTAGCCCTGGTGAGCGCGTTATCGACCTCCGCAATTTCCCAAAATTCGACGCCGCTCATTACCGAAGCCATCAACGAAGGAACGCTCGTCACCCTTCACGGCAACGTTCATCCTCTGGCGCAGCCCCGCTACGATCTGGGCACCGTTCCCGATTCATTCCCCGCGTCGAGAATGGTGCTTCTGTTACGGCGTTCGCCGGAGCGCGAAGCGGCTCTGCAGCAATTTCTGCAAGAGGCACACCGGCCGGGCTCTTCTACCTTTCACAAATGGATCACGCCCGATCAATTTGGCGAAATGTATGGAGTTGCCGATTCAGATATCGCTACGGTCTCGGGCTGGCTGCAAGGGCATGGATTCGCGGTCGGCCGAATCAATCGAGCCAAGACAGCGATCGAGTTTTCGGGTACCGCCGGCGGAGTGCGCTCCGCGTTCCACACGCAAATCCACGCTTACCTCGTGAACGGCCAGGAGCATCACGCCAATAATGTCGATCCACAGATTCCGGCAGCGCTGGCGCCGGTGATTGCGGGCATCACCCCGATCAACGACTTTCGCCCGAAGTCTTATATAAGAAATTCCGGCAAAGCGGCCTACGACAGCAAGACTAAGAAGTTTGTTGCGAACTGGACTTTTCCTTCCAATCAGGACGTATTGATTCTGTCGCCTGGCGACTTCGCGATGCAATACGATCTTGGTCCGCTGTATACAGCAGGTATGACAGGCAGCGGCGTGACTATCGGACTCATTGGCGCATCGAACGTTGATCCAACGGTTGTGGCCACCTATCGCTCGTTCTTTGGATTGCCTGCGAACCCGCTCAACGTTGTTATTGACGGAACTGATCCGGGAGAGACTTATGCTGTCGTGGAATCGTATCTGGATGTCGAACTGAGTGGCGCGGTCGCTCCGGCAGCTAACATCAACCTATACACCGCAGCCGACACCTCCGTGCAATCGGGATTGCTGCTGGCCGCCCAGCGAGCGGTGGATGATGATCAAGCCTCGATCCTCAGCACGAGCTACGGCACCTGTGAACAGAATCTGGGATCGGCGGGAAACCTGTTCTGGTATTCCTTGTGGGAGCAGGCGGCGGCGCAAGGGCAGACCTCGTTCGTCTCGGCCGGGGATGGCGGTCCAGCAGGCTGCGATGATTTCGATAACGACCAACCGGCGCAGTACGGGATTGCCATGAATGGATTCAGTTCCACTCCCTGGAACGTTTCTGTGGGTGGCACCGACTTCTATTACAGCAGCTACAACGGAACTTCGTCCGCACAGCAAACGCAACTGCAAACTTACTGGGACACGGTCGCCACCATTTATCCCACGACATCTCTTCTGCAGCCCGTGCCGGAGCAACCGTGGAACGATCCGTTTGGACTGAACCTCGACGATGGAGGCGTCTACAACTCCGGCATTCCCGACATCGTTGCGGGCAGCGGCGGACCCAGCAATTGCGCGACCGGGGCTGAGGCTTCCAATGGCACTTACAGTTCGTGCTCGGCTGGATATCCCAAGCCTGCGTGGCAGACCGGACAAGGCGTTCCCAGCGACGGAGTGCGTGACCTTCCCGATGTATCGCTGTTTGCCGCGGCGGGGGAGAACGACACTGCTTATCCCATCTGTGCGGAAGATGGGGATTGCGTGGTTTCTGATGGCGATTTGGCCATTGGAACCGTTGGAGGGACGTCGGCATCTTCGCCTGCGATGGCGGGCATTCTGGCGCTGATCGAACAGAAATATGGGCCGCAGGGGCAAGCGAACTACATCCTCTACTCCTTGGCAGCGCAGCACCCTTCCGCATTTCACGACATCACGACTGGGAGCAACATTGTGCCATGCCAGCCGGGCACACCGAATTGCAATCTGAGCACAGCCACAGACAATACAAAGGGCTATTACATCCTCGGGTACTATGCGGGTGCGGGATACGACCTGGCGACTGGATTGGGCAGTGTAGACGCGAATCAACTGTTCAATAACTGGAACGCGCTTAGTTTTAAGTCAACCTCGACGAACCTAAGCCTCAGTCAGACCAGCTTCACTCACGGCACTCCGGTTACCGTAAACGTCGGCGTAACTGGAAGTGACGGAACTCCTTCAGGGGGCGTGTCGCTGGTTACGACGGCAACTCCACAGATTAATGAGGGAGTAAAGCTCTTGACCCTGCAGAGCGGGGCGGCAAGCGCCAACGTGAACAGCCTACCCGGAGGCCAATATAACGTGAGCGCGCGCTACGGGGGCGATAGTGTTTTCGCTCCCAGCAGCTCGAATCCGGTATCCGTGAATATCGCGCCCGAAGCGAGCAATCTGTCGCTGTTTGGAACTTATTTTCTCTACACCAACGCAACCACTGGCGTTCTCACCAACGGAGCAAGCTATCCATTCGGCACTTCGCTCACGGTCGAGGCGCAAGCGGTGGGAGTAAATGCGCCTGCGGGGTCCACTGACGGCATTGCGACGGGCACCGTCACTTTTACCGATGCGGCGAGCGCAGGCACGGTGAGTTCCGGCCCGCTCAATATGGGAACAAGCAGCACCGCGGAGTGGTTGTCGTCTACTTTTAGTGTGGGCAGTCACAGCATAAGTGCCAGCTATTCAGGAGATCCCAGCTTCAACGCTTCCTCGAGCTCCGCGCCGCTGACCTTCACCATCACTAAGGCGCCTCCTGCGGCTCAATTGTCGACTGGCACACCTTCTATAGTCGCGCGCGGGCAGATCATCATGCTGCAGTTCATCGTCGGTGATAGTGTCGCTCCCGCGCCCACGGGTACGGCGACCTTCTATTCGGGAACGACCGTTCTAGGCAGCGCAACCGTCTCCCAGTCCACACTAACCTACCCCTACATCAATTCCGCGGCGATCTTGAACGTGACGAACTTGGCGGTGGGAACGGACTCCATCACCGCGAAGTATAGCGGCGATGCGAATTACCAGGCTGCCACCTCCAATGCAGTACAACTCACCGTGACGCAGCAGCAGGCGGGCGTTCTTACTGCCAGCGCGAATGCGTCCTCGCTCCTTCCGACCCAGGACCTGACTGTGACGGCCAGTGTCACCGGCGTCATCGGACAGCCGACTCCGACCGGATATGTCGGCTTGTATGCTTATGGGCCCGGCGGAAGCTACAGCGCTAGCTGCACATTGGCGAATGGGTCCTGCAGCTTTGACTTTGGGGCCGGCTATTGGAGTCCTGGCGCGGTGCTTGTGGACGTGAGCTACGGCGGAGATTCCACATATGCCCCCAGCGGCCTTGTTCTGCCCGTCACGATGTTGAACATGTTCACCGTGACGGCGGCGAGTTCGGTGTCGTTTGCAGCGGGCGCGACCGCAGGCAACACTGCTGCACTCACGGTGACGCCGGCCAACGGATTTACCGGGCCAGTCTACTTTGCATGCACGATCGCATATTATCCGCCCGGAGCGCAGCATCTTCCCACGTGCTCGGTTCCGGCGTCGGTGAGTGTGACCGGCGCGAGCGTGGTGACCTCCGCCATGACGATTAGCTCGACGGGACCGACAACGCTCGCGCGGTCTGAGCAAGTCAGAAGTCCTCGGTGGCTAGCGGCGCAATCTCTTATTTTCGTTGCCGGGATTCTCGTGGTTGGGTTCCCGCTGCGAAGACGCATTCGCCTGCATACGAATGCTCTGGGCTTGCTGATTGTATTGGCGGGAACCATGGCCCTGGTGAGCTGTGGCGGCGGCGCGAGCGGTGGAGGTAGCAAGACGGTTCCCGGTACAACCCCTGGGACCTACAAATTTATGGTCGATGGCGCGTATACGCAGAACGTCAGTCTCACCGCTGAGCCATTTTTTCAAAGTACGCCGCAGGTGTTCGTGGTGACCGTGAATATTCAGTAAGCAGATGGAGTGGATAAGAGCGAGCCCCGTTATACCATGGGGTGTGGACCTTCCGGTCAATCCGCCGATCCTGCCGATGCTCGCGAAACGAGTAGATGAATTGCCCGCAGAGGGCGATTGGATTTTCGAGCCCAAGTGGGACGGTTTTCGCGCTCTGGTGTTTCGCGATGCGGATGAAATTTTCATTCAGAGCCGCGACGGAAAACCACTCAATCGTTACTTTCCTGAGTTGCTGGAACCATTGCGCGCAGCGCTCCCCGCCCGATGCGTGCTCGATGGAGAGATGGTCATCGTTAAAAATGACGGGCTCGATTTTGATGCGCTGCAATTACGTTTGCATCCCGCAGCGTCACGCGTAAAGCTTTTGTCCGGGCAGATTCCCGCCTCGTTTGTATTCTTCGATTTGCTTTGCCTTGGAGATCGAGATCTGCGAGGCGAGCCGTTTCAGAAGCGGCGACGCGACTTGGAAGCGTTGCTCGCTTCATCTTCACCGCCAATTCATCTAACACCTGCAACTCATGATCGGAATATTGCCGCCGATTGGTTTCGCCGCTTTGAAGGCGCAGGCTTGGATGGTGTGATGGCCAAAGATCCTGCGGGAGCTTACGAGCCGAACAAGCGAGTGATGCTCAAAGTGAAACACGAGCGCGATTGCGATTGCGTGGTGGCTGGATTTCGCTGGCATAAAAAAGGCGAGCGCACAATGGTCGGCTCGCTATTGCTCGGTTTGTTCGACGATGCCGACGCTTTGCAACACGTGGGAGTCTGTGCGAGTTTCAGCACGGCAAAACGAAAAGAGTTAGTAGAGCTTCTGAAGCCTTATCGAAAAGATGCGCTGCTGAACCACCCGTGGAAGGCTTGGGCAGAGCACGCGACCGAGGGTGATGAAGGTGTCAAGCGAATGCCCGGCGGGCAGAGTCGCTGGAGCCAGGGCAAAGATTTGTCGTGGGAACCATTGCGGCCTGAATTGATCGTAGAAGTTGCTTACGATCACATGCAGGGAGATCGCTTCCGCCACACGGCACAATTCCGCAGATGGCGCACGGACAAAAAGCCCAGCGATTGCACTTATGCCCAGCTCGAAGTTGTACCTCCGCAGGAACTGGCTGCGATTTTTCCGCAGGGAAGGTGAGTCTTACTCGTCTGCCTTTTTCTTCTTCCAGCGCTCGCGCCACTCACGCGTGGGATCATCGTCTGGATCTGGAGTTTCCTGCGCTGGCCGTTGTTCCTCAGGAATATGACGCAGATTGATACGGATGCGTGTCCATGTGGATGATCTCCCGCGCATCGAGTCGACCAATACATCGTCCACGGCGAGCAGACTTGCGATATCCGCGTGTTCGGCCTTCCATCGCTCAAGACCCGCCAGCGCGGCCGCTTTATCGGGTGAGTTTGCAACCGTGATCAATGGCATCTTCACGCGCGGCTTCTTAGGTGCCGTCTTCTTCGCGGCAGATTTGGCTCGGGAGGGCATTACGCGCGCAGCCTCGCGTTCCATCTTGCGGAAGTGCGGAGGCCAGGGCGCATCGGCCATACCGGCCGCTTCGTCTCTATCGGCGAGTTCGAGTAGTTTTTCCAGCGAGCCCGGCGATGCATCCATATCGGCATGTCGATCGCCGATTTTCGCGAAGCGCTCCGGAACTGTGAAAATAGTAAAATCCGCCGGATCGCAATCGGGCACTTCGTCCCAAGAAAGAGGAGTCGAAACGCGAGCATCTGGGAGCGGGCGCACTGAATAGGCAGAGCATGTCGTGCGATCTTTTGCGTTCTGGTTGTAGTCGAGAAAGACGCCGTGGCGCTCTTCCTTCCACCATTTAGAACTGGCCAGTGTCGGGGCCCGGCGCTCGATCGCTCGCGATAAGGCAACCGCCGCACGGCGAACTTGCGTAAACGTCCAACGCGGTCCGATGCGCACATTCACGTGCATGCCGCGCGAGCCGCTGGTTTTCGGCCAGCCACGAAGGCCGACCTCATCGAGAAAACTCTGCACTTCAAGTGCGACGCGGCGAACATCCTCCCAACTAACGCCGGGGATTGGATCGAGATCGATGCGCAGCTCATCCGGATGATCCAGATCGCTCGATCGCACCGGATGCGGGTGCAGTTCGATGCAGCCAAGGTTCACAATCCAGGCAAGTCCGGCCGCATCATCGACGACGATTTCTTCGGCAGTTCGGCCGGAAGGGAACGACAAAGTGACCGTGCGTAACCAGGCTGGCCGCTTCTCTGGCGCGCGCTTCTGATAAAACGCCTCCGCCTCGGCCCCGTTGACGAAACGCTTCAGAACAATTGGCCGGTCGCGAATTCCAGCGAGCGCACCCGGCGCGACTGAGAGATAGTACTGAACAAGTTCGAGCTTGGTGACTTTCGCCTGCAAGGAAAAATAAAGCTTCTCAGGATTCGTGACCTGGACTTCGCGCCCCTCAATCGAGAGCACCTTATTGTCTGATTCCTTCGCCACAAGACAAGGCTACCACTCCCGCGCGGGTTGGCGGCGACCTCTTCGAGGCGCACAAAAATATCTCGTCTTCCAGCTCAAACGTGCGTTGCGAACCTAACGAATGCCGCTTTTCTTGCTTCGACATAAAACCACAATCGATCTCGGAGCCAGCAGGTATTTGGTCTGCTCCAAAGGGATTCCGTCGTCCAAGAAATCATCTGGACTGGGCTGAGCAGTGTCCACAATTCTCTTCCATTCCTGCGCCGTTCCCTCTTGCACATTGAACTCCAACGCCTCCCAGTATCCATTGATCATCGCGTAGATATCGTCATCCCCTTGAGAAGCGCCGTGCAGGCAGAATGCCAGGCTGTGCGAGTCGTAGGATAAATCGACCGCGGCGCCGACGCCGTACCAGGTGACATCCTCTCGCCAGAACCGGCTCCGGCTCAGCGAGGGATGATTTTTCCGGAACGCAATCATCTTCTTGAAGAACTGGAAAATATCTTTATTAGACTCAAGTTGGCTCCAGTCCAACCATCCAATTTCGTTATCCTGGTTGTAAGGATTGTTGTTGCCAAATTGCGTGTTCAGGAACTCGTCGCCGGCGCGAAACATCGGCGTACCATTCGATAAGAAGAGCAGGCAACAGAAATTTTTTACCTGCTGCCGGCGCAGTGCGCGGACTGACGGCGCTAAGTCTGCGTCCCCTTCTTGTCCACAATTCCAACTGAAGTTCGCGTCAGTCCCATCCTGATTATTATTTCCATTTTTCTCATTATGCTTGTGGTCATAAGAGACAAGATCGTAAAGCGTGAAGCCATCATGCGACGTCACATAGTTCACGCTCTGATATGCATGATATGCATCGGCGCGGCTGTCTGGAAATAAATCGTCGCTGCCATAGATACGTCGCATCACTTCAGAAACCATCCCGTTGTCGCCTTTAACAAAACGACGAACATCATCGCGAAACCGGCCATTCCACTGCAGCCAGGTCAAGCCTGGAAATCCTCGCCCGAGCTGATAAGCGGCTGTGTCCCACGGTTCTGCGATCAGACGCACGCGGCCTAATTCCGGGTCCGCTGCAATTTCACTGAAGATGGGCGCTTCACCCCAGCTGAGCGATCCATCAGCGTTGCGGCTGAATACCGACGCCAGATCAAAACGAAATCCATCGACATGCATTCCTCGCTTCCAGTAACGCAAGCTGTCAATCACCATCTTGCGCACGTGCGCCTGCCCGAAATTTAATGTATTGCCGGTGCCGGAGTAATTCGCGTAAGGATTCGCCGGGTCGGAAGACAACATGTAATAACCAGCGCTGTCGAGACCCTTGTAGCTGTAGATCGGCCCCTTGGAGTCGCCCTCGCAAGTATGGTTGTACACAACGTCCAGCACCATGCCGATGTCAGCCTGATGAAAAGCCTTCACCATATTCTTGAATTCAATACGCAGCTCATCATCACGCTGTGTACTCGCGTACTGTGCATGGGGCGCAAAAAAATTCAAAGGCATATAGCCCCAGTAATCGCCTTCTTGCGGATCACGCTGAAAAACCGGCATCAGCTCTACAACCGTCACCCCGAGTTCCTTTAAGTAAGGGATCTTTTCCACGAGACCGGCGTACGTGCCGGCGCGCGACGGGTCCACACCTGAGTTGGAGTTCTTCGTGAAACCGCGAACGTGAAGTTCGTAGATGACTGCATCCGATTCGTGATATGTAGACCGATCCCCCGACCAGTCAAAAGTCGATCGCTGATCAAACAGCACTCCCAAAGGCGCGCTGCCCGCATTGGATCCCTCTCGCATCGCCAGGTTCCGATCAAAACCGGGCGGGAAGAAAATCGACTTCGCATACGGATCGAGCAGAACCTTCTGCGGGTCGAAGCTATGGAGTTGAGGAATGCTCTCTCCCGAGACGGAATACGCGTAATAGCGAGCCTCGCTAATCTTTGCGATTGGAACGCGGCAATGCCAAATCTGCCCCGACTTGTTGTGCAAAAAATCCAATTGAACCTGCAGAAGAGGATTCACCAGATCGGCTGGTGAATAGAGCAACAGAGTGACGCTGTCCGCGTGTTCCGAGTGAACCGCAAAATTGAACGCTTGCTCCTTTTCCATCCAAGTAGCGCCAAGCGGCAACGGGCTGCCTTCAGACTGCTCCCAAGTAGGTCGTTTCGCGAGCGGGGCCACCACAGCGTTGGCAGGCTTGGACAAACCATCCGTCTTGGCAGGCACGTCGGCGCTCGACACTTTCACGGTCCCTCCCTTTCATCCACTCTCGCTTCGACAGTCAATGCGGCAGCGCGGCAACTCCGCCAAGCTGCGGCAACGAGCTGAGCAATTTGCTCGCGCCGTTCCACAAAATCTGCACTCCAATGCACACCAGCAGAAACGCGGAGAGTTTCAAAATTACGGTTGTCCCCGTGGCTCCGAGCTTGTTCGCGAGTCGATCGGCATACGCGTAGCAGAGATAAATAGTGACTCCCAGGAAAGCGGAACCAATCGCCGCCGCGAGAATCGTCAGCAGGTTTGCGCCCAGGTGCTGCGGCGAATTCGCGCCCAAAGTGATCGCAATCGAGATGGAGCCAGGGCCCACTGTCAAGGGAAGCGTCAGCGGGTAGAACGCCTGGCTCAGAGCATCCGCGCAAGTGACCGTTCGCCGGGCTGAGCCTTGCTCGTTCGCGTCTTTCTGATTCAGCATCACCCACCCAGTTGAAATCACGATCAGCCCACCGCCAACCTGCACGACCGGAAGCGAAATCCCAAAGAAAGAGAGCACGTGCGCGCCGAGGGTATAGGACGCGATCAGCAGTATGAAACTATCCACCGCAATGCGCCGAGCCAGCACTCGCCGTGTCTCGGCCGCATAGTCTCGCGTGAGCAGCAGAAAGACCGGAGCGCCTCCGATCGGATCCACAATCGGAAACAGCGCACTCACCACCAGGAGAATACTCTTGGCAACTTGAATCAGCAGGCTAACCTCCTCTGTTTCTAAATCTGAGCGCTTGCCTCGCGGACCACTTGCGTTTCGACGGATGTTTCATGCGCGACCAAGCGCTCGGAACTCTCCGTCAAATCCTGCAGCCGTTGAAAAGCCTCCGAGAATAACATGTCTTCTCGCACGCGCCAACGCCAGTTCCCATCGGCACGGCCCGGCACATTCATGCGAGCGTCGCTTCCCAGGTTGAGCAGATCCTGCAACGGAGCAATCGCAAGCGCGGCCGGCGATGACCATGCGAGCCGCAGCAACTCCGGAGCCGCATCGGCACTGGTTCCCGGCGCACGCTTAAGGTAGCTCCAAAAGTTTTGCCTCTGGTAATCCGGCAATTCTTCATACCATTCTCGAGTTGTGGCATTGTCATGCGTGCCGGTATAGGCGACCGTATTGTGCACGAAATTATGCGGCAAGTATGGATTGTCCGCATGACCATCGAAAGCAAATTGGAGCACGCGCATCCCGGGCAGACGAAACTCGTCGCGCAGGGCATGCACGTCGGGAGTAATCAACCCCAAATCTTCCGCGATGAATGGTAGATGTCCCAGTTCAGTTTGCACTGCTTGAAAAAAACTCGCGCCCGGCCCCGCGACCCGCTGCCCCGACTGTGCCGTTAACGCTCCCGCTGGAACGTACCACGCAGCCGCGAACCCCCGAAAGTGGTCTAAGCGAATCACATCGACGTGAGCCAGCAGAGCGCGCAACCGATCGATGCACCACCGGTAACCCGTCGCGCGAGGCATCCCAGTTGTAAACAGGATTGCCCCACAACTGACCTTTTGCGCTGAAATAATCGGGAGGAACTCCGGCGACGAAGCGCGGCCGATGCTGCGCATCGAGCAGAAATAGCTCGGGGTTCGCCCAAACATCGCTGGAATCCGGAGAAACAAAAAAGGGCAGATCGCCGATCAACCCCACACCCTGGCCATGAGCATGCTCCTTGAGTTGATCGGTCTGGCGGAAGAACAGGAATTGCGCGAAGCGAACCTGATCAATCTGACTCGCTAACTCTCGCCGCGCCTCGGCGAGAACACTCGCGCTGCGCTGCACCAACTCCACAGGCCAATCCAGATAATAAGCGCCGCGATACTTTTCTTTCAGTGCAAAGAACAGTGCGTAGTCCTCAAGCCAATGCGCCTGCGTAGCGCAGAACTCGTCGTAGGCTGTCGCGAGATCTCTAGCGCTGCACCCAGCTTTGAAGTTTGCCCATGCCTTTTCGAGCAGCCGTCGTTTGAATGGGATAACAGAATCATAGTCAACCGCATCCGCCGGGAACTGAGACTGAGCGTCGCTCGCCTGCAGCAGCCCGTCCGCAATCAAAGAGTCGGGACTGATCAGCAATTCGTTGCCGGCAAACGATGACACCGCTTGGTACGGCGAATTTCCGTAACCAGTCGGACCCAGCGGAAGAGCCTGCCACCATGCCTGGCCGGCCTGATGCAAACGATCGATCCAAGAGAACGCGGACGATCCCAGATCGCCGATGCCATACGGCGAAGGCAAAGACGTGACGTGCATCAGCAACCCCGAAGCACGATATTCAGGCAGAAACGGCGGTGCAACTGGTGCGGTAAATATGAGCGCGCCATCGCCACTCATTTCCCGCCGCCCCGCTCAGAAACTCCGGACGAACCCAGCGCATTATTTACCATCTCCTGCGCCTCGCGAAGAATCGCGTTCAGATGGTTCTGACTCTTGAAACTCTCGGCGTAAATTTTATAAATGTTCTCTGTGCCAGAAGGGCGAGCTGCAAACCAACCACTCTCCGCCACAACTTTCAAGCCGCCGATTGGAGCATCGTTTCCCGGCGCTCTGGTGAGCTTGGCGGTGATTGGCTCGCCCGCCAGGTCTGACTCCTCTACCGCGTCCGGCGTGAGTTTCGCCAACTTCGCTTTTTGCTCGGGAGTGGCGGGCGCGTCGACGCGCGTGTAATAAGGTGTTCCGAACTCCGCCGTCAGCTCGCGGTAATGTTCCCCAGGATTTTTACCCGTGCGCGCGGTAATCTCCGCCGCCAGCAAGTTCAAGATCAGCCCGTCCTTGTCGGTCGTCCACGCAGTGCCGTCTAGACGAAGAAAACTCGCTCCCGCACTTTCTTCTCCTCCGAAACAATAAGAGCCGTCGACCAGGCCCGGCACAAACCACTTGAAACCCACCGGTACTTCGCTGAGCTTGCGGCCGAGGCTTTTGACGACCCGGTCAATCATGCTGCTGCTCACCAGCGTTTTTCCCACCGCAACCGTGCTACGCCACTGGGATCGATGCGTGAGCAAATACCGAATGGCAACGGCAAGGTAATGGTTCGGGTTCATCAAACCAGAAACCGGAGTTACGATCCCGTGCCGGTCAGCGTCGGTATCGTTTCCGAATGCCACCTGGTATTGATCTTTCAGGCCGACCAGCCTCGCCATCGCATAGGGACTCGAACAGTCCATGCGAATTTTTCCGTCGTGGTCAACCGTCATAAACGAAAATGTCGGGTCGATGATTGGATTGGTAACAACGATGTCCAGCCCGTAAATCGAGTTGATCGGATCCCAATAAGGCAGGGAAGCGCCGCCCAACGGATCAACACCAAGCTTAAGGTGAGCGCCGCGAATCGCTTCCATGTCGACGACATTCTTGAGATCACGAACATACGGCAGAATGAAATCTTCCTCGTGAGTGGTCGCGGCCTTGATGGCTTTATCAAACGGAATCCGCTTCACACCGGCATTTCCCGCGCGCAATAATTCATTCGCGCGATTCTCAACCCAGCGAGTGACGTCCGTATCAGCCGGGCCGCCGTTGGGCGGGTTGTACTTGAAGCCTCCATCTTCCGGCGGATTGTGCGACGGCGTAACGACAATGCCATCGGCGAGACCGTCCTTCTTTTCGCGGCCACGGTTGTAAACCAGAATCGCTCGCGAAATAACTGGCGTCGGAGTTATCCCGTCATCTTGCTGAATGATCGTCCCCACACCGTTCGCCGCCAGCACCTCGAGCGCGGTGCGCTGCGCGGGTTCCGAGGCGGCGTGCGTGTCTTTCCCCATGTAGAGTGGGCCGTCGATGCCCTGCCCAAGCCGGTATTCGCAGATCGCCTGCGTAATTGCGAGGATGTGCGCTTCATTAAATGTGCCGCGCAACGGCGAACCACGGTGTCCGCTGGTGCCGAAGCTGACGAGTTGGTTCGGATCATCTACGTTGGGACGCCGCTCGAAATAATCCTTCTGCAAGCGAGCCACATCGACCAGCAACTCCTTGGGCGCCGGTTTGCCTGCCAGCGGTGAAATAGTTTCACCGGTCAGCGATTGTGTTTCTACGCTACCGGGCATGATTCCACCTTCCAAATTTCGCTTGCGTATTCCGCAATCGAGCGATCACTCGAAAACTTACCGGAGCTCGCCACATTCAAGATTGCTTTCTGCGCCCACGCTCCAGGTTCGGCATAGAGCGCGCCGAGCCGGTCTTGTGCATTGCAATACGAAGTCAGATCCGCCAGATTCATATAGTGATCGCCCTGCGTCAGAAGCGTATCGCGCAATGGAGCGAACACTCCCGGTTCGTCGCGGCTGAAGTGGTCAGAAAAAATCAGGTCCAGTGCGGCCTGAGTTTCCGGCTCATGTTCATAATGCCAGTTCGGGTTGTACCAGGCACGGCTGTTCTCGACTTGCTCCACGGTAAGCCCGAACAGGAACATATTTTCTTCTCCTGCTTCCTCCGCCATTTCGATGGTCGCACCGTCGCGGGTTCCAACCGTTAATGCTCCGTTCATCATAAATTTCATGTTACTCGTTCCGCTGGCCTCGTAGCCGGCAGTCGAGATCTGGTTGGAAACATCGCTCGCCGGAATCAGCCGCTCCGCCAGTGAAACGTTGTACTCCGGGAGAAAGACAACGTTAAGCCGGCCGCGCGCCGCCGGGTCGCTGTCAATCGCGTCCGCCAGGTTGTTGATGAATTTTATGATGAGCTTCGCCAGCTTGTAGGCGGGCGCCGCTTTGCCGGCGAAGAAAAATGTTCGAGGCACGATCTTCATCCCGGGATTTTCCCGCAGCCGGTTATAACAAATCACAATCCGCAGCGCATTCATCAACTGCCTTTTATATTCGTGAATACGCTTGATGTGGCAGTCGAAAATCGTATCCGGATCCACAACACGCCCCGACGTTGACTTGAGCCAGTCGGCAAACTGCACTTTGGCCTCTCGCTTTGACTTGAGGAAGCGTTCGCGCGCATTCGAATCCTCCGCGAATGGCTTGAGCTGTTTGAGCAGGCTAAGATCCGTAATCCAGCCGTCTCCAATGACTTGCGTGATCTCGCGTGCCAGCGCGGGATTGGCCTCGCGCAACCAGCGCCGCGGCGTCACTCCGTTTGTCTTGTTGCTGAAACGCTCGGGAAACATTTCCGCGAGATCCTTCACCGTCGTCGTTCGCAGTAGCTTGGAGTGGATAGCAGAAACTCCGTTCGTGCTATGCGACCCAACAATGGCAAGGTTCGCCATTCGGATTTTGCGCGTGCTGCCTTCTTCCACCAGGCTCACGCGCTGCACGCGCCCTTCGTCGCCCGGAAACCGCACTTGAACATCATCAAGCAGTCGGCGATTAATCTCGTAGATAATTTGCAGATGACGCGGAAACAGTCTCTCAAACCAAGCCACCGGCCATTTCTCCAGAGCCTCCGGCAGCAAAGTGTGATTTGTGTAACCAAGTGTCTTCTTCGTCAGGTCCCAGGCCTGGTCCCATCCCAGGTGCACATCGTCGAGCAAGATTCGCATCAGTTCAGGAACTGACATAGAAGGATGCGTGTCATTGAGTTGAATTGCAGCTTTCTCGGGAAATTTATTCCAATCCGAATTGTGGCGCAGGAATCGCCGCACCAGATCCGCCATCGAACACGCGACCAGAAAATACTCCTGCAGAAAACGGAGCCCCTGCCCCTTCGTCGTAGAATCATCCGGATACAACACTCGCGTAAGCGACTCTGCTTGAAGAGTTTCTCCAAGTGCGCCCACGAAATCTCCAGTGCCAAACTTTTCGAAGTCAAAATAATCCGGCGCCGCCGCGGCCCACAGCCGCAGCGTGTTGATCGTCTTTCCCCCATAACCCACCACCGGTCGATCAAACGGAATGCCGATCAGGCTCGACGGCCGATCAGGGATGATTTGAAAATTTCCATCTTGCAACTTGAATGAAACGTTCAGCTTGATCTCCACATTCTCGTGAAGCCGCGCAATCTCCCACGGATCGCCGTAGCGCAACCAGTTGTCCGGATTCTCTTTCTGCCAGCCATCCACAATCGTCTGCTTAAACATGCCGTACTCATAGCGAAGACCATAGCCCGTACCGGGGAGTTGCATGGTAGCCATCGAATCGAGAAAGCAAGCCGCGAGCCGGCCCAACCCTCCATTGCCCAGCCCAGCATCCGGCTCCTGCTCAATCAATTCCAGCCAGTCGATGCCATGTTCTCGCGCTGCATCCGCCAAAAGCGGATCGAGCAACAAATTCGTGACGTTATTCGCCAAAGAACGCCCGATGAGAAACTCCATCGACAGGTAATAAATGCGTTTGGCATTCTCCCGCTCATAAGTGCTCTTGGTCAGCACCCAGCGCTGCGCGAGAATGTCTCGCACAGAACATGAGAACGCCTCAAAGCGTTCCCGCGCACTCGCAACCTTAGGGTCGATCGCTCGGTCAAAAACCAGGTGCCGTTCATAGAAAGCGTTCTCCGTCCCGATAAACGGCATCGTGCCGTATCCGTACCGTTGCAGAACATCTGAAATATTCGTTGCGCTGGCGGAGATGGTAGCAGCTTCCGCAGAGTTTGGGCGCGCCACGCGATTGGTGCCCATAAGACGGTCCTCAGTTTTTCCAGATTGTGAAACGGTCAGTGTGTATGTTAAGAGAAACGCCAGTCAAGAGTACAGATCCTCGTCAGGCCCGAGCGCAATTCCTGAAAAACTAGTGTGGGTCGGACACTCCTGTCCGACGCCTTTGACTTTGATGTTGCGCTTGATTGTGACCTTGCCTCTGCGTTTACCACGGACCCATGCAGCACCGTGAAAGAGCGGACGCGCCAGCGCCGCGTAAAAGAAAGGGACCGGCAAGGGCACGAGGTTCACTCGTGCCACCTAAGCCGAAAACGAAGAACCCGGCTTCAGCCGCCAATCCCCTCCACCAAACCCTCCTCCGCGCAAGCCTCAATCCGCTCCACAAACCCCGGAGTCCCTCCGCTCAGCAAATACCAGGCTTCCTTGTAGCAGTTATATTTCGACTTCTCCAGCTTCGGATAAAGCCCAATACTCCACATCCCCCGCACAACTTTCTCCGGCAAAATGTACCAAACATCCTCCGGAATCACATAAGCCGCCACAAAATCAAACGACCCTTTCTTATAGGGCCCGCGGCTATCCTTCAACGAGCAAGAATATCCCGACCCCTCCCGGAACATCGTCGACTTCACCTGCACCCGCACAATCCTCCACCCCGAATCCACCGTAAAGTCATACCCTATCGACTCGCCCCAGGGCCGCCCCAGCGCCAGCCCCAGCCCAGTAGCCCGCACTGCAAACACCAACTCCACCCACTCCCCGCGCCGCTTCCCATTCCGAAGAAGCGCAGTCCCCAAAAACCGAATTTTTCGCATCCCACTCCTCCACAAAACGCACTTTTGGAAAACATTGTCATTCCGAGCCGCTCGCAGCCGCGCAAAGCGCGGAGAGAGCGAGCGAGGAATCTGCTGTCAGCTCCTTCGCCCCAAAATAAAAGCGCGGCCCGGTGGCCGCACAATTCTCGGAACCTACTCCACTCTCCCACGCAATTGAAGGGTCGTAAAGTCTACTAAAGTAGACGTCTACTTTAGTAGACACTCCCGTAGGGGTCGGACACTCCTGTCCGACGCCTTTGACGCTGCTCTTGAAGGAAGCATACGTGCTAATATCTCCACGTCAACTTTGGATCTAAGATATGCCTGTGCATCTGTCCGTTGCTGATTTCAAAGCGGCCAATGCTGTCTGCGAACTCCGATACGAGAACGCCTATTTGATCTACGACCGTACGGGTCTAGTTTGCCGCGAAGCCCGTGGATTCTACACGAACTGCAACGTCGTAACAGCATCTCCCAATCAGACGATTTTTCAAGCCGACGAGGGAGCGTTTGCCTTGGAGCTGTCTCAGTGCCGTTTTTCGACAAATAGGCCCGACCCCTCCTTGGAGAAATTCGCGGGGCACTGCAAGACATTCTTCGACTCCGTTACGATTCACCTAGACGTAAGGGTGTTCACTCGCGTTGGGTTCAGGATCACTTTCCGGAAAGACTACAAGGACCTAGACGAGGCCAAAGCCGCTCTAAACTCCCTTAAGCTTGTAAATCTGCGGCCGGAAGAGCGTTTCGGGGCGGCGCCAGAGCCGCACGAGATCTTCTTCCGATGGGAAGGGAACCAAGTGGGCGCGATGTTGCGCCTCAAGGCAGAAAGTGGCAAAATAGATATCACCCTTCCCCCGGAACTTGAAGCTGAAAAGTCCGAGATCCATAAATCCTTTAATGGTCTAATTCTAGATGTCGACTACTATACTGTGGCGCCAGTCGAGCGGTCGCAATTGGATGCCTCTGCTTGGATTCTGCGGTCGGCAAGGACGATAAGGAAGAACCTCGACACAATCTTTGGCAACTGAATGCCCGACACCAACACCATCGAGTTCCCCAAACCGGCCCTCGAGCCCCCTCCGGCCTCGGGTACTGGCGGGTATCGTTTGTCTGGTACGCAAGGCGGCGCTCCCGCAAGGATAGCCAGACACGCTGTCCGCGGCTCAACTGCGCTAGCGCCGATCGAAATAGACAAACTATATCCGGCTGACAAGAATTATGTGTCGGATCTGATTGCCGCGCTCAGCGTCCTCGCCGACGCCATTGGTCTGCTGGAAAAGGCGAGGGCGGCTGCACGGAACAAAGACGCGTTTACGGCTGATCGATATTGGCAGCGTTTTCAGAGTCTCCTGCCGGGATTATTCACGCGCAGGAAAATAGGAGACGGCTACGGAGCGGTCATCAATGCTCTCCACTTTGCGTGCGTCAACCAACATGGGGCACCGGTAAGCCTCGAACAACTTACCACTGTTTGGCGGGTCATTAAAGAACTTCGGAATGCGCCTGTTATCACCTTTGAGCAAGCGCTCAAGTATGTTCAGGAGCTTGAGGATTGCCATCTCCAAGTCTATCCCACCACGATTTCGGAGCTGATACAAGAAACAGAGGATGATGAAAGCATACGTGGAGACGACCGTTCTGACGAACGTTCTCTTGAAGCCCGGCTCTGAGAAAGAGGCGGAAGCGAAATCGGCGCTTAGTCGTTACGAAGAGACTCTCCTGCCTGTGTACTCGATCAAGGAGTTCAAGGCCGGTCCCCTTGACCACTACGCTTACGTTCACGATAAGCTTGTTCAAACACGGTCACTTGCGCACACGCTCGCTGCAGTAAACTCGCTGAACCCGATCACCGAGGCCCGAAGAAAGAGCACGTCGTTGGAGGCGCTCGCAGCGGCCGCCCAACTCGACTCGACCAAGCCCAGAACCATCCGTCCGGGTTCCCCTGCGGACGAGGAGATGGCAGACCGGTACCGCTACGCCCTAGCCAGCTTGATCATCCTCAGATGGCAAAGACGTCGAAAGATGACCACTAAGACAATCCAGGATCTGGAGTGCTACACCGAGGCCCAGCCTGAGATTGGGAAAGACGGCTTCTTCGACTTAACGCCGAAAGAATGCGCGCATGATCGTCCCTGTTGTCTTTGGGGCGAACTGAAACTAGATGAGAACAAAAGTATTTTGACAGCGCTGCGCAACGCAATCCCGGAAACTTCGCAAGGCTACGAGGACAAGAACAGAAGGAAGGTTCTAAAGCATCTTATAAACACCCCGAAGCTTCCCTTGGACCGCGAGCAATGCCGCTGGCTGGGGGATGCCGTGTTCGCTTTCTTTTGCCCAAAGGACGCGGTAATTCTTACGACCAACATCAGAGACCATCAGCGTCTGGCAAAGGCAATCGGAAAGCGGGCGCAACAGCCATAAGGCGAGGCCTCGATCTAACGGCGCTATCAGCTTCCTCCCTGTCTCCGCAGTAAGGCCTTCAAGAAAAAACGGGGCGGCCCTCGCCGCCCCGCAAAAAAACTGACCACTGACCACTAGCCACTGCCCTAAGTCCCTTCCGACCACCCAGCCAAATACTCCTCCTGCTCCGGAGTCAGCCGGTCAATCTTAATCCCCATCGATTCCAGCTTCAGCTTGGCCACGCGCTTGTCGAGTTCGTCCGGAACGCGATACACGCGCTTCTCGAGCGTCTTGAAATTCTTCACCATATACTCGACCGAAAGCGCCTGGTCGGCAAAGCTCATATCCATCACCGACGCCGGATGTCCCTCAGCCGCCGAAAGATTAATCAGCCGACCCTCGCCGAGCAGATTGATCTTGCGCCCGTCTTTCAAAGAATATTCGTCAACGAAAGTGCGAGTAGTGCGCTTCGACGAAGACATTTTCTCCAGCGCCGGAATATCGATCTCCACATTGAAGTGTCCGGAGTTCGAAATGATCGCGCCATCTTTCATTAACTCGAAGTGTTCGCGAGTCAGCACGCTCTTGTTGCCGGTGACGGTGCAGAAGACGTCGCCCAGCTTCGCCGCCTCCGTCATCGACATCACGCGGAAACCATCCATCACAGCTTCGAGCGCCTTGGTCGGATCGACTTCCGTAATAATCACTTCCGCGCCATTGCCGCGTGCGCGGCTAGCCAGCCCGCGCCCGCACCAGCCGTAGCCGGCTACGACAAACTTCGACCCGGCCAGCAAAAAGTTGGTGGCGCGAATTATTCCATCGATGGTCGACTGCCCAGTCCCGTAACGATTATCAAAAAGATGCTTGGTGTCGGCGTCGTTCACCGCGACAATAGGAAATTTCAACACGCCTTCCTTCGCCATCGCGCGTAGCCGAATCACGCCCGTAGTCGTCTCTTCCGTTCCGCCGATCACGCCTTCCAGAGCGTCAGTACGCTTGGTATGCAGAATCGTGACCAGGTCCGCGCCGTCGTCCATCGTGATGTGCGGCTTGTGATCGATCGCCGCCAGAATGTGATTGTAATAAGTGTCGTTGTCTTCACCCTTGATCGCGAAAACCGGAATACCCTGATCGCGCACCAGGCTCGCGGAAACATCGTCCTGCGTAGACAGCGGATTCGAGGCGCACAGCACGACGTCAGCGCCGCCGTCGCGCAGGCAGATGGCCAGGTTCGCCGTCTCCGCCGTGACGTGCAGGCAAGCCGAAATGCGAATGCCTTTCAGCGGCTGATTCTTAATAAACTCTTTGCGGATAATTTGCAGCACCTTCATGGACTGGTTCGCCCACTCGATGCGCTTCTTGCCCATTTCGGCCAGTTCCAGGCTCTTGATATCGCTATTGACCTGCGCTGCTGTCGACATACGCCTCCTGTGGCGCTTTCAAATCCTAAGAATTGTTTTGGTTACCAGGTTACTTTTTGAGAGAGTAATTTTGATTGCTCAGTCAGAATACACGACAAAGCAGCAAATTCAGCACACCCATCCGGCTCTTTAGGGAGTGGCACCTTCGGCCCATCTCCCAAGTTGAACCTTGGGTTAGACGGAAAACAAAAACGCAAGGATCCATGGGATTTACCCCGTGAACCCCGTGCCCTCCGTGGTAAAAGATTCTTGTCGAGACTACTTGCGCGGAGGGTGCCCCATCCTTGCGCGTTCTTTGCGCAAGGGTGGGATTCCACCGCAGCGTCTATCTTGGTCTTCTAAAGCCGCCCTGACGCGGCCTACTTGCGCCCCGCATGAGCCGGCTCCCGCACACCAGCATCGCTAGCCAGCGCACCTGCCTTGTCAGTTAACTCCCAAGTGAAGTCCGGATCATTTCGCCCGAAGTGTCCGTAAGCCGCCGTCTTCTTATAAATCGGACGCCGCAAATCCAGAGACTCGATAATCCCCCGCGGAGTCAGCTTGAAGTGCGCTCGAATCAAATCCGGAATGATCGCTGGATCCACTTTCTCGGTCGCGAAAGTATCCACGCGCACGCTGACCGGATCAGCCACGCCGATCGCGTAAGCCAGTTGCACCTCGCAACGGTCGGCGAGCTTGGCCGCGACAATGTTCTTCGCAATGTGCCGCGCCATATAAGCCGCCGAACGATCCACCTTGGTCGGATCCTTCCCGCTGAACGCTCCGCCGCCGTGACGTCCCATGCCACCGTAAGTATCGACAATAATCTTGCGCCCGGTCAGCCCGGTATCGCCCATTGGCCCGCCAATCACAAACCGTCCAGTAGGATTAATGTGGTACTTGGTGTACTCGTCGAGCAGATGCGGAGGAATCACCGCCTGAATCACATGCTTGAGAATTCCCGCCCGCAACTCTTCATTGCCCACGGTCTCCGAATGCTGCGTGGAAATCACAACCGCATCCACCCGCAGCACCTTACCCTGCGCATCATATTCAACTGTGACCTGTGATTTTCCATCCGGACGAAGAAAGGGAAGCGTCCCATTCTTGCGCACCTGCGAAAGCCGCATAGTAAGCTTGTGCGCCAAAGAAATCGGAGTAGGCATCAACTCCTCATTTTCATTACACGCGTAACCAAACATCATTCCCTGATCGCCGGCGCCGCCGGTGTCTACGCCCATGGCGATGTCGCCGGATTGTTTGTTGATGCTGGAGATTACGGCGCAGGTGTTGCAGTCGAAGCCGTGGAGGGCGTTGTCGTAGCCGATGGACTGGACGGTGCCGCGGACTACGTTTTGAAAATCGACGTAGGCTTTGGTGGTGATTTCTCCGGCGATGACTACGAGGCCGGTGGCGGTGAGGGTTTCGCAGGCCACGCGGCTGGCGGAATCTTCGGCGAGGCAGGCATCGAGGATGGCGTCGGAAATCTGATCGGCGATCTTATCGGGATGGCCTTCGGTGACGGATTCGGAGGTAAATAAAATGCGATTCTTTGATGTTGTGGTTGGGGGCAAAATTTTGTTCTCCTTAGAAACTGCTTTGGACTTCAGTTGTGGCGAGGTCGGCGGATTGGGCACGCGGTCGCTACGATCACGCTATGGAACGATGACTATAAAAAGGCTACCAGACGGCTCAGGGTCATGCAATGGGTTTTGCCTCAAAGGCCGCGTGGTGAATTCAACTGCGGAATTGCCGGGGTGGATGGAGGGATTCGGGTGGCTAGCGGCGGCGCCGGAAAATGGAAAACGTCCCGTCTGTATGAATGCATAAGTGAAATGAAGAAGGGTCCTCCGAGCGGCTACGATGCTGAGACCGGCGAAGAAAGCGCCGGCTCAGAAAGCTCACCAGGAGAACCCCATGAATACCCTTCACTATATCGGATTCGACGTTCACAAGAAAACCATCAGTTTTTGTGTCAAGACTGCCGCTGGCGAGATTGTGGAAGAAGGCAGTTTGCTGGCGCAGCGCGCGGTCTTGCGGCAATGGGCCTCGGCGCGACGGCAACCTTGGCGGGGAGCGCTGGAGGCGACGCTATTCAGCAGTTGGATCTACGACACGCTGAAACCTTACGGCGAGCAGTTGGAGATGGCGCATCCCGCCAAGATGAAAGCCATCAGCGCGGGCAAGAAGAAGAGCGATACCCTCGACGCCCGCACCATCGCCGACCTGGTGCGCTGCGATCTGTTGCCCGCCTGCTATGTGGCCGCGCCGCGCATTCGGCGGGTGGCCCAGGCTTTTGATTTCGCTGACACAAACAAAACTGAGGGTGCCCCGTCCTTTGCGTAGTTTGCAAAGGGCGGGAACCACGAACACATGCGCAACCGGGTTTGTGCAGAGGGACAAAGGTCGCGCCGGCAGCATCACTACCCGCCCTTGCAAAAAACGCAAGGACGGGGCACCCCCTGCATAGATAGCGCACACGAACATCATCAGAAGGGCGGGCCACCCGCCCTGTCAAGTTCTGAAAAATCACGAATAGCGCTATCGCCTGGTTTCAACAGTTCCCATGACGGCCGGATTCCTGCGTCGCAGCTTCGGAGGTTCGTGGCGAGATGTCGTAGACCTGCGTCTTCATTTTACCTGCTTGCAGACGCCTGTCGGGTGGGTGGCAGCGAAATCCTTGAGCGTGGGATCGGCCGATCTTTGGAACGCGGCGAAATAGGGGTGCAGCCCTTGGTTGTTACTGTTCAGCCCCATTACTGCCGAAATCAGCATGTTGGGTGCCGTGATGGGACCATTCAGACCGAGGTTCTTCCCGTCGTCGAAGCCGACGCCGACCTTCAGGCCCCACAAGGATTGGTCCCCCGCGACAGCCGGGGGAACCTCGCCCCTGAAGTCGTGGAGGCCCACCTCGAAGTCCGCTATGCCGGACAGTCCGACGGTGTAGGGGACGGTATCCGACGCGCCGTGTATGCCGGAGATCGTGACCTGCCCTTCGTTGAAGACCAGACGGAACGGAAAGCTGTACGTAGCGCTGCGGAAATCGTAGCCCTCGCCCACGCAAAGCGTGCCGTCCCACGTCCCTTGGAGGGAGGCTATGCCGTGCCAAGTGTAGACCGCGGGCGAGCCGTCGCGCTGGAACACCAATTGCGAGCCGGGCTGCATTACCGTGAGCTTGGTGTCCGGGGATACATAATCGACGATCCCTTCCCTAAGAGCGACGACTATATCGTCGCCCGCGCTGACGGAAAAATCCGTCCCCCGGACTCCGAGGGAGACAACGCAGAGGCTCCCACTCAAAACCTCGTAGTAGGACTTGTTCTCGTAGTAGCAGGGGTTTCCCGTGGGGACTGCGCCATTGGGGGGCACTAAGTTCAGACGAATCAGCAGGTGCGTCGACTCGGCTTTTGAGTAGCCTGTCAAAAACCGGAACGTTCCCGTTGTGACCTGCCAGACAAAATCCCATACATCGACTTTTGTGTTGAACACGAAATCGTCCATGACCATGTCGCTGTTGGGTCCCACGGTGAATCTCGTATCGTCTGGGAGGTGGAATTCTGCCCTCGCCCCAGGCCCGGTCTTCAGGCGGGCGCCCCTGAAATTCGCCTGCGTAAAGTTGCCGTGCCATTCGCGGCCGTCTGCGGTAATGATCGTCACGTTACCCCTGACATCGAACGCTTTTGGCGACCATGGATGGCTGTTCCACTCGACGAGCGCCCCCCCGCGCACCGACCAGTCATGGAAGGCTTGCCAAGTTTTGAAAGCGACGTCTTCTAGTCCGCACCGGGAATAGCTATCGGCGGCGGCGTCCAGTTTACCCAGCTTGAGCAGAATATCCCCGCGCTCGCACTCGTCCCAAGCCCACTGGTCTTGCTTTGCCGTGCTCCCCGCTACCCGGCGCAAGGCAAGCGCTTGGTCGATGTACTGTAGGCCTTGTTCCAGGTTGTTGCTTTTCTCCGCTTTTTCTGCTTTTCCTGCCAAGCCGACCGCTTTCCAGAAGTTCTTGTACTCCCGGCGTGCCTCTGCCGCCCCCGCCGCCTCGGCCCTCTGTTGGCGGCAGTCGGCGTCGCATCCGGTCCAGTCGGGCTGCGGGTGGTCGGGGTGGGAGCAATCGACGCCAAGCTGGGCGCAGGCGGACTGCCCCCAGCACACCGAGGTGCAGCATCCTGGAACAAGTAGCAGCATCGCCAGCAGTCGTTTCATTGTCCCCCCTGGAGTCGGCATGATTTCGCTTCGTGCTGGAGCGTGGCGCTGATGCGCTTGGCCCCGTCCACTGCGACCTCCCCGCTTCGAGGCGGCGCTTCGTCTCGCGAAGCTGCCCGGCGGACGCCCCAATCTTGGAACGCATGGTTTCGCCGCAGCCAGGTTGGTCAAATTACATTTGTAACCCGTCCAGCCGGCCAGTGCCGTGGAAATTGGAGTTTTACTACAGTGTTCGAACGAAAGAAACCCTCGGCGGGTGGCCCACCCTTTCTGCCTCGGCTTTTTCTTTCCCGTTCCGAAACTCTGGGTGCCCCGTCCTTGCGTTTTTTGCAAGGGCGGGTACGATGCTGCCGATATCATGTGGTTTGTCATGCCCAGCGGATTGCATCGCACTTATGGCGCGCATCCCCTGCACTTTATCACTTGCTCGTGCTACCGGCGATTGCCTTTTCTCAATACCGCTCGCGGGCGCGGCTATTTCCTTACGATTCTGGAGCAGACACGGCAGCGATACCGCTTCGTGGTCGTCGGGTATGTTGTGATGCCGGAGCACATTCATCTGCTGTTGACGGAGCCAGAGGTCGGAACTCTCTCGACCGTGATGCAGGTGGCGGGTGGCCCAGGCTTTTGATTTCGCTGACACAAACAAAACTGAGGGTGCCCCGTCCTTTGCGTAGTTTGCAAAGGGCGGGAACCACGAACACATGCGCAACCGGGTTTGTGCAGAGGGACAAAGGTCGCGCCGGCAGCATCACTACCCGCCCTTGCAAAAAACGCAAGGACGGGGCACCCCCTGCATAGATAGCGCACACAAACATCATCAGAAGGGCGGGCCACCCGCCTGTTGTAGTGCAAAGATGGGCCAGCCCCCATTCTCCTGTCCCCGCATTCTCCCCCGCCTTTCCTTCCGGCGGAATGCGCGCTCGCTTCGCTCGCGGGGCGGACGAATGCGTCCGTCCCTCCATTTCCGTTTACGGTTCTTCCCAGTCTAGGGCGTAGACGTCGGAGGTTCCGGCGTCGCGGAAGAGTAGTGGGGAATCGTCGGGTGCTAGAGATAGCCACCCGTCAATGAAGTGGCCGGTATAGACAAAGTCCTTCAGGTCGGCGACGCGCTCGGTTTTGCCGTCGCTTAGGTGAATCTTCAGGACGGCACTCGCGCCGTGGGCGCTCAGGACGTAGAGGTACCGGCTGTCTTGAGAAAAATTCGGCCAGGTGAGAAAGCCTTTCGCGAGCGCAGTCCATTTCTGGGATTGGAAGTTGAACAAGGAAAGTTCTGTCTCGTCGGCGGACAGTCCCACGAGATATTTGCCGTCTGGCGACCACCGGGGCGAGTAGAGGCCTTGGGATCCGGGCACGGTTGAGACTTGGTGAGTGGTTAGATCAAGAATGTACATCCCCGGTTCGGTGTTTGCGGGACCGCTGCCAAAGACAATCTTGGTCCCATCCGGCGACCAGTTTGGATCCCATTGAGGACGTGGATCGTCGGGCACAAGTTCTCGAGCGTTTCCTCCATCGGGGGAAATTTCGAGGATTCTGGCAGGCTTCTCCGGCAGAGCTTGAGAAAAAATGATTTGCCGGCCGTCGGGTGACCAGCGCGGGTTTACAGCGTAGGCAGGCGGGTAGGTCAGTTGGAGACGCTCGCTTCCATCCGCTTTGCTGCGCCACAGAATCCCCTCTGGAAATGTAACGTAGGCGACCCACTGGCGATCTTTGGAGAAGTCAAGGAACTCCGCCGAGATGCCTCCGAGAAATGGGGAGAACTGGCTGGACTTCGGATCGTATCGCACCATCTCGCCGCGGAATGTCCGACCAATTACGAACAGCTTCTTGCCGTCCTTTGCTGGTAAGGGAAAACCCAACGACATTGGGCTGGAAGTCAATTGGACCGGTTTTAGTTCGGAGCGAAACAGGCTGTGCTTTTCGGAGTGCGCCCAGATTTGCCCGCCCGACGCGAAGAGGAAGTACTTTCCGTCGGCGGTCCAATTGTTGCTGCCCTCTCGGAACGCGCGTTTGCTCCAGTCGAGGAGAATGGGGCGCAACTCGGTCCCGTTCGCGGAAACCTCCGAGATGGAACTCCTGTGGAGAGATTCCTCCCAAAGATCAAAGCGGAGATGACCGCTGTCTGGCGACCACACCAGAGAGGAGATTTGAGCAGCCTCTTTTATTGTGATCAGCTTGTGGGGTTCGCTGCCGTCGGCCTTGGCCAGGAATAAATCTTTCCCCTTGCTGTAGGCAAGCATTTTGCCGTCGCGCGACCATGCGGCGGAGTTTCCGGCTGTATCGCCCAATCTTCGCGGGGAACCGCCCAGTACCGGCAGGGTCAACAGCGGGCCGGCGAGCGGATCGCCGTTGGCATCGATCAGCAGAAACTCCGAGCCATTCGGCGAAAGCGCGGCGGGCACCATGTTGGCGGAGGGCATCGCTATTCGGATCGGCTCGCCGCCAGCGGTGGAAATCACACCAATGCTATGAGACAGCTCTGTACCCAGGGCGAGATACAGTCTGGAACCGTCGGTGGCAATGATCTGCTTGGGCTGCCCGTCGTGAGTAAGCTGGACGTAATTGGAAACTTTGGGGGCCGGTTCTGGCCGCGTCAAGAAAAATGCGATCAGAGCTGCGCACAGGACTACTGCCGCTGCGGCCCCTGCAATTATGGTTGGCCGGCTGCCGGACTTTTTCTTTTCGGGCTGAATGGTGTGAGTGCTGGCGGAGATTGCTGAGTCCGACAACGTTTCGAGCGCAAAGGCTAAATCGTGCGCGGAGTGGAAACGCTGCTCTGCATTTTTCTCCAGGCAGCGATGCACCACGCGCTGCAGGCCTGGCGGCGCGTTCGGCACGAGTTGCGAAATCGCCGGAGGATCCTCATTCAAAATCGCGGTCATAGTTTCCGCGGAGGTCGGCTTGCTGAACGTGCGCTTGCCCGTGACCATCTCGTACAGAATGGTGCCGAAGGCAAAGATGTCGGAGCGATGATCGGCCACGTGTCCGCGTACCTGCTCGGGCGACATATAGCCGACGGTTCCCATCACCGCGCCAGGTTCGGTGACTGCAGCGAGTGTCTGGGTTTTTTCATTCTCGGATGAGGCTGGCCCGGATGAGGCTGAAGGCGGCGTGAGTTTGGCCAAGCCGAAGTCGAGGATCTTGATCCGCCCATCTTTGGTGAGGAACAGGTTGTCGGGTTTGAGATCGCGATGGACGATGCCTTTGTCGTGCGCTGCGGCGAGGCCGTGGGCGATCTGCACCGCGTAGTCGATCGCGTTACGCGCAGGGATGGCTCCGCGAATCAGACGCGTGCCCAGCGTTTCGCCGACCAATAATTCCGTAACCATGTAAGACACACCTTGGTGCGTCGCCATCTGGTATACGGCAAGAATGTTGGGATGATTCAAGGCCGCCGCAGCTCGCGCTTCCTGCTCAAAACGGCGCAGCCGGTCCGGATTGGAGCTGACTGACTCTGGCAGGACTTTGATCGCGACCTCGCGATCGAGACGCGTATCGTGAGCGCTGTAAACTTCGCCCATTCCGCCCGCACCTAAGGGTGCGCGGATTTCATAGTCGCCGAGAATGGTTCCGGCAGCAAGGGCCATGGTTGGCGATAAGTATATCTTTACTGGCTGCAGGCTCTTGCAAAAACCGCAAGAGGCAGAGCCCCTCATTTATGATGGTGCCGGAAAGGTGCTTACACCTTATTTCTCAGGAATCGTTATGGGTGACGATAGCTTTATTTCGGTGGCGACTGATGGCCGGTTGCGTGGCGAACTGGTGGAGCGGGGGTTTAGCCGGGGGCTTCGAGTTGATTTGGACATTGCTCGGGCGATGGATGAGTTGGCGCGTGCGGCTTGGTCCATGCCTCGGGACAAGTATTACGACGGGGGCGATCGGTATCGTTCTTTGAATCGTGCTGGGGCTGAGATTGTTGAGGGCGGGGTGAAAGTTTGGTTTACGGAAGAGAGCACTCCTTATGTGCAGTTGAAGAAATACAACACGACCATCGGCGGGCAGCCGCGGGAGTACGCTCCGCTGGCGGCGGAGGTTGCTGGTTCCGTCGGGGTTCGCAAAATGATTGCTCAGCAGCTTTATTCGCTGCCGCTGTCGACTGTGGGGACGAAGTATCTGGTGAACGTCCACTTAATAAGGTTTACGGCTACGCCGGGACGGCCTTGCGACACTAGTCCGCCGGGGCTGCATAAGGACGGAGAGAAATATATTGCTACGCATCTGGTGGGGCGATGCGGCGCTGATGGCGGGGAAGTCGTCATCACCGACAATGAGAAACGCGAAATGGATCGCTTCACGATGCGCGAGATGGGTGAGTCTTATGTGTTCGACGATGACCGCATCTGGCATATGTTGACGCCGCTGGCAGTGATGGAAGGCAATCAGTTTGCCTACCGCGACACGCTGGCATTCGATATGCTGCCCGAAGGTTGGGAGCCGGTGGGGTGATGCGGGGCCGATCACCGCGCTCGATTATATTCTTAAGCTTTTATTTCTTGGGCCGACTGGGTGCGGGCGCTGGCTGTGCGGCTGGCGGCTGTGCGGCTGGCGAGGCGGCGGGAGTGGTTGCGGGCTGAGTTTTGCCTCCGGCGGCTGGCGCGGGGGCCTGTGCCTTCCATTACGTCTTTGTGATTGCCGATCATGTTGCCGCTGTGGGTGGTTGTGGAGCCCTGGTTCTTGTCAGCTGCGACGCCCATCATCATGTCTTTGTGATTTCCCGACATGGTGCTTGGATGGGAGCCTTTGGCGGCTGCGTCCTTCTGGTTCTTCCCGTTCTGTGAGGTTGCGGGGTTGGCCGCGGGCTTGGATGAATTCGTCTGGGTCTTGCTGGGTGCGCCTTGCGACAGAGCAAAGGCGGAGAGAATTAAGGTTATGAGGAAAGTCTTCGAGAGGGTCGTCATGCGGGCAAGAGTAGCCGTCTGAGAAGATTGGCCGCAAGAACTTTCTGACGTGGCTGGTGCCTTTGGTAACCAAGGTTAGGCGGCGCGACGGTTTGCGATTGGGGTGAGCCTACGCGGCTTTGTTCGCGGGATCGCCGGGTTCGTTGTTTGTATTATCTTTTTGTTTTTTAGCTTCCTTTTCAGCGCTTGGTGCCGGGGTCGGGTTCTCTTTCGGTTGCTGGTTTCCTTTGTCTTGCTGCGTGCCCGAACTTTGTTTTGTATCCGCACTTTCTTCGGCGGATGGCGCTTTGGCTCCAGATGTTTCGGGATTCTTCTTTTTCTGATTCTCTTTTGCTTCTCCTTCTTTACTTGCCTGAGAGGCCGGTTCGCTGGTGTCTGCGGGCTCAGTCGATTTCTTCTCAGCGGCTTCCTCTTTCTTTCCAGCTTTCTTTTCCGCCGCTTCTTCTTGCGGTTTGGCGGCGGAGGAGAGCAGATACTCCAACCGGACGCGGGCTGCGAGCCACCTTACGTTGCTGCCGTTTGCGGCCTGATCGAGATGGGCCGTGATTTCTTCGGGCGTGGCGATTCCTTTGTCTTTCAGCAACTGCAGGAGAGCTGAGGCTTTGGTGTCCAGGGCTTCGAGGGAGGGAAGCAGGTCGTCGAGTATTTGGCGGGAGGTGTTTTCGTCCATGATGGTTCCTCGCTGGAGTCGTCTGCGTTGGTATTGGATGCGGGCGACGAGACAATGGTTCGCGGGGATCGCGTCCGGCGAAAGATTACTGCAACTCTTTCGGACGGCTGGCACTCTTAAGTCTAGGCGAAGCTGACTTTGCCTCAGGAGGACTTATGGAAAGCGTGGTGGGAATTTTTCATTCAGTGGCTTCGGCGCAGCAGGCGGTTGAGGGGTTGTTAAGCGTGGGCGTGAAGAAGGGATCCATCATCTTTCTTAGCAGCGAGTCGCCGGAGCATAGCGCGGTGCTGGTGTCGACGGAGGAAAAGCTGGATAGCGTCCGTACGACCGACGCTGAAGATGATGGTATGGGGAAGGCGGTGGGTGCGCTGATGGGCGGAGCGGTGGGCGCGAGTGCGGGATTGGCGGGCGGGGCAGCAATTGCTAGCTTGTTGGTTCCGGGAGTGGGTCCGATATTTGCCATTGGTTTGGGTGCGGCCGCAGTTTTGGGATTGGGCGGCGCGGCGGCTGGCGCGAAGGCTGGCGACGTGGTTGAGCATGAGATGGAGGATGGCATTCCGAAAGATGATGTGCAGTTCTATCACGCGGCTTTGCGGCGCGGGCATTCGCTGGTGATTGCGAATGTGGACAGCGAGGAGCATTTGGAGAAGGCACGAAAAGTATTCAAGCAGAATGGCAGCGAGGATGTGGATACGCTGCGCAAGGAATTGCGGACGGCGGCTTAGGGCTGGTTTCAGTTCTCAGTTCTCAGTTCTCAGTTCTCAGTTCTCAGTTCTCAGTCTCAGTTCTCAGTTCTCAGTTCTCAGTTCTCAGTTCTCAGTTCTCAGTTCTCAGTTCTCAGTTCTGACTCACTCGTGGAGGGTTTGGCTTCGCCGACGACTTTCCGGATGCCAGTGTCAGCGATTGGCGGCGGGTGGTTGCTGCTGCGTTGTTGTTTGGATTGTTTGCAGACCGGTGGCGTCGAACGTGTAGGTTCTTACTTCGCCTTCATTGCCTTGGGCGGGGATTTCTTTTCCATTCAGAACGAAACTGATGCCGGCGGAGTTGCCGGCTCTCACCACGATCTCATGCGTGGCGCGGATCGAGGTGTGCGCGGGCGCAATCAGGTTTTCGTGGGCGATGGGTTTGCCATCGGCCGCTAGCGAGACCCATGTTGTTTCGTTGGCGCGAATTAGCAGGGTGAAAGGAGGGGGCGGTTTTACCGTAGCGACCCGAGCCTTCGCGTGGACCGCTGGCGGTTTGGTTTCTGGCCGGGGCGAGGCTGGTAGCTTGGCGTCCAGTCTTGCGGCAGGTGTGGGTGCGGGCGTGGGTGCGGCTGGCGCGGGCGACGTTGGCGATTCGCGGTTTGTGGGCGGTACGGTGGGCGATGAGATCGGTGATGTAGATACTGTCTTTGCAGACGAACTGCTCTCGGGCGAGGCAGATCCGGCCGTGTGGGAATTGGTGGAAGCTGAGGTCTGAGTTGAGGGTTGAGCCGGGGCTGAAGCTCGCGGAGATTGAGTCGAGGCTACGGGTTGCGAAGCTGGCGCCGATTGGGCGTGGCGGCGAAAATTCCAGATGGCCAGAGCCGCGGTTATGACTAGCAAAGTTATCGCTAGCTTTCCCCATGGCACTGGGGCGGAAGATTGAACGGCTTGGTCGCCCGGGCTTCCGGCGGGATACTTCTGGGGGAAGCGCTCGCGCGGCTGAGGCGGGGAAATGATTGACGGGGGAAGATCTTTGTCCTGCGCCCGGGTGCCACGATCTTCGTGGTGAGCCTCGTCGACGGGGGCGTCGTCGATGTCGTCACTGCGAAGGCTATTCGCGGCGACGACATTTTCGCGAAGTTGGGGCGCGACCGGCGCACTGGGTCTACTCGCTGACGATCGGAAATCCGGCAGGATGGATTGCTGCTGGATCTGACTTTCGCGCAGGGCGGTGAGGTAATCGGCTACGGCTTCTTCTTCGTTGAGTCCGATCTGGCGGGCGAAGGCGCGGACGAAACCTTTGTTGAAGACGCCGCCAGGAAGCTGGTCGAAGTGTTCATCCTCTAGCGCGCGCAGCATGCGGGTGCTGATCTTTGTGGTATTGGAGATGGCGTCGAGCTCGAGCCCGCGTTGCTCGCGCTGCTTGCGAAGTTTTTCTCCGAAGACTCCCACTTTCGGCTCCCTGTTTGCGGACACAATAATCATAGGCGAAGGTTTGGGTGTACGCCATATCTGGCTTTGTTGGCTACGTTACTGTTGGTTAGCTAGAGACAACCAAAATCTTTAACACAGGGGACACAGAGGCGCACAGGGTAAACCTAAATTCATCTTGCTAGCGTTATCGTGAGGTTTGCCTTGCAGGTTTTTGCGGGGTTGTCGAAGGCTGAACCTTGGCGGGTGCCTTCGAAGGCGCGGAAGAATAGTCCCTGGTTGGGTTTGTCGGGGAGTCCGATGAAACGGGCTTTGCCGGCGGCGTTGGTGCCGGCCTCTAGGTCCATTTTGTGGAGGTTCATGAATCCGTAGGTGAGGTGGACCTGGATTTTCGCGGCATAGACGGGCGCGCCGTCGGCATCGTTAACCGTGAAATCGGCGGTGCAGGCGCCGATGCCTGCGTCGATAACGGTGACGCTTTTGGGATCTGCGGGCGGGTTGTTTTGGTCTGGCAGCGTGGGCGCGAAAAGCGTCAGTAGGAGCATCGTGGCGGAAACTGGGAGTTTCATGTGTATTAAGGATACGCCTTGGATGAGAAATTCTTAGCCTTGGACTTGCTCGGATGCCATGGATTGAGGGCTTCGGGTTTCGGCTCTCGGGCTGCGGCAGAGCGCCTCGCTGCGCTTGGCTGGACCCTTCGACTCCGCTCAGGGTAGGCTGCCGAGGCGGTCGTCCCCACAGATTGTGATGATGGCTAACATCCCTGTGGCATTGGCTTTAGGGGTTCTGGTTACCAAGGTTCATTGCTCCTGCGGCGCTGCGCTCTTATACTTTTTGGAACTGCCACTCCGTCCAAACTGAGGTCAAGGGATCAGGAATGTCCGAGGCCACCGGCACGCAACTAACCCGCCAGAGCCAGGAACTGACGATTTTCCACGATGTGGCCAAGGCGCTCACGTCTTCGCTGGATCTCGACTCCATTCTGCAGACGATCATGGAAAAGATGGGGGAATATTTCCGTCCGGACACGTGGTCGTTGCTGATGGTGGATGAGCAGCACGACGAACTGTACTTTGCCATTGCGGTGGGCGATGCGGCGGAGGCGCTGAAGAATGTCCGGTTGAAGGTGGGCGAGGGCATCGCGGGATGGGTCGCGAAGAATGGCGAGCAGGTGATCTCGACTGATGTGGAGCACGACCCGCGGTACGCGCGGCGGGTGGATGAGGTTACGCGGTGGGAGACGCGGTCGGTGATTTGCATGCCGCTGCGGTCGAGGCTGCGAGTGCTGGGCGTGATCCAACTCGTGAATGTGGACATGGCGCACTTTAACGAGCAGGAAGTTTTTTTTCTGCGGGCGCTGTGCGACTATGCGGCGATTGCCATTGAAAACGCGCGCTGGGTGGAAAAAATTCAGGAGTTGACGATCACCGACGACTGCACCGGACTTTACAACGCGCGGCATTTGTATAAGACGCTCGATACCGAGGTCTACCGCTCGTCGCGTTTTGGATATGAGTTCAGCGTGCTGTTCATCGATCTCGACCATTTCAAAACGGTCAACGATACGCACGGGCATCTGGTGGGCAGCCGGTTGCTCGCGGAGATTGGCAACCTGGTGAAAGCGCAACTGCGCTTGATCGACTTTGCCTTTCGCTACGGAGGCGATGAGTTCGTGGTGTTGTTGCCGCAGACTGGGAAGGATTCGGCGCTGGTGGTGGCGAAGCGGTTGCGCGACGCGCTGCGTGCCACGACTTTCTGCCGCGACGAAGGAATCCGTTTGAATGTGAGCGCTTCGATTGGGCTGGCGACGTATCCGCACGACGCGCGCGATGCGCACGACATCATCCGGCAGGCCGACGAGATGATGTATCTGGTGAAGAACACTACGCGGGATAATATTGGGATCGCTCAACGGGGAGTGATGAAGTAGAAGGGCAGCTTCTAGCTTCTAGCTCCTGGCTTCTAGCTTGGGGCCCTCAGCGCCACGCTCTGCTTGAACAATCAATTTAAGAACAGTCTCTGTCTCTTCGAGCGCAACAGGGCACACAAATCGACATCATCTGATGCTATAATCTGTGCTTGGAGTTCTTATGCGAACTACCCTTGCGCTGGATGATGATCTTGTACGCATCGCCCAGGAGTTCACCGGCGTCGAAGAGAAGACGGCCTTGGTGCGGGAAGCGCTCAAGGCGCTGATCGAGCGGGAGAGCGCCCGTAGGTTGGCGTCTCTGGGAGGCACGATGCCCGGGTTGAGGACCATTCCACGGCGCAGGGCGGGATCGCATTGATTCTCGCGGATACTTCAATCTGGGTCGACCACCTTCGTTCTGGAAACAATGAAATGCGGAGGCATCTGGGCGAGGGGCGCATCGTGATTCATCCGTTTATCATTGCGGAACTTGCTCTTGGATCTCTGCGGAAACGCACGAAGACGCTTGCGCTGCTGGATTTTTTGCCCCAGGTGCGCGTGGCGCAGATGAGCGAAGTGCGACTACTGGTTGAGACGCGTCGTTTGTACAGCCTTGGCATCGGGCTGACCGACGCACACGTGATAGCGTCTGTTTTTCTCAATTCGCCCACGCTCTTGTGGACGAAAGATAAGCGGCTGCGCAAGGCCGCCGAGGTTCTGGGCATTCACGCCAGCCTGGCGTAGGAAACCCCGAAGCGCGAACAAGTATCACTCAGCGTGTAGTGCTTCAGACACATACTGACGGCGGACCTTGATCTTGCTTTCTTCTTTTCGCGCCTGGGAGAGATCGTAGGCAAGCTGCATCCGTAGCCACGTTTCCGGCGTGCTGCCAAAGGCCTTCGAGAGGCGAATCGCCATCTGAGGACTGATTCCGGACTTGCCGTGAATGACGTTGTTGAGCGTTTGCCGGCTGACGCCGAGAATCTCGGCTCCCTCTGTGACGGAGAGACCGAGAGGTTCGAGACATGCGTTCCTTACACTACGGCCAGGGTGGGCGGGATTTTTCATCATCGCAAATTCTCCTACGGCTTCTGTGGATCAGACGCGGTCTTATCAGTCGCTCCGTCTTTACTCTTTTCCTTCACATCGGGCTTCCACGGGTTTGCGTTAGGCGGGGCTTTGGGGTCTATGCCGAAGTCCCAGAGGTAGAGGTTCATGCCTTCGTTGCCTTGGATTTCTACCAGCGCGTATTCGCCGGGTTCGAGGGCGTGGGTGGGGGCTAGCTTGAACCAACCGCCGGCTACGCGGTCGATGGTGGTGTTTACGAAATCCTGGTCCTGAGTGATTTTGCCTGTGGGGCTGCGTTTGAGATCGCTCACCTGGCGCTTGCCGCTTTTTACCTTTACGCGCACAATGCGGAAACGATTGAACGGAATGATGGGACCCTCGGCCTGTTGCGGCTGCTGAGGCTGTTGCCGCTCGGCGCGGGGAGCGTCGAGGCTGGGCTGTGACATTTGAGCGGATGCGGTTTCGCCGCTGGGCGGAGTTTTGCGTTGCCGTTCTTCTTCGTCGATGTTGATGTAGATGGCCGGTGCTCCGATGTGCGCGTGCAGCAATGCGTGCTCGCCTTCGAGTTCAATGGTCTGCCTGCCGTTGCCGACGGGGATCGGTCCACGAAGAATGTTGGGGATGGCGCGGTGCGTGACGTCACCTTCGGTCTGCTCCATTTCGACGAGTTGCGGCTGGCCTTGAAAATTGTCGAGCAGGAAGACGCCGGAGGCTTCGGGAAGGCGCAGTCCGGGCGCGACTTGCGGAAGGTGAGAGATTTCGGCTTCGGTCTCCGCGTCTTTCTCTTTGTCGAGGGCGGCGGCCTCGGGAATGGAGGCGGTGGCGCGCTCCTTCGCATATTTTTCAGTAGCTGGCCAATCCACGAGATTGGATGGAAGTTCTTCCCACTCGTTGCGCTCGGCGCTCTGGTAGCGGACGCGGTCGCCTTTCACTTCATACCGCGTGACTAATTGATAGGAGCCGTCTTTCAGGATGAGGCGCTTGGCGAGATCCTGGGCCGGAGCGTGGAGAGCGAGTCCAAGCGCTGCTAGGGTGACGGCGGCGAACAGCAGCGTGCGACGGAGGCTCGGAGATGTCGTGGTTGCGCGAAACATATCTCTTGTGATGCGGCTGCAGTAACTCTCATTTGTATTATCGTCGATTTGTGGTTCAAGGGTGGGTCCGGGTCACGCAGGGTTGGAAGATTGCCACGCCGCTATTGCAACTTCGCGAACTCCGCTTTGGCTTCCTTGAGGATGGGGATCTCCGGATCGGCATCTTTCCAGAGGGTGAAGAAGTCCTGATAGGCCGTCCTGGCTTTGGCGGTGTCGCCGGAGAGCGCATAGGCGCGGGCCAGACCCAGATGAGCCAGCGACGCCAGCGGGTAGTTCACAACAAGTCCGCGATGGTCGAGGAACTTCTGGAATTCGCGGGCGGCAGCGGCTCCGTTGCGGTTCGCGAGATAGGCTTCGCCTCGGATGTAGGGCGCGTACATGGTGCCGATCTGGAATGGAGGAGGCTCGCCGAATTCGTAGGGGGCGACCGCTTCCAGAGCTACCATGGCATCGTCGGGCTTCTGACTGCCCAGAGCTATTGAGGCGCGGACGATCGGGAACCAGTAGAGCTTCAAAGTGGTGTTGGTCGGATAGGCCTTCTCCAGTTCGTCGGCGAGAGCGCGGGCGTGAGGGATGTCGCCGGCGCGGGCGAAAGCGACTGCGGCGAGGACTTTGACATCGCGTCCCGGCGAGAGGCTGACAGCTGCGCTGGCTGCCTGGCGCGCCTGGGAGCTGTTGCCGAACTCGGCCTCGCGAAGAGCGCCGATGGCTTGCCAGAGCGCAGCCGTTTCCTTGGAGTCCGCGCGAACCGCAGAATCGACCGCGCGGCGGGCGAAGTCGCGCGCAGCCGCCAAACGGCCGTAGTATCCCTCGGTATCGGATTGTGTCGCCAGTAGAGGATCTTCATCGCCCGGTTTGCCCGCGCCCCAAGCCACGTGTTGCGCCATGGCCGCGGTGTCGTTCTGAAGAAAGGCGAGGTAATAGCTCGTCAGATGCAGGGAGCCGGCGTCAAGCTTAAGGGCGGCAGCGCTGTCGAGTGCGGCCTTGGCCTTATCGAGTTGGCCAAGCGCGAGGTAGACCAGGCTGATGTTCTGATAGCCAACCACCGTGTCGGGAGCCAGCGCAATGCCCTTCTTGAGCTCAGGCAGAGCCTGGTCGTACTGGCCGAGCGCGGAGTAGTTTGCGCCGAGGTTGCCGTGTGGAACTGAGTCGTTGGGATAGCTTTGTACCCAGAGCTGGTAGGTCTGTGCTTCTTTTTCGAGTTCGCCTGTAACGATGTAGTAGTAGTTGGCCGAGATGCGCAATTTCTCCCGCTCGCTCACGCGATCACGCAGCTGATAGGCCTTTTCCAGGTCCTCCGCGGCGCGGGTGGGTTGCCCGAGGTTCGCGTAGTTCAAGCCACGCAACGCATAAGCGGTCGCAAAATTGGGATCGAGCTCGATGGCGCGCTTGTAAAACGAAATGCCCTCAGCTGGCCCCTTTTCACGCGCGACGCGAACCCCCATGCTGAAGGCCTTGAGGGCTTCCAGCGAGTTGGTGGTGGCTTCGATGGGAACATCGAACTTCTGCACCGAGGCAAGAGATTCTCCCAGCTTGGTGCGCATGGAGGTCGCGACCTGATCCAGGGTCTTCAGCACACTCTCCTTGGCGGAGGCTTCGCCTTGCTCCTTGGCGAGAACATCCCCGGTATTGCAGTTGACCGCTTCGAGACCGATGACGTATTGCGTGCCCAGCCGCGAGATAGATCCGTTGAGCAGAGCCTTGGTTCCGGTGCGGAGACAGATTTCGCGGGCCACGTCGAGCGTGATCTTGTCGCCGGGCTTGCGGCCCATGAGCTGCATGGTTTCGCCGACGCGGCGCTCCGAAAGGATGTTGAGAAATGGCGACTGTCCCAGATCGACGGCCAGAGCTTGCTTGAGTGCATCATCGAAGACGGTGTCTCCGGTTTTGTTGTCAAAGTCGGCGAGGACGACGGTGTCTTTTTCCGTGAGCGGCGTAGTGACAACAGGGGAGGTCGAATGCGAGCGCCAATAAACGCCGCCGGCGATCAGAGCCACAACTACGACGGCGGTGGGAACCAGAACCTTCCACAACTTTCCGCCCGCGACGGGACCTTCTGCAGCTCTCACCGCCGATGAGCTTGAAGGAGCAACTGCAGGCGCGGAACCAGAGACTGGCTGCGTCTGCCCCGATGGCGCCTGACTCGATGGTGTTTGAGTCAATGAAGAGCCGCTGTCTCGTGCAGTGGGCATCGTTCCCGAGGTAGCTGTCACAGGCCGTCCGCTGGCAGTGTCCCGCATCAGCCGCTTGAGTTCAGAGCGCATCTCTGCCGCGCTCTGGTAGCGCAGCTCGCGGTCTTTCTCCAGCGCCCGGTTGATGATGTCTTCCAGTTTCGGCGGGAGGTCAGGGTTCAGCCGTATCGCGGGAACCGGGTCGTGATCCAGAATTTCGCGGAAGATGAGCGCGGTGCTGTCGCCGCGGAAAGGCAACTGCCCGGTTGCCATCTCATAAAGGACGGCCCCAAACGAGAACAGGTCGCTGCGGCCATCCAGCTCTTTCGCTCGCGCCTGTTCTGGGGACATATAGGCGACGGTGCCTAGGGTCGAACCGGGGCTGGTCAGCTGCGCCCCGGCGATTTCGGTTCGCGTATCCTCGGCCTGCCCATTCGCATCCGCCATGACCTTGGCCAGTCCGAAATCGAGCACTTTGGCGTGTCCACGCTTGGTCACAAAAATGTTGGCGGGCTTGATGTCGCGGTGCACGATTCCTTCGGCGTGGGCTGCGTCGAGCGCATCCGCTATCTCAATCGCCAGCGACAGAATCAAATCGATTTCCAAGGGACGGCCGGAAATGCGGTGCTTCAGCGTCAGCCCGTCCAGAAACTCCATCGCGATGAAGGACTGCCCATCGTGCTGCGCGATTTCATAGATGGTGCAGATGTTCGGATGGTTCAGAGCCGACGCGGCCTGCGCCTCACGCTGGAACCGCGCCAACGTCTGGGGATCTTGGGCGAGCGCATCGGGCAGAAACTTCAGCGCTACGAATCGGTGCAGGGTTAAGTCTTCAGCCTTATAGACCACGCCCATTCCCCCGCCGCCGAGCTTCTCCACGATGCGATAGTGCGAGATGGTCTGGCCGATCATCAGGGGCAAATCTTACGTGGGCGAAACTGGCAAGTCAATGAAAGTGCGGATACGCTAACTTTTGGTTGCACGGGCAATACTTCTGTTGGATGCGCGTATACTCACCGCTCTTGGATCTTATCGTCGATTTGTGCTCGATGTGGATCTAAACCAAAAACCTATGCCGGTTCATGGGTACATACGAAAAGAGGTGTCGGAAAAAAGAAAGCCGCCCAACATTGGGCGGCTCACGAAACAAATGTTTGAGCTCAGGCCACAGCTTGCGTAGTGTCGTCTCCGCTCAGAGCCTGGAGTGCGCCGGCCTCGTCCTTGTCAATATCAAACACCGACGACAACTTTGTCATCTGCAGCAGGTCGTTCACGCGCTGGTTCAGGTTTACCAGCCTCAACTGCCCACCCTGGTTTCGCATGGTGGTGTGAGTCTTAACCAGTTCACCCACGCCGGAGCTATCGATGTACTGAACCTCACTCAGGTTGAGAACGATCTTCTTGTTGCCCTTATCCGCCAGTTCGCGAACGATCTCGCGGAGCATCACATTGCCCTCGCCCAGCGTAATCCTTCCGCTGATATCCAGAACCTCAACATCGCCTAGCTGGCGTGTGGCGATTTGCATTCTGACGGGAGTTCTGTTTTGCAGGCCGAGGCCCAGCCGGTCCAGAACCTCGCACGCCGAAGCCGCCAGTTCCTGGGACTCGGTTCGCACTACGATCAGCGAACGCCCTTCTTTGAGCACTTCACGGAAGAAGGCGACATCCTCGGAGGATTTTTCGTCCGTCGTCGGCTTCGCCGCATTGGCCTCGCGGGTTGCCGCCGTACCGAGAACAGAGCCCGCACCCGCGCCCGCACCGGCGCCCGTGAGCAGCGCGGCCGCCCCAATGCCTAGCGCGAATACTGTGCCGATGCCGGGAAGAAGCAACGACGCAGCCACAATTCCGGTGGTCACGCCAGCGGCTCCGCCAACGAAGCCTCCTACAAATGTGCCGAGTTCCTTCGCGATGGTATTGGCCTCGCCTTCTGAGCGAGTCAGAAAAACGATGGATTCCTCCGGCACATTCCGCTTCCGCAACTCCTTGACAGCCTGTTGCGCCTGATCGCGCGAAGCAAATACTCCGATTGCAGTTTCCATTGAGCCTCCTCGACAACCGCGACTATTCGACGCCCTATCCATCCTCCATACGCGCAGGGCGTCCGGCGTAGGCCGGAAAGCATAGCAAAGTAACCTCGCCGAGCCAAGCACAAACTTGAGTTTTTCAATCTTTCAAACGTGCGCGGGCGCCCATTACCCAGTCTGGGGTTGCAAAATCCTTCATCTTGACACCTCGGATAACCCATGTTTAAGTGGCAATGCGCTGTCCGCCCGTCCGCGCCGGGGTAAGTCTGCGGACAGGCATTCGCCTAAAAATGAGGGATACCATGTTGCAGTTTCTTGCCGCTTCAAAAAGCCATTCCAATATCCGCAGAGGGTTCGCCACACGTTCCATGTGGGGATTTGTGCTGGTCGCCATGCTTTTCTGTGCTTGCGCGGCGCCCATAGCCGCATTGGGTCAGGCGAAGGCTGCGGAGAAAGTTGCGGCGAAGGCGCCTGCGAAGGTCTCCACGGCTGCCGAAACCCAGGGAGAATGGGCTGCGCCGGTGAATTTCTGCACCTATCCCTGCCTGGTTGGGGCGAACGCGGCCGTGCTGAATAATGGAAATGTACTGTTCTATTACTACCCGGCGAGCGGCACGTACAACTCGCAGGCGATGGTGCTGAATCCGATCACGGGCGCTCTCACCAATGTGGCGTTGCCGTTCTCGGACGACATTTTCTGCTCCGGTATCACGATTCTGCAGAACGGAACCGTGATGGCGACGGGCGGAAACATTGAAGGCGTCAAATGTTCGCACGACGCCAGCGGATGCGGAACCACCAACACGTTGCTGTTTAATCCCAGCACATCCACCTGGACAACGGGCACGAATATGATCGACGCACGCTGGTATCCGAGCACGGTGGAACTGGCGAGCGGTACGGAGCTTGAACTCTCTGGCACCAGCGAAACCGGTGCGTACGTGCAAACGCAGATGGAGACCTACAGCTATTCGAGTAACTGGTGGACGGCTCTGCCGACCTCGGCTAATCTGCCCAGCGCTGTCGCGCAGGTCTATCCGCGCCTGACGCTATTGCCCACCGGCAATGTGTTTCTGTCCTCGCCAGCGGCAAAGACTTATCAGTTCAACCCCACCACGAATGAGTGGTCATTCGTGGCCGACGTTAATTATGGTTACCGCTATTTTGCTCCTCACGTGTTGTTGCCAGGAGGAGACATCATGGTCGCAGGCGGTTCGTCGAGCAAGTTGAACGGCGGCGACATTGCGACTAATACCGCCGAGATCATCAACATGTCGGCGAAGAAACCGACATGGACCTATACCGGCTCGATGAACTATGCCCGCTATAACGAAAACCTGGTGCTGCTGGCGGATGGAACGGTGCTGGCGGTTGGCGGCGGCGGCGGCGGCGGCCGTTACGACAATCCGGTGCTTACCGCCGAGTTGTACACTCCCTCGACCGGACTGTGGTCGGTGATGGCCGCGCAGACGATTCAGCGCACTTATCATTCGACTGCCGTGCTGTTACCGGATGGGCGCGTGGTTTCCGCAGGGTCTGACAATGGCGCGTCCACGCAAGTCACCTACGAAATCTACAGCCCGCCTTATCTTTTCAACGGAACGCGCCCGGTAATATCAGCGGCGCCGACGACTCTGACCTACGGGAAAAGTTTCAGCATCACCACTTCGAACGCTTCCACTATCGCGAGCGTCGCCCTGGTGCGGCCGGGAGCAACCACTCACGCCGACGACTTTGACCAACGCTACGTGAACTTGAAATTCACTGTCGGCAACGGAACGCTCACGGCCACGGCTCCTGCGAGCGGCAACATCGCTCCGCCGGGATATTACATGCTGGTGATCGTGAACACGAGCGGCATACCTTCGGTGATGCCGTTCCTGAGTTTGAATTAGTCCGGCTGTAAGCTGAAAACTCGGAAGCGAAGTTAAAGTCATAAAAACTACTTTAGCGATTGAGCTGGGCCGAACACAGGGGAGAAGTCGATCCGATAAGCGCGAAGGGGTAACGGTTCCAGCTCAGAAGAAGCGCAAAGTAAGAAAGTTGAGAGCCATGATGAAAGCTTTGCTCTCTGCGGTTCTGCTGGTCGTTCCCACTCTCGCCCTATCGCAGTCTTCCAGCCCACAGGGGCAGTGGGCATCCCCGGTTTATTTCTGTTTAGCAACTCCTTGCGTCGTGGGAGCCAATGCCGCAGTGCTTAACACCGGCAGCGTTCTCTTCTACTACTATCCATCAAAGCCCGGATTAGGCTCCCAGGCCCTGCTCCTGAATCCGATTACCGGCGCCATCACCTCCGTCTCTCTCACCGTCGACGAAGATATCTTCTGTTCCGGCTTGACGATTCTCGAAAACGGCAACGTGATGGTGACAGGCGGAGTGGTGGAGGGCGTGCACAGCGGAGACATGGACAACGACGGCACCTACACCACCATGCTCTTCAATCCCAGCACGTCCACATGGACGCAGGGCAACGACATGAACTACGCCCGCTGGTATCCGAGCAGCATCGAGATTACAGACGGATCGGTGCTGGAACTCTCAGGCTCGAATGAGACCGGCGCGTGGGTGCAGAATGTTTTGGAGTCCTACGACTACACAACCGGCGACTGGACGGTTTTGCCGAGTTCAGCCAACATGCCGAACGCCGTGCTTCAAACCTATCCGCGCCTGTCGCTGTTGCCCACCGGCAATGTGCTGCTCTCAGCACCAGCCTCGAAAAGTTATCAGTTCAATCCCAGCACCAACGAGTGGTCGTTCGTTGCCGCCATGAATTTTGGCTACCGCTATTTCGCTCCTCACGTGTTGCTGCCGGGCCAGGAGGAGGTGATGGTCGCCGGCGGTTCGCCGACCCACTTCGGTGGAGGAAGCACTGCAACCAACACCGCAGAGATCATCAACATGTCCGTGCATCATCCCGTGTGGACTTACACCGGCTCCATGAACTACGCGCGCTACAACGAGAACCTGGTGTTGCTGGCGGATGGAACAGTCCTAGCCGTCGGCGGCGGCGGAGGTGGCGGCGAATACACAAATCCAGTGTATGCCGCCGAGATATACAACCCAACCACCGCGCAATGGACCGTGATGGCCTCGCAGCAGATTCAGCGCAGCTATCATTCGACCGCGGTCCTGCTGCCGGATGGGCGCGTGGTTTCTTCCGGCTCGGATAACAGAGCGACCACCGAGATGACCTACGAAATCTACAGCCCGCCGTACTTGTTCAATGGAGCGCAGCCGGTGATCTCGTCGGCACCGACCACGCTAACCTATGGACAAAGTTTCAGCATCACAACCGCGAACGCATCGAGCATCGCGAGCGTAGCCCTTGTGCGGCCGGGCGCAACCACTCACGCCGACGACTTCGATCAGCGTTACGTGAACTTGAGCTTCACCATCGGTACCGGAACGCTCACGGCCACGGCTCCGGAGAACGGCAGCATCGCGCCGCCGGGATATTACATGCTGGTGATCGTGAATACGAGCGGCGTGCCCTCAGTCATGCCGTTCCTGCAGTTGGATTAGCTGGCCGAAGGGAATGTGTGTAACTGGCGTTTCATTACTGTTGATCTCCTCATCGAACCGCACCCCTTCCGCCTTTGGGCAGCCGTTATTCAAGGGTTTTAGTACTTCTGAGTCCCGGCAAAGCCCGCCTTTCCATTGCAACTTGTTTCGCATTCCTTTAAAACAGAACCAATCCACTAAGTCTGTTTCACCCTGTGATTTCGATTAGCCGCTCCTGATCAATTCCACAGCACCATTCTCTGGCCATTCCTAAAGATCCATTTCTGGGAGGGTTTTATCGTGAGGAAGTTCTACGCCATTGTGTGCGCGCTCATCGTAGTTGCGTGCAGTCCTTGTCCGTCACTGGGTCAGGCGCATAGCGCAAACTCAAGCGGGACCACAATTGAAAAATCTTTTTTCGCAACCGACTTCAGCGTGGGCTTCATCTGGCCGCCCACTGATGGAGAAGGAAAGACCGCAGTCCTCGGAGGCATCCGCCTTTGGTCCGACGGCGTGACCTGGGCCAATATCAATACCGCCTCGGGCGTTTACGACTGGACCAATATGGATACCTGGATCGGCAAAGCTCAATCCGAAGGGGTGGATGTGCTCTACACCATCGCGGATACGCCCCAGTGGGCGGGCTCGATTCCGAAGGGGACTCCGTGTCTTGCCTCACAAGGATTGTATAGCTGCTCGGCTCCCAAGGACGTGAACTCCGACGGCACCGGAACCGATGCCGACTTCTCGAATTTCATTACCGCGCTCGTCACGCGCTACAAAGGCGAGATCGCCTACTACGAACTCTGGAACGAGCCGGATTGCACGTGTTACTGGTCCGGCACCACGGCTCAAATCGTGCGCATGGGCGCGGACGCCTCGTCCATCATCCACTCTATTGATCCCGATGCGACGATCCTAAGTCCTTCCGCTCACGGTCCCACGATGCGAACCTGGTTTGACGGGTATGTTGCAGCGGGCGGTGCGGCAAACTTTCAAATCGTAAACTTCCACGGGCGCGGCGAAGGCACTACCAATGCCGATCCCGAAGAATTTCTCACGATGTACGACGATGTCGTTACAGAGGTGCAGAAACGCAATCTCACCAGCATGCCGATCTGGGATGACGAACATGGAATCAGAGTAGGCCAGCTCACCGATCCCGACGAACTCGCTGGATACGTCGCCAGGTCGGCAATTCTGCGCGCAGGCGTCGCCCTGCAGCGCCAATACGTTTTTACCTGGGACGGCTCCACTCCCTATGCTCTGCAAGGTAGTGAGTCAGGCACGGCGTGGGATGTCGTCGCGGGCTGGCTGATCGGCCACACCATCAGCGCGTGCGTAGCCAGCGGCACGGTTTATTCTTGCGCTCTCGATGATGGCCAAATCGTTTGGGACACGGCGCAATCCTGCAGCAACGGCATCTGCACGACCTCAAAATATACCTATCCCACAGGGTACAAATGGCAAACCAGTCTGTACGGAACCAAGACTGAGCTAAGCGGCAAAACTGTTCCGATCGGATATAAACCAATCCTGCTGACGACGAATTAGGCGGCAACGTATGGCGCAGTTTGAGTTTGAAAGGGCGCGGCTTCAAGCCGCGCCGCAAACTCATCCTCTTCGTTAACCTTGCGCACGATCTCGAAGAACGGGCGGAAACAATTGGGTTTGTAGTATCCTCGGCTTGTCGATATTCTGTTGAACATAATTCTGTTAGGCACGGCACGCCACCGTCCACAAACCATGAACCCCAAACTCATCCTCTCGTATTCTCTTGGATTGTCTTTGCTGTTATGGACTGGTGCAGCGTTGAGCCAATCGGCGGCAACAACGGCGCCAGCCGCGCACGCAAGTCCGCAGTATTCATCGCAGGGAAGCGCTGCTTCCGCTGCACCTGCTCAGGGCGGAGCGGTTTCTTACGCGTCGGTGACGCAGTTGAACGCACTGCTGGCGCAACTGGAAGCTACATCAAAGACCACTCAGGCCGACCTGGCAAAATTGCGGATTGAACGCTGGAAGGCCGACGGCAACTCGAAGAAGCAGGCGCTCTCTAATGTCGATTCGATTCAGCGCAACCTGCAGAATGCGCTCCCTGAAATCATTGGGCAGTTGCGCAATTCGCCGGAGGACCTGACCACGACCTTCAAGCTTTACCGCAACCTGGACACGCTAGATTACGTGCTTAGCAGCGTTGTGGAATCGACCGGCGCATTCGGGCCGAAGGACGATTTGCAGGCGCTCTCAAACGATTTGGATGGTCTGGATAAAAGCCTGAAGGCACTGGCAGATCGCATGCAAGCCCTGGCCGCGTCGAAGGAGCAAGAAATCGTGCGCCTGCGCGCAGATCTGAAAACGGCGCAGGCGGCAATTCCCGCCGCGCCTCCAAAGAAAACCGTGGTGGACGACAACGAGCCGGCAAAGAAGCCGGTGGCGAAGAAGAAGCCGGTGGCGAAGAAGCCGGCAGCCACCACGACTCCGGCGACTACGCCGGCGCAGACTCCGCCGCAGTGATGAAATCGGCTTCCGGCTTCCGGCGTCCGGAAGATTCGAAATAGTTTTTGTCCCGGAAGCCGGAAGCCCGGAGCCGGACGCCGGCTCCCGAATCTGTTAATCTTCCTTCCGCATCCATGCAGGTAGAGAATCTAGTCATCAACGATCACGGCAGCGTTCCCGCGGTCATCTTCGGCATCGTCATCATTGGCGTTGTGCTGCTCGACGCGTTTGAAACCGTGGTGCTGCCGCGGCGCGTGACCCGTCACTTCCGGCTAACCGCGTGGTTCTACCGCCGCACCTGGATTCCTTGGAAAAAGATTGCCGCCCACATTCGGACCTCTTCGCGACAGCAAAGCTTTCTGGGATACTTCGGACCGCTGTCGCTGATTTTCTTGCTCGCGTTTTGGGCTGCCAGTCTGATCTTGGGTTTTGCTCTTCTGCAATATGGCATCGGCGGGCACGAGCAGCTCAGCCATGAGCCGATTACGTTTGGCCGCATCATGTACCACAGCGGCCAGACGTTCTTTACACTGGGTTATGGCGACATCCTGCCGACCTCGAGTTTGGCCCGCATGCTGTCGGTCATCGAAGCCGGGATGGGATTCGCGTTTCTCGGCGTGGTAATCGGCTACCTGCCGGTGGTGTACGCTTCGTTTTCGCGGCGCGAGATTCAGATCTCCATGCTGGACGCGCGCGCGGGATCGCCTCCAACGGCGACTGAGTTGCTGGTGCGGCTGGCGGGGAGTTCGGAGAATCCGGTGATCGAACAGACGGTTCTCGATGAAGTCTTGCGCGACTGGGAGCGATGGTCCGGCGAATTGCTGGAGAGCCATCTTTCGTATCCCGTGCTGGGTTTTTTTCGTTCGCAGCACAGCAACCAATCGTGGCTCGGAGCGCTGATGACCATGCTGGACGTGACTTCGCTCCTGATAACCGGGATCGAGGGCATTCATCCCGGGCAGGCGCGGCTGACTTTCGCCATGGCACGGCACGCCGCCGTGGACCTGGCGCAGGTGGTGAATGCGCGCTACGATCCGCAGGCTCCAGAACGGCTGGCCGACGCCGATTACCAGGCGCTGCGGGAAACGTTGGCGGCCGCAGGATTGAAATTGCGGACGGGCGATGAAGCGCGTGCAAAACTGGACAAGCTGCGATCGATGTACGAACCTTATCTGCATTCGATGGGAAAGAATCTGATGTTGTCGCTGCCGCCGTGGAAGCCACCAACGAAGGCCCGTGACAATTGGCAGGCGGGGCCGTGGGACCGGATGATCCAGGCCAAGGGACTCGCGGTGCTTGGGCAGAAGCCGGTGACGACGCAGGGCAGCAACGAAGATCACTTCTAGGGGATTTGGTAATTTGGTAATTGCGTAATTGAGTAATTTGAAAACCAAACTCTACGGGCCAGTGGTTTTAAAAATTACCCGATTACTAAATTACTCAATTACTAAATCGCAGTTCGTCTCATGAAAAACATTGGCGAGAACGTGGTGCGTATCGAGGCTGAAGCGCTGCGCGCGCTCGCAGACCGCATTGGCGGGCCCATGGCGGCATCGTTTCAGCACGCTGTGGACTTAATGTTTTCCTGCGCGGGGCGCGTGGTAGTGACGGGCATGGGGAAGAGCGGGCTGATCGCGCGCAAGATCGCTGCAACGCTAAGTTCGACAGGAACTCCCGCTTTGTATTTGCATCCCGTCGACGCGCTGCACGGCGATTTAGGAATGGTGGTGCGCGGCGATGTGGTGTTGGCGCTTTCTGCTTCCGGAGAGACCGAAGAGATTCTGTCGTTGCTGGCAACGATTAAGCGTCTGCAGGTGCCGCTGATTGCGATGACGGGAGATGAGAGTTTTGGGACGATCACATCCGCGGGGAAGGAAAAGTCAAACGCAGCGTACAAGAGTGCCCGCTCCACACACACTTCAACCTTGGCCGCAGCCGCCGACGTGGCTCTTGATTGCTCGATTGCCGAGGAGGCGTGTGCGCTAGGGCTGGCGCCCACAGCTTCGACCACCACGATGCTAGCGCTAGGCGATGCGCTCGCGGTCACGCTCAGCGAGAAACGCGGATTCAAGGAAGAAGATTTTGCCAACCTGCATCCCGGAGGAAAGCTGGGAAAAAAGTTGGCTCGCGTGGAGTCGCTCATGCACTCAGGCGAAGCGCTGCCGCGCGTGACTCCGCAAACGAAGATGCCGGATGTGATCTATGAAATGTCGCGCAAGAAACTGGGCGTGACAGCGGTCGTGGAAGGCGATCGACTCGTGGGCTTAATCAGCGACGGCGACTTGCGCCGTCTGCTCGAAAAACGCGGCAAAGATGTTCTCGATCTGACGGCGGCCGAAGCCATGACAAAGAATCCGAAGACGATCGCGGCAGCAAAATTTGCCGCGACCGCACTGGCACTGATGGAAGAAAAAAAAATTACCTCGCTGATGGTGGTCGACGAAAGTGGCAAACTGGAAGGCATAGTGCATCTGCACGATCTGTGGACCACGGAGCTAGTTTAGGAATCGAGTCATCGGGTGATCGGGCCATCGGGCGATTGAAAGCATAAGAGCATTTGGATTACTTTTGACTTCAATCGCACAATCACCCGATCGCACAATCGCTCAATGATTTGAGGTATTTATGTATCACTACGATCCCACTACCGCGCTGGAAGAACTAACCGAAGACGCAACGTTACCCAACCCGGTGCATGTGCGCGACATGATCCTGCGCAAGCATCCCTCAACGGATAAGGCTCTTGAGCTAAACCGGCTGTTCGTCGAGTATCAAAAGTTTTTCGGCGAAACGCAGAAGCTGGGCAAAGAAATTTTGAAGCAGTTGACTTCTTAGTACCGAGTACCCAGTACCAAGCTAGGTCGAGGCTGGGACCAACTCCCCGTGCTCTTCAGGCTCTCGATGTAGCCCGTAATCGCGTCGTTGGCCATCTTTCTAGCTTCAGATGGCGTGCGACCAATAGGTGACGCAGCCGGGCAGGGCAGGAACGCGTGCCGTATAGCCGCCCTCGGGTTCAGAGCGGAGCATGATGTTGAAATGCTGGCAAGCCTTGGCCATAAGACTGTGACGATTCTACCGTGGGCTGAGAGTCAGTCAAAGAAAACTCACTGCTACAATAATAAATTCCACCAGCGACCTCAGGCCGCCTTCACTAGGTACTCGCAACCAGGTACTAGGTACTAAAACTCTATGCATAAATGGTCAGAACTATTCATACCCACCTTGCGCGAAGCTCCGGCCGACGCTGAAGTCGCCAGCCACAAGTTTCTGGTGCGGGCGGGCTACATTCGGCAGTTGATGGCCGGCGTGTACTCGTTTCTTTTTCTGGGCAATCGCTCGTTCAACAAGATCATGGGCATTGTCCGCGAGGAGATGGACAAGATCGGGCAGGAGTTTTTTCTGCCGGCGCTGCATCCGCGCGAGCTGTGGGAGGCCAGCGGACGCTTCGCTTTGATGGGCGAAAATCTGTTCAAGCTGAAAGATCGCAAGGGCGCCGAACTTGTGCTGGGCATGACCGAAGAAGAGGTGATGACCTCCATCGCGCTGAAAGAATTGCGCAGCTATAAGCAGTTGCCGCAGATCTGGTACCAGATCGCTCTGAAATTTCGGGACGAGCCGCGGCCCAAGTCCGGCCTCCTGCGCGTGCGCCAGTTCATGATGAAAGATGCGTACTCGTTCGACATTGACGCCGCCGGCCTCGATGTTTCCTACAAGAAACATTACGACACCTATTGCCGCATCTTCGATCGTTGCGGACTGAAGTACATGGTGGTCGAGGCCGATTCCGGCGCGATGGGCGGCAAAGAGTCGCACGAGTTCATGGTGCGCACTCCGGCGGGAGAAGATCACATCGTGAGCTGCGACGGATGCAATTACGCGGCGAACCTGGAGAGAGCTACATCCAAGCTCGAGACATGGGGAGATCTTGCGCCGGAAGGGGACGGCAAGCCACTCGAGGTCCACACTCCGGGCCAGAAGACGATTGAAGAGGTGGCGCGGTTTCTCGGCGTCTCGCCGAAGAACAAGATCAAGACGCTCGCTTTAATGGCCGAAGCGCCGCCCGATAAAAAATCAGACAAGAAAGCCGACAATGCCGGCAAGCCTCGCTCGCGGGCGATCGTCGTGCTGATGCGCGGCGATCATCAGTTGAACGAGGCGAAGCTCAACGCCGTGATCGGCGGCGCGGCGCGTCCCATGGACGAAGCCGAGATCAAGGCGCTCTTCAAATCTCCAGCAGGATATTTGGGACCGTTCGGGATTGAATGGGCCAAAGACGCGAAGAAAGATGCGGCGCTTCCAGTTCTTTTAGTCGATAAGGCTCTCGAAGGCCGCAGCAACCTGATTGCGGGCGCGAACAAAGAGGACTATCACCTGAAGAATCTCACGCCCGGCAAGGATTTTCATCCCACGGCTTACGCCGACCTGCGCGCGGTCACAGCGGGTGAAGGTTGTCCAAACTGCGGCAACTCCCTGCGCATCGATACCGCGGTCGAGATCGGGCACATCTTCAAGCTCGGCTACCGCTATACCAAAATGATGGGCGCACGCGTGCTCGATAAGAACGGCAAAGAAGTTACGCCGATCATGGGTTGCTACGGAATCGGAATCGAGCGCATTCTGACCGCGGCGATTGAGCAGAGCAACGACGAGAACGGCTTCTGGCTGCCGCCGTCAATTGCCCCGTTCCAGATCGTGGTCACTCCGGTCAATGTGAAAGACGAGAGCCTGCTCAAGGCCGCCACTGACATCGCGACGCGCCTGGAAGCCGCGGGATTCGATGTGCTCCTCGATGATCGCAACGAGCGCCCCGGAGTCAAGTTCAAGGACGCCGATTTAGTTGGTATCCCCTTTAGAATCACCGTCGGAAACAAAGTTACCGAAGGTACTGTGGAAGTGGTTCTACGCTCGACTCGCGAAGTGCGCGATGTTATGATCGCGACACTAGTTGAATATTTTCAAGGAGTGCTTCCAGCCAAGGCCTGAAGTTTGCGCCGCTGGCGGGCGGCGTAGTTTCGAGCCTATGGGAACCTTTAAGCTACTGATTGGATTTCTCGCGATTATCCTGGTTGTGGTGTGCGCCTTTCGAGTCGTCCCGCCCATGATGGCCAATTACAGTTTTGCCGACGACCTCAAGAATGTCTCGTTGATGGATAGCCAGAACTTCCAGAAGACAGACGAAGACGTTCGCAACGATGTAATGCGAAAGGTCCGCGAGCAGAACCTGCCCATCGAACCCAAGCAGGTGACGGTGCAGCGCATCAACACGCCCGGTATGTCGGCCCTCTACATCTCAGCGGATTATTCCGTGCCAATCAGCCTTCCCGGCTATTCCTTCGACATGCACTTCAATCCCGACACCGGAAACAAGTAAAACCAGTTGCCTGTTGCCGGTTGCCGGTTGCCAGAGCCCAGTGAAACCCTTGTCCTGGATTACTAACGATTGGGCACTGCCCATTTCGCAATGGGCGCTTTTCCGCCCGGCCGATTCTGCCAGTGACATTCGTAACCTTGTCGTTGCGTTACCTTCCTCCTAATATCGCTCTCAGGTGAGAATTTTCTTAGGGCCGCTGCAGGCAGCGAGCCGCTAAATGGCCGGTCCCAGGGAGTTTCAACCAGAATCCAGAGTCGGAACGTTTTCGACAACATCCTCGGAAAGCTCAGGCGGAGGCAGTTCATGAAAATGCAAATTCGAGCAGGTTTAACGGCGGTGGCGCTAACGCTGGCGATGGGGCTGGCCGGTTGCGGTCATTACACTTGCAGCGCCGGATTTGGCGCTTCCACCTGCAACACTTCAGGCGGCGGCACTGGCACTACCGGCAACGGAATCGTTTACACCTATCTCCTGGCTGAGACTGGCGCCGCAGATGGCATGGCGGCCGACTCCCTGAACCTAAGTGCGAACAGTTTCGATCAGGAAAACAGTTTTGTCGCTCCGCCGCTGCCCTCAGGTTTACCAGCCGATGGTGGCACCGTGGTGGTAAATCTGCCGGGCCAAACCTACTTCTACGCCCCGTTCGACAACGGCAGTCTCTATGGGTGGGCGATCAATGGCACAACCGGCGCGCTGACCGCGGTGGCAGGCAGTCCGTACGCTGTGTCAGGCGGGAACGCCATTGCAGCCACCCCTTCTGGGACATATCTTTTTGTAAGCGATTTCGCCACCGGAGAGATCTCCGCGTTCAGCATTAACGCCAGCACTGGCGCCTTAACCGCAGTTGCCGGATCGCCCTTCCCCTCGGGGATCGCTGCGGCCCAAATGACCACCGACGGCCAAAGCAAATATCTCTATATAACGACGGGATTCGGCGGCGGTGCTCAAATCGCAGCGCTTAGCATCGACTCCGGCGTCCTGTCCACGGTTGCAGGCAGTCCCTTCAATTTCGGCGTGAGCATCGGAAAGATTCTGGGAGAGAACTCGGGCGAATACCTGGTCGGAATTTCCGGTGTCGATAGCAACATCTACGTGTTCGGCATCACCGCGGGAACGGGCGTACTCGCGTCCGGTACGGCGTTTGCCACCGCGTCAATTCCAATAAACATTGCCGTGAATCCGACCGGAACGTTTGTGTATGCGTTCGACGGACTCAGCACGCCTATGGAAGGCTATGGCATCTCAGCCTCTGGCGTTTTAACGGCGGTGGCGGGTTCTCCGTTTACCGGCGTGAACCTGAATGCCGGTCAATTCGATCAAAGCGGCCTATACCTCTTCGGCACCGCGCAGGGCGAAGCGGCCATCGACTTCGGTCCCTACGGTGTTGACACCAGCACCGGACAGATCACAGCTCTGACATACGAGCTAGGCGGATTCCCCGGCGGCAGCTTTGCAGTCAGCGACCTGACCGACGCCCCGTAAAACGATGATCGGTAACTTACCCCTGTTGTCAGCTTAGAGACCCGCATGAACTGCGGGTCTCTTTTTGTTTGCGCGCGGGGCGTTACAATAGAAGGAATCGCACCCTGACACGCAGATCGTTGAAAAAAGATTGTTGAAAGAAGATCGTTGGAAACGAGAGCTGTCGGCAGAAATAGCCGCGGTCAAACCTTTTGAGGCATCTCAACGTCTGACCTTTCGGAATCTTTTTACGTGTGCCTGCGACTCTCGGACCTGCGACTCTAAAACGTGGCCATCAAGATCAAAATCCCGAAAAGCGGCGGCAAAAGCAGCAAAGGAATCCGCGGCTTACCCCGCGATCCCGTAATTCGCGCCGCATTGATCGTCTTCCTGGTCGTGGCCATCGGCGTCGGCGGATTTCTCTGCTACTTCTACATCAAGTACGACCGCATTATCGAGCAGCGCTTCCGCACCCCGGTCTTCAGCAATTCCGCCAAAATCTACGCTCTGCCCCGCACCGTGCACGACGGCGAAAAGGTGGACGTCAAGGAAATTGCCGCCTCCCTGCGCCGAGCCGGATATTCCGAGAAAGACGGCCAGTCGCAACTCGGCACCTTTCACCTTATAAAAGACGGCATCGAGATCACGCCCGGCCCGGAAAGCTACCACAGCCCGGAAGAAGCCCATATCTCTATTCACGGCGGCCAGATCGAGCACATTACCAGCAAAGGCAACGAACTAGCCGCCTACGAGTTGGAGCCGCAACTCGTCACCGCGCTGTTCGACGCTGAGCAACGCTCCAAGCGCCAGGTCGTAAAGTACACCGACATTCCCAAAGTCATGGTCGATGCAGTGCTCGCCATCGAAGACCGCCGCTTTTTCGAGCACAGCGGCGTGAACTTCATCCGCATGGCAGAAGCCGGATGGATCGATCTCACCCGTCAACGCCACGAGCAAGGCGGATCGACCATTACCATGCAGCTTTCGCGCGGCTTTTTCCTCACGCCGGAAAAAACCATCCGGCGCAAGCTCACCGAAATGCTGATCGCCGAAGAACTCGAGCAGAAATTCAGCAAGCAGCAGATTTTCGAGTTCTACGGCAACTGGGTCAACCTCGGCCAGCGCGGATCGTTCGCCATCAGCGGCTTCGGCGAAGCCTCGCGCACCTATTTCAACAAAGACCTGAAAGACATCAGTCTGCCGGAAGCCGCGTTGCTCGCGGGCATCATCCAGGGACCGAGCCGCCTGTCGCCCTACCGCCATCCCGAGCGCGCCCTCGAGCGCCGCAACCTCGTCCTAGATTCAATGGTAGAAACCCACGCTATCACCCGCGAGCAAGCCGAGAAGGCAAAAGCCTCGCCGCTGAAGCTCGCGCCTCCAAACGTGGAAGCCGCCGACGCTCCGTATTTCGTCGACATGGTGCGCGACACGCTGATCAACAAGTTCAGCGAACACGATCTCAACGATCAGTCCTACCGCATCTACACCACGCTCGATCCCGATCTGCAAAAGGCTGCCGCGCAAGCCGTCGAAACCGGAATCAAGCTGGTCGACGATCAAGTCACCAAGATGCGCACCAAGAAAATTAAAACGGGCAAGAAAGTAGAGACGAAGATCTTACCCGGCCCGCAAGCGCAGGTAGCGATGGTAGTGCTCGATCCTCACACCGGCGCGGTCCTAGCGCTGGTCGGAGGAAGAGACTACGGCTGGAGCCAGTTAAACCACGCCATATCGAAACGCCCGACGGGCTCCATCTTCAAGCCCTTCGTCTACGCCGCCGCCATGAACACTGCGCTAGACGGCTCAGCAACGGTAATCACGCCAGCCTCGGTCGTAACCGACGCGCCCACCAGCTTCGCCTACGGAGATCAGATCTACGAGCCCCGCAACTACAAAGAGGAATACAAGGGCGACGTAACCCTGCGTTACGCGCTAGCCATGTCGCTGAATAACGCCACCGTGAAAGTCGCCGAAGAAGTAGGCTACGACAAAGTAGCCGACCTCGCGAAGTCTGCAGGCATCACCTCGGTAAAGGCAACTCCAGCCATGGCGCTTGGTTCCTACGACGCTCCTCCCATCGACATGGCCGCAGCCTACACGTCGTTCTCGAACGGTGGCATGCGCCTTTCCCCAATCCTGGTGAACTCCGTGCGTAACGCCCAGGGCGACGTGATCGCGAACTACAAGACCGACCAGCGCCAGGTCCTCGACCCGCGCATAGCCTACGTCATGACCAAAATGATGGAAGGCGTAATTAACAACGGCTTGGGCTACACTGCGGTTCGCCTCCGCGGATTCACCTTGCCCGCAGCCGGCAAGACCGGCAGCTCCCACGACGGCTGGTTCGCCGGATACACCTCCAACTTACTCTGCGTGGTCTGGGTAGGCTACGACGACTACAGCGATCTTCGCCTCAGCGGAGCCATGACCGCCGCTCCCATCTGGACCGAGTTCATGAAGAAAGCCTCGGCGCTGCCACAGTATTCCGACATGAAAGCCTTCTCCCAGCCCACCGGAGTGGTCGACGTGCAACTCGACAAAGCCACCAACCGCCTGGCCACGCCAACCTGTCCCGACGATTACGTAGCCGCCTTCGTAGCCGGCACCGAGCCCCGCGACACCTGCGATCAACCCGCCGGAGTAGCCGGATTCTTCAACCGAGTCTTCGGCGGCGGCGGAGACAAAGCCCTACCGCCTCCAGACTCAGCCAACGCCCAAGACCCCAACGCCGACCCGCAAAAGAAAAAAGGTTTCTTCGGCAAAATCGCCGGCATCTTCAAAGACGACAAATCCACCCCACCCCCCAAGCCCCCAGACACCACCCAAACCTCGCCCCACTAACTCCACTTTGTCATCCTGAGCGGAATTTGTCGCGCGCAAAGCGCACGACAAATGGAGTCGAAGGACCCCTGTTGCGCTGGCAGTATGACGAGCGACCAGAGGCATCCGGAACCGGGTACCGAGCCCGTTTCGCAAGAAACACGCTCTAGGATTTCCCGCGGCACGCCAGGCACCAGGATTGCTTGTGCCAAATGTCTTGACCAGGATAGATGTCATCCCGTTTCCTAGTGCCAAATTCGTCTAGGATCTTGCTCTGCCCACAGCTGGGACACTTGAACACGCGCTTCCCCTTGGAATTTAATCCATCGTCTCCCCTATGCGATACAAGCATGCTCCGCCGCAGGGCGGCGCGTCAGGGCGTTATCGGCATAGCAGCGCTCAGAGTTGCGATAGGGCGGCCAAGTCGGTGAGGCCCCATCCGCTGAGGGTTCCGCCTATGGGGACAGCAAGGTATACCGGCCTTGCCCGTCGAACCGGAGTAGCTGCATGTCACGAAGGATTTGGAGTTGCTGACGGATTTTCGGACGAATATTTTGGTTTCGAGGGTGTCTTCCCTGCAATTCCGCCTCGAAACCGTAGACTTCATCCAACGAAAACTGCCGCTTGCCCAACCGTCGCACGGACGCAAGAACATCGACCGTCCATTCCCTCATCGCAGGTGCTACGGACGCGAGTTCACGTATCCGGAAGAATTCCTTTCGCACTCGGCTTGCGGGAACTATAGCCCCTCCAGAAACCAAAGCTATCTTCCCGTCCTGAGGGATGCGCTCTAGCAGGATGTTGCAGCCCACCCATCCTGCTCTGCGCGCCCCTAAATTCAATGGCTTCCGCTTCTCGATTACACTCTCGACGAAGAAAGCTCGTGGAATAAGCAAGAGTTCTCTCACCAACCACTGCGCTGAGTATTGAAGTATTAGTAGATTGGGCGTGCGATCTTGTCGGATCGCCTCAATCATGGCCGAATACCCGGCGTCTGGGATTTTCCTTAGATTCCAGCGGTCGGAACTCTTCAACTCAAAAAACTGATTGCACGAGGGACAGATGAAATCCTGGACGCGACTGTTTGGTCGCGCTGGCGCAAGACCGTCAGAATCGCACGCGGGACAGTACAGCTCACGGCGGCACCAGTCCTCGCTCAGCACCCGGGCGATCTGAGAGCGGGACCTGTAGGCAGCGGCCAGTCGAACATCACATTGTAGATCCATGTCCTTACCCGTATGCGGGGACTAAAAGCATTCGTCGAGGAGTTCCGGCCCAAAGAGGTGCGAGTGCAATAATATTCTAAGGGTAGCCCAATGCGACAAGAGCAATCAAAGCGAAACCCGTCCGTCCGTCAAAATGTCCGAGGCGCTCCATTTCTCATCAACGACAATGTGACGGTTTGCCGATTAGCAGACGAAACCGCAAACAGTTCATACTTGCGTAAGCGAGGAGTTGTCGAATATTTCAACTACTCGTGTGGCTGCGGTCAAACCTACCCTAGAGACCCCATGATCGGTGTGCGTTTTGCCAACGGAGAAATAGAGGAGTTCTGGCGCGAGGAACTGAAGACCGTAAAGACTCTTCCGCGCCGAAATTTCAGCAGCTCGAGCAACCGTCGAGTACGACACCCCGGAGGAGCCGCTGTTTCCCAAGAAATACGACCTGGGTGAATACAAAAGCGTAGCCAGAAAGGCCCGAGAAGCGAAGGGCTACCTCAACGTTCTTATTGACGACGCGGCCCGCGAGCGCGCAGACAGCGCCCATCAGATGCTCACAGAATTGGTCGCATCCAAAATTCGCAGAACAGGTTCGATACCCAAGAACAACAAGTATATTGACCTCTCAGCAGCAATCCGAGACGAACTCTACCTCTTCGAAATGAAGTCCACGACAGACGGAAACGTACACGGACAAATACGGCGAGCGATCTCGCAGCTTTACGAATACAGATACCTACAGCAACTTCCCGACGCCAAGCTTGTCATCGTAATAGAGAATCCCCCACCCCGAGAAAAGAAATGGATCGTTGACTATGTGGTTAAAGACCGAAAGCTGCTAATTGCTTGGGACGGTGATCGCAAAACGCTGAAATTCCCACCGCAGAATGGCGCCGAACTGGAATTTCTCGCATAAGAAGCTGAGGCCCGAGCGTCGAGAGAACCCGAAACGACTTTAGAGTTTTCCACAGGCCCATTGTGACATCTGACCTTGCGCCGCACATCGAACCTGCGCAATCATGGCTGAGGCAGCGACTATCGGGAAAACACCCAGGCGTCAGCCGCTAAGTCCTTTGCTGTCTAATTTTAGCATCTAAGTCCTTTAGGCCCTGGATTTTGCGGGCCAAAACATGCCTAACCCGATGATTCCAGATATCGAGGGGGTGGGGAGGGGTACCCAGTGGGTGGTGCAGACCGGGAGCATCCCTGACAAAACAGACCGGGCGGATTACCCGACACTGTGATCGACCAGCGAGGCGCGTACCGAAAATCGGGAACTGAAGGCTGAGAGCTGAAAGCTGAGAGCTGAGAGCTGAGCTAGAAGCTAGGAGCCAGAAGCTGGAAGCTAAATCACGAACTCCCAATCAGCCAGCCCGTGATGAAAACCAAAACGCCACCCAACCCGACCTGCAGCGCCGCCGAAACCCAAGGACTGTCCATGAAACGATGTCGAACCCAGGTAATCGCAGCCAATTCGGCAACCACAACCGCACCAGCCGCCCACAGCGCCTGGTGGAAGTCGCGCAGCAGAAACGGCAGAGTATGACCAATTCCGCCCACAGCAGTCATCGCCCCGCAAATTACGCCCCGAACCCAGGGATGACCGCGACCAGTCAAGCTGCCATCATCGGAAAGCGCCTCAGCGAAGCCCATGCTGATGCCCGCTCCCGCCGATGCGGCCAGGCCCACGCGAAAGGCATCCCAACTGTTGGTTGTGGCGAACGCGGCGGCGAAAACGGGCGCGAGCGTGGACACGGAACCATCCATCAGGCCCGCAAGGCCGGGTTGCACGATCTGCAGAACGAAGAGCCGGCGTTGCGCCCGCTCTTCATCTTCCTTCACGTTTTCGGGAAGTTTTTCTTTGTCGAGTTCTTGCGCGCGCTCTTCGTGCTCGCGTTCTTCATTGATCAGGTCGTCGAGCAATTGCCGGATGCTGGCGTCCTGCGTGCGCGCCGCGGCTTTTTCGTAAAATCTCCGCGTCTCCACTTCCATTGTGCTGGCTTCCTTGCGCACCGCTTCAATGCGCAACGGACGAATCAGCCACAGCGCAGGACGTTCCACAAATCCACGCACATCCTGCCGTCGAATCAATGGAATGTGTTCGCCAAACTTCAGCCGGTACATTTCAATCAGTTTTCTACGATGGGTTGACTCTTCTTCGCGCATGCCTTCGAACATCGCCGCCGATGCTGGATAATCCTGCCGCAATCCTTCGGCGAAATCGGAATACACACGCTCGTCTTCCTCTTCCAGGGAAATAGCCAGAGCCAGCACTTCGCGTTCGCTGAGTTCCTGAAACTTCTTCATGGCCGATTAGCTTACCTGTTGATTGTCATTCCGAACAAGCGTTCTTTGCGCCGACTCATAAACTGCCATTTCTCGCGCGTGCAGCGCTGGCAATGCTACTATCCATTTCATGCCGCCACGGAAATCGTCTGCAACGCGGAAGCGCGCGAAACCGCCTCGCCGCGGGAAGACAAAAGCGCAGGCCATCGCGCACGAAGCTCCGCATGCTCCGGAACTTGTCATCATCACGGGGATGAGCGGATCCGGCAAAGCGTCTGTGCTGAAAGCCTTTGAGGATCTCGGTTATTACTGCGTCGATAACCTTCCCGTCGAACTGATCCCGCGCTTCGCGGAGATGGCGTTGCAATCGAGCGAAATTCGCCGCACTGCGTTGGTCGTGGATGTGCGCGAAGGTTCTAAGCTCGAGAAACTGCCGGGAATCCTGAAGGCAGTTCGGCGTTTGATTCCGACCAAGGTCGCATTCCTCGAAGCCTCCGACGCAGTGTTACTGCGGCGCTTCAGCGAGACGCGCCGTCCTCATCCGTTGGGCACAGACGCGCCTGTGAATGCATCGCTCAAGACTGAGAGACGGCATTTGGCAGCGATTCGCGCACTGGCTGACATCGTCATCGATACGTCGAAGTTCAACGTGCACGAGTTGCGTGCCCACATCACCGAGCGTTTCCGCGAGCAGGCGACGGAGAAAAGCATTCTGGTTTCGAGCGTAAGCTTCGGATTTCGCCACGGTGTTCCGGAAGACGCTGATTTAGTCTTCGACGTTCGCTTTCTGCCGAACCCTCATTTCGTTCCTGAATTCCGGCCGCTTACAGGCCGTCATCCGCGCGTGGCAAAATATATCCGTTCGTTCCCGCAAACGCAGGAGTTCATCCACCGCATTTCCGATCTGTTGATTTACCTGCTTCCGCACTACGTTCATGAAGGCAAGAGCTATCTCACAATTGGCTTCGGTTGCACTGGCGGTCAGCACCGTTCCGTGATGATCGCCGAAGAAGTAGGCAAACGCCTGCACCAAGCTGGATACCGCGTTAAGGTCGTGCATCGGGATATGCCGAAATAGGTGAACCGTGTTGGTCGTTGGTCGTGCGTCGTTGGCCCGTCAAATCCTGACTTCCAAATTCGCCTCCGGCAAACGGCCAACGACAAACGACCAACGACGCAGTAAAATAGGCGCTTGCACCCAATGTTCATGCCATCGTTCGCAAGCGGCTGCGGTTTGCACGGAGCGGTATGCGCCAACTGACGCGACTTGTGCGCTACGTGTTTCCGTTTCTGTTGCAGTTGTTGCCGGGTGTGTTGTTGTTGGCTGGCGTAGGTTTTCTGGAAGCGTTTCGGTTGGTGCTGTTGAAGCCTGTGCTGGATCGCGTGTTGAATCCCTCATCAGGGTCTGAAAATATTCTGCTGTTCACCGTTCCCCGTTCTGGGCACGCGATCTATTTGCAACGTTTTGTTCCCACTCATTTTCACAATGCCTGGACGATTGTGGCCTACGCGCTGGTGGCCTCGACCGTGCTCAAGGGGGTTTTCGATTATTGCGGAACTTACCTGGTGAACCACGCCGGCTTCGCCATGATTACGAGCTTGCGCAACGATCTTTACAACTCGGTGTTGCGGCGATCGGCCGCGTTTTTTCAAAAGCACGCGACTGGAACGCTGGTATCGACGATCATCAATGACATTGAGCGCGTGCAGTATGCGATGTCGAGCGTGCTCGCAGAATTCTTGCAGCAGTTCTTCAGCTTTATCTTTATTGCGGCTGCCGTGATTGTGTTGGGCAAAGGGCTAGCTTGGGTGCTGCTCTTGTTCGTGCCCATTATTATTTTGTCCGCGGTGCGGATTGGACGGCGCGTCCGCACGACCACGCGGAGCGGACAGGATCAGTTGGCTGACGTGCAGAACCTTTTGCACGAGACCATCACCGGCAATCGGATCGTCAAAGCGTTTGGAATGGAGTCGTGGGAAGTCGCGCGATTTCGTGCGGCCGCGAACCGCTTGTTTCGCGCCAACCTGCGTTCCGTGGCTGCCGCCGCGATCAGTTCTCCACTGATGGACGTGTTTGGCTCGATTGCCCTCGCGCTGCTGTTGCTTTTGGGCCGCGGCAAGATTGCTCACAACCAGTTCACATTAGGCGACTTTGTCGCATTTTTTGCTGCGGTCTTTGCTTTGTATAATCCGGTGCGCAAGTTTGCTCTCTTCAATAATAATTTTCAGCAGGCCCTAGGCGCATCGAGCGAAATCTTCAAGTTCATGGACATCGAAGATGACGTCCGCGAAAAGCCACACGCCAGGCGCTTGCCGGCATTCGCCAAGTCGGTGCAATTCGAACATGTGAGCTTCACCTATGGCAGCGAGGGAGAAGATGCGCAGGTGCTGCACGACATTAACCTCGAAGTTCGCCGTGGAGAGGTGATCGCGATCGTTGGGTCGAGCGGTTCGGGCAAGAGCACACTGGTTCACCTGATCCCACGTTTCTTCGATGCTACTCAGGGACGCCTGCTGATCGACGGCTACGACGTGCGCGATGTAACGCTGGCTTCTTTGCGGCAGCAAGTTGGAATCGTCACCCAGGAAACCGTCTTATTCAACGACACGGTCCGCAACAACATTGCATATGGCCAGCCGCACGTGGCGATGAAAGAGGTCGAGGCCGCGGCGCGGGCTGCGCTGGCGCATGACTTCATCCAAACATTGCCTTCAGGGTACGATGAGATCATTGGGGAGCGCGGCGTGCGGCTTTCCGGTGGCGAACGGCAGCGCATTGCGATCGCCCGAGCGATTCTGAAGAACGCGCCGATTCTGATTCTGGACGAGGCGACCTCGGCACTCGACAGCGAATCGGAGGCTCTGGTGCAATCGGCCTTGCACAATCTGATGAGTGGGCGCACTGTGTTTGTGATTGCGCACCGGCTTTCGACGGTGCGCCGCGCCGACCGCATTGTTGTGATTGAAAATGGCGCCATTGCCGATATTGGTGCTCATGAGGTCTTGATGGCAAAGTTGGGCACGTACCGGCGTTTGTACGAACTGCAGTTTGCCGACTTCGATCAGAAACTCGAGCCCGCGCAACCGGGCAATTGAATACTGGAAAATCAATTATGCCTCTTCGCTCCATGACGGGCTTTGCGCAGGTTAAAGGCGAACTTATTAATCAGGCTGAGGGCCGCGCGAGTTTGCCTTCGCCTTCCTCGCTGTCGCCTGCGACTCAAGGCAACGGCCATCTCGGCTTTGCGCTCTCATTGAAGTCGGTGAACCACCGTTTTCTCGATTTGCATTTTCGTTTGCCCTCGGGCTCCGACTCGCTTGAAATGCAACTGCGCCGGCTGCTTAAAGAAAAGATGGCGCGCGGGCATGTTGAAGTTACCCTCAGCCTGGAGCGCGGGGGCGGGGAAACGCTCGCGTTGAATCGTCCGCTGGTCAGTGCCTACATCGCCGCGTTTCGCGCAGCCTCTGCGGAGTTTTCAGTGGCCGCGGAGCCCGATCTCAACTCCGTGCTGCGCATTCCCGGCGCGCTCGATTCGGCCAAAGATCCTGAGGATGGCGCGCTTGAGGGCGCTGTGATGGCTTGTGTGGGCGAAGCGCTCGATCGCTTGAATCAGATGCGGGAGCAGGAAGGCCGCGGTATTGAGCAGGAGTTGCGCGTGCGTATGGCCCACCTGCGCGAAGCCGTCAAAACCGTGCAACTCCACCGGCGCACGGTACTGCAAAGCTATGTGGAACGGCTGCAGTCGCGGCTTCAGGAGTTGCTGGGCGCGAGCGTGGACCGCGAACGCATGCTCCAAGAGGCCGCGCTGCTGGTCGATCGCAGCGACATTCAGGAAGAGATCGTTCGTCTGGAAAATCACGTTCAGCACTTCCTAGGGCTGCTCGATGAACATGGAGAAGTCGGCAAGAAGCTGGACTTTCTTCTTCAGGAAATGAATCGCGAGGCCAACACTCTGCTTTCGAAAACGTCAGGGTTGGCGGGTGAGGCGCTGAAAATCACCGAGGCCGGACTGGTCATGAAGGCGGAGATCGAAAAATCTCGCGAGCAGGTGCAAAACCTGGAATGAGTTCTCCACCGCATAAACCAATCGTATACATCATCTCGGCTCCGTCTGGATCGGGCAAGTCGACCCTTGTGAATGAACTGCTGAAGAAGGTGAGCGATCTGGAGTTCTCCATTTCGTATACGACGCGGGCTCCGCGCGGCAGCGAGACGAATGGAAGGCAATACTATTTCGTGTCCCGCCCCGAGTTCGAAAAGATGATTGTGGAAGACGAGTTCCTCGAGTATGCGGAAGTCTTCGGAAATTACTATGGGACTGCGCGCCGTTTCCTGCGCGCGGCGGAACAAAAATCGCGCGATCTCTTGCTCGATATCGACGTGCAGGGCGCGAAACAAATCCAGGACAAAGTTCCGGACGCTACCAGCATCTTTATTCTGCCGCCGGATCGCAGAACGCTGGAAGAACGCCTGCGCAAACGCAGCGAAGATAGCGACGCCGTGATCCAGCGACGCCTGGACACAGCGACTCGCGAAATCGAGAATTACAAACGGTACAACTACATTCTCATCAACGATCAACTGGAGGATTCAATCAAGGCGTTGCGAGCGATTGTGCGGGGCGAACGCCTGGAGCGCGCGGGGAAGCCTCTTTCGCCGGAAGAAACTGAGACGGTGGCGCTCGCGGAACGCTGCCGTCTGGCGAATGTTCGCGACCGACTGAGAGCGATTCTCGATTCGTTTCAGCCGCCCGACGGCTCCGGAGGGGATTAGTCCTCGGTAACCAAATTCGTCGGTAGGAAGCCCCGTAACCTTGAATTTCGTGGGAGAATAAGGAAGCAGTTCTTGGCTTCCCTGGCGAAGAACGAAGCACAGTAAACTTTCGGCAATCGAAATCTTACAACCCGGTATTCGAGGGGAGAGAATCCATGAAATTGATCGAAGGCTTCGACAGCAACTATCGTTATATTCTGGTGGCCGCCCGGCGCGCGCGGCAACTACAATCCGGCGCCCCGCCGGTGGTTCAAACCAATTCCCGCAAACCGTGCCGCATTGCGCAGGATGAAATCCGCGCGGGCAAGGTGAAGTGGGAGATTCCGGAAACACGCAGCGCGGCCGAGCAGGCTTCCGAGGCGCTGGATCAGGCTTTCGGGCACGACGCCTAAACTTGTTCCGGCGCAGCTACGTCAAACACCGCATCGATTAACTATGAAGGTTGCTCTTGGAGTGACGGGCGGAATCGCGGCTTACAAGGCGGCCGAGATTGTGCGGCTCTTGCAAGACCGCGGAATTCGTGTGCAAGTGATTATGACGCGAGCGGCGCAGGAGTTTGTTCGCCCGCTCACGTTCGCGGCGCTCTCCGGAGAAAAAGTGATTACCGGAATGTTTACGGAGGGCGAAGAGCAGGGTGCGAATATTGATTCTGCCATCGAGCACATTGCCGTCGCGCAGTCGATTGATGCGCTGCTGGTTGCTCCCGCTACGGCCGATGTTCTGGCGCACTTCGCGCAAGGCCTTGCCAGCGACTTCCTTACCACGCTCTATCTCGCTACAACCGCGCCTGTCGTGGTCGCTCCGGCGATGAACGTCAACATGTGGAATCATCCCGCGACGCAGGCGAATCTGGAAGTGCTTCGGCAGCGCGGAGTGAAGATCGTGGATCCGGGCTCAGGTTATCTCGCATGCGGGATGACTGGCTCCGGGCGTCTTGCGGAAAACGAAGTCATTGTGGCAGCGGTTCTGGAAGCGCTGGGTGCGTCGCAGGATCTTGCCGGCGAAACCGTGTTGATTACTGCCGGGCCGACTCGAGAGAAAATCGATCCAGCGCGTTATCTCACGAACCGCTCGAGCGGACGCATGGGTTATGCAATCGCTGAAGCTGCGCTGCGCCGCGGGGCTCGCGTGTTACTCGTGAGTGGTCCGACGGCACTTACGCCTCCGGGAGCGGCTGAATTTACACGCGTGGAATCGGCGGAGCAGATGCGCGATGCCGTGCTCGGTCTTTTGCCGCAGGCCAGCATTGTGATCAAGAGCGCTGCTGTGTCTGATTACCGCGCGAAAACGACGTCGGCGCAAAAAATAAAACGCAAAGGTCCGATCACGCTCGACCTCGAACCTACCGCAGACATTCTGAAAGAAATTTCTGCGCGCAAGCAGTCGCAGATTGTTGTAGGCTTCGCGGCGGAGACTGAGAACGTGCTGGAAAACGCTCGTCAGAAGCTTGCGAGCAAGCATCTTGATGCCATTGTGGTGAACGACGTATCCCGCGAAGGCGTGGGCTTCGATTCCGATCGCAACGAAGTCACCATCATCACTCACGATGAGGTGGTCGAAGTTCCGGAAACCACGAAGTGGGAAGTGGCGCAGCGCGTGCTTGACCAGGTGGTCAGGATTCGCGACCGGCGCAAATCGCCTGTGAAAGCCTGAACGCGGTTTCTCCGCTGCTAGCGTACAATTCCTTCAAACATTTTGGGTCTGATTTCTTCTCAAGGAGATTGTGATGACGCAAAAGATTATCGATGTGATCGGCACGTCCAAGGATAGTTTTGCGAAGGCGGCGACGAACGCGGTGGCCGAGGCGGCGAAGACGGTGCGCGGAATCAAGTGGGCGCATGTAGAATCGCTCGATATGGAACTGGATGGGAAAAAGGTAGTGTACCGGGCGACGACGAAGATTTATTTTGACGTGGAGAACTAAGGATTGGCGCTCACTCTTGATCCGGAATTGCGGCGCGCTCTCGCCGAGCGCGTCCGCTATTGCCATGAGATGGGCATCTACGATTTTTACCGGCGCGAGCCTGGCCCTGCGGGGCTGATGGAGTCTGGATCGGCTGCCTCTGAAATTGTTTCTGCCGGTCTTCCCTCAGCTTCAACCGTACTCCGGTCAGAACTGCGAGAGGAAATTTCCGCAAGAAAATCCGTCGCCGTCCCATCTATCGCCGAGGGCAACATTCTCGAAATCGTATCGCCGAAGGCAGAATACGGGGTCGCCGATCCTGCGGCCGCGCTGAAGTTGATTCGCGAAGACCTGGGCGACTGCACGCGCTGCAAACTGCACCAGCAGGGCCGCAAACAGATTGTTTTTGGAGTGGGCAATCCGCGTGCGGAGTTGATGTTTGTGGGCGAAGGCCCGGGCGCGGACGAAGACACGCAGGGTGAGCCGTTCGTTGGCCGCGCCGGACAATTGCTCAACAATATGATCAAAGCGATGGGACTGCAGCGCGAAGATGTTTATATTGCGAACATCGTGAAGTGCCGGCCGCCGGGCAACCGCACGCCAGAGCCCGATGAATGTGAGACTTGCTCGCCATTTCTGATGCGGCAGATCGCCGCTATTAAGCCCAAGGTTGTGGTGGCTCTGGGAGCGACCGCGGCCAAGAATCTGCTCGCCATGAATTCTTCTCTCGGCGATTTACGCGGACGCTTCTACGACTTCAAGCCCGCGGGGTCTTTAGTCGATTCGTCATGGCCTGGTGCGCGACTGGCCGTGACCTATCATCCCGCATATCTGCTGCGCGACCCGCGACAGAAGGGCGAAGCGTGGAAGGATTTGCAGATGGTGATGAAGTATCTGGGGATCGAGTCTCCGAAAAAAGCTGCCGAGTAGGTGTGGCACTCATTCGGTTGTCATCCCGAGCGAAAGCGAGGGATCTTGGTTTTTGCCCGCGCCATGAGTGCTGCCGCTTCGAGCTGACACCAGGATCCCTCGCTGCGCTCGGGATGACAGTTGAGACAGGCCGGCAGTTCGCAACGACACTTTCGCGCTGACCCATCCGCGCTGAGATATTCTTTCAATCAATGCCCGAGTTCTGCGACGTTGCCCTGCCCGTGCCGCTCGACATGGTATTTACCTACCGTGTCGGCGCTGAAGCCACTCCCGTGGTCGGCGGCCGCGTGTTGGTTCCTTTTCGTCAGCAACGCATGACGGGAATTGTGGTTGAACTCCACGACCGTGCTCCGTCGGTGAAGACAAAAACTGTTCTGAGTGTGCTCGATGCTTCGCCGGTGCTCGACGATCAACTGTTGCGCCTCGGCCGCTGGATCGCAGATTATTATCTGGCACCGCTCGGCGAAGTTTTTCGCACCATGCTGCCGCTGAACGCGGAGTTCAAGCGCTCGATCGCTTATCGCATCACTAAGGAAGGCTATCTTGCGCTGCATCTGGCGGGAGTATCCGGATCGTCGGCGCGATCGCGGCGCACTCCGGAGGAGCAAGCTGGGGAATTCCGCGTGCTCGATTATTTGGCTGCGCAAGAGCTTGTTCCCGGAGAAGCAGCTTCGGTTAGTGAAGGGAAGCTGCGAGCGGTCGCTCGCGTTTCCAAATTAATTCTGAGCGGGATGGTGCGAAAGAAGTGGCTGGTTCGCGAGGATGTGTCTGCGGCTCAAGATGCTACGCGCACAATCAAAATTGCGTTGTTGAAATCCGCCGAGGGCAAATTGAACGACAACCAGCGCCGTCTCGTCGACACGCTTGCGGCATCGGGAGGGCGCGTTCCTGTGGATGCCCTGCAGGCGCTGGAAGTCCCACGAACAACGCTCAGCACGCTGGTCAAGCGCGCCGTCATCGAGATCGTCGAAGAGACAGCGGCCTTCGCTGTTTCGCGGAGCAAGCCGCGTCCGTCTGTCGAATTTCATTTCAACTCTGCGCAGCAGGCTGCTCTGGGCCGTATGCGTGAGGCCGTTGATGCGCGAAAGTTTTCCGGCATCTTGCTACACGGCGTCACCGGTTCAGGCAAGACTGCGGTTTATCTTGCGGGCATGCGCGCTGTGCTTGAAGCGGGACGCTCGGCTATTCTTCTCGTCCCTGAAATTGGCCTTACGCCCGCGGTTGCCGCCGATCTGCATCAGATCTTCGGCGATGAAGTTGCCATTCTGCACTCTGCTCTTTCTGACAGAGAGCGCGCGCAGCAATGGCACCGCATTAAGAGCGGAGACGCGCGCATGGTTGTCGGCACGCGCTCCGCAGTGTTCGCGCCGGTTACCGGCCTCGCGCTGATCATCGTCGACGAAGAACACGATTCGTCTTACAAACAGGAAGAAACGCCGCGCTACCATGCCCGCGACATTGCTGTGGTGCGCGCCAAGATGGCGAGCGCCGTCGTGGTTCTGGGTTCGGCAACGCCTTCACTCGAGTCTTATTTCAACGCAAAGAAAAATAAATACGCTCTGGTCGAGCTGCCTGATCGTGTGGAGCAACGTCCTCTGCCAGAGGTCGAGATCGTCGATATGCGGCAGGAATTCCAGGAGACCGGCCACGAGCAGGTCATCTCGCGCAAACTGGCTGCAGAGATCGCTGAGCGCTTCGAACGCAAAGAGCAAGTCATGGTTTTGCTTAATCGCCGCGGATATTCTCCCGTGGTGCTGTGCCGCACCTGCGGCAAGACTCTGCAGTGCAGGAACTGCGCGATTTCGATGACTCATCACAAACGTGAGAGCAAAATGGTTTGCCATTACTGTGGATTCACCGCGCCAGTGCCGAAGGTCTGCGGCGAGTGCGGAAGTGAATATGTGTATTTTCTCGGAACCGGCTCAGAGAAGCTGGAAGAACTTCTGCACGGCATGTTCCCACAGGCGCGCATCGCCCGCCTCGATCGCGACACCGTTCGCGGCCAGGAAGATTTCGAGCGCACGCTGAATGCGCTCAGCGAAGGCGAACTCGACTTGCTCGTTGGCACCCAGATGATCGCCAAGGGGCACGACATTCATGGCGTAACGCTGGTTGGCGTGGTCGGGGCCGACAGTGCGCTGGGATTACCCGATTTCCGCGCCGCCGAGCGCACTTTCCAATTGCTCACGCAGGTTGCCGGGCGCGCAGGGCGCGGCCAGTCTCCGGGCAAAGTGATTCTGCAAACTTATTTTCAGGATCATTACGCCGTGCAATACGCGGCGCGCCACGACTTCGCCGGATTCTACGAAAAAGAATTGCGCTTCCGGAGCTGGATGCACTATCCGCCATACTCTGCGTTGGCGAACGTTCTTATCCGCAGCGACAAGCTGGACGAAGCGCTTGAGTGGTCGGGCACGCTGGGGAAGTGGTTCGAGCAGAATCGCCATGAAGGCGTGCGCGTGCTCGGACCGGCGGCCGCGCCTATTCTGCGACTGAAGCGGGATTATCGATATCACTTCGTGCTGAAGTCGCCGAGCCGCGAGAAACTCAACGCGACGCTGCGCGCTATGCTGGCTTACGCGGTCTCGACGAAGATTCCGCGTACGCAGGTGATTGTGGATGTGGATGCAATTTGGCTGATGTGAGGGCAAGCTCTTAGCTATTAGCTCTTGGCCTTTAGCTTGAAACCTTCACGCCGGGATTCGGGCGGACTACTATTTCGTGCTCGCGATGCTTCCTCGAATCACAACGATTGACGCCGCCGGCAGATCGTACGTGGTGTCTCTTCTGGCATTCAGGGTTGTGCGCCCGATGGGGCCGTCGGGGTCGGCATGGCCCAGGTTCGTAGGCACGATGGTACGTTCACCACTGTTCTCGGCGTGCGCCATAAAGCGCGTCTGCGGCGGATGCCATTGATACTGCGCGCTTCCGAAGGTTGAAATCTCGACTGATCCGAAAAACCAGTTCGCTTTTTCTTCGGAAGCGTTGAATGCAATTCGAACCTTGTGAGCATTTTGCTGATCGCGATTCACTGCCATCACTGCGAACGTCCCGTCTGGACGCTTCACGGCGTAGGCGGTCACCAGGTTATGGCCGGCTCCGTCTTCCACGTCGCTGTTCGCCGCAAACACCTGATGCTCGCCGCCACTTGGTTGTACCCACTCGAGGTTGATCAACTGCGCCACAAAAAACTGCGCCAGCGGCTGTTTGATTTGGTAATCGGCGTCGACCGTAAACATTCCAAATGTTCCCGGAGAGTTGTTGCAACCTGGTTCCATCTGCAGCGGCAGATAGTGGAAGAAGTAAACGGCGTTGCCGCCCGAGTTCAAGAACGATCCAATGTAATCGGCGAGCCAAATTCCCGCGAAAATATCCTGATAAGTTTCACTGGCGCCAGAGGAGAGATTTCCCTCGGTGATGAACAACGGCATATCGAGCGGAATTCCGTCCTCATGCCAGACCTGCACGATGTGGCTCACTAACTCCGGTTCGTCGTAGAGCACGCCCCACGGCGTTTTGCACGGATCGAACGGATAATGCTCGAACGAAAAAAATGACAGATCCTTCATGCGCCCATGCTGTTTCAAGTAATCGATGAACCGCGCCGTCCACGACACTTTTCCGTTCGCGTCCGGCCAGACTTCGATGTCTTTGTTCACTCCCTGAAACGATGGGCCGCCCAGTTTGAGCGCAGGGTCCACGCGATGAATTGCGGTCGCCCACTGCAGATACAGTGCGGCATAATCTTCGGGCAGCATGTACTGGCCGTCGGCTTCCTCACCCATCTCCACGTACGAGATGGGATAGCCGCGCGTTTTCAGATAAGCAATTTCCGCCGCCGCGTTGTCGGGAGTGTCATACAGCATCGCGATCGGCACCATGGCAGGCAGGCCGCGGGTCACGCCACTGGTGAAGAATAGATCGAAGCCCATCTGCGCCTGTTTGGTCGACCCCAGGTCTGTCGCCTGATGCCAGGGATTGACCGATGAACAGTATGTGGTGGTCTGTTCCTGATCCGGAGTGTGCCGCAGAATGTCGTGGAACGCGCCGTCTTTCGTGACGGTGCCGAGGTAAATTTCGCGAATGGCGTAGCCCACGCAGTTTCGCGGATCGGACTTTCTCTCACTTAATTTCGAATCAGTCGTGTCTTCCTTCACGCAGGTGTTCGACGATTCCGTCATCCAGATTCGCAGGAATCGCACTGGCATGGGACTCCTGCTCAGGCGAATCGTTTCCGTGCCGCCTTTACCTTCCGTGATCGCGCCCTGCGTAAACGTCTGCCAGACGCCGCGTGTGACTGCCTTGATCGGATCGTCGCCGGTCCAGTACTGCACCACGTACCGCCGGGCATAGGGGGCGGCCCACGCGATGCGGATGCTGTCGATCTGCTGCGCCTGCGCCAGGTCCATCACCACCCATTGCGGATGAAGTGCATCACTCTCGCCGGTGAAATGCTCGGTGAGATACGGATTGCTTTTCCAGAAAGTATTCGTATCGCCATCGGTCAGGCGCGAAAACCCTACGTTGTCTGTGCCGTCGTTGCGCGTAAATCCGCGGCGCGGCAGCGCATAACCATAGGAATAGCGAATCGTTTCCGTTGGAGTCCCCGATCCTGTGAAATATCCCTTGCCGTGGTCATCGCTGCCATGGCTCGCATTGTTTGTTTCGCTCCAGGTTCCTCGAGGATTCCAATGCCACGCCTCGACGGCGAGTTCCGTATTCTGACGATACGTTACGGGTTGCCAACCGGAGGCGAGCGTTTTCTCGAGCGTCGGCGGCTGCAAGTCTTTTTCGATGGCCTGCACTGCGATGCGGTCGACTCCCGCGCCTAAAGTTTCTTTCGGGATGAAATGATTCGTGGGATGCGAGGTGTCGACTGAGATGGTCTGAGTTGCGGCAGAGATTGTCAGTGCGAAGATTCCGACGAGAACAGCGGCCAGCTTTTTCAAGGAAGCACACCTCCGGGGCCGGTAATTAAGTCCGGCCATTAAAACGATTGAATAAAGGAGCATACGAAAGAAAAGCTGAATGGGCGAGTAAGCGACCGCGGGGCGTTAACTGTTGCTGATCGTCGAGGAAAAATGACTACCGGCCTCGCACTTGGTGCACAAACTCAGGGAGCGACGCGTGGCCGAAAGGCGCTGGGGTCAGCGTCACCGCGAGCATCAGCAATGCAAGAACCGCCAGCCACACGCGGCCACCCGAAACACGCGGCCACTCTGCAACTTGCGGATGCCGCAAGCTGCTGATCTGCAGAAGAATCGCCCACACCAACCATCCCATCCACAAGAAGTAGGCCATGGGCAGGAGAATCACAATCGTCAGCCGCGAGATCAGCTTGTGCGCCCGCGGGGAAATCGAATAAATTATGTGACCGCCATCCAACTGTCCGCCGGGCAACAAGTTGAGGGAGGTCGCGAACATTCCCACCCAGGCCGCGATCACCATTGGATGCAGCAGAACACGGTTCAACGGCAGGGCTGCCGGACCGCGCAGCAGATGCATCGACGCCAGCAACCCGTGTGACCACTGAAAAATTAACGGATAGCCGAGGTCATACTCCGCCGATCCGAAGCCGGGATGTATGGGTTTCGACCAGCCGAGTGACACGATGAGTACGGCCAGCGCCACCACGAATCCCGCGATGGGACCTGCGATTCCGATATCGAACAGCGCTGTGCGTGAACGAATTCGCGAGCGAATGAGAATGACCGCGCCCATTGTCCCGATCAGAGTCGGCATCGGAATGAAGAAGGGCAGCGTGGCGTAGACGCCATAGCGCCGGCAGTATAAGTAATGTCCCATTTCATGGGCCATAAAGAACAGCATCAAGGTGGCCATGAAGGGCACGCCGCCCAGCAGTCGCGCCGGGTGCGAGAACATCCAGTTTGCCGGGAAATAGGGAACGGAATCATCGCCAATCGAGAGCGCCGGCTGGCCATGTTGAAAGTTGTATTGCATGCGCGCGCCCATCACCAGCGTAGTGAAACAAGTCGCCAGCAGCAGCAGCGCATGCAGCCAGTACCGCTGCCGCGGCGCGCGCCGCACCGGAAGGGGTATGGGTCGCATGTATTCCATGGTGGAAGATGCTATTGGAGGCGTGGGTTCCGACATGCGATTCTTGGCCCCGCGATTCCATCGAGGCCTTTCCTTTAGATGCTACTACGAGAAGCAGTACCTGGTACCGAGTACCTAGTACCGAGAAAAAAGAAGCAGGCCAGAGCCGGGAACAGAACGGAAATCAGAAACCAAATACAGGCTGGAGAAGTGAAGGCGGCAGTCAGAACGAGTCTTTCTCGGTACTAGGTACTGGGTACCAGGTACTGCAGTCAGTCGATCGACTGCAATTCCTTGCCGGGCTTAAATCGCACGGCCTTGCCCGGAGGAATCGAAACCTCGGCTCCGGTGCGCGGGTTACGTCCGATGCCGGTCTTGCGTGGACGCACGTTGAACACACCGAATCCCCGCAGTTCGATGCGATTGCCGCGGGCCAGCGCGTTCTTCATGCTTTCAAAGACGGTTTCCACCGCCAACTCGGCCTTGGTCTTGGTGATGCCGGTTCTGGCTACCACTTCGTTGATAATATCGAGCTTAATCACGAACGGCTCCCGGATGCGGTGTCAGAGTCATCCTCAAGTGATTGATGCTATGGGAGATAACGGAGATTGTCAACGGGAGCATCAGTATCGTAAACCATTGAGCGATTGCGCGGTGGGGTGATTGAGTGATTAAAAAGGTCTGAAAGATGATCCGGGTTTTCAATCACTCAATGACTCAATCGCTCAATGACTCAATTCTTCTCGTCTTCCTTGAACATGTACTTGATGGCGGGCTTGTAGATCATCAGGTTCGGTCCACCATCTTCGCGGATCACCTTGATGCAGGTTTTGTCGTACCACTCGATCACGCCATGTATTTCCTCGCCGTCACGCAGCACGATCACCATCGGCGTCTTCGACTGCATCTGTTTCTGGTAATAAAAGTTCTCGGCATTGGTTTGTTCCGGCGGCGCTGCCTTGCGCGCACCCGCTGAACCCATCCCTCTATCGCCGCGCTCGCTGCGTTCAAACTTGCGCTCTCCGCCGCCACGTTCGCGGTCGTGCCTTTCTGGCCGCCGTTCCGGCGCTTGCATCTGATTGGAGTTGTGGTTCCCGTGGTTGTGATCCGGGCGCGGCAGCGCCGGACGAATCAACTTACGGTTGGCAAAATTCTCTTCGTCCCCTTGCGAATGGGCCGAGGTCGAATCCATTGTTTCCTTCATAGTGGCGGTACCCCACACGCTTTCCCGCAGACTGATTTGTTAGAGGGCCCAGAAAAATGTTTCTTGAGAAGGCGTGAAATTTCACCTAACGTAACACAGGATTCGCCCCGTGACAATGCCGCCGAAGTGCCATCACCCACAGTATGCCAATTCTTGCATACTCCCTAGAAAACCGATTTGCTGAATGCTGACGGATTCCGCGTGCCTGTGATGCAGATCACAATGAGCGGTGACCAAGATCGCATTTCTCGTCTTGCAACGGTGATATATCTTGTCCTCTAGTCTGGGCCCGTCTCCACGTTGAGGTGCTTATGCCCGAACAGCAACAGATATCCAAAGATGCAAAGATGGCCATGATTTCCCAGTTTCTGGGATTCATGCTTGATGCCTACGATATGGCGCTGGTGCTGATCATGGCGCCCATCCTAATCAAAGTTTTCATCTCACCCAAAGGCAGTGCCGCCTGGCAGTACATCGTTATCGTCTTCACCTATTCGATCACGATGGCATCCAGGCCGATCGGTTCGGCGATCTTCGGACGCTATGCCGATAAGATCGGACGGCAATTCCTCCTGGTCTTCACGATCGGTGGAGTTGGCCTGATGTCGCTGCTCGGAGGCTTCCTGCCCACCTATGCGCAGATCGGCGTGTGGTCGTATGTCGTCTTCTGCACCCTCCGATTGTTCATGGGAATCTTCTTCGGCGGCGAATATGCCGTGGGCCACACCTTTGCCATCGAATATGCTCCGCAGAAAAAGCGTGGAATGATTGGCGGCTTCATCCAGTCCGGGTTCCCCCTCGGCTATGTCTTCGGATCGCTCGTCTTCGCCCTTGTTTCCTATTTAACGACCAAAGAAACCATGGTTGCCTATGGCTGGCGAATCGTTTTCATGAGTGGCGTCATCCCCGTGTTCCTGGCGCTTTATATTCGCAAGAATCTCCACGAGTCGCCGGAATTCGTAAAGACCAAGGCGCTCGGTAAGATCGAAAAATCGCCTTTCCTGAGCCTTTTCAAACCGCCTCAGCTCTTTGATTTCCTGCAGGTCTTCTTCTTCATGACCGGCCTGTTTCTCACCGATTATTCAGTCTACGGTTTCCTGCCCAACATTCTGACCTTGAAAGGCCGTGGCTTCGACACCACAACTTACAGTCTGATCTACGGCCTCGCTTTGTTTATGGCGTTCCTTGGCTACAACTTCTACGGCTGGCTGTCGGATAAAACCGGCAGAAAGATTCTGACGCAGTGGTATTGCGGATTTCTGGTGTTGTTCGGAATTCCAGTGTTCTACGTTCTCTATCATGCCGCAATCGCGCACAACCTCGGGATGGCGATACTGGGCTGCGTGATGGCTGCCATGCTCAAACTAGCGTGGGGAGTGGTTCCGGCCTATCTCTGCGAACGCTTCCCAACCAGACGGCGCGCCGCCGGCGTGGGCTTCGGTTATTCCTCCGGCGCGCTTCTCGGCGCATGGTTCAGCGTTTACGTGTGGTGGGCTCACAAGATTCCATTTATTTCAGCGATCGAGAAGCAGGATATGTGGTTATCGCCAGCCGTGATACTGACCATCGGCGCGGCCATGACCTTCATCAGCTTGTTGTACTCACCCGAAACAAAGAATCTCCAACTGGACGAAGTGGGAGAAAAAGAGCGCGCCTTCGAGGCCGCTCAGGCAGAGACGGAGAGAGTCGCGCTCGCAAAAGCGAGCTAGCGAACGCAGGGCGGTCGGCTCAGCATTGCATCCGAGCTGTCGGAGCGCGGATGCCTCCGTTAACTTGTGTTCGACAAGTCCACGCCCTTGCGCTCGCGGCCGACGCCTGTGACCACCGCGACCAATGTGGCAACGATCAAAAGTGTCCAGGCCAGGACGGGCGAAAATAATCCACCGTAGCGTTGCTCGGCGATTTTGGCCTGCAAAACGCCGTTGCGCGATGAAAGCAGGTTTCCGATTTGGTAGGCGAACCCGGGAAACGTTCCCCGTACTGCGGGCGGTGAAAGTTCATTCAAGTGTGCGGGCACAACTCCCCACGCGCCCTGCACCATGAATTGCATCAGAAACCCGCCCAAAGCGAGCATGGGCACGGTGTGCGAGTACGCCCACAGCGGTATGATTGGGATCGATAACAATGCGGCGATCACAATCGCCTTGCGGCGGCCGATCTTTTCCGACCACGTTCCGAAAATAATTCCTCCCAGCAGCGCGCCTATGTTGGCCATGACTGTGATGAACATGACCGTGCGAGGGGCAAATTGGAGTTGCTTGGTGAGGAAGGTCGGATATAAGTCCTGGCTCCCATGGCTAAATGAGTTAAACGTAAACATCAGCACAACCAGAAATACGAATGTCCCAAGATATGTCAGGATGTCCTTGCCCAGCCGGGACTCTGCTTTTCTCGATGCCTGCCCTTGCACCCAGGCAGGTGATTCCTCCACTTTGGTGCGAATGTAGATCACCAGAAATGCCGGCAGAGCGCCGATTACGAACATCCCGCGCCAGCCGACGTAATTGAACACAGTTCCAAAGACTAGAGCCGCCATTAAATAGCCAACCGCGTAGCCTTCCTGCAACAGCCCGGAGAAAAATCCGCGGCCCTCCGCAGGCAGCGTTTCGAACGCCAGTGCCGCGCCCACGCCCCACTCGCCGCCCATCGCGATTCCGAACAACGCTCGCGTAATCAGGAATACTTTCAAAGAAGGGGCAAAGGCCGACGACAGTTCAAACACTGAGTAGGCGATGATATCGAGCATCAGCGTCGGGCGCCGGCCGAAGCGGTCGGCCATCATTCCAAAAAGAAATGCGCCGAGCGGACGAAAAACCAAGGTGAGAAAGATCGCCTCAGCGACGGCAGAAACCTTCGCCTGGAACTGAGTCGCGATCGCGCTTACGCAAAAGGTCAGAATGAAGAAATCAAAAGCATCCAGCGACCAGCCCAGAAAACATGCGATAAAAGTATTTCGCTGCACCCGCGTAAGCCGTCGAAAATGGCCGATGAATTCCATTGAGGTTCCCTCCGCCTAATTCAGAGGCGCGGAAAATGTCCTGCGAATGCTAGCATAGGTTTTTCATTCAACGACAGAAAATCGACAATCAGCAATTTCCGCCATGCCCGAACTCGACTCTCCTCAACGTCAGGCGCCCGATTCGCTCATGCTCACCGGCTTCTGGTACCGAGCCCTGCCTGCCGACCGCGTGCATCGCAACCAGCTCCACCAAGCCATGCTGCTGGAGATTCCGCTCGTAGTCGGGCGCGACCGCGCGGGCCGTCCCTTCGCCTTGCGCGACGCCTGTCCCCACCGCGGCATGCCGCTCCACTGTGGCAACTTCGACGGAGAAAACGTCGAGTGTTCCTATCATGGCTGGCAGTTCGACGCCCATAACGGCCAGTGCGAGCTAATCCCCTCACTCACCGCCGATCAGAATTTGAAAGTGGATCGCATCTACGCCGGCAGTTACCCCTGCGAAGAGCAGGATGGTTTTATCTGGGTTTACATCCCGGACCCCGGCCCTCCAGGCGCGGGATTCAGCGCAAGAGAAGAAGCGCCCGATCCGGCGCCGCAAATTGAGAAGTCTGGGTCATTGGGAGGTGTGCCGGAAGGGGCGCCGAAAAAAGATAAATACAAACTCGCCTACCTCACCGCCGATATGCCCGTCAGCATCGATCACGGCATCATTGGCCTCATGGATCCCGCCCACGGGCCGTTCGTCCATCAGGCGTGGTGGTGGCGCAGCAGGCATAGCATTCACGAGAAGAAAAAAAACTTCGAGCCGATTCCTAACGGCTTCCGGATGAGCGCGCACACGCCCAGCTCAAACTCCGCGCCCTACAGGCTTTTGCGCCTCTACGCCGATGCCGACTCCATCACCACCACCATCGATTTTGTTCTGCCGAACATGCGCAGCGAAATCATCCGGGCGGGGAAGTATTGGTTCTCGAGCCTCACCACCGTTACTCCCATCACCCGCAACCGATGTCGTATCGACGTAGTTGCCGCCTGGAATATCTTTCACTGGATGCCCTTCGGCCCCGAACTGCTGAAATTGGTCTTCGCCAAGTTCGTCGAACAAGACCGCCGTACCATGGAACTGCAAGCCGAAGGCTTGAAGCATAATCCGCATCTCATGCTGATCGATGACGCAGACCGTCCAGCAAAATGGTATTTCCAGTTGAAGGCAGCACACCTGGAAGCGAAGCGCCTGGGTAGAGAGATGAAGCATCCGATGGCGGGGCCGGTTACGCTGAGGTGGAGAAGTTAAGGATCTTGCCAATTCGCCGACGTGGTGCCAAGATTCTGAACGAGTCACAATCACCAAATCAACTTCAATCCCTTATAGAGGCTGAATTTATTGTCGGATGTGACCACTGGAATATTCTCCCAAAATGCCTGAGCGATAATTTGCCGGTCAAAGGGATCGCGATGGTACGCGGGCAGTTGGAACAAACGAAAAGCATGGTCAGCGGTAAAGGGCAGGATGCGAATATCCATATCTTGGATGGCCTTGCGCGCATCATCAGCCGAAATACTTAGCTTGCCCAAAGTCGTCTTGATGGCGATTTCCGTAAGAGAAACAGAACTCAGTTCGCGAACGTTTTCTGGATTCTTCAAAATCGTAGCCGCGTTCGTAGTAAGACGCCGGGGCGCCTCGACGGCAAAAATGAAAACAGCTGTATCGAGGAGCACACGCAACTCATTAGCCCCCACCGAACAGATCTTCAATTTCCTCATCCGTCATCGGCTTCCACCAGTCCGGATCGAAAATCTGAATCTTTCCCCGCAAGGTGCCGAAGATAGGTTTCTTCCTGGTCGGCTTCTTAGTGCGCACAATGTCCACAACCGGCACACCCCGGCGGCAGATGGTTACAGGCTCGCCCTGCTCCACTGCCTTAATCAATTCCGGAAGCTTGTTCTTGGCGTCGGCTACGCTGACCTGCATGATTCAATGATAGCTATCTCAGATAGCTATGTCAATCATTACTCTCCCGAGGACATGGGCCGCCGCTTTGGCAGGTCTCCCAAGGTTCCATCGGGAGATTGCAACTCTTCGTCGCTCACCAGCCAGTCCATCGCTTTCTCGCGGGTCTCAAAGGCGGGCAAATCGCGCTGCGAGAAATTCTTGATGTGCTCGTAAAATATGTGGGGCAGACTTTGGATTCCCACCCACGCCGAACGCTTCAGATGCGGCCGGTCGAAGACCGCGGCCTCTTTCAGTCGGTCGATCGCGATCCGGTCAAACTCCGCTCCGGTGAAGTCGGCAAGCAACAGCACCGACCCCCGAGGCTCGCTGGTTACATAAGAAGGAACCAGCAGCACAATCTTCGCAACTTCTGCCGGCGTGCAATGAGAAGCGTCCACCAGCAGGATCTGCTTGCCCTTATGCTCTACGAAATTAATTCGGTCTTCCATGAATCTCTGTTGACTGAGATGCTATCCCAAAAGTGATTCCACCACGGTATACACTTCGGCGAGCGCGGAGTCCAGCGCAGCGGCATCTTTGCCGCCAGCTTCGGCCAGATCCGGACGGCCTCCGCCCTTGCCGCCGACTTTCTGCGCCACGGGTCCAATTACTTTTCCCGCCTGCACCCGTCCAGTTAAATCTTTGGTCACGCCCACGATCAGAGAAACGCTTCCGTTGGAAGCTGACCCCAGCACCACCACGCCCGAGCCGATCTTCTCGCGCAGTTGATCAACCAGAGTGCGCAATTGCGCCCGTTCCAGATTGTCGACGCGATGCGCGAGAACTTTTACGCCCTTCACATCTTTGATCTGATCGCCGATGTTAGCGGTGCTGGACGAAGCCGACTTCATCCGTACCTGATCGAGTTCGCGAGTGAGCCGCTTGATCTCCGAATCTTTCTTTTCGAATTCAGCTTTCAAAGCGTCTGCGGGCGACGCTTGCACTATCTCGACTGAGGGTGCCCCATCCTTGCGCGTTTTTTGCGCAAGGGTGGGAGATACAAATGCCGACACCACGCCTTCCAGTTCATGATCCATGCGAAAATGCCGCAGCGATCCCTCCCCGGTAACAGCTTCGACCCGCCGCACGCCCGACGACACGCTACCCTCTTTCAAAATCTTGATCAGCCCAATTTCGCCAGTAGCGCCAGTGTGCGTCCCGCCGCAAAGCTCAGTCGAAAAATCGCCAATCCGCACCACGCGCACCTTGTCGCCATACTTCTCGCCAAACAAAGCCATCGCATGATAAGTACTGATCGCTTCGTCGATAGGAACGTCGGTAATAGTCTCGACGATCTGATTGCGCAACACCTCTTTATTAATGATGTCCTCAATATCCTGTAACTCTTCGTCTTCCACCGCAGTGAAATGCGAAAAATCAAACCGCAAATGATTCGGAGCGACCAAAGACCCCGCCTGCTTCACATGCTTCCCCAAAACTTCGCGCAGACCGGCATGAAGCAAATGAGTAGCCGTATGATTGCGCATGGTCGATTGCCGAACGTCAGCGTTGACGACGGCATCAACTTTGTCTCCCACACGCAGCGCCTTCTTAGCAACAACCTGATGAGCCCGCACACCCTGAATCGGCGAATAACATCCCGTAACGTCGGCAACAACAGTGTTGTGATCGTCCGAGTAAAACCATCCCCGGTCGCCCACCTGCCCGCCGGATTCGGCATAGAACGGGGTGTGATCGAGGATGACCTCACCCGATTCGCCGGGCTTGAGTTCTGGTGCACTCAACCCCAGGTCTTCCTCCGGGGGTCTCGTATCGAAGTTTGCTCCAGGCACGAATGGACCGCCTCTCATCCGAGATCTTTCGCTGCGGATAATCGCAAGCACTTCGCACCTCTCCGCCTTCGTTTCCCGGTAGCCGATAAAGGAAGTCGGGGGAAGTGTTCGGTAAAGCGGATTTGCGGTTTGCTTAGCCGCGCCTTTCCAGGAAGCCCGAGCTCGCTCGCGCTCAACCTTAAGCGCGGTCTCGAAGCCTGCTTCATCAAAATCGAAGCCCATGTCACGACAGGATTCCTCAATAAAGTCTTTTGGGAGTCCATACGTTTCATAGAGCGCGAACGCAATACTGCCTGAGAAAGGCACCCTGATACCGGCCGCATTCAGGATGGCTGTTTGTCGCCGGATTCCCGACATCTGGTGAGCATGAGGCAATAGCGGAATGCTCGAGAGGCGCTCGTTGACGAGCCTGCTTTCCGCGACTTTCACCTGCTCACCGTACTTCAAGAGGGTACGACCGAACTCCTCCTCCATTTCTTTCCAGCCACGCTCCACCGTATGAGCAAACTTGCTCTCTTCATCCAAAATCGTCTTGGCAACGCGCTCGTGAGAGTCAACGAGTTCGGGGTAGGCGTCCTTCATCCCGTCGCGAACGGCTGCAGCCATTTTGAACAAGAATGGCTCGGAAACGCCTAGAAGGCGGCCATGACGAATGCCGCGGCGAATGATTTTTCGAAGCACGTATCCGCGCCGTTCGTTCGAGGGAACGACGCCATCGGAAACAAGAAATGTGGCAGCTCTGGAGTGATCGGCAATGATTCGAAGGGATGCATCTCCTCTGAAGTCAGCGCCGTACCGGCTCTTCGTGAGATCCGCAGCCCGCTTGATCAGCGGCGTAAACAAGTCGGTATCGTAATTCGAAATCACACCCTGCAACACCGCCGCAGTCCGCTCCAACCCCATCCCCGTATCAATCGACGGCTTAGGCAGCGGATTCAGCTTCCCGCTCACATCGCGGTCAAACTGCATGAACACGAGATTCCAAATCTCAACATACCGCCCGCAATCGCAAGGAAACGCGCAATCCGCATGCCCCTGATCGGACGCCGCCGGTCCCATATCGTAATAAATCTCGCTGCAAGGCCCGCAGGGCCCGGTATCGCCCATCTGCCAGAAGTTGTCTTTCACTCCCAACTCAAAGATTCGATTCTTCGGTACGCCCTGCCCAGCCCACAGATCGTAGGCTTCGATATCGCGCTCAACGCCTGCTTCGCCCTTGAAAATAGTCACGTACAGCTTGCTCTTGTCGAGCCCGAACCATTCCGGCGAAGTAATCAGCTCCCACGCATAGGCGATGGCATATTTCTTGAAGTAATCGCCAAAGGAAAAATTCCCCAGCATCTCAAAGAACGTGTGATGCCGGTTGGTGAACCCCACATTTTCCAGATCGTTGTGCTTGCCGCCGGCGCGCACGCATTTCTGCGAAGTCGTGGCGCGCGAGTAGTCGCGCTTCTCGAGACCGAGAAAAACGTCCTTGAACTGGTTCATCCCAGCATTGGTGAACAAAAGTGTGGGATCATTCGCCGGGACGAGCGACGAGGAATGCACCTCCTTGTGCCCCTTCTGCACAAAGAAGTCGAGAAACTTCCGCCGGATTTCAGATCCAGTCATCATGCGAGTCATCATGCGAGTCATCATGCCTGTCATCTTCAAAGATCAATTCTAAACGAAACCGCAGAAAGCATAGAGCATCGCAGGGTGGAACACGCGGAGGCGCAAGCAAAAAAAGGACCACGCAGAACTCCGCGCAGTCCTCGCTTCAAAAAGTTTGCAGACACTACTGCGGGTTCGGCTTGCCCTCCATCTTATCGCCGGCCTTCTTCATCTCGTGTCCTGTGTCTTCGGTGCCAGTTTTCACTGCGCTGCCAGTCTTCTTGGCTGCCACCTTGGTGTCATGGCCGGTCGTGTCCGCAACTTTTTCGGTGCCTTTAGCAGTGTCTTTCGCAGCCACTTTCGTGGCATGTCCAGTGGCCTTCGCGCCTTTTTCGACCGCGACGCCAGTTTTATCGGCAACCTTCTCCGTGCCTTTCGCGGTATCTTTCGCGACAACTTTGGTTTCGTGGCCGGTTTTTTCGGCGCCCTTCTTCACGTCGGTGGCCACATCCTGAGCGAGCGCAATGGGTATTGCACTGCACAACGCTCCAGCGAGAATCACTTTCAGATAGAACTTCATAACGCCCTCCTTAAAAGCTGTACTGGGGATAGGCCCTGCAGTATGCAACATCGAAAAGGCCTTTGCCAAGTAAATCTTCACGCTTGGATGCGCCGCTTCCGGAAGGGGAGGCTCGTTCAAAACACGATTCGTTTGTCATCCTGAACAAGGGTTCTTTGCGCGGTGGAGGATCAGGGCGAGCCGCGCGAAGAGTCGCGTTTTTTGCGACGCATTAACCGCGCGTTTGGCTCGCTTTCCTTACGTGCTTTCGCTTTCCAACTCGGTCAAGGTTTCCTCATCCACGTCCCATTTCTTCAAAATGGAAAAAATCGTCCGCGGTCCAAACCCGCCGCGCGCCAGTTGCCGGAAGATGCGTGCTGCCTGCTTCTGATCCTTCGGTTTCACGAGGCGCTTTTTACGAAGATATTCGCGCGCCTGTTTTTCTTCACTCACGCCCTCATACGTCGCGTCTAGAGCTTTGTCGATCACGTCGCTGTGCATGCCTTTCGCCTTCAGGTCGGTGACCACGCGCATCCTGCCGAATTTCTGATTGTCCCGCCGCAGCGATGAAAAATAGGCCGCATATTGCGAATCGTTCAGATAGCCGCGATCTTTCAGACGCCGAATCACGAGCTCGATCAGCGTTTTACCGTACTCCGATTCAGGTTCGTCGACACGCTGCCGAAACAGCCTCTTTAATTCCGCGACCGTACGCATGCGCCGACTGAGCGCCCCCACCGCATATTCGTACAATTCATCTTCGGAATAGAACCTTTTCTTAGGACGCGAAAACGCCATGCGCTAACGATAGCGCAAAAGCGGACTTCGGGCGTCGGCTCTCGGGCTTCGGAATGGAAAAAGGAGAGAGTGGAGTATGAAAAGAGGAAAGTCTGAGCATCCGCGACGGAGCGGAAGCCCGAGAGCCCGAAGCCCGCTCTTCTACCGTCCGCCGTACCCAGCCGACTGCATCGACTGCCGCGAAATGTCGGCGGTAGAAGCGATGCCCTGCATGCGCAGTTTGAAGTCGTCGGCGTTCGAGGCGTTTTCCAGCGCGGTTTCGTAATTCACCAGTCCTGCCTGGAACAGATCCCATAACGACTGATCGAACGTCTGCATTCCGTATTGCGACGTTCCCGCGGCAATTGCGTCACGAACTGAGCGCGTCTTTTCCGGTACCAAAATACATTCCCGGATGAACGCCGTATTAATCATTACCTCAACCGCGGGCACGCGTCCATCGGAGTCGCAACGCCGGACTAATCTCTGGCTCACGATCGCGCGCAGCACCGCCGCCAACTGCAGGCGAATCTGCTTCTGCTCCGGCGGCGGGAAAATCGAAATGACGCGGTTGATGGTTTCCACCGCGTCGAGCGTGTGCAGCGTAGAGAAAACCATGTGGCCGGTTTCCGCCGCGTGCAGCGCCGTTTGGATCGTTTCCAGATCACGCATTTCGCCGACCAGAATCACATCCGGGTCCTGGCGCAAAGAAGCGCGCAACGCTGCGCTGAACGAAGGCGTGTCCACCCCAATCTCACGCTGGTTGACGTAACCTTTCTTGTCGCGATGCAGAAATTCGATGGGATCTTCAATCGTAATAATATGTTCGGCGCGGCTCGAGTTCACGCGATCCACCATCGCCGCCAGCGTAGTCGACTTACCGGAGCCCGTCACGCCCGTCACCAGTACCAGCCCGCGCGGCATTTCGCAAATCTGCTCCACCACCTTAGGCAGGAACAATTCATCCAGCGCGCGAATCTTCGTGGGAATCACGCGCAGCACCAGGCCTACATTGCCTCGCTGCTGAAAAATGTTCACACGGAATCGCCCCAGCCCGGCTACGCCGTAGGCCATATCGATTTCCGTGGTCTCTTTGAATTTTTGTTTTTGCCGCGCCGACATCATGCTGAACGCCATGGTCAGCATGTCTTCCGCAGTCACGCGAGGCTGTTCGGTCAACGGCGCCAGTTCGCCGTCGATGCGCAGGTGAGGATAGTTTCCCACCTTCAAATGTAAGTCGGAGGCTCGCCGTTCCGTGGCAATTCGCAGCAGGTCGTCAATATTCATCGCAGGCGTTTTCCTGGGAGGCAGTTTGCCCCCATAAGCTCTGCCTATGATGACTCGAATCGTCACCTTACCCAAGATGACCTAGGTAACGCCCACACTTCGGCAGCCGGACAACGCCTTACGTTTTGTGGTGAGAAGAAGAAAGCCGCGCTCGATGGTCCTCTACGAGCGCGGCTTTTCGGTCCTATTGCACCTTACACAGGCTGATCAGGTCGTTGGCGATCTGGTCAGCGCCGGGGAGCGTATCTGCCATCGAATGCATACCACCTGCCACACAGACCTGCGCTTTCGAGCTGGTGATTTTGTTGAACCAATCCTGCCCGATGGGAATAGCAGAGCTGCCGTCTGCACCGCCAAATACCAGGTTCACGTAGGTGTCGGGGAAGTTGTAGTTGGCTCCGGGTGCTTCGGCGCTATCGCCCAGGAAGAAGCTGAGACCGCCCGGAGGCAGCGCCCCGCCACCGGCAGCCGTCGAGCACAGGGTGTTGGGACTGTACGCTCCATCCCAGACTGCGCCATCCGTTTTCCCAAAACAGGTGCCGAGCGTAGTGGCGTCTCCGCACTGCACGGCGAGCTTGCCCTCCGTGCAACCGCAGCCCCAGTCGAGCCGCCCCGTCGGTGGTCCGCTCGTGACTTCGGCCATTGAGAGAGTTTGGGGGTATTGCGATAAAACATAAGCCAGCGCACCCGCGCCGCCGCTGTTTCCGGTGGCGCATTGCGGAAGGTTCGGGGTGTTGGTGCCGATATTCTTTTGAATCCACTGCACCACGGTCGCGTAGTTGCAAGCGGCCGCGAGCACGCCGCCCGGGCCTTGCACCCAACCGTTGGGCTGACCGCTGTTAAACGGAGTTCCCCAATCAATCTGCACCGTGATGAAGCCCGCATCCAGCACGTTACCCACGGCAGTGGTGCCGTAGGTGAACTGGGTGTCGTACAACCCGTTGCCTTCGGTGCCGGTGCCATAGCTGGCCAGCCCAAGCGGTGTTCCCGTAGGCGTATTCGTCTTCACGTAGGCGGAGACACTAGGAACGTCCGGGCATGTAACCGTCATCTGCTGGCAAACGCCATCTGCGATTCCCCCTCCGGGGCAACTCACGGTTGACACGTTGCTGACGGTCCCCAACGGACGGAGCGCTCCGTCGTTGCAGGAAGCAAAGATCGTTATGTTGGCCGTGATGGTTCCCGTCGCATACGTCGGGATGCAAGACACGGTCAACGGCTGGCTGGTAATGCTGACCGTGTATGCAGCTCCGCTCGCGTACGTATTCGAGAACGTTTGGGTGTTGTTGCTGCTGAAGGTTAGTGTGGCGCCTTGATCGTCCTGCAATTCCACCGATCCTGTAAGACCCGTGACTGCCACGCTGATTGTGTAGGTTGCGGACGAGCAGGTAACCACAACGCTGGTGACGTTCGAGCTGCCAACCGTTCCAGTGTTGTTGGTCGGTGTGCAGGTTTGCCCGGTAGGCTGCGACGAAACCGTGACGTCGTAAGTGCTGCCGCTGGGGAGCTTGGTCGAGAAAGTGAAGCTGCCGTTAGCGGTGACCGAAAGGGTATTGCCGCCGTTATCCTGCAACTGGAGGCCAGTGCCGGTAAGGCCCGAGACTGTACCCCCAATGGTATAGGTCGCACTCGTCGTGCACGTAGCCGTCACCGTAATGTTCGAGGTGATGGTTCCGCTGGCGTTGCTGCTCAGCGCGCAGGTCTGGCCGGCAGGCTGAGTTTCCACAGTCACCGAATACGTCGAACCGCTCGCATAGGAAGACGAGAATGCTTTGGTGGTGTTCGTGGTGAAGGTCAAAGAGGCGCCCAAGTTGTCTTGTACGACGAGTGTTCCTGTAAGGCCTGTGACCGCCACACTGATCGTGTAGTCAACCACGCCGGTCGTGCACGTGGCCGTCACCGTAATGTTCGAGGTGATGGTTCCGCTGGCGTTGCTGCTCAGCGTGCAGGTCTGGCCGCTCGGCTGAGTTTTCACGGTCACCGTGTACGTTGAACCGCTCGCATAGGATTTGGCAAAGGTTTGAGTAGTGTTCGTGGTAAAGGTCAATGTATCGCTCTGGCTGTCTTGCATCACCAGCGTCCCGGTAAGGCCCGTGACTGCGACACTGATCGTGTAATTAGACGTGTTCGACGTACACGTGGCCGTTACGGTAATGTTCGAGTTGAGGGTTCCGGTGGCGTTGCTGCTCAGCGTGCAGGTCTGGCCGGCAGGCTGGGTCTCGACCGTCACGGTATACGCCGAACCCTTAGGGTACTCCAGGGCGAAAGTTTGAGTAGTGTTCGTGGTGAAGGTCAGTGTGCTGTTCTTGCTGTCTTCCACGACCAGCGTTCCCGTCAGGCCGGTGACCGCGACGCTGATTTTGTACTCCACAGTTTTTGCGCAGGTGACCGCGACTGTGATGTCCGAGGTGATCATTCCCGAGGAGTTGCTGCCCATCGTACACGTCTGCCCAGTCGGCTGAGTCTTGATAGTCACGGTATAGTTCGAACCACTGGCGTACTGCGTGGCGAAGGTTTGCGTATCGTTCGTCGTAAAGGTCAATAAGTCGCTCTTGTTGTCGTGCATGACCAGCGACCCTGAGGTGAGGCCGGTTACGGAAACGCTAATTGTGTAGTCCGTGGTCGCGGCACAAAGCACTGTACACGCGGTGAAAAACAGGCCGCCCAACACTGTGAGCAGAAGATGGCGCGACTTCATAAGAGCCTCCAAACGAATTCTTTGCGATTATCTTCGCGATATATCTCTAGCGGGAATGCCTAAAGAGTGGTGCGCAACACGTATCTAATAAGGGAGGGAACAGCAGTTTAGTACACGAATTTCGGCGCGTCAAGGTTCGTGTGGCAAATAATTTTTTCGAAGACGAAGTGCGCAAGAATTTGCAACCTCGCGTACAAGTGGCGGGTACTCACATCTTCGGCACAACCAGCAAGGTAATCGACTGTGCAGGAAAAGTCATACTAAGGCTGCTGGTAGTACTGCCTGACGCCGGCGGCGTCACGGTCAGGCTTGGCTGTGCGACGATCCCTTCCAGATTGGCAACGCTGTAAAGAAATACCTTGGCCGCACCGTTCGGACTAAAGTTTGGCAGCGACAGAGTCGAGGTCAAGTCGCCATACGTCTTGTTGATGACGACCACGGTCAACATATTATCCGCGGTGCGCAGCGCTCCATACACCGAGAGCGTTCCCTGATTGCCGCTGGTCGACGCTAGAGCCATGTCGCCGAACGTCGAGTTCGCGCCATCATAGTTTCGGTAGATCTGGAATGCCGTCATGCCCGGAATCTGCGACGAGGGATTCGTAGTCGGCCAAAAAGTTCCTAGATCAAGCCCCTCGCGCCCGAAAATCCCCAGAATGTCGGCCTGCGCCAGCGCGCCGTTAATCGATTCCAATCCGCCCCAGTTGTATTCGTCGATGGCCAACTTGGTGCCGGGATAGTCCTTGGCAACCCAGCCCATCATCATCGGAATCACTTGCGGAGCCTGCGCCGGCGGAGAGCAACTCGTCGTATAGTTCAGGTCAGTCGTGTAGTTCGGCTGCTGATAATTCGGATCGGTGTAAGTAGAATCCCAAAACACGCGCGTCGAGTTCAACCGCGCCTGCTGCATTCCGGTGTCGCCCGCCGTGGTGAAGGCAACGGAAGCGCCGTTGTACTGCGCCGCAAAATAAGTATGCAGGTCCACATAATCCAGCAGGCGCAAGTTATTCGTCGCGTCGTACGCCGCAAACTGCTGCAGATAATATTCGATCAGCGGAGTGCCGTTATGCGCCTGCCGGTCAATCGGATTGCTCCACGGCCCGAAACACGGACTGCCGCTGCTCCATCCCGACTCGACGTCCTTCTTCGAGTAAAAATAATCCCACCAGAAATCCATCACCGGACCGCTCACCGCAGCCGTCGGATCAGCCGCCTTCACGGCCACGGCCGTTGCAATGTCGTTGGTCGTCACTTCGTCATAAGTGAACGGCAGAGGATGCACGTCGCGCTGCGTAGCATCCCACCAACTCGGTTCGTTGTCCAGATCGTAAATCGCCACGCCGCCATTCGCCGCCGTGCCAAACTTGCCGACCAGATAAGTGACCCAGCTCCCCGCCCACGATGGTCCAACCGCCGTGCTCGTCACCGTCGGATCGTTGCCAGTGATATCAGTTTTATCCGGCATCTCTCCGTCGCCGCAATTCGAGTTGTAGGGATCGAACGAATACTGGCTGGGATAACTCGACGCCGGAAAGCCGCAGTTGATGTTGTCTTTCGCTACCCAGCCCTGGACCGGCACGGTTCCAAGAGTTTTCGCCCCAATAGAATTATTGCTCGACACCAGCGCGTCGAACGCCTTCTCGCCCGGCACTGCAGGCAATCCATCCCCACCGGTGCCGTCGCCGTTCTCAAAATACCAGTCGGCCGCCGAGTTAGTTACATCCAGCAGATAGTTGTAGCGCGAAGTCGAGTCTCCGCCCCAGCGATCAATTGGAACGTTGATGTTCTTCGCTGTCGTCGAGTCCAGCAGGTACGCGTTCACACCGTAGATATAAGGGCTGATGGCGCGTGTCACATTGCCTGCGTCCACGCTCAAAGCCGGCCCAGCCGCGGCCGCCGGAGCCGCAAGGTTCACCGTCGCATTGCCGCTCTTAGTAAGGTCCTGCGTGCTCGTCGCCACCACGGTCACGGTAGCCGGAGCCGGATAAGGTGTCGTGTACAGTCCACTTGAGTTGATAGTTCCCGGGCTCCAGGTGCTGCCCGATGGCGCTTGCACCGACCATGTGACGCCGCTGTTGAAGTCTCCAGTGCCCGTCACCTTCGCGACAAACAGCACCTGCGTTCCGATGATCGCAGGGGTGTTCGGACTCACGCTCACTAAAGTGATCGAGGGTCCCGAACTGATGGGCGTCCCCGCGCTCCCACCACCGCCGCAGCCCGTCGCTACCAGGCTGAGCACGGTTCCCGCTAAAACAGCCGCAGTGCAAAGGGGACTTTTCTTGCAGCAGATTCGAAAACATTCGAGTATTCGACAGGCGCCACGCGTCAAGCCGCCAGTAATCTTCCAGGCCCTATTCATCGCGTACATCTTACCGCGCCGCGCCTGCTTCTTGGGAGTGTTTCCCTAGCATCAGCCTGATTTGTCATCCTGATTGTCATCCTGAACAAGCGTTCTTTGCGCAGTGAAGGATCTGGGCGATCCGCGCGAAGGGTCGCGGTTTTTGCGACCCATTAATCGCGCGTTCGGATCGCTTCCTTTGAGGTCTCTCCGTCCCACTTCACTTTTTCGGCGTCGAAACCGCCATCGGAAACGTAGCAACCAGATACTCGCCCTGATCGCTGTCGATCGCATCCAGTTCCAGCAACTCCACAGTCCGCGACATCACCAATCGCGTACGGTAGTAATACGTTTTTCCAGCCTCTGCCGTAAAGTGCGCCAGCTCAAAGCGCTGTGCCACCAGCGATGACTGCAGCATAATGCACACGTGGTGATCTCCCGGCTCGACCGCCTCGGAGAAATACGAGTTGCCATGTTGCGCGCCCACCCACGCTCCGTCCATCCCGACCTTCACCGTTGGATATCCCAGAGTATTGTTTGTTCCGGCGTCATGAAAAAAGTAAACCCGCGCCTTCCCCGCATCCGGAGGCGTGAACGTATGCTGGGAATCGTCCAGCTTTACTTTGAAGCTAACATTGTCGCGGCCGCAGGCCGCGGTTGAACCCACCGGAGCGGTCTGCCCAAATGCCGCCGCGGCCAAGAACAGAATCAATGCGATCTTCTTCATAGTCCCTCCATGCAGCCATTACTTATGCAACTTTTACTTAAGGCGCAACCAAAGCCAGCGCAGGCGCGCCGCCGACTTTCAATTCGCGAACCTCGCGCATCTTCACCGTGTCGATCACCAGAATGCTGTGCTTCTGCGGAGCCATTGCGTACAGCATCTTTCCGTCATTCGCAATCACCGCGCTCCAGAAAGGCATCTTGGTCTTAATCGTCCCAACCTTGCGCCATGTGAGCATGTCGAACACGCGAAACTCTCCTGCCAGCGCGTCATTCGGCCGCAAGTTCGGAGACCGCCCGTAATCCAGATAAAAGCGATTGTCGTAGTGCTTCGCATAATCCTTGTTATAGCCAACATAGGCACGACTGCCGTCGGGCGAACTCGGCCACGCCGCCGGAGGTACGCGGTTCGGCAGCACCGGACGCGTCACAGTGTCAGTAAATTCGTGCGTGACCAGATTCATTTTGAAAACTCCTCCGTCGCCACGCACGATCGCAATCTCCTGATTATCCGGAACCTCAACCGCCAAAGCCGCGCCCACTCGCCTTTCCCACGGAAGCTTGATGTCTTCGTTTTGCAACTCGCGCGATTCACCGTCCACACGAATCAGCCTGATTCGATTCGATCTCGGGCAAAGAATATCGAACTGATCTTTAGTGGGATAAGAAATGAACCGCCCCGGCCCGCAGTTTCCCAGGTGCACCGTCCTCTGCGAAAACTCGCCAGACTGCGCGTCAAACGTCGCCAGAAGAAACGCATCCGCTTCCGCCGACTTCGGCGTGTCCCTCAGAATTCGCAGCGCCAGCCCATCGCCGGAAACAGCCATCGTCGAAAATGACGGCAGCACATTGCCCACTTCGCGGTCATCCACCGAGCTCCTTTGCACCGCCACGCCGCGCGCGGTGTCGATCGCCGCAAGCTCGCTC